>Ga0315274_10013504_pt1 | contig 11624 bp, 9 predicted proteins | sample YL17G02_20_MG_FD_203700 | JGI IMG/M metagenome (GOLD analysis project Ga0315274, IMG submission 203700) | Sediment microbial communities from Yellowstone Lake, YNP, Wyoming, USA - YL17G02_20 | ecosystem: Environmental > Aquatic > Freshwater > Lake > Sediment | place: USA: Wyoming | collected...
AGCCAGCACACTGGCCTCTTTCTTGGACAAGATAGAATCAGCCGAGAATACGAAGCGAAGCTACAGAACTATCATCAACAGCCCAAAATACCTGGAATTCAAAAACAACTTCGACAGCTTCAGAGACCTCGCCCACCCCAAGGTAAGACTACTTGTTGAAGAGATCAAGGAACAAAACCAGCGCAACCCTTCTTCAAGAGTAATGGTATTCACACAATACAGGGACACGGCAACAAATCTAGTTGAGCACCTTGAGAAGAAACTGAAAATCAAAGTTGAGCGATTCGTTGGCCAAGCATCCAAGAACGGGGACGTCGGCCTCAGCCAGGACGAACAATCCCTAATACTCAAGGACTTCGAATCCGGAGAGACCAAGATCCTTGTAGCAACAAGCGTTGCGGAAGAGGGGCTGGACATACCCAGTGTGGACCTCGTAATCTTCTATGAGCCTGTTCCAAGTGAGATCCGATACATACAGCGACGTGGAAGAACCGGAAGAAAAACGTCTGGAAGAGCCGTCATCTTGGCTGCAAAAGATACCTTCGACATAGCCTACCTATACTCAAGCAAAAGAAAAGTTGAGAAGATGCGAAAGACCGCACACCTACTCAACAGAGAACTGAAAATGCTCATCCGTCCGGGTCCCAAACCTGAGCCTACGCCCCTCAGTGCTGAGGAACTTCAGGAACTCGAAAAGGAATCCCGAGCAAGACAGGGTGGCGAGATCCGTATTTCAGAGAAAGATGAAGGAAGAGATTTCCTCTCTGAAGTCGAGCGCGCGTCTAGAAAGCTTCTGATTGAGATAATGAGAGTTGGAGGCGAAGGGGCATCCATCGAACTTCTGGTGAAGAGCTTGGCCCAAGAGGAAATCTCACCAAACGCGGTCAACGCTGCCATAAACAAGCTTGAAGATAGCGGTCAAATAATGAGGCTTGGATGGGATCGCGTTGCATCAGTATCTGCTGTTTCAATTCACAGAAGATCAAAAGAGACCGACAAGGAGGATCTTTTCAGAGTGGCCGTTGAGAAGGTCTATCCAGGAAGGGTTGTAGCATGGATCAACGACAAATGGAGGGCAAGGATATTACCGGAAGACTTCGAAGGCCCACCGCAACTGCTCAAGAAGGATTCAAGATTTACAGCCCGAGGTTCTCTCTATCGAGAGGACGGGGTTCTCTGCTTCAGAGTCATCAAGATAGTAGACTTGAGATGACAGTCATGAATAGGTTTAAAAATGTAGAATCAATAAGCTGACGAGTTCGCTTTAATGTGACAACTTCAGGTGTCTAGGATGCCACTGAAAAAAGGAGACTTTGCACTAGTCAATAGTACAACCAAGGTAAAAGAGAGCAACGAGATCATCAACACAACCGTGGAGCAAGTCGCCAAGGAGGCAAACCTCCACCGTAGTGAGAACACCTACGAACCCGAGTTCGTCGTAGTCGGTGAAGGATGGGTGCCGAAAGGCCTCGATGAGGCCCTGGTCAACCTTGAGAAAGACAAGGAACTGAATGTTGAAGTACCTCCTGAGAAGGGGTATGGCCAACGCGACCCGTCTAAGATGAAGCTGATACCAATCAGGCGATTCGCAAACGAGAAGATAACCCCTGTTCCAGGCTCCAGAGTTGAAATAGACGGTAGATCAGCATTGGTCAGGTCCGTCGGAGCTGGGAGGGTTCAGGTTGATTTCAATCCCCCACTAGCTGGCAAGACCCTGATCTATAACCTCAAACTGGAGAAGATAATAGAATCCAACGAAGAGAAACTCAAGGCCCTGATACATAGAAGGCTGCCAACGCCTCCGCCTGAGAAATTCAAAGTCAACCTAACCCAAGACGAATGCACAATAGAACTTCCGGAGGAAGCCTTCCTAATAGAAGGGTTGCAGATAGCAAAGAGAGTCATCGCATCAGACGTTCAGAGATTCATGCCTGAGCTCGTCAGAGTAACCTTCACCGAGACCTTCAAGAAACCCCAAACTACCTCTGAAGAGAAACCAGAAGAAGCTGCGCCCCCAACGGACACCGCAAAGACCCCTTGACATCCAATACCCTGCATCTGACACCTCCAGCCAGACCTGTGGGAAAACACTTGCCCCAGTTCCCACAACTCGCGTTCTTACAGTCGATCTTAGTGTAAGTTATCAAGGCATCTTTCATGGCAATTCGTGCGGGAACAGCAGCCTCAATCGCCGGCTCGGAGACTTCCACGACCACAGCATCTTCTGAGTGAAGCAGACATGGGAACTTCTTCCTAGTGACCTTACTTATCTCGTAGAGTCTTCCCGACTCGAGATTTCCCAGACATACCCTCTTGACGATACATTCTGAACAGATACCAGTCGCTTCCTCGAATAGGAATCTGAACCCGACGCGGGCTTGTTTTTCTCCTATGAGTGTGATTTTGTTCATTACCAACTCCACCACAAAAGCTTTTTTAGGCCGATGAGGTTGTGAGATAGCAGTCGCCAAGACTTCTTGCGCGATTCTGCTGTAACCCCTCGGGAACTTATCGAGGCGATTCATATATGTATCCCCGACCAGTAAACCTTGAGAACCAAATAGCAAAGGGAACTACTACAATAGGTGTTGTCTGCAAAGACGGAGTCGTTCTTGCAACGGATACAAGAGCTACGATGGGGTACTTCATAGCTCATAAGCATGCTAAGAAGGTCTACCAGATCGCAGAACACCTAGCAATGACCATTGCTGGCGCTGTCGGTGACGCTCAAGCCATGGTTGATATTCTCAAGGCAAATGCTCAACTCTACAGCCTACAGAACGGCGTAGTAATGCCTGTGAGTGCGGCTGCTAGACTTGTCGCGAACGTGCTCTTCTCCGCAAGAATGATGCCCTTTATGCTTCAAGCTTTGATCGCAGGAGTAGACTCCACCGGACCTAGGATCTTTGCGTTGGATCCTTTGGGCAGTGTAATTGAGGAGACCTGCGTCTCCACTGGTTCAGGATCACCAATAGCCTACGGGGTCCTTGAGTCCCAGTTCAAGGAGGGGATGGCTGTCAAAGATATGGTTCCCGTGGTCCTTAAGGCTGTGACCTCAGCTATGAAAAGGGATTCGGCCAGCGGCGATAGCTTCGACGTTGCAATAATCACTAAGGAAGGCTACAGAGAACTAAGCGAGGAAGAAAAGAAACAACTCGTATCAAAGATCTGACTACTACACACTCTTCCCGTTCAAGTGAGCATAGGTGCCGAAGAACTTCAACAGTGCACACTCGAAAATAATGACTGCAATATTGGAGAATATGCCCAAAGAGGCCGAGGTCACAAGGATCGAGTTTGAAGGCCCCCGACTCGCAATCTACGTCAAGAACGTAAATCTCCTGATGGAGCAGAGCCATGTCGTAACTGACATTGTTAACCTCCTCCATAAGCGCATAGTAATTCGATCAGACCCGTCCATCAGAGTACCTGAGAAACAAGCAGAGGAAGCGATCGGAAAGCTCATCCCTGTCGAGGCGGCAATCACATCCACAAATTTTGACCTGAGTCTGGGCGAGGTAATAATCGAGGCGAAAAAACCTGGCCTAGCCATCGGAAAGGACGGGATAGTACTTCAAGAAGTCATCAAAGCCACTGGTTGGCGTCCCCGAGTCCTGAGAGCTCAACCGCTACCTTCAAAGATCATAGCCACCATGAGACACATGACCTACAATGAGAGCGAGGAACGAAGCCGAATCCTCAGAGACGTCGGTGAAAGAATATTCAGACCGACAATAAGTAAGGCCAGCAGTGTCAGAATCACCCCGCTCGGAGGATCACGTGAAGTCGGCCGCTCATGTATAATGGTTGAGGCTAACGAAAGTACAGTTCTCCTGGACTGTGGAATAAACCCCGGCTCACGTGAACCAAGTCGAGCATTTCCCAGACTAGACACAGATGACTTCAAAATCGACAAACTAGACGCAGCCATAATCTCCCATGCCCATTTGGACCATTGTGGACTCGTTCCTTTCCTCTACAAGTACGGCTATGATGGCCCAGTCTACTGTTCAGAGCCGACCTCTGTGTTGATGACCCTACTCCAACTGGACTACCTTGACGTCACCAGTAGGGAAGGAGGATACACTCCTTTTGACCAGAAGAACGTCCGTGAAGTCGTCATGCACACCATACCCCTGAAGTATGGCGTAGTGACCGATGTTGCCCCGGACATGAAACTGACCCTGCACAATGCAGGCCACATCCTAGGCTCATCGATAGTCCATCTCCACATCGGTGAGGGCCTCCACAACATCGTCTACACAAGCGACTACAAATTCGGTAAGACTATGCTCCTTGAGCCCGCATCAATAGTCTTCCCACGTGTCGAGACTCTGATAACAGAGTGCACCTACGGCGGTCAGGGAGACGTAATGCCGACCAGATCCACAGTTGAGTCCAAACTCGTATCAACAGTCAACGAGAGCTTCAAGAAAGGAGGCAAAGTTCTCATTCCTGTGCCTGCTGTGGGAAGAGCCCAAGAGATAATGATGGTGCTGGACAACCACATGAAAAACGGGAGTCTAATGGAGGCACCTATCTACATTGACGGCATGATCTCTGAGGCAACCGCGATCCACACAGCCTACCCAGAATACCTGTCAAAAGAGATCAGAGACAAGATTCTTCACCAAGACGTGAACCCATTTCAGTCAGACTACTTCGTCAATGTAAACCATCCAAGCGAACGGGAAGGAATCATCGCTGGAGGTCCCTCGGTTATACTTGCTACATCAGGGATGCTCGAGGGAGGTCCGGCGGTGGATTACTTGAGGCTGATGGCTGCAGATGAGAGAAACACAGTGATCTTCGTCAGCTACCAGATCGAGGGTACTCTAGGGAGCAGAATAAGAAATGGTACCAAGGACATAACACTCTTCGGACCCAAAGGCAAAGTCGAAGCGGTCAAACTCGCTGTAACCGTTGAGTCACTGGAAGGGTTCTCCGGACACTCTGACAGAAACCAGTTAATAGAGTTCGTAAGAAGAATCTCCTCGAGACCCTCAAGAGTAATAGTTAATCATGGTGAATACAGGAAGTGTGACCAGATCGCTGGAGGAATCTCAGCCCTCTTCAGGATCAAGGCTACGGCGCCAGAGAACCTGGAGACAATAAGACTCAGGTAGTTTCAGGGCTTCTCAGCCTGATTTCTTTTACACCTTGACTTGAGTGGTTGGAGCTAGGATCCCCCCCTAGCGGCTAGATCGATTTAGACGTGTTGTATATGGTATCTCCCACATAGTGGAGGGTCTTCACGACGGCTCCTCGTTCAATGGTGCTCAAAGTTCCTGAATCGTAGAGAGCTTTGCCGACAGCAATGGGTTTCCTGTAATTCTCATCAACCACGACGACAAAATCTCCACTAGAGAATGTGCCTTCGAGCCCTCTGACACCAGGGGCCATAATATCAGCTCCGTTGCATATGTGCGGTATCGCACCCTTATCCACCACTATCTTCGGGGAGGATGAGACGTAGCTATCAAAGAACAGAGTTGGGACAAGCGCCGTCTCGACCTTGAAGAGAAGCGGTCTGCTATCAAATAGAACAAGCATTTGGTTTTCAATCTCAATGACTTCTGTCCGGGTCCTCTTCTCATCGAACTCCAAGCTGTTTCCAAACTTCGAAATTTCTTGCAGAAGAGGTTTGATCTCGCTTTTCCTCAACGTTCGTCGTCTATTGGACAAACTATCACCAAGATCTGAAGACAATCCTTAAATGACGCATTCAAACCCTTAAAGATAGACCTCAGAAAGTGTGAACACCATGTCAGAGATGGCTACCAAAATCTTTGAGGAGAGCCTTAACAAAGTCGTTCTAGTGCAGTTAAAGGGCGGAAAAACTATCAGAGGGAAACTGTACAGTTTCGATCAGCACATGAATCTTGTCATGGAAGATGCTGAAGACATCACAGAGAGTGAAAATGCAAAGAAACTCGGGACGCTGGTAGTCAGGGGCGACAATGTGGTATTGATCAGCCCTCCTCCAAACCGCTGAAAGATGCAACAGAACCCACCTGACTGCCTGTCTTAGAAGATTCTCAATTCATCATTTGACTGGGAGAGAAATATCGTGACCAAAGGTACACCGTCATTCGGTAAGAGAAGCAAATCCAAATCTCACATAAGATGCCGAAGATGTGGTAGGCACTCATACAGCCTTACAAGGAGAAGATGTGCTGCATGTGGCTATGGCCTTACAAAGCGGATAAGAGGATACGCGTGGCAGAACAAGAAGGTTAACCGCATACGAATAGTCTAAGAAGACCTCCCCTCTACAGACACCCTAGTCAATTCCTTTTCTAAGGTTCCAACTTTTCGTGAGGAGAGATGAATTTGGCCATAGGAGACCAGCACTTTGACATGCGCATAGACGACGAATACTTAAGATTGATTTTGATGAGTAGTAGGAAACATGTTGCCGGATGGGCCGGTCGTCTAGTCTGGATGTGAAGACACAGGATACTTAGGATACCTGCCTGACACGCAGGTGGTCGAGGGTTCAAATCCCTCCCGGCCCACCATCCATAGCGCGCGCTGCAAACACTAGCATCTCAGAGTCAGCGACTCTGAATTCTGCCGAATTCTTGCTAGATTGTTATGACTATGTTGTGGGTTGTCAGGCCTATGTGCTGCCAAGCAAAGTTTATATATTGTTACTTGGAGTAACATGAACTCGACAAAATTTATGGAGTCATGATTTAAGAGGCGAAATGTATTGGCATATCTAACTGGTCAACCAGTTCTAATACTCAAGGAAGGAGCAACCAGAAGCAGGGGCAGAGAAGCCCAGCGCTCAAACATAACGGCGGCAAAGATAATCAGTGAAGTCGTGAAGTCCACCCTAGGCCCCAGAGGGATGGATAAAATGCTCGTCGACAGCTTAGGTGACGTTACAGTAACAAACGACGGAGCAACGATCCTCGGTGAGATTGATGTCCAGAATCCTGCTGCGAAGATGATGGTTGAGGTTGCAAAGACCCAAGATGATGAAGTCGGCGACGGCACAACAACAGCAGTAGTGTTAGCAGGAGAACTCCTGAAAGGCGCTGAAGAACTGATCGACGACAACATCCACGTCACAACAATAGTCTCAGGCTACAAGAAGGGGGCAGACGAAGCGGTCAAAGCACTAGAAGCAATCGCTCAAACGGTAGATCTGGACGACAAGTCAAAACTCAAACAAGCAGCTAGGACAGCTCTCCACAGCAAGAACGTTGGAGGTGCGAGAGACCACCTCGCAGAAATAGCCGTCGACGCAGTCAAGCAAGTGATCGAGCAAAGAGGAGAGAAGCTCGTAGCGGACGTTGAAAACGTCCAGATAGTTAAGAAGATCGGAAAGAGCGTCTTAGACACACAACTCATCAGAGGAATTGTAGTCGACAAAGAAGTTGTGCACCCAGGAATGCCCAAGAGAATAAAGAACCCCAAGATAGCCCTACTCAACTCTGCAATAGAGGTTGAGAAGACAGAGTTCAGCGCTGAGATCAGAATAAGCGACCCGGAGCAGATGAAAGCCTTCCTTGACGAAGAAACCAACATGATGAAAGACATGGTCCAGAAGGTAAAATCCTCAGGAGCAAACGTCCTGCTCTGCCAGAAAGGCATAGACGACGTAGCCCAACACTACCTAGCCAAGGAAGGAATAATGGCTGTCAGAAGAATCAAGGAGTCTGACATGGAGAAACTCGCCAGGGCCACAGGCGGAAAAGTCGTGACCAATATTGAAGGCCTGACTGGGAAAGAACTCGGCACCGCAGGACAAGCAGAGGAGAGAAGATTGGGCGAGGACAAGATGGTCTTCATAGAAGACTGCAAGAACCCCCGCTCAGTAAGCGTCCTCATCAGAGGAGGACTTGAAAGATCAGTAGATGAAGCAGAAAGGGCAGTAAACGATGCACTCTACGTCATTGCAGACATAGTGAACAAGAACAAGATAGTCGCCGGAGGCGGAGCCACTGAAGTCGAAGTGGCAAAGAGACTTCACGAATACGCAGTCAAGATAGGCGGAAGAGAACAACTAGCTATAGAAAAATTCGCTGAAGCCATGGAGTCCATACCCAAGTACTTGGCTGAAAACGCGGGACTCGACCCAATAGACATCATGGTGGCCCTCAAAGCAGCCCACGCCGATCCGAAAGGCTACAGCATAGGCGTTGATGTCTACTCCGGAAAGACAAAAGACATGCTGGCTGAGGGTGTAATCGAACCCATCAGAGTGAAAGAACAGGCAATAAGGTCGGCTGTTGAAGCCGCCTCAATGATCCTTAGAGTTGATGACGTTATAGCAGCGGGCAAGGCCTCTCCAACACCTCCACCCGGGGGTGGAATGGGAGGCGGAATGCCGCCAATGTATTAGGAGGGAAAAAGAAAATGGCTGAAATCATACCTGCAAGGATTGGTGGACAATCAGTCCTGATCCTTAGAGAAGGAACAAGCAGAAGCGTTGGAAGAGAGGCACTGAGATCTAACATCCAAGCCGCAAGAGTAGTCGCTGACTGTGTCCGTTCATCACTTGGACCTAAAGGAATGGACAAGATGCTTGTTGCAAGCTTCGGAGACGTCACAATAACGAATGACGGAGCAACAATACTCAAAGAAATGGATGTGCAGAACCCTGCGGCAAAGATGATGGTTGAAGTCTCAAAAGCCCAAGATCAAGAAGTTGGCGACGGTACGACAACCGCTGTCGTCCTATCATCGGAACTTCTGACAAAAGCTGAGGAATTGATAGACAAAAACGTTCACCCAATAGTAATCGTGGACGGCTACAGGCAGGCAACGGAGAAGGCCCTACAGATCTTGGATGAAATGGCTATCAAAGTCGCTTCAAATGATAGAAAAGCCCTCAGAGACGTCGCGATAACATCCCAAGCAAGCAAAGTCCTCTCAGAGAACGCTGACTTCGTAGCAGACATCTGCGTTGACGCGATCCTCCAAGTCGCAGAACAGACACCCGAAGGCTGGAAGGCAGATATCGACGATGTAAAGGTCGAGAAGAAAGCTGGAGGTTCGCTCACAGACACAACACTCATCAAGGGAATCGTTATCGACAAGGAAGTAGTCCACCAGGGAATGCCCAAGAGCGTAAAGAATCCCAAGATAGCTCTGCTTAACACCGCCGTCGAAGTTGAGAAGACAGAATTCGATGCAAAAATAAACATCCAAAGACCAGAACAGATGAAGGCCTTCCTTGATGAGGAAGAGAAGATGCTCAAAGACATGGTCCAGAAGGTAAAATCCTCAGGAGCAAACGTCCTGCTCTGCCAGAAAGGCATAGACGACGTAGCCCAACACTACCTAGCCAAAGAAGGAATAGCTGTAATAAGAAGAGTCAGCGAGAAGGACATGGAGAAACTGGCAAAATCAACCGGTGGAAAGATAGTAACGAACATAGAAGACCTAAAAGCTGAGAACTTGGGTACAGCAGACCTCTTCGAAGAGAGAAAGATCGCTGATGACAAGATGACCTTCATAGAAGGATGCAAGAACGCCAAGGCTGTAGCAATATTGGTCCGGGGCGGAACAGAGAGGATTGTGAATGAGGCGGAACGATCAATCCACGACGCCCTCTGCGTCGTCAGAGATGTCGTACGCGATCCAAGAATAGTTGCTGGAGGAGGCGCGCCTGAACTTGAGGCTGCAGCTCAACTGAAGAGATGGGCTGAGAAACTCACTGGAAAAGAACAGCTAGCAGTAATAAGCTACGCAGAGGCTTTGGAAGCGATACCGATGGCTCTTGCTGAAAACTCTGGAATCGACCCCTTAGACATGCTGGTTGAGCTGAGATCCCGACATGAGAAAGGAGAGAAATGGGCAGGAGTCGACGTCTACGAAGGAAAGGCCAACGACATGTCAAAGATCAACGTCTATGAACCGCTTGCCGTCAAGAGGCAAGTCGTAATGTCAGCCAGCGAAGCAGCCTCAATGATACTGAAGATAGATGACGTGATAGCTGCCAGCAAGCCCAAGGAAGGCGGCGGCCCACCGAGACCCCCTGGAGGAGACGAAGGCCCCTCTGACATGGACTAGAAAGCACAACAGGCTACATCGATAATTGATGTAGCCTACCTAAACTTTTTTAGGTCAAGAACCATCAAGCTTAGTTCCTTGTATTTCTCGAATATTCCACCCGTCATCTTTAAATGATTCCGTGAGTCTGATTTTGTTAATGGTGAGTAAGCTGAAGTTCTCCACCGTGATAGTTCTGCTCAGTATATGTGCGGCACTGTTCTCTTCGGCCTTAGTGAATAGCCCCGTTCAGGAAGTCAAAGCTCAGCCCTATTACGACTTCTATATTCCTTATTACTATCCGTACTCTGCATATTCATCCTCAAGCAAATACTCTGTGACAGTATCAGTCTCAGGTGTACCTTCAGAGTACTCTACAACGGTCAAGATTGACGGTAACCCAGAAGGGTCCGTTCCAGGAGGCTCCTCCAAGAAGTTCGAGGTGAGAAGCTCTGACTCCCATGTCATTCAGGTTGAAGACTATGTGACTGGCCCTTCAGGGATAAGATACTACTGCAAGGATTCTTCTTGGACACTCGAAAAGACTTCTAGATCATACTACCCCTACTATCCATACTTTCCCGCATCATATTACTACCTCAACTACACGACACCAGTTTCGTACTTCTACTATTACCCGAGTATCTACTACTATCCTTACTACTATCCAGATTCGTACTCTAAACCTCGCGTCGAGGTCGCCCACACATTCTCTTACGCACCAGAGTACATGTTGACTGTAGAGAACCCCTACGGCCAGTCCGTTGACAAGACAGGTTGGAGGCAACAAGATTCCACAGTATCACTATCCACTGCTGAGAGAGTCGAGACTTCAAGTACAGAAAGGAACATCTTCAAGGCATGGAACATCGATGGCTCTGAGATGGCGACCAACGCACCTACCCTTACCATGAACGCCCCTCACAAAGCTGTTGCAGTCTACCAGACCCAATACTATCTTGATCTGAAATCTGACTATAATCAGCCCCAGGGTTCTGGATGGTATAATAAAGGATCTGAGGCGACCGCATCCATAAGCCCTCAAGCCGATATGCCTGGGTTCTGGGGAGCCCTAGGTGGGAAATACGTATTTGACAGTTGGACCGGACCTGCTAGAACCTACCCATCAACCCCGATAACAAAGGTGACAATTGACCAGCCCTTGACTTTGACCGCTGTATGGAAACAAGAATACTCGACGGCCTATTTGATCTTAGCAATGATCTTGATCTTGATACTTGTAGTTATCGCGCTGGCAGTAATTGCGGCCAAACGATTCCTGCCAAAGATAAGAAGCGAGAAAGCTCCGACAGCGATGGATACTCTGAATCTCAGATACAGCAAAGGCGATATCACAAGAGAAGACTACTTGAAGATGAAGAAGGATATCGAGAAGTCCTGAAAAGGACGCTCATCTCCCCATTATTTTGCAGTTATCCCGTCATGAGCCGTGAGAGGCCACGACTACTACGGATCATGGATAGAGTGTAATCGTATCTTTGGGCGTCTATTGATTTCCTAGGCCAGAAGTCTAGCTAAGGCGTCGACGAGAAAATAGCCACCGAGAACGGTTAAGAAACCGCCTAAAAGCCTTGAGATCAGAGGTTGATGCGGGA
>Ga0315274_10013506_pt1 | contig 11623 bp, 10 predicted proteins | sample YL17G02_20_MG_FD_203700 | JGI IMG/M metagenome (GOLD analysis project Ga0315274, IMG submission 203700) | Sediment microbial communities from Yellowstone Lake, YNP, Wyoming, USA - YL17G02_20 | ecosystem: Environmental > Aquatic > Freshwater > Lake > Sediment | place: USA: Wyoming | collected...
TCGAAAACGTCGAGACCCTGGAAAACAAAAGCGAGTATTTTTGGGGGCCGCTCTGAGCCGACTCGAACGAAGAGAGAAAACGCGCGCTATATTTCTGATGGAGTGTTTGGCGGGCCCGTTGGGATTAGAACCCAAACGGGTTCAAGTCCCATGGCTTACTTCCTAAAAAACCGTATTTTTGCATAGCCGAGAGTTCGAATCTCTCCCGGGTACCATCAAAACCACTATGATTTAATCGCATTTTGCAGGTGAAATCGCTATCATTTGAAGCCTATCGATTACTTTGTCTAAAGTTCGCAACTGAGCGCGCGCATTTAATATCTCTGCCACTATTAATACATCAACACTTAAATGTCTTAGACTGGAAATATGACAACTATCTTTGATTTGAGTTAGATGTTGAAAAGGGATTGATTTGTCGCATACGGACGAATTTATTGTTGAGGATAAGCTATGCGAAAAAGATTGTTATAAGATCCTATTCAAAGAATTAATAAGACTACAAAACGCTTCCAGTTGTGTCGATGTCGAAGAGTGAAGCTTTAGAGAGGTTTTCGGATTGGTAACCTATAAGGTAAAGGTATACCATTATCCCAGTCACTTGGTCCTGATTCCGAGCAAGAGAATGGACAAGTCTCAGAACTATTCTCCTTCGGAGGAGCTGGGCAGTCGAATTGATCACATGTGGAGAAATCGAAATTCAAGAGAAGTTGGACTTGTAAGCGAGATGATCTCAAAGGAGGTTATCAGTGGTGGTCGAATGCATATAGGCAAGAATCAATGGCCATTATCTTGTCAATCTTTCAATTCCTTCGCTGATTCGAATGGGCTGTTGCTGATACCACCTTTCGGTATACGTTCTGATGACATAATCACAGTCGCAACTACAGACAGAGACAGGCTCATCTTCGTTACGGAATCCAAAGGAACAATTCAGAAATGGGGATTTCGACATTCTGTAGAAGCCAAAATCTTCTATCAATTGCCGAGAACAGTCAAAAGACTAAAAGTAGAGCTGTCGAGAACCGGAAAACTGAGTTTTGGTGGAATTATTTCTTCCCAAGTCAATCATTACGCACAGTCAATCACCATCAACGCACTAGATCAAAGCGCTTCTCTCACTACCGTGGTGCCCGATTCGTGGATGTACAAGGACAGAAGTGATGAGCAGAAGGCCTGACCAACCTATTGGCGCAAGTTCAAATCCTGCCCCGCGCATGACATAAAATATCGTCTTTACCGTTTCTTTATTTGGCTTGGTAATCATGAACAGAATCACCTAAGGGCTTGTTCGCGCATGCTGGGGCTTGGATCGAACGTGTATTTGGAGGAATGAACTGCAATTTCGCAAAAGATGATCGGATGGCTGGTGCCCAAGTAAGTGCCGGTCTAGTAGTCGTTGGCGTGGCTAGAATCAAGATTGCTGCAAACTTCGGCTCTTGAATCTCGTAAGATTCAGGCTACCAAAGAGCAGCGAAAGCGTTCTAGACTTTATCCTTCAATCCGCCTTTCTGGCTCTTACGAACAGCACCTTCTCTGGAGTATCAGGAGGCGGCCAAGCCAGGTCAAGAATTGTAAGCCGTTCTGACGAGAAACCAGCCTTCTTAAGGGTTTCGCGCACTTCTTTTTCATCTATCGAATAGGTTTTGTGGCCCCATCTTTTTCCTTGTTCCATAGTCTCACGATATGGAACGGAAAGAACTAACAGACCATGTGGCCTAAGTGCTTGCCATATACGTTTCAGTGGTTCATTAATACTATCCAAATGCTCCAAGACTTCTTCAACTACTACTAAATCAAATTCCTCGGAAAAAACTCGGTTTATGTCAAACAAGGAAAGCTTCATGAATCTAACATTAATCCAACCGAATTCTGCCTTCTTCTCATTTGCCTTCCGTAGGGAACTCTCATCAATGTCAATACCCAAATACTTTTTATCCTTAAGGAGTCCCTTTTCCAAAAACACGTATGTAGAGAACCCAACGTGACATCCAATCTCAAGGATGTTGGCAATCTTCGTGAGATCCTGAACTTCCAGCATTCTAAGAATGTTAGAATGCCTCTTACGCTCGATTTCTTGAATTTCCTTGGGTTGAGTCCATGTGTCTTCCATTGTCATCATCTAGAAGAGTTCAATTCTTCCACTTAGGACCTGTTCTTTTATCTTATCGAGATTCTCAAACCAATACTTCACGGTTTCATCTATCTTTAGTCTGTTTGAGGATTCAGGTGGGTTGATTTCAACATGAACAATTTCAGGATGGCTCACAGGCTCGCCAACCTTGCCCAGAATTCTCACATTTACCTCCTTTGCTGAAAGATCGTTCGCCAACTCCTCTGCAACATTTCTGGCTATAAGGTTGTAGAGCTTTCCTGGATGTAACCAAAGTTTACCTGGAACAGTCTCTATGCACATGGGTCTATTGGCTGAGTTTATGCCCATGATTCTATTGCCTCGTCCACTTATCCCACAATCTCCATGCTCGATACTGCTGCCCATAACAGTGAGATACACGGAATTGTCCTCATATCTATCATCTGGGTTTATTTCAACAAATACATCCTTTGTCGAAATACTTCTGCAAATACTCAAGACCTCATCTTTCAGAGCCAATTTTATATCGCGATGCTGTTCTAGACTTCCGATATACTTTGAGATGAAAGCACAAGCTATTGTTAAGAATATCTTTTCTTGGTTACGGTATGCCATGACCTTTATGTCTTCTCCAACCATCGGATACTTACCTTTGATCGGCAAACCATTCAAGGCGTGCTCCACTTGCAAGGCTATTTTTTCACTTTCTGTAAGTGGAGCAAAGGCGACTCCCAAACTTGTATCGTCGCATTCAAGAGGATTGTGTTCTCTTGTGGTGAGTGTATGTTCAGATGCTGGAATAGGGATTATACGTATCTTGGAGAAACCTGGCCTATATTCATGAAGTGTTCGTTCCAGATAGCCTTCAACTAGATTTTCCAAGTAATCCTTCGCAAAGGCTCCCTCCTTTGCTACGCAGACGAGGTTAACTTCGAAAGGTTCAAGTAGCTTTCCATTACCGAAAGCTGCGAGCGACTTGCCTCCAACTATGAAAACCTTATCTGAAAAATGGTAAGGACCCATCTCTTCATTCTCCCAGAAGTCTAGAGTGATATTCCTGCTGACTTCTTCCGCAATGCCATCAGCCAAACTATCTGGGTGACCCTTCCCTTTACGTTCAACTAGTTCTATTTGATCCTCCTCAACGGATCTTCCGGCCTTGCCAGTGATCGCTAGACTCACCATATTGACCGACTCAGAAGATTCATAAACACTCCATGATATAATCATTGTGACCCCCAATAAAACAAGCAATCTTTTAAAAAGTAACGTGGCAACTATTATTGGAGTCTCTAGGATGTCGGAATTCCTGAAATTGATCATGCACTTTTATGTTGGTTCAGTAGAACAAAGTAGCTTGGCAGAACTTTCTGGTGAAATTCATAAAACGAAAAGCAGTTGGATGCTGAGCCAGCATGCTTCAGATGTGTGTCCAGGCTGTGACAAAGAACTAAGAAAGGAGTATTTGAAAGGATGGCAGTTCTGCATTCGAGGCCATTTTCAGCTGACCAGTGGCCCTTGGTTCTTGGATAACGATGTGACGTTTGACTTGGATGTTTTTGAAGAAGGCATAGCAGTCTTGGTAACAAACCTATCATTGCGTGAAAACTCGAAGCTCTCTGCAAACAAGGCCTATTCAGCTTACCAGCAAATAATTGATGAAGTCTACGACAATGTTGCCAATTTTCTTCCCGTTCTTCGCACTCTTCGGAGTTGCATTGAAAAGTTTGCGACCAAAGACCCGGAACTCGAAAAGATTGACCTGTCAGTAAGTGGAGTCATGGGACTCGGATTTGCTTATTCCATCGTTATAATGGACGGTTACGATCTGAGTTCAAAGAACTCAAACATCCTTCTTCTCTTGCTTTCGCCAGACTACAAAGGCATGTCTCGTGTTCCCAGTCACATGAAGCCCAGCGAATTTCTCATCGAAATTTTCGGAGACATGAAAGTGTATGCATCGTGGGAAACCTTCGTCATCCAAGGCCGTGCATACAAAGATCAGATTCCAAATTATGATGTACTGAACAGGCTTCTGCTCAGAGTCTGGTACAACTGTTATCTGATTGACAGATTGGCTACTACGTATTTAGGGGCTATCAAACAGATCGAATCGACGAAGGTGGCTTTGGAAGAACAAGCGAAACATGCTGAAGATTTCCTGAACAAACTGCGAAATTTGAGAAGAAAATATACTGACATCAAGAATTCATTGCTTGAATTTGATCCCAACATGAGCATGAGGTTCATCAACTTACTGAAGTATTCCATGTTATATTCAAACCTCACATCCTTGTTGACCTTAACCCAGGAGAAGCTTTCTGTGCTGCATGAGGATTATTCTCATGAATACCGATCGTTGGAGCAAAAAAGATCAGAGAGGATCAATACGAGTCTTCAAGTGTTAGCAATAGTTGTGGCGACTTTTGGGGTAGTCCAAGCTCTTGACATCATAATAAACACAATTGCTCTTTCCAACATAATTCTCATAGGATGGCAAACACGCCTCATACTTGAGGTCATTCCATTGATCATCACCCTTCTTTGGTTCGCATGCTTCAAACACAGCTCAAAATCAAACAACTCAATTTTTCAGAACAGCAAGAGGGAGACGAATGTTTGAAAACAGAACCATTTATGTCAATGTGACTAGTAAATGTAATCTCAGTTGTTCCTATTGCTTCTACAAGGTTGATAGAGAGCGATGCGTGCCAGATTTTCTGACCAAGAAGGATATTTTCAGAACTCTGGAAAGCCTAAAGGGATACGGCTATAACGAAGTCTCATTTACCGGAGGAGAGCCCCTCCTACGAAATGATCTTTATGAATGCATCGAATTTGCCCACGAATTGGAGCTTCTAACAAGTGTTGACACGAACGGAACACTCTTGAACACTCAATGTGTTGGAAGGTTACTCAAAAGTGGATTAGACTCTGCTTTCGTTTCTCTGGATGACTTAGACGGATCGTCTCACAACATCAACAGAGGCCTTCATAAGAAAACGATGCATACGCTTGAGCATTTGATAAAGACAGATATTGCCGTATACATCTCATCGACAGTGAGTTTGCTTAATCTAGACAAGATAGTGGACTTGTGCAAATTTTGTGAGAGAAATGAGCTACGCATAGTGTTCCATCCTGTGTATTTACCAAAAAACATTCCCTTGTTCGACAATCTAAGCTTGCAAAAGGCAACTGCGAACCAATTGAACATCTTGAAGAACCAGCTTAAGTATTATGCTGAAAAATTCAACGTCGGCAATTATGTTGAACTTTTTCTGTCATGCATAACCGGCGGTGGCAAGAGACCTACCAGATGCAATCAAGGGGAGAAAGGTCTGGTGATTGAGTCTGACGGACGTGTTTATCCATGTTTTCACAGGAGAGACATCATATTAGGCAGCATTTTGACAAATGGCTGGACTGATATGTTTGCAAAACTGAAGGAAAAAACAAGGGAGATTGAAAAAGCTGAATGCTTCGGGGAACAGTGCGTATCAATGTTCTGTCCATTTAATATGTAAATGGGAAAATGCGATCAGATCTCTTGAACAAGTTTGTATTCATTGCCATCCAAATCCACGAAAGAAGCAACAATTTCTCCCCACGGTTTCCTAGTTGGTGCCTGTGTAAACCTAACGCCCTTACTTTGAAGGTTTCTGTGCATTTTCTCAATGTCGTCTACTTGAATAATTATCCCAGTTGGGCTTCCCATTCTGGATTTTGCCTTGCGAAATTCATCTTCTCCCCAGTTCTCTAGAGGTTCGCCGATGTCGAGCTCGACCTTGCTGTCTCCTATAAACAAATCCACGCATTTCCATTCTCTATATTCCTCTGTGATCTTTGCCCCAAGGCAGTCTTTATACCACTTAATAGCTTTGTCCAGATTGCTGACCATTATCTCGATGGCCACGATTTTGAACATCTAACAACCCACCGTTGTTTATGAGATAGGCAGACATTTATTAGGTTTCTTAGTCTCGTTTTGGCCTCAGTAGCGCCTCGTCGACCAAGCAAACGCGCGCTAAATTCCATGATTTGGTTTCACCAAGAAGGGTTTCAAGATAGTTCTACCTAAGAATCTCAATCTGGGCTTAGCGCGCGCGAAAATATCGCGATTTCCTTTTCGAGCTTAGATACTTCGAAGTCTATGGATTTCTCCGATGTTTCTGGCTCTGTCGCTTCCTTAGACTGCTCTCTTGCCAAGGCTTATCCCAGAATACATTAACAAACGAGACTGAACTTGACTAAATCTCTGTGAGCTTGTTCGATGGAGAGCGAGCAATCGAAGATTCGTGAGTTTTAAATGAAAAAAGTGACTATACTAGATCTTAGGCGGCATGGAGATTATGTCTGGACCGGAATATGAATGCAGGAAATGCAACAAGGTCTTTTCCATTAAGGAATATTCGAAAAGCGTTTTCTGTCCATCGTGTGGGTCGCACCTATGGCCGAAATACGTCAAAGGTCCACATCCTCGAAAGAAGGAAACAGAGATTGAGACAGTGCCCCTTACCCGCGACCAGATCAATGTCCACACTCTGTTCGCGGAGTTTTTGCAGTTGCACGATTTCAACTGTGGAGAGAGAATTATTCTTGATAACGTGCCTTTGTGGATCACCGCTAGGAGAAAAGCCTACGCAGAATTCAGAAAAAAGTTCAGCCAAAACAAGTTAGTTGACTGGGAGAAGTTACGCGAAGATTTTCGACAGTTTCTCTATTTCAAGAACAACCTATCGTGGACGACACTCTACAGGAGCGGCTTGAAGGCGCTTTCGGACCTTGAAAGATTATGGAAGTTGCTGACTTTTGTTCAGGATGAATCTGTCGATGTTGAGGTGCGAGTTCGACAGGGCTTGCAAGGAGCATATTATTGCCAAGGGATAGGGAGAAACATTCTCACCGCACTGTTACACACCTTCAATCCTGACAAGTACGGCGTTTGGAATAGCAGGACGGAGGACACGCTGAAGATCATCAGACGGGCACCAAGACCGATTTTTGATGCTGGCAAGAAGTATCGGGTCATCAATGATGAGTTAGCCCAGCTTAGTGCAGAGCTTGATACTGACTTGACGACAATTGATGGTTTCATGTGGTTTATAAGCAAAAGAGTGAAGATCTTAGAATAGCAAACGCGTAATTTGTGTTTGCAGTGATCGGTAAGGGTCAGTATATACCGCCTCAGGGCTACGCCTTTCGCTTATTGCCTTTTTTGGTCGTTTGTGTTGGGACTCGAACCCTTTTTGGGTAAGTCCCCTAGAGGCCCAAAACAGAGTATTAATCACTTCATTGGTCAGTGCAAATCTAGATTTGAAATGTTGCGTTATGATTCATAATCGTTATTACATCTCTATGAAGATTTGCAACCCAAGATTGGGCTACGAGTGAACGCTATGATTGAGCTTCTGATCACCTTACTGCTCATTCTCACTGTGGCTGTAATAATCCTACTGTTGCGTATCTTAGGCAAGTTTGGCAGAGTCTCAATTGACCAAGAGGCAGTAAAGGGTGCAGTTGCAACGTGCTGGAAAGAGCTTGGGATAGACAAAGATATCGGTGCTATAAAAGAAAGAGCCACTGACATCCAAAGCGCTACTCAGAATTTGCAGACCCTCTTTAAGGTTGCTCGCGGTCGGGGAGAATATGGCGAATTTCAACTCGAACAAATCCTCAAGGACCTCCTGCCAAAACAATACGTCCACATAAGAGAACGCCTACCAAAAACAGGCAAAATCCCTGACGCGCACATAGTCACTCCCCAAGGCATAATCTGTATGGACTCCAAATTTCCTCTTGATAACTACAGAAAAATGCTAGAGGCAATTGAGGAAGCACAGAAACAGGCACTTGCCACAAGCTTCTGCAGCGACGTCACCAATCACATAGAGAAAATTAAGGTAGACTATGTAAAACCAGAAGAAGGCACAACGCCTTTTGCCTTCGGCTTCATTCCCTCAGAAGCTGTATACCAATATCTAACAGAATGCCAACCAAGCCTAGTGGCAGACGCGGCAAAAGAAGGCGTACTACTAGTCTCTCCAGCAACACTCGCCATAAACCTCAACCTTCTATCAGTAGGGCTTAAAGCAACAGAAATCTCCGGAAAAGCCCAACAAATCCAAAACAACCTCGGCAGACTCTCCAAGTCCTTAGAAGATGTAGAAAGTGCTTGGAATACTCTGTACAATCACATTAAAAACGCGTACAGCAAAGCCGGCGAAGTCAACCAAAAACACGATCACTTGAAAATGACTTTTGAACAGATCACAGAAAGAGAAGAATAGGCGACCACAATGGTGGAGCACAAGAAAAAATATGCGGGGATTCGAAACTGCTCAGCTTCCAAATTTATTGCAATAAGAGTCGGTCAAGGTGATGCCTTTTTTACGGAAAAAGGAGATATGGCTTTTCTCGTTGATGGCGGGCGCTCGATTTCAAGCTTTCCTTGTCAATTCTTAAGAGCAACAGGACGGAATCATATAGACGTTTTAACTTGTACTCATAATGATTCTGATCATGGTAACGGAGTACTAGGCTTTTTGTTGGCGGGATTGAAAGCTGAAGAGGTTTGGTTGCCAGCGTCTTGGTTAGACCGTCTCGAAGATATCATTCTTCGTCCTGAAGGCTTCCTTAAGGAACTAGTCGAGGATATTGAAGAACTGCCCGAGGATCAAGTTATGGGTCTATCTCAACTTGGCGATAAATATGCAACAGAGACGAGAAATAAAGACTCCAGAGTTGTCGAAGTTGGAAGTCAGGAGCTTTATCGGGCTTTTGAGCAAGTTTCCGACATGGAATGGTTTTCCACACTCTCTTTAGAATACGGTTTTCCACCGACGAATAAGCGCAAAATGTTTGTGGAAGCAGTATCAGGAGCAAAATTGATAAGAGAAATAGCTTTAGCCGCGTATCTTTCAGGTTCCCTAATTAAATGGTTCGACTTTATCGGTGACAAGAATTTGGCTCAAGCTGCAGGCGGTATACGAGATGTTCTAATACCTGTTAACGCCGTCGAGGTTGCGCAAATACGGCGCCCAAAAAGAGGCGCGCTTAAGTACATCGCTTTGACCAGATCAAACAAGCAGAGCCTTGTATTCACGTCTCCGAAGACTAAAGATGATCCTGGAGTACTATTTACGGCCGATTCAAATCTTCGTTTCTATCAACAAATTAGCTGGCACGAGCATATGATAATTACAGCGCCACATCATGGGTCAGAGGCCAATCAACATGCCTATTCTAGATTCAAGAACGAAACAGGAGGAATGGATGTCTCTTGGGTTAGAAGCGATGGCAGGTTCTCGAAAAGACCTGGCAAGTCTTTCTTAACGATCAATAATAGGAAATTCTGCACTTTGTGCCGAAATTCAAGACTGCCCAAACAGGACGTTAGGCTCGTAATGGTTACCCATTCTTGGCACCCTCTGCACACCCGAAAATGCATATGCCAGTAATTGGCTGTGCTAATGCGTTTTAAGCAACGGCCGGAAAGCTTGACAGAAGAGACCAAGAAGCACCTTTCTGGAAAAGGCAACTTGGCTTTTTGAAGAAATAGCTTCTTGAAACTCCCCCTCATCATAATGGGCGGTCTCTTGTACATCATATGGTTTGCACTGTATTGGAACGAAATATTGGCAAATCTTGAGGCAATAAGCTCTAATTGGATTTCTATACTCTTCGGAGCCCTACTCGTTGCTATATCAAGTTTTGCAATAATAAAGTGGCAGACTAGAAAAAGTCAAACCTCCAGCTATTGTCTGAATCACGTGCGTTGTTTAGAATTCTCAAACTCGAAGCCAATATGGCAAATCCCAGATAGGTTTCAGAAGCCTTATTGACGCAAAGTATTAATGTCTACAATACGTGCATGATAGATGAGCGAATAAGTAACCTTACAGGCGATTAAGTTTTTGGTCTCTCATGGTGAGAAGGGTCAAGCACTATTCGAAAGATACCTGCCAAGTCCTAGAACGAAGCTATCTACATAATTCAAATCACGAGATTTATGTCTGACCCGGCAGAAAAGTCAAATGCGCCATTCAAGCCGAACCAAGCATGAGGGATGTGCCAGAATGAAAAAGTTGGTTCCATTGCGAAGAGGCAACGGGCTTCTAAGAATTAATGCCTAAAAAGATTGCTGCTAATACAACTTTGCACATATTTTTTATACTTAATAATAGTTTATCTTATGGTGGGGAGTGTTCAATTCTAGAAATTACTGATGAGCCGCCCAAGGAGATTAAAGAAGAGTTAGCCTCATTGTGCGTCACACTTGACGAAGATGTTCCTGCCAAAATTCCTGATCGCAACTTGCTTATCGCCACCTGGAATTTAAGAGGCTTTGGTGATCTCACCGAGAGTTGGAAATGTCAAGAGAATGACTGCCCAAAACGAGACCTGCATGCCCTGCGCTGCATTGCCGAGATTGTTTCCCGCTTCGACGTGATCGCCCTTCAAGAGGTGAAAAGTAACCTCAAATGTCTGCGCCACATGCTCAAAGTGCTCGGATCAGATTGGGGACTGATTTTGACAGATGTGACCAAAGGCGAACCAGGCAATAGCGAGCGTATGGCATTCGTATTTGACACTCGCAAGGTACGAATTTCTGGCTTGGCGTGTGAACTCGTCGTCCCAAAAGAGCAACTAGACAAAATTGGTCCAGATGCCCTCAACAAACAATTTGCACGCACGCCTTATGCAGTCAGTTTCCGGTCAGCAGGGAAAACCTTCATTCTGGTTACGCTGCATGTTATTTACGGAAAAGATGCCGAGGAGCGTGTCCCAGAACTTAAGGCAATTGCGGAGTGGCTTGCTGAATGGGCCAGAGACATTAATGGCTGGGACCATAACCTGATCGCACTCGGTGACTTCAACATAGACCGAAAAGGGGACAGGCTGTATGATGCCTTCACATCAACTGGGCTCTATACCCCCGAAGATCTACAAAAAGTTCCACGGACAATCTTTAGTGACCCAAACAATCCAGACAAGAGCAAATTCTACGACCAAATCGCGTGGTTCACTGGAAACGATAATACTCCAGCGTTATCGCTGAGATTTATGCGAGGGGGCAATTTCGATTTTACGAAAATAGCATTGAAATCGCTAAACCTTACAAAGCAACAATTGTCTTACCGTATCTCTGACCATTATCCATTGTGGGCTGAATTTCAGGTAAGAGAATAAACATAAAGCCGGAGCAGCGTTTGATCTTCGGACTAAGAACCTTGAACTCTTGTTTGGATGGCGAAATGCCATTAAAATCCACACGTTTCAACCGCAATGAAGCCAGTCCTTACCCGCAGAACGAGAGTATTTAGAAGAGTTTGAACCGAGAGCTTGAAGCTATCCTGCGCTACAGAAGTTAGGAGCTTTTACCGGTAAACACGTGTTCAAATTTCAACCCCCAACCACAGCATCCCAAATTGGGTTTCTTTAGCTGAAACAAGCTCTAGGGTACTCATCAATTGCGCATAAATGTTATCTGGCGACTACTGCAAAATCAGACGCGACGCTGAGGTT
>Ga0315274_10013508_pt1 | contig 11622 bp, 11 predicted proteins | sample YL17G02_20_MG_FD_203700 | JGI IMG/M metagenome (GOLD analysis project Ga0315274, IMG submission 203700) | Sediment microbial communities from Yellowstone Lake, YNP, Wyoming, USA - YL17G02_20 | ecosystem: Environmental > Aquatic > Freshwater > Lake > Sediment | place: USA: Wyoming | collected...
GCGTGCCCTGCCCCAGGTGAGTGGTGATGCTGAACTCATCCGCACACCTCTGCATGTTGGCGAACCCCATCCCGGCCCCGAAGCCAAGTGACCTGGCCTTGGGCGGAGCAGTGGAGAAGCCTGGCCTGAGCGCCCGCTCGATATCTGCGATTCCCGGGCCGCGGTCATCGGCCACCACAGAGACGCAGTTCCCCTCGCCAGTGAGGACTACCTCCCCGGAGATGGCGTGGATGCAGATGTTCATTTCCGCCTCATAGGTGGCGACGGCCGCTCTGCGGACGATCTCCTCGGCGATGCCGGCCTCGCGCAGGCGGCGCTTGACCTCGGAGGCGGCGCGGCCGGCGAGGTAGTATCCTCCGCCCAGCACTGAGTAGTGGTGTCGGAAGCTCTGCCTCAGGTGCGCCGGCGGCGGGCGCGGGTCAGGCTGTGGGTGCGGGCGCTGCTCTTCGCGGTTCAATCACACCTCGCAGTCCGCGGACATATAGGCGGCCGCAGCAGTCGTACATGGAGTGCTCGGAAACCAACAGCGGCAGGCCGAGCCCACGGGCGGCGGCCACCGTCTCCTCGTCCGGCAACTTGCCTCGAACGAACACGAGCGCCGACAGCTCGACAAGGTCGGCGGTGCGCACCACGGCCACCTGGGTAAGCCCAGTAAGCAACAGCATGCCAGGCTTGCCGAAGTATAGCACGTCGCTGACGCTGTCCGACGCGCCCGCGGTGAGGACCTCCCGGTCGAGCTGATCCGCCCCCACCAGCAACTCGGCCTCTAGTGCGACCGCAATCTCCCCCAGACGCATCTCCGACCTCCTTCGCGGGTCTTTGTGAAGATCTGCACAAAGCTTGTGCAGATTCTCACAATGTTATTGTACCATACCCCAAACCGGTTGTCCACAGGCTCTTGGCACCGGGCGTGACAGCCCGACGCCAAGAGCCTGTGGGCGCTAGCTGGGGCATGGCGCCGTTGGGTCAGGGACCCAGGTGGACGCCCTATCGCTGGGTCAAGGGTGTGTGTGCTGGGCGCGGACCAGGTCAGCCACGCGGTGGGCAATGGAACCAGCATCCATGCCCAGGTGAGCCAGCAGCTCCTGCCGGGGGCCGTGAGACACGAACCCGTCGGGGATGCCCAGGGAGAGGACAGGGACACTGATGTCGTGTTCGTGCAGCATCTCTGCCACTGCGCTCCCGAAGCCACCCGCGAGCGCGTTCTCTTCCAGCGTGACCAGGCGGCCGCACTCCCGCGCCAGGCGGCAGAGCAACTCTTGGTCGAGGGGCTTCGCGAACCTGGCGTTGACGACCGCTGCCTCAATGCCTTGCGCAGCGAGGTCGGTAGCGGCGGCCAGGGAAGGCCCGACCATGGACCCGATGGCGATGAGGGCGACGTGCGGCCCCGGCCGAAGCAACTCGGCACGGCCCACCGGCATGGGATCGGGGAGAGAGAGGGGAGGGTTGTCCCCCACGCCCCTGGGGAAACGGATGGCGGAGGGGCCTTCCCACTCGACGGCGGCGCGCAGCATGGCGGCGAGCTCGGTCAGGTCGCTGGGGGCCATCACCACCAGCCCGGGGATGTGCCTCAGATAGGAGATGTCGAACGCCCCATGATGGGTGGGCCCGTCCTCCCCGACGAGCCCGGCACGGTCGAGGGCGAGCACCACCGGGAGGCGGGGGAGAGCGACGTCGTGGACGATCTGGTCGTATGAGCGCTGCATGAATGTGGAGTAGATCGGGACCACGGGCCGGAAGCCCTGGGCGGCGAGGCCGGCGGCGAAGGTGACCGCCATCTGCTCCGCCATGCCGACATCGAAGACGCGATCGGGGAAGCGATCGGAGAACTCCTGGAGGCCCGTGTCTTTGCGCATGGCGGCGGTGACGGCGACGATACGGGGGTTGACCTCGGCGAGCTGGGCGAGGGTGGCACCGAAGACGCCGGTGTAGGTGAGGCCGGCCGGGTGTGTGGCCGGCTCCCCGGTTTCGATGTCGAAAGCGCCGGTACGGTGCCACTTGGCGGCGTCGTTCTCGGCGTGCGGATAGCCGCGCCCCTTCTGGGTGATGGCGTGGATGAGGACCGGCTCGTTGAGGGCACGGGCGTGAGCAAGGGTTTCGGTGAGGGCAGAGAGGTTGTGCCCATCAATGGGGCCCAGGTAGGTGAAGCCGAGCTCCTCGAACCACCTCCCGGGAAGGAAGAGATGCCTCACCCCGTGCTTGAACCTCTCCACCACCTCCAACAGGCCTCCGCCGAGGGGCAGGCGCGCCGCCAGGCTCTCGAAGTCGGACTTCGCCTTGAGGTAGTGGGGGTCGAGGCGGACCCTGCTGAGATAGGCGGAAAGGGCGCCGACGTTTCGCGAGATGGACATCTGGTTGTCGTTGAGGAGGATGATGATGGGGGTCTTCAGATGTCCGGCGTAGTTGACCGCCTCGAAGGAGAGGCCGCCGGACATGGCGCCATCGCCCACCACCGCCACTACCGAGTAGCTCTCTGCGGCCAGGTCGCGGGCCTTGGCCATGCCCAGGGCGGCGGCGATGGCAGTGCTGCCGTGGCCGGTGTCGAAGGCGTCGTGCTCGCTTTCCGCCCGCCGGGGGAAGCCGGAGATGCCTCCGGCCTGGCGGAGGGTGTGGAAGCGGGCGCGTCGGCCGGTGAGCAGCTTGTGTGCGTAGGCCTGGTGTCCGACATCCCAGATGATCTTGTCCCGCGGGCTGTCGAACACATAGTGGATGGCAATTGCCAGCTCCACCGCGCCAAGGCTGGCAGCAAGGTGGCCGCCGGTGGTGGCGATGGTGGAGACCATCTCGCTGCGGATCTCCTCGGCGAGCTGATCGAGCTGCTCGCGCTTGAGCGCGCGCAGATCGGCGGGTCCGTTGATGCGGTCAAGCAGCTCTCCCACGACGGTCTAGCGCCTCCTGTTGCCCAGCTACGGCTGCCCCTCGGTCTCTTCCGGCTCGACCGGCTCGAGCGCGACCTTGCCGGACTGCTCGACGAGCTGGCGGATTCTGCCCTCTGCCGCGGTGAGCTGCTTCTCGCACACCTCCAGCAACCGCTGTCCCTCCTCGGCGAGAGCAATCGCCTCCTCAAGGGAGAGGACGTCGCTCTCCAGCTTCGCCGCGATCTCCTCCAAACGGGCGAGGGCGGCCTCGAAGGTCGGGTCGCGGGGCTGCTCCTGCTTCTGGTCGGGTTGTTGTTTTCTGGGCATTCTTGTCCCTTGCGGCGGAGCGCCCGCCTCCCTGGACGGGCCGTCTACTCACTACCTATGGCGAGACTCGGCCGGGACGGCCGGGGCATCCTTGATCGGCAGCCCGGTGCCGGCGATCACAGGGGAGACGAGCTTTGCCTGAGCCTGTAGAGACTGGTACACAGAGGTGATGGCGCCGCTGGCGACGTCCTTCTGGTAGGACTGTAGCGCGCCGAGGAGCTGGATTCGTCCAATCTCACAGATACCCGCCTCACCCTTCCACCGCTCGGCCTCCTTGCTGCCGGCGGCCTGTGCGACTCGCGCCAGGCTGCCGTAGGCCTCCTCCAGGATGTCAATGGCAGCGTTGGCAGTAATGAACAGGCGCGGCTCTGCGGCGCCGAGGCAGCTGGCGACCTGGCGGGCCCACCGGTAGCGCTGCTCCGCGGCGACGAGATCGCCCTTCCCCTCCGCCTCCTTTCCCGAGCTCAGGCAGTAGCCGGCGATGTTCTGGCAGCGGGCGATCAGCCCGAACCAGTGACCGTACTGGGCATATTCCCACAGGCTGAGTGAGGAGACGCCGCCGGAGCCGAGGTCCTCGGGCACCGGCAGCCGATAGAGGCGGCATTCCGACCGAGAGACCGCTTTCTTGAGCCTGTCGAGGGCGAGGTCGGCTCGGCCCACGTCAACCGCCACGCTCGCCGCCTGCAACAGGGGCAGCGCGTTGTTGGGGTCGAGCTCGGCGGCGCGGGAGAAGGCGGTCATCGCCGGGCCGATGTTCTTGGCCGCTTCCTCTGGGTTCAACTGGGCGAGGGACGCCTCCGCCTGGCCGCGCAGGAGGTAGAACGATGGATCGCCTCTCTTCAGATCAATGCCTCGGTTGATGGCAGTGAGAGCTTTGTCGTACTTGCCAGCGGTGAGGCAGACATAGGCAAGGGAGCCGTGATAGGCGGCGTTGTTGGGAGCGGCCGCCACCGCCGCCTCCAGATGGGAAATGGCGGCCTCTTTCGCGGTCTGCCTTTCCTCCGGGGTGCGGTCTGCGGCGGGCTTGGTGATGGGTTCGGCGAAGGCGATCCAGGCGGCGCGGAACTCGCTCTCCCCCGGCGCCAGCGCGGGCGCCGGCGAAGCGCGCCGGGCCGAGGGCGTTTCGCCGGCGGCGGAGGCGAGGGCGCTCGTCGGCAGAAGAAGCATGAGCACGAAGATAACTCGCCACGGCTTCCCGATCATGCCTGATCTCCCAGTTCGGCGCCTCCCGCCGAACACCGGAGTGCGTGCGCCGGAGGCGCACGTAACAAGAGAGTGTTCGACTGTCATGCCGGCGGCTCCCTCAGCTTCTTCACCACCACCTCAACTGACCCCTGGTAGAGTACCACTTCTGCGGGTTGGCGAACCGCCAGTTGCCGGACCGAGCGGACCACTTCTCCGGTCTCCAGCAGGCGGGTGATGGAATAGCCGCGCGCCAGCACCGCGCGGGGGCTGAGCGCCGCCAGGCGGCCCGCGGCTCCGGTGAGGCGTTGGCGCAGGTCCCGCAGGCGGAGGAGCGTCTCTCTCCGGGCCGCCGAGCTGAACTCGTCCACCCGCTGACGCCGCTCGGCCAGCAGCAAGCGAGGGAGGCGCAGACAGGGCCGCGCCGCCAGCAGCGCCAGCTCCCTGCGGCAGCGGACCGCTCTCCGACGCAGCGCCTGGAGAAGGCCTCGGCGGAGCGTCTCCAGGCTGCGAAGCAGCTCCTCTCGGTCCGGGGTGACGGCAGCGGCTGCGGCGGTGGGCGTGGGGGCGCGGCGGTCGGCGACGAAGTCGGCGATGGTGAAGTCGGTTTCGTGCCCGATGCCCGTCACCACCGGCACGGGAGAGGCGGCGATGGCGCGCGCCACGTCTTCGCTATTGAAGCCGGCGAGTTCCTCGGCAGAGCCGCCGCCGCGGGCCAGGATCGCCACGTCTATGCCCTCCAGACGGCCGGCGGGCAAGCCCTCGAGAGCGTGCAGCAGCCGCAGAGAGTGCAGTATCGCGGCGGCCGCGGCGGCCCCGGAAACCGCGGTGGGGACGAGCACCACCTCCGCGGCCGGCCAGCGGCGGCGGAGCGTGGTGAGGATGTCGTGCACGGCCGCCCCGGCGGGCGAGGTGAGCACGGCAATGCGGCGCGGGAAGCGGGGCAGGGGCCGCTTCCTGGCTTCATCGAACAGCCCTTCCGCGGCGAGCTTCTGGCGGAGGCGCTCGAAGGCGAGGAACAGGTCTCCCATTCCCCCCTTCTCCAGGGAGGTGGCGATGAGCTGGTACTGGCCACGCGGCTCGTAGACGGCGACCGCCCCACCCGCGAGGACCTGGTCGCCGACGGCGGGGGTGAAGGTCAGCTCCTCGGCATACTCGCGGAACAGCACCGCGCGAAGCTGGCTGGCTTCGTCTTTGAGGGTGAAGTAGATGTGCCCGGACCGATGGATGGTGAGATCGGCCACCTCGCCCCGCACCCACACCTGCTGCAAAGTGCGGTCCTGGGCAAAGAGGGTCTTGATGTACTGGTTGACCTGCTTGACGGTGAAGATGAAACGGCGATCGAGTGTCACGCGGGGGGTGCCTCTCCGATCTCTTCATCGAGGTGGCGCAGCAGGTTGCCGAGGATGCCGTTGACGAAGCGGCCGGACTCGGCGGTGCTGTACTTCTTCGCCATCTCCACGGCTTCATCCACGCTCACGCTGGGCGGGATGTCTGGAAGGTAGAGGATCTCATAGATGGCGAGGCGCAAGACGTTGCGGTCTATGTTCGCCATCCGGTCCAGCGTCCAGCCGCGGGCGTGGTGGTTGATCACCTGGTCAATACGGTCGCGGTGCTGAACGGCGCCGAGCACAAGCTGTCTGGCAAAGCTAAGGGCTTCTTCCTCGTGGGCGCCCTCCGAGAAGGTGGCCCCCATCGCCGCGCCTGGCTCCACTCGCGCCATGTCCACCTGGAACAAGACCCGCAGGGCAAGCTCTCGCGCGTCGCGTCGCTTTCCCATGGCGGCGCTCAGGCGAGCCCGATCCGACGGTGCAGGAAGGTGGGCGCAAGCGCCCCAGGCGCTGGGGTGGAGGTGGCGGCGATCATGCGAGGCCCATTCGTCTGCGGAGGAAGTTGGTGGCGATCTCGCCGCGGCGGAAGTAGGCGTTGGCGAGCACTTGCTGGTGGAACAGGATAGTGGTCTTCAGGCCCTCCAGTTGGAACTCGCTGAGGGCGCGGGCGGCGCGGGCGATCGCTTCGGGCCGAGTGGGCGCCCACACGATCAGCTTGGCGAGCAGGGCGTCGTAGAAGGGCGGCACCGTGTAGCCGGAGTAGAGGTGGGTGTCGACGCGTACGCCCGGCCCGCCCGGCAGGCTGAGGCCGGTGACGGTGCCGGCGGCGGCGAGAAAGCGGTTGGTGTGGTCCTCGGCGGTGATCCGGCATTCGATGGCGTGGCCGCGCCACTCGATGTCTCGCTCACTACGCGCCAGCTTGTGCCCGCGGGCGATGCGAATCTGCTCCTTCACCAGGTCCAGGCCGGTGACCATCTCGGTGACCGGATGCTCCACCTGGATGCGGGTGTTCATCTCCAGGAAGTAGAACCGCCCGTGGGCGTCCAGCATGAACTCCACGGTACCGGCGTTGACGTATCCCACCGCCTTTGCCGCGCGCACCGCCGCCTCGCCCATCTGATGGCGCAGGCGGCGCCCCAGACCCACGCAGGGCGATTCCTCCAGCAGCTTCTGGTGCTTGTGGGTCTGGATGGAGCACTCCCGCTCGCCCAGGTGGACGATGTCCCCGTGGGAATCGGCGAGCACCTGGAACTCAACGTGTCGGGGCTCCTCCAGGTACTTCTCGATGTAGACGTCGCCCCGGCCGAAGGCGGCCTGGGCCTCGGACTGGGCGAGGCGCAGATTGCGGACCAGGTCCTGGTCGTTCTGGGCGACGCGGATGCCCCGGCCGCCTCCCCCCATGGCCGCCTTGATGAGCACCGGGTAGCCGAGACGGGCGGCGGTGCGGAGGGCATCCTGGTCGTTCTGAACCACCTCATCGCTGCCGGGGATGACGGGCACTCCCGCCTCCCGCATCACCCGCCGCGCCGCCGCCTTGTCTTGCATGCGGCGGATGGTCTCCGCGGTGGGGCCGATGAACTTGAGGCCGCAGATCTCGCAATTCTCGGCAAAAGCGGCCACCTCGGAGAGGTTGCCATAGCCCGGGTGGACCGCCTCCGCCCCCGTGTTCAACGCCGCCTGGACAATGTTGGGGATGTTCAGGTAGCTGTCCTGGTTGGGCGGCGGGCCGATGCACACCGCCTCATCGGCGAGGGAGACGTGCAAGCAGTTCTCGTCCGCCTGCGAGTAGACGGCCACCGTCGGGATGCCCAGCTCCCGGCAGGTCCGTATCACTCTCACGGCAATCTCGCCGCGGTTGGCGATGAGGATCTTCTTGAACAATCAGTGCCTCCGCACAATGCCGCCTGAGGCCCGTTCAGGACCCCGAGGGTCCCTTCGACTCCGCTCCCCTCGACGATGCTCGGGGCAAGCAGGGCAGGCCCTCAGGGTCTGAGAGGCGGGCAAGCCGCCGGCGCTCACATGCACGGGGTCAGTACCCCTCATGCCCAGGATGGACGCAGTGAACCTGCCCGGTGTTCGGGTCATACTGGTAGGGCTCCCCACCGACCGGGCAGGTGAGGGGAACGCCGGCGTTCACCTCTTCCAGAGAGTTGGGGTTGCGCTCGTTGGTGTTGGCGAAGATGCCGATCGCCATTCTGAGCTGGGCCATGTTGTTCTTGCACACGGTGCCGCGGGCCATCCGCACCGAGGCCCCGAGAGGAGTGCCCCCACCGGCCGCGCCGGTGTTGTTGGTGCCTTTTCCACCAGCGCCGCCGCCAGCTCCGGTCCCGTAGAGGGCGACGAATAGGATCCCGATGATGACGATGACGACGAGCAATTCGATCAGGACGAGGAAACCCCGCTGCGAGCTAAGCCAGTCCGATGGGAACTTCGCCTTCATTGGCTTCCTCCTCGGCAGGCTGGATCAGGAACAGGCGATCTCCGTAGCCGACCGCCGCTCCGTCCTCAACCACCACTTGGGCGATGACACCGCTCGCCGGAGCACGCACCTCGTTGGGCACCTTCATCGCTTCGATCACCGCCAGAAGCTGGCCTTCCTGCACTGAGTCGCCGGCGCTGATGGCTGTCCGCGGCGCGGCCATGCCGCCGTTGTGGAACACGCCCACCACGGGAGAAACGACGGAGACGATCTCGGCGACAATGGTCACGTTGGCCTCGCCCCCGGCCCCCGAGGCGTTGCTCGCCTCGGGCGCGGCCGAAACCGGCCCGCCCGCCGCCCCCGGCCGGGCGGCTTCGCCGTCCGGCGCGCGCTTGATCCTCACCTTGTAGTCCGGCAGCTCCAGGGACAGCTCGCTGACGCCGGAGCGGCGCATCAGATCGATCAGCTCTTCGATCTCGTGTAGGTCAGGCAATGCCCTCTCCTATTGGTGGGGCTCTTAGGGCGGGGATGTCCCGGAGGGCATCGCCGCCGCTCTTCCCCGGCGGGGCATCCCTTCGACAAGCTCAGGGTGAACTCCGAATGCCCCGCCCTACAAGGGACCTATGTCACTCGCTCCAGGTACTTGCCGGAGCGGGTGTCCACGCGGATGAGGTCTCCTTCGTTGACGAACAGGGGCACGGTAACCACCGCGCCGGTTTCCAGGGTGGCGGGCTTGGAGCCGCCGCTGGCGGTGTCGCCCCGCAGGCCGGGATCGGTCTGGGCGACCACCAGCTCGACGGTGTTGGGCAGCTCCAGGCCCAGGGTTTCCTCCTCGTAGCTGGTGACAGCGACCTCCATGTCGGGCTTGAGGTACTTCACGCCCTCGCCCACCGCGTCGGCGTCCAGGGTGATCTGGTCGAAGGTCTCCGTGTCCATGAACACGTAATCGTCGCCGGAGCGGTAGAGGTACTGCATGGGGAGGCGGCGGATGACCGCCTGTTCCATCCGCTCGCCGGCGCGGAAGGTCTTGTCAATCACCGCTCCGGTGCGCAGGTTGCGCAGCCTGGACCTCACGAACGCCCCGCCCTTGCCAGGCTTGACGTGCTGGAACTCGATGATCTGGAAGATGCTGCCATCATACTCGATGGTCAGCCCGGTTCGGAAATCCGCGGTACTGATCGGCACGACACGATCCTCCATCGTGGGGCACGCTTCTTCAGCCCGAGCGTAGTCGAGGGCCAGCGTGCCGCGGTGGTGTCACCAGGGGATTCTACTTTGCTGGGGAGGGGGAAGTCAAGGCGGGCGGGACACGACAACGCCACGGGGCCGCCCGAGGGATGGCGGCCCCGGTACGAGCTGGTGGAATAGGCACCCATGGCGATTATGTCCCCCTGCGCCGCGCTGCCAGCTTACAAGGCGCTGGCTAATGGCCTGGGAGCACTACTGCGCCGGAGTGGCTCCTTCTGCTGTTACGGCGGCCTCGCTGAGGCGGCGCGCGAATGCTTCGCATCGTTCCCGGCTGGAGGCCATCGCCTGTGGACTAGCGAAAACCCTGAGTGCGCCGGGGGATCGAAGAGAGCTTCATCGCCCTCGCCCGCTATCACGGGCTGAATCCGATCACGGCCACCGCCGACAAGACGCCGGAGTGGATCGCGCTGGGCACATGATGCAACGGGGGCAGGTCGCCTCCTAGCGCCGGATGGGAGAGTGGTCACGGCCCATAAATGCAATTCTCCGTCCTGATGCCTAACGTGCTGTCCGCATTACGTATGATATCCGAGCACTGCTCCGAACCCCACCCGAGCGGAGTCATGACCGCCAACCCCCTCGATGCCACTTCTTTCTTGACTGTCGCCCTCAGGGCCTCATAATCCACCACACCCCCTGGCGGATTGGTGAGCGCTGATTCCCAGTATGGCCAAGCGACATTCCATATCGCCTTCGATGCCCTGAACGCTGACAGCAGGGAGTTGCAAGTGGCAGTTAATTCTCCAGGGCATGGCGCTTGCTCCAGTGCATTCAGGGCAGCCAGGTGTCTGGCCCGTCTGTCCCTTAGCCGCTGAAGCACTTCGCTTGGGGAGCCTTCCTGATCTACATAACCATAATCCCAACTGTTAATCTCCTGCAGAGTAGACCTTGCCAGGCACAGCCAGCTCGCTTCTTCTACCTGCACCGCGGTGGTGGGATTCCGGACCAAACCCATCCAATGCAGACCGTTCCCCAGGTCGAAGTACAGCTTCTGATGGCTGGCTTGTTGTTGGCTGGCAACCAGGTCCCCGTTGGGGTCAGTCCATTCCCCGGCAGTAGCTATTCTGGAGACATAGGGGAGCCGCAAACCCTCCATTGAGATGTCCACGACTGGCTGCAATTCTTTGTACAGCCTGCTCTGGGTTGTCATGTAATCGTTGCCGCCTACCCTGACCACAACCATATTCCCATTGGTCCATATGCTCACACCATAGGGAGCCGAACCGTCCGCGGCAAGACCAGGGTCATTGATTGGTCCGTTTGCCCGGTATCCGGACATTTCAAGCCCTCCCCCTACATTGCCTATGCCTTTCACCACCCTGTCCCAATCCTCTGCGCTGACAGGATACGCGGCGGGGGCCAGCAATTCGTCCCGGATGGCCGCAAACATGTAAGCCACCGCAGCCGGAGCGCCATCCTTCTCGTAAGGGGACAGGTACTCGCAGGGATCGCCGTGCTTTGCCGCTTCCAGCAAGGCCTCATAGGCCTCGGGTGTCATGTGGATAGGCATCGGTTCCACAATCGCCACCAGCCGCCCCGCAAAACCTTTGAGAATCACATTGCAGCCGGATCTCTCAAAGATTTTGCACAGATGACCAGTCAGTGCCCGGTAAGCGCCATCGCCGCGCTCCAGATACACTGTATCCTCAGATCCGTTAGGCAGCCACTTGGGAGCGATCGCTGATCCAGCCAGACTCTGAAGTGAATCGGCAAACAACGGCGCAGGCGACGCAAGCGCCGCCTGCGCAAGCACATCGGGGGGTGGCACAAGACGGTCAGGCCACGAACCACAGGACAGGACCTCGGGAAAGTACTCTGAGGCAGCCGCAGCCACGCCACAGCCGCAAATGAGAACCAGCGCGCACACACATACGATTGAGACTAGTGTTGGACCTCCATTGCGTAGCATGAGGGCATGTCTCCTTTCGCGAGCGGCGAGCCCGGTGCATCATGGGTTAGGGATAGAAACATGTATGTCGTCAAGCCCAACTCTGGGTTTCCCCGACAGCGCACGGGCGACGGCGAAAGCGGGAAGGAGCAACGCGGAGAGCACGCCCGCGATGGCGACCGCCGCCGCCAACTCCGCCGGCGTGAACGACCAGCGCTTGCGTTCGCGCAACACAGGCCCCCGCTCCAGCAGTAGGTTGGACTACCACTTCCTGGTTGGCCAAACACTCGACGCGAAACTCAGAGCCACAACCAACCGTGAGCAGTATACCACGGGGGGGGGGGGGGCGTGTTGTCAACACCTTTCTTG
>Ga0315274_10013509_pt1 | contig 11622 bp, 19 predicted proteins | sample YL17G02_20_MG_FD_203700 | JGI IMG/M metagenome (GOLD analysis project Ga0315274, IMG submission 203700) | Sediment microbial communities from Yellowstone Lake, YNP, Wyoming, USA - YL17G02_20 | ecosystem: Environmental > Aquatic > Freshwater > Lake > Sediment | place: USA: Wyoming | collected...
CGCCGGTCTTCGGATCGCTCTTGCGTCCCGCCTCGGGGAACTTGTCCTTGTCGTAATTGGTGCTGTCGACGTATTGATCGTCGATCTGTCCTACGGTCCCCGTGCGCACGCCCTTCCAATGCCACAGGTCCAGGCGCGCACCGTCTTCCTTGGTGTACTTGTTGCCGTATGGCTTCCCCTCTCCGACGTGACACGCAGACGCGCAACCCTTCTTGTCGAAGGAAGGAGAGTTGATGTTCCACAATATAACGAACTTGTCCTCGTAGGAGACGTTGTTGTCGCCGCCCTTGTCATCGGGATCAATGAGCTTCTTCCACGAGCCGTCTGCCTGCCTCTGCCACGGGGACCGCCGGACACTTTCCGTTGGGACCTTGTATTGAAGAAGGAAATGCGCCATGTCGGCCGTTCTGAGAGCGCGGAGCGTGACTTCCGTCGATCTACCAGGCAGATTCTGCCCGGCCACCACTTTGAAAGTGAGTGGCTGGGCCTGATCCCACAGCGCTTCTGCCACTCCATCCAGGACCGCACCCGTAGCGACCTTTTTCACAATCAGCGTATTCCGCTGTCCCTTGCTGAGGCCAGCGAGAACAAAGACCCCGATCACGATCAGAAGAACTACGAAAACCGGAACAGATTTCCTTTTCAGAACCTTCGCCATGCTTTCCTTCCTCCTTTGGCTGACTCTCGCTTGTCCTGCCGAGAATCAAATCATAATATTTATATTTCCTCGAAGGGCATTCGCTCCCCGCGATGGTGCCGTTTTGTCTCCCCTGAGCTGTCTCCCGTCGACGCGGAGGTTTCTGTCGAACCCATCAGGATTCGCCGATCTAAAGGCTCATTGCGAGAGGCATGCGAACAGTCGTCACGTGTATCCGCGATTTCCTCTCGAAGCCTGCATGGAATTGGAATTGCGACACACTTCGCAATACTTGATGAAAAAGGTCAATAGCTTCGTCCAAAAATATTCTTTAGCTGATGGTTTTGCTCAAGAGAACGAGAATCTGCCAGGGATGACCCCCATTTGGCACACAAGTGCATTAAGTCGATCCAAGGCAGCATTATCGCCTCCGTGTGGACGATGAGTCCGGTGTCGATAGTGGAGATACCGATTTACGCTCTCGGGAGTGATTTCCTGGGCCCCGCATCCTTTGTTGTCGAGCCATCTGCTGAAGTCGGCTATCAATCGTACCTGTAGACCAGCCGACTGTCAGGAGTAACCTTGTTCGTGCAGAAGCGCCAAATAGGAATCGATACATAAACCAAGCGGACCTTCATGAAATCGCAACAGAGCTCGGGGTGTAAAAGCAAATCCATTCATAGAGCCTCCTTCTTATCAAGACATATTGCCAAGAAGGAGACCCTCCGGACTATGCCGAGTCGAGTTGGAGCAAAACTCTGAAAAGGGCAGGTTTTTAGGGATTCCGGCAATTTGTATAAGTTTTACTCGGCATAGTCCGGTGGTCGGCATAGCCGCCACACGATGGCAACTCACATGCTGCGTAACCACGCGGACCTCCGTCACATCCAGGCCATCCTCGGACACACGAGCTTACGGACCACGCAGGTCTACACGCACGTGAACATCGAGGACCTCAAGGAGGTAGTGCGGTGCTCCCATCCCCACGGGAGGCGGGCAGGCGCGGAGATACGGCGCCCGTGATGAAGGATGCAGAAAACACGATAGAGCGCTGCAGCAGACCCCGCTTCGTGGTCGGTGCCACTGAGCTCCTGCATCATGTTCTTTGTGGAAGGTTAACTCTGCTACACTGGCTTGCATTTCAGGAACGGGAGTGTATAAATGCGAGATGAACTGAAACGGTACATGATGGGATGAAATTCATATGAATGCGTACCCTGAGTATGAAAGGATCTTCAAGGCACTACAGCAGTGCCGAGACACCAGCATTCCCTGGTCCGGCGTGATTTTCCGTTCAACGAGTCCTCATCATTATTCCCGTACGGAGATCCTTTCAGGGGAAGGGAGTGCTACATCAGGAGGAAGATGGAACCCAATAGGAATCAAGGCGGTCTATGGAAGTCTCTCCCCGGAAACGGCGATGGCGGAAACCCTTCATTATTTTCGGTACCACCGAATACCGATTGTAAAATCAATGCCAAGGTTCTTCGTCGCGATCAAGGTTTCCGTCTTCAGATCTATTGACCTTCGGGATTCAGATAGGCTCCGCACCCTTGGGGTGTCCCAGCAGGAGATTCTTGACGCCGATTGGCGCATGAAAATTACTGCCGGTGAAGAGTCCCTTACGCAAGCTGTTGGGAGGGCGGCGTTTTCCGCCGGTATCGAGGCCCTCCTGGCACCTGCCGCGGCGGAAAGAACAGGAACAAATGTGGTTATCTTTCCCGAGATCCTTGAACCCGGGAGTCTGTTCGAGGTGGATAGCCTCTGATGCAAAAGTGCATGAACTTAATCTTGACATTTCGTCCCGGTAGTATGACTATTTGATTACGAAGGCGGTAAGAAGGGATGGCGGTGAAGGTTGCATCAAAAGGGACGGCAAGACCCGTACGGAAAGCCAATCAGAGGAAGGCGATGGCGGTGAAGGCCTTCTCTTCTACCCTACAATCCAGGAGTTTCGGTGAGCAGTTGACTGACCTCAGGAAAAAGCTCGGTATCACTCAAAAGACCTTTTCCCAGCTCATATCCTCATCTCAAAGGGCAGTGGCGAGGTGGGAAGCCGGAGAAAAGCCCGGTGACCAAACGAAACGGACCCTTGCCGAGCTTCGACGTCTCTACAGTGGTCTTTCCGGGGTGATGAAGAAGGACTATATCGCCGAATGGCTGTCGATTCCTAATCCGGCATTTGAGGACCTCAAACCCATAGAAGTCATCGAGCGGGGGGAAAGTGACCGCCTTTGGCGGATGATCTACTACCTGGAGGCCGGCGAAGCGTTCTGATATCGGATGACAGGAATGGGATCGGCACGACCGTCGATTCTACCGTCACGAACGTTTTGAACTCGGTGGCGAATTCGGATCCCTGAAAAGGCCCCCCTGCCGTACCTGATTATCCCTCAATACTTTCCTGCACTACCCTTTGGTGTTCACCGTCACGAACAGTGGTTGGTGATGCTGAAAATCGCGATGGGCAGGACCGTGAGGCCCTCGGCCGCCCAGGCGGAGCGAAGGCGCGCGGGCCTCCTCTGCCAGTTGACCACCTTCAAGAAAAAGAGAGCCTGGCCCGGCCGTGAAAGGCTTACTCTGACGAACTCGGAAAAGAAGATGCGAAGACCCTGGTTGAGTCGGGTAGTTGCGGACATATGTAGAGCCATGGTGCCGATGATCTCCTGCGGTCAAGAATGGTGGAACGCTCCGAGCATAGCATGAGCGGAGCTTCCAATCAAACTGAAACACCGCGGAAAGGCGTCTCTGCTACCGTCATCCTCGTGATGGTTGGCTCAACGCCAAGTGTAACGTATAGGGTTTGCAGCCCCGCGCTTTCGATACTCGTCGGGAATGCGCTTTCCTACATAAAGTCGGCTGGTGTCCCGAGGAGCCTCGTGCCCGATGAATCCAAGGCGCCCAGGTACAGCTTCTCGGCCGGGGAAATTCGCGGACGTTGCATCCTTCCAATCGGTGGCAACGAAGGCACCGACAATCAAACCACGCTCGGTTGCGAGGACGATCTCGGCTTGCTTTGCCTTGGACTTGCTGATCTTCCATGCGTACCGAGTAGCTTCGTAAAGCGACATCTCCGCGGCGCTTCGGTTGACGCTTATCAACAGGGCTTTGTGGTGAAATACGGCCGGTTCGGCCGAATATCGCGTGATGATCTCCTTCGCATGCATGACCCCGTAGTCGTTGCTGCCAGCTCCGCCGACAGCGTTGGTAAGCCCGGGATACGCATCGATTAGAGCTGCCTCAACCTCAAAGGCCGTCTTGTCGTCCATTCCGTGTCGGTGAATGACATGAGCCACTTCAAAGCCAGCAAGGTGAATTTCTCGGATTCGTTTCAGCTTGTTGTCCAGATCGTCGCCTTCCACCTTCTCGCGAATGTGAGCGAACACACGATTTCCGCGGCCCTTCCCGATGTAGAAGGTTTCCCCGTTTCGCGGATCGATGAGCCGGTACACGTATGTCTTCAGCTTGCTGGCCACGCCCGAGGGGAAGGACTCGCTCTCCTGCTGGCTCATTCGCTCTCCTCTGCGCCCATCGCTGCGTCCTCAGTTGGCGCTCCACGCGGAAGCATAACAGGCGTAGAGGCGCATTTCCATACCGATTGACGCTTCGGGCTTCCCTCGCCCCCCTTGCCGCCTCCCCCTCCCAGGCCCTCCCCCTCCGCTTACCCCCATCGAAGGTATCCTAGTGGGAAAAGGCTACGCGCAGGAGACGATCCGCTGGAGGAAGAGCCCCCTGGCGATGCTCGGAAGGTACCTCGTCCGCAACGGAATCAGGAACGTGACGGAGGTAAGCCGCAAGATCGCGGAGGAGTACCTTTCCTCGCTTTAAAAACAGCGCCTTCAGTCCGCGCGGGAAACCGATCTCCGATGGGACATACCGGGACCACCTCATCGCCCTTCATGAGTTTTTCAGGTGGCTGCTGGCACGCGAGAAGCTCCTGGTGAACCCGATAGCCGATGCGCGTGAGACAGAAAGCGCGCGCCCCGTCCGCCTGCCTCATGCCCTCACGACGGAGGAGATGATGAGGATCATCCAGGCGTGCATCCCCACTACGGCCGTAGGGTTGCGCGATCGGGCAGTCCTGGAGCTTCCGTACTCCACGGGGATCCGAAAGCGGGAGCTCATGAACCTCTCACTCGGCGACTTTCGAGTCGAAAGCCGCGAGCCTCTCATCGTGAATGGCAAGGGAGGCAAGGATCAGGTGGTTCCCGTGGGCGAGTGGGCCTGCTATTTCACCGAGGCCTACGTGAAGAACGTCCGTCCCTGGCAGGTCTGCTCCCCTGCTGAGAAAGCGCTCTTCGTTCAGCACAGAAACGGCCGACGTCTTTCCCCGCGGGCGGCGGGGGATATCGTGGACAGAGCGACGGCGAAAAGCGGGGTGGGAAGGAGAGTCAGCCCGCACCTGTCCACCTTCCGCCACACAATGGCCACCCATATGCTGCGAAACCAGGCAGACCTCCGTCACATCCAGGCCATCCCCGGACACACGAGCCTGCGGAGCACACAAGTCTACACCCGCGTGAATATCGAGGACCTGAAGGAGGTAGTGAGGCGCTCCCATCCCCACGGCAGACGGGCAGGCGCGGCATACGGTCAGTCGGCTTGCATTTAGATCGATATCGTGCACTCTGAAGAAAGAAAATGCTGAGGAGGCCGAAGAAGCCCAAATGAAACCTCATGCCGAGTACGAACGTATCACCCAATTGCTTCATGGAGAAAAGGAAAAAGCCGCTCCCTGGACAGGCGTCATCTACCGTTCGACGAGCCCCCGCCACTTTACGCCGACCGGGGTCCTCTCTGGCGAGGGAAGCTCTTGGCGTGGTGGGAGGTGGAACCCACTGGGGATCAAGGCGGTTTATGGCAGCCTTACACCGGAAACTGCCATGACGGAGACTCTCCGTCATTACCGGTACTACGAGATCCCCATCATGGATGCTATGCCGAAAGTGTTCGTCGCAATCAAAATATCCGTTCAACGGTCTCTCGACCTGACGAGCTCGGACACTCTTGGCAATTTGGGCGTGTCTCTGGGGGAGATTTTGGATGAGGACTGGCGGGCGAAATGCAAGAGAATGGAGGAATCCCTGACCCAGGCGATAGGAAGAGCGGCTTTTTCAACGGGCTTTGAGGCTCTCATTGCGCCATCCTCCGAGGATGGAACGGGAACGAACGTGATCGTCTACCCCGATGCCTTATCGGCTGCAAGCAGGTTCGAAGTGATGGGCATGTGATGCAAAAGTGCACGCAGTTTGCCTTGACCTTTCCGTTCCCTCATGCGATATTGCACAGGGAAGGTGGTAGAAAAAGATGGCTGTACGAGTAAAGGCCGATCGCAAGGCAACCCGCAAACCGGTTGAGGTTGAACAGCAGAAAAAGCAGACGGCCATACGAGCCCTCTCCGTGCAGCGAAAGCCAAAGGAGTTCCAGGAGCAGTTCGCCGATCTCCGCAAAAAACTCGGTATTACCCAGAAGGGTTTTGCCCAACTCTCCTCCTCATCGCTGCGAGCTGTGGCACGCTGGGAAGCCGGAGAAAAGCCGGGGGAAATGGCGAAGCGGACGTTGAACGAACTTCGACGTCTCTACAGTGGCCTTTCCGGGGTGATGAAGAAGGACTATATCGCCGAATGGCTGTCGATTCCCAATTCGGCATTCGATGGTTTCAAACCCCTGGAAATCATCGAGCGGGGAGAAAGCGACCGAATTTGGCGGATGATTTACGATTTGGGGGCAGGCGAAGCATTCTGATAGCGGATGAAGGGAATTGGATCGGCATGACCGTTGATTCCACCGTCACGAACGTTTCGAACTGGGTTGCGAATTCGGGCCGCTGAAGAAGCCCCCCTGCCGTAACTGATTATCCTTCAAGACTTTCCCGAACTCCCTCTTTGGATCCGCCGTCACGAACAGCCATTGGTGATAGAGAAAATGACGATGGGCGGCACGGTCAGGCCCTCGGCGGCATGGCGGGCGCGTACCCGTGCCACCCCGCCCTGCCAGAGCACGGTTCTGGCGAAAAAGAGAGCCTGGCTCGGCCGTCGCAGGCTCACGCTGATGAACTCGGAGAAGAAGATGCGCAGGCCCAAGTTGAGGCGGGTTGTGGCGGACATTTGGATTGCTATGCGGGCGATTGTCTCCTTTCAGTGCAGCCGTCGCTTGAGCGGAATTGGGTGGCTCCGCAGCTTACCACGCGCGGGGCTTGCCGTGCAAACGGATTTCGCGTCCGCTTCAGCTCTACAACACCAGAAGGGCGGGATCCCGTCACTCTTGACGTAGAGGGGCGGGAATGCAAGGGAGATCTGCCTCAAGGCGTGGGCCTGTCGGTATTCTGTGTTAGAAGCGTGCGGAGAAAGCCGCGGGCCTCCCAGGCGCGCTCGGGGGTGCCAGAGGAAGTAGTTCAGCTCCAGCATACGGGGATCGTACTTGCTGCACACGCCGTCAGGGCCGAGAAACGGCGGATGCCGCTCTCCACACTGATCCCCGCCCCCATGAAGGCAATGAGATGGCGGGCGGTGCGGATAAGGCGGGCAGCTTCAAGGATGGGGGCGCTTGTGCCGGCCGAGCGCTCGGCGGGAGGCATCCTGGAGGCCAGTGTTCATACAAAGCGCAAAGTGGTCAGTACCCGCCAAAACGTGTACGAGCTCTTCCTGATATTCACTTGACTTCATATCCCTCGGGTGATACCGTCAGGGTGTGTGGGCCATCGATAGATCCGCTCCCTTTGCTGAATGGATCCAGGCCCTCGATCTCGACGCCAAAGAGTCGATCTACGCAGAGCCTTCTGATCCTCAGGTCGATTGGTCCTTCCCTGGGAAGGCCCCACGTGGACTCAGTAGCCGAGAGGCGACAAGAGATTCTATGAGCGGATGATCCCCCTCGCAGATTCCCTCTATGAGAGGCATCTTGCGCAACTGGAGCGACGGCATGAGAAGAAAAGACTTCGCGAGTGAACTTGAAGCGCAACTCCCTCCGGAGAGAGTCCGAAGGGCTCGCAAGGAGGCCCAGCAGGAGATCCTTCGGTTGAAGCTTGCCGATGTCCGAAAGCATTTGGGAGTACGGCAGAAGGAAATCAAGGCATTCTCGCAATCTGGCATCTCGAAGCTGGAATCGCGTCGAGACATGAAGCTGTCGACCCTCGTGACCTACCTTAACAGTCTTGGAATGGAGGTCGAGATCAAGGCCTATCCGAAGAGACGGACCTCGAAGAGCAAACCTGTTCTTTTGCTGAAGCAATGAGAGCTGGATGGGGGACCGGGTCTCAGACGGGGTGACGCTTCGGTGCCGGTACGCTGGTCACGTGCGGGCGTCCTTGCCTGCTCGCTCGTCGCTACCGCGAGCCCTCTGCTCCAGTTGAGAGGGTGAGGGGCAACATATCACCTGTAGCCAGTGCTCTGACTCAACAGCAGCGGATAGCCCCCGCTGGAACTCGCAGGTTGTTCGATCTCCTTATTCCCAGTAGTATGGGTCATCGAACATTAGAGCTCGCTCGTCCTTCTCTGAGATACACCGAGTCGGACATACTTCGCATCCTTCTGTTTGGGAATCCCACGCTTTTGCAGCCACGTTCAGTATTCGGTCGACAAGCAGATCACCGATCAGTGGGAAAAACGTCTCGATTTCTTCGTAACTGATCCGGACGTGTGGTATTTTAGCGGCAATCCGGTCGAGTATCTGTCCTCTCATGTTCTTGGCGTAATGAACGCAGAACCTACCTATTTGTGCGTCAGTTACACCTTTGCGAAGTAACCGAGAGCGAAGTTGCCTGTCATGTGCGATGAACATCTCTAATTCGACTGCAAACTCAAAGAGGAACCAATTCAGTTTGATCTTTTCGACGTCGGTAGAGAAGAAATCAGCAGGGGAGATATGGCATCTCCGCCTCTCTTTCTTCTTATGTTCCGAAATACTCATGCTTGTTCCCTCGTATGTCGAACGATAAAGCTCAGCTGCTGGAGCCGCCTGCGAAGAGGGGATGTCAGGGTAAGCCTTCTTGGCCCCACCAGTCGGCAGCAGAGACTGGTTGAGTCCGGCTCCTTCCTCATAACTCGGAGCCCATCTTCACCCAGTAATGCCAATCCTCAACCGCTTGCTTCGTCTGCTCGTCCGTTTCGTTGATAGGTTTTAACTGGGACAATGGCACAGCCAAGCCATCTTCCTCCCAAGGAATGGTTATGAACATCTCATGCTCGCATTCATCCTCGCTTGGCATTCCAATGACATCGACTTCGTCCTTCACCCGCAACGGTGAGATGGAACGTTTGGCGATGCAAGTTGCGGTGAACGGGAACTGGAGTCGGTCTTGCAGGTAGTAGTACCAACCCATGGCTCGCTCTTGGGAATCATGGGCATCAACAATGATCTCCATCGTGATGCGCTGCTCACGTTCCTCGTTGCGCTTCTGTTTCGCCATAAAACACCCCAATACTGCAAACGAATGACCATCTGACTGATGGGCATACTGTGGATACGATGTAGTGGATCCCGCAGGGGGCAGCGGATCCATATATCCGGCAAAGCCAAACCCCCTGACAAGAAGTAGACAGGAGGACAGGTATTTTGTCTACCCGAGGGGCGGACCGCCCTAAAGGGGATCGTTCCGGGCTACCTTCAAAACAGCTTTCGACAGTGAAGTGGCATCATATTCAAAGCTGACCGGTCCCCCCAGAGCCCGCAGGGCCCCCCCCAGCGAGAACCGGAGGCCAGCGCTGCTTCCTGCCAAGCCTTCCTTCGTGATCAACGAAGTTGCGTATGCGGGGGTGTCGTGGGGCTTGCTGGTGACACAGAAAAGCGGGGCTGACCTCCCGCTCATATCTATACGCGGTCCCTCTCGGCTGACGATGGGTTCGGTCGTGTCGGTCACCGTCGTCCTTGTGCAAACAAGAAGCAGCATTATAATCATGAGCGCAGATGACAACTCGGACTGAGAGGCACGCGCTTATGAAACGAAGAGAGCGCCACACGCAAATACGGCAGGTCAGCCAGGCGGAGGTTTCGATTCTGGCCGAAGTGGACTACATCGTTGCTCGAGCCGCTGCCGGCGAGAGTCGTGTTGTTTCGCTGGGGCCGCTGGTATTCTTCTCGACCGCCACCGGCGACGCCTGGCTTCTGGATGCGCAGGATAGCCTTGCACTTTGTCTTGCTCGTGAGGCAGCTGGATTGTCGATCACGATCACCGAGACGCCTGAGCGCTTTGCCATCAAATGGGGTGGCACCTTTCGAATCGAAGGTGATCTCATGACGTTTGCCGACAACGAGGGCGGTGTTCGGACAATCTTCGGGTACCCAACACGCGAGATCAAGGAAGCCATCCAGCGAGCCAAGACGTGAGGCTTTCAGAGATATGGCTGCAGTTCCGGATGTCAGCGCCACTGCCTGATTCCGTGAAGCGGCTGCTCGCCCCACTCCCAGACGACCAAAGGATACCATCGCCGGGGGGTAAGCGGAGGGGGCGGGCCTGGGAGGGGGAGGCGGCAAGGGGGGCGAGGGAAGCCCGAAGCGTCAATCGGTATTGCCAGAATCATGCACTTGTCCTTATGCGTGTTTTTGATTTTTGTCAGGGAGGGGGATGTGACAAGATCAACGCGAAACAAGGGTAAGCTGTGGACAAGAGCTGATGTGGTTCCCGTGGGCGAGTGGGACTGCTATTTCACCGAGGCCTACGCGAAGAACATGCGTCCATGGCAGGTCTGCTCCCCCACCGAGAAGGCGCTCTTCGTGCAGCACAGTAACGGCAGGCGTCTTTCGCCACAGGCGGTGGGGGATATCGTGGAGAGGGCTACGGTGAAAAGCGGGGTCGGAAGAAGGGTCAGCCCAAACACCTTCCGCCACTATGCCGAGCTCGGCATGGTCGACACACGATGGCAACTCATATGCTGCGTAACCACGCGGACCTCCGTCACATCCAGGCAATCCTGGGGCACACGAGCCTGCGGAGCACGCAGGTCTACACCCACGTGAGTATCGAGGACCTCAAGGAGGCAGTGCGCCGCTCCCATCCCCACGGGGGGCGGAGAGGGAAACCGGTCAAACTATGACAACCTGTCGATCTGTTGTAGTATTTGAGTGGGGGTAGAACGTCATGCACGAGAGGGTCTCCGTAAATCCAGCTATTTGCAGCGGTCGCGCGTGCATCAAAGGAAAGCGTATTCCGGTCTATCTGATCGTGAAGATGCTTGCCAACGGGGATGCGATCGAGGAGATCCTGGAAGACTACCCCACGATCTCCCGGGAAGACATTCTCGCCTGCCTTGCCTACGCCGGCGAATTGGCGGAGGAAGAGAATATCACGGCCGAGCCACTGAGCGTGTAAGCAGATGAAGGAGGGATGCAGAGATGAGCACTGTTTCCGACATCCATGAAATCAAGCGAAGGCTTCAGCGGATGAAGCCCGCGGAGGTGAATGAAGTGAAAGACTTCGTCGAGTTCCTCTCACAGAAAGGTTCTCCGGGCACATCGGAGAAGAAGATCGCTAAACTGAAAGGCATTTGGAAGGGTTTAGGTTTCGAGAAGCTCGACCTGGAGAAGGACATCAAGGCAATGCGGAAGGAGTTCGACGAAGGCATTCTCCGGCGGAGCGAAAGATGAACTATGTAGCGGACACCGTCACTTTGATCCGCTATCTCTCCCAGGAAGGCCAGATCGGGAAAGCGGCCTTCAAGATCATGGAGGAAACCGATCAGGGAATACACACGATCTGGATTCCCGCTGCGACCCTAGTGGAGATTCTCTATCTGTCGGAGAAGAACAGGATACCGTTGAGCTTTCAGGAGGTGAAGAGAAGGATCGATGGGGCGGACAACTATAAGATCGTCGATCTGGGATTCGAAATCATCGAGCTCGCGGGGGCCATCAAAGGGCTTGAGACATTCGATCGGCTGATCGTTGCGACTGCGAAGTATCTCGGGCTGCCCATATTGACGTCTGACAAGGAGATCAAAGACAGGAGTGGCATCGAGGTCATCTGGGACTGACAGAAGGTGAGCGAGCCG
>Ga0315274_10013511_pt1 | contig 11621 bp, 11 predicted proteins | sample YL17G02_20_MG_FD_203700 | JGI IMG/M metagenome (GOLD analysis project Ga0315274, IMG submission 203700) | Sediment microbial communities from Yellowstone Lake, YNP, Wyoming, USA - YL17G02_20 | ecosystem: Environmental > Aquatic > Freshwater > Lake > Sediment | place: USA: Wyoming | collected...
GAACTCCACAACGGACGCCCTCGATCGGTCCGCGGCCGGGGAACTCGTCCTCGACTTGGATCTGGGGGAGTCCGGGAAGGGTCCGCCCTTTCGAGACGCTGATCAGGATCTCGTCGAACCGCCCCTCGACCTGGGTCAGGATGCGTTCGATCAGGGGCCGGTCGGGGGCGGGGAGGAGGGCTTTGGATTTTTTCATCCGTCGGCTCTCGCCGCCCGCCAGGATGACCAGGCTCACCGGCTTCCCGTCGCAACGAAACATAGCTACATTATATCAGGGTTAAACCTGCACTTTGTCACAAGGCGACTCCTATCATAACCCATGGTGTCACCAATGTGTCTGAACGAGTACAGGGGGAATCGAGCAGGGCCGCTAATGTTTCTTCCGGGGCGATTTGATATAATTCCCTCCTCAGGAAGGAGGCGCGCATGCTCGATTATCGTCTTAGATCCGGAAGGAGAAAGGTGACAGGCACCAATTTCAGCAAATTGGTGCCTGTCACCTTTTTCATCATTTATTTTTCAATCGCAATGCCGCTGGCCGCCGCCCCCGAGCGGATCGAGGACGTCCCCAACCCGCTCGCCGCGTCGGGCAAATATGTCGGCGACGGCGCCGGCGTCCTCGGCCCGGCTTACATCGACCTCATCAACGACGTCTGCGTCCGGCTCAAGGAAGCGACCGGATCCGAGCTCGCCGTCATCACCGTGCGCGACCTGGGCGGAACGACGGTCGAGGATTTCGCCGAGCGTCTCTTCAAGCGATTCGGCATCGGAGAGAAAGGCAAGGACAACGGCCTCCTCATCCTGTTCGCCCTCGACGACCGGGCCGTCCGGATCGAGGTCGGCTACGGCCTCGAGTCCGTCGTCACGGACGCCCAGTCCGGCCGGCTCCTTGACGAGCACGCCGTTCCTTTTCTCGCCCGCGATGAATTCGGCCGCGGCCTCTTCGCCGTCGCCAAGGCGGCCGCCGAGACCGTCGCCGCCGCCTCGGGCGCCGGCGCGAGTTTCGGCCTCGCCGATCCCGCCGCCTGGCCCGAGCAGCCCAAGCCCGTGCCGTCCGCCGAGTCCTCGGATAAGGCCGCCGTTTCCGCATCGGCCGACAAAGCCGCCGGCCGCGCGTCGTTCGTGCCTTCGCTCATCCTGACCGGGGCCGTCCTCGGCCTGACCGGTCTCTGGGTTTTCTCCGCCCTGGGCAGGTTCGGACGGAAGCGGTCCAAGGCCGAGCGGGTCAAAGCCGCTTCCTCCGGCGTCGGATATCTGGTCTTGATGTGGATCGCGGCGCCGGTCGCCGTGATCGTTCTTCTCGCGACCGGGAAACTCGTCCTCGCGCCCCTCCTGTCCGCGCTGTCGCCCGTCGTCGCAACCATCCTCTGGTCCAAAACGCGCAAAGGGATGAAGGCGCGCGCCGCGAATTACCGGCTTCCCTGCGCCTCCTGCGGCTCGGCCATGGACCTCATCCCCGAAGATATGGACGACTTACAACTCACGACCGAGGAACTCGCCGAGGAGAAGGCCGGCGGCATGGATTACGAGCTGTGGAAATGTCCCAAATGCGGGGCGGAGGAGCGGTTCGCGGTCAAGCTCGGAAAGGCGAGCGGCTGTCCCAAGTGTAAGCGGCGGACGCTGGTCCGGACCAGCGCGACCCTGGCCGCGGCGACGACGAGCCACGGCGGCCGCGATCGCGTCACCGACGATTGCAAGAATCCCAAGTGCGATTACGTCAAGACATGGGAGAGGAGCACGGCCCGGATCGGGAGTTCGAGCTCGAGCTCGGGCCGATCGGGCTTTTCGAGCTCCTCGAGCTCGAGCCGGTCCTCGTTCGGAGGAGGCCGGTCGGGCGGCGGCGGCGCCTCCCGCCGGTTTTAAATCGGGCAAGTCGGGGTCAAACCTACACTTTTGCCTTTTTTCCAAAAATAATGACAAAAATCGGCACGACCTCCGTCCTGTTCGCGGGTCTCTCCATCGATTTATGAGAATCCAAGCCGGCCTGACGCCGGCCCGATTGGCCTTCTCTTCGTACCGCGGTTATCTCATCCGCCGCGAACGCTGTCCGCGATAGCCCGGGCGCCGACGACTCGGACCGCGAGGCTCCCGTAGCGGCGCTCGTAGGGAGTTGCGACTCCGGGGCAGACAAGGAAATTCCGCCCTTCGGGATAGATGCTCCGGAAGGCGGACAGGGCGTCCGCTTCGAACCGGTCGGGGTTGATCTTGCATTCGATCGCGTCGACCCGCCGGCCGCGGCGGACGACGAAATCGATTTCGCGGTCGGACTTGTCGCGCCAGTAATGGAGCCCTTCGCCTCCGGTCTCGGTCCGCAGGACGTCGAGGACGAGGTGTTCCCAGAGAAGGCCCCGGTCGTCGCTCCGGATATCCGTCCAGCCGCGGGTATAGGTCACGAATCCCGTATCGAAGCCGTACACTTTTGGCCGCTTGAGCAGTTCCCGCCGCCCCCCGCCATGGAATGGAGGCAGGGCGAAGAGGGCGCAAGCGATGCTCATGGCTTCCAGATAGGCTTTGACAGTGACGCGGCTGAGGTCGCACTCCCGCGCCAGCGCGCTGTAATCCGCCAGCCCTCCGCTCTGGCGAAGCATCAGCCTCAAGAGGTTGAGGAATCCCGCTCTCTCGCGAAACGCGAAAAGTTCCTGGATATCCCTGGCGTAAAAGCTGTCCATCCACTCCGAAAAAAGCGGGGCGTCCTTGACGGGGCTGAGAAGGACCTCGGGGAGACCGCCCTGGAAGAGCCTGCGGTCGAGATCCCGGATTCCGAATTCCTCCGTCGTTTCCGTCCAGAGAACGGGCGTCAAGTTCAGGGCGATTTTGCGGCCGGTCAGGGCGTCCTTGAATTTCCGCGTTGCGGCCAGGCTGGACGATCCCGTGGCCAGAATGCGGAGCCCGGGGAATGCGTCGGAGGCGATCTTGAGGACGCGGCTCGGGTCGGCCAACCGGTGAATTTCGTCGAGAACGACAATGGAACGTCGGGGGAGGGACCTGAAAAAGAACTCCGGATCCTCGAGGCGGCGCGTGTCCGAAGGGAGGTCGCAGTTCAAGTAAATCGTATCGGACAGCATGCGGGCCAGGGTCGTTTTGCCGACGCGCCGGACGCCGGCGAGCCAGACGATCGGCCGCTTCCTCCAAGCGGCTTCGATAAGGCCGAGCCAGTAGGGCCGTTTGATCATGAAAGTATAATTATCAAATAGTCGTCCAAATGTCAAGTATAAATACAGCGAAAATCATCTTCCCGGAGATGTCTTTTTCGACTTCCTTGGAGGGTTGGATGGAGTCCGTCGATGCGGACGCCGGCCTCGTTTCGCGGCGGCTTTTCGTTTGGGCGGGGCGAGCAGGAGGTCGACCCCGAACACCTCGGCCAGCTCGGATTCGGCGATTTCAGCCGTCGTCCCCGCCGTCCCGTCTCGCGTTCCGGCATGGGCCGTCTTCAGCTCCCCCGCCATGAGTTTCGCGATCGCGCGCTCGCTCATCAAATCCTGATGGTCCACGCCGCGCAGAAGGAACAACAGTTCGGGCCGATCGTCGAGACGCGCTCCGACGCCGTAGAGCGTCGCGGCCACGTGTTTGCACATCGTCGCCCAGTCGGGACAGGAACAGGTCATGGCGATCTCGGCCGGCCGCGGAAACAGCCCGTTTTTCCGGTCGGTGATGATCTTCATCACGGCCGCGGACAGCCGCCCTTCGAGCAGTTCGATCAAGGACGCGATCCCGCCCGCGCATTGCCGCCGGATCGCGGCCCAGCGTAGGGCGGGCAGCCTTTTAATCGTGATCTTCACGTCATAAAGGTCGTTGCCCGCGACGCGGGCGAGCACGCGTCCCGGCTCGATCTTCAGGTCGCAAACCGATCCGTTCCGGACATAGGAACGGCCGCGCGGGAGCCTATTCGAGAAATCGCTGTGGGATTCCAGATGGTCGCACCAGGCCTTGCCCCAGAAGGTGCGCGCGATGGCATGGCCCTCGGTTCTGACCGGGTCGAGCCTCTCGCCTTTCCTTTTCAGTCTTTCGACCAAGCGAGCGGCTTTCGCCTTCCGCGCCGACGCGGGAACGTAGGCCGGAAAACCCCAACCGCCATAGTCATAGCCGCCGCCGTAGCGGTAGGGCCGGCTCCTCCGTGATTTCCTCTTTGTCCAGGCCATTCTTTTCTCCCGCCGCCGACGGCCGGCTAATCGCCCAGCGCGCGGCTCGAATCGAGCTCCACGAACCGCATCAGCTCCTCATTGGACATCTCGGTCAGGCGCTTCTCGACGCCTTCCTCGAGCACTTCGCGGGCCAGGTCCGTCTTCCGGCCGATCAGGGCGTCGATCCGCTCTTCGATCGTCCCCCGGCAAACGAACTTGTGAACCATCACGTTTTTTGTCTGGCCGATCCGGAAGGCCCGGTCCGTGGCCTGGTTCTCGACAGCCGGATTCCACCAGCGGTCGAAGTGGATTACATGCCCGGCCTCGGTCAGGTTCAATCCGATCCCGCCCACCTTAAGCGAGAGCACGAAAAACGGGGGCCCGTCCTCTTTCTGGAAGGCCGCGACCAGGTCGCGCCGACGTCCGACGGGCGTTCCTCCGTGCATGACGAGCCCCGGACGACCGTAGACGCCGGCCAGATAGTCCGCGAGCGGACCCGCGATCTCGCGGAACTGGGTGAAGACCAGGGCCTTGCCCTGCCGCTCCGAGATTTCCTCGCAGATCTCGCGCAGGCGGCCGAACTTGCCGCTCTTGGCCGGATCGTAATCGCCGTCGCCCAGCGCATGGGCCGGATGGTTGCAGATCTGCTTGAAGCGCAGGATGGCGGCCAGGACGGCGCCGCGCCGCTCGATCCCCTCGCACCCCGCCCCCGCCAGCCGTTCGGCCAGGTCGCGCACGGCGCGCTCGTAGATCGCCGCCTGGACGGGCGCGAGGGGACAATAGGCCCGCACTTCGGTTTTGTCCGGAAGATCGGCGATGACCCGCTTGTCGGTTTTCATCCGGCGCAGGATATAAGGTCGGACAAGCCGTCGCACGGGGCCGTAGACGTCGGGATCGTCGGCCCCCAGCCCCTTGAGGTAAGCGCCGAACGACCTGGCCGAGCCGAGAAGGCCCGGGTTGAGAAAATCGAAAACCGACCACAAATCCATAAGCCGGTTCTCGACCGGCGTCCCCGTCAGAACGACGCGCCGCTGCGTCTTGACCTCTTTCACGGCGCGGGCCTGCCGCGTCGCGGGATTCTTGATCGCCTGGGCTTCATCGAGCGCCGCGAGACTCCAGTCCTTTTCGCGCAGCGCTTTTGTCCGCTGCAGTATGCCGTAGGACGTTATGACCAGCTGGGTCCGAACGGGCTTCGTTCCGGCGGCGCCGCCGAGCCGTTCTTCCCATTCGGCCGCCGGAGTCTCGGAGGGATGGGCGTAGAGGACTCCGAGCGACGGCGCGAAGCGTTCGATCTCCGCCTTCCAGTTGGCGATCAGGGACGCGGGCACGATAAGAAGAGCGGGCGCCGGAGCCCGCCGAGGGCGCGCGCCGGTGGTCTCGGCGGCCGGCTTGCGCCCGCCGGCTTCCGCCGCGATCGCCGTCCCGGTCGCCTCGCGCCGCAGCATCATCAAGAGCGCCAACAATTGGATGGTTTTTCCCAGACCCATGTCGTCGGCCAGACAGGCGCCGAGGCCGAGCTTCGTCAAAAAATAGAGCCAGTTGACTCCCTCGCGTTGATAGGGCCTGAGAACGGCCTTGAACTCGCCGCCGGGATCCGGGGCCTGAAGACGCTCGGGACTGCGCAAATCGTCGAGCAAAGCGGCGAGCCGGCGCCCGGCCCGAACGCCGAACCATTCCCGAGTCTCCGCTTCCTCCGCCTGGCCCGCGGCCCCCTCGACTCCCGCCAGCAGACGCATCGCCCGCAAGAACGGGATCCCCTGCCCGCCGGCCTCCCTGGCCGCGCCCTTCCAGCGCGCCATGAGCTCCGCCATCCGCTCGGCGTCCACCTCCACCCAGCGGCCGCGCAGAAAAACAAGCCGCGAGGTCGCTTCCATCAACCGTCGCCACTCGTCCTCGGTCAGCGGTTCTCCGTCGAGCGTCGCGCCGACCTGAAAATCGAGGAGGGAATCCGCGCCGAGCACGGTTCCCCGCTCCTCGCCGATGGTCAGGGTGATCCGCGGGCGGGGCGGCCGGCCGCTTTTCCACCAATCCGGCACCCGGACGATGACTCCGCTTTCCTCCAAGACGGGGATCTCCTTGAGGAAACGGTAGGCTTCATCGATCGTCCAGGCCTGGGGCCGGTAGATGACGCCCGATTCGGTCATGCGGCGGATGATCTCGCTTTTCTCCGACGCGCTTTGGACGGGGGAGAGAAGCCGGAGCAGGGCGTTCCTGTTTTTAGCTCCGGCATACTCATGGAGCGCGCGGCCGAGCGGAATATACTGGGGCCGCGCTTCGTCGGACAGCCGGCTTGTGTAGGCGGCCATGAAAGCGAAAGGACGGTCGGGGTCGCGCTTGTTTTCCGCCAGGTGAAACGTGACCCGGCCCACCAGGCACCAGTTCGGATGACGCCCTCTCAGCCATCCGGTTGCGCCGCCTTCATGACGGGCGGATTCCGCGCGCGCCCGGCCGTCGAGCTGGCGCCAGATAAGCAGCAGGATCTTGGGGGTGAGGTATTCGAGCCCTTTCATCGAAGGGACCCGCTCGGCCAGCGCGCGCCAGTGCTCGGGCGGGGGCTCGTGGACGGGCTTGGCGGAATCGGTATCGAGCCCGGGCGTGTGGCAGAGGGCGACGAGATAATCCCTGGCGAAGTCCCGCCAGAAGCGAAGGACCGGCGAGGTTGCGGCCGGGAGGCTCCATTCCTCGCGCGCCAATTCCAGCAGGCCGGCGGCCGGGTCTTCGGCCCAGGCGCGACACAGCCTCCGGATTTCGGGGGTGCCGCCGGGAACGTCGGGAGGGTCGAGGCGAAGACGCCCCGAGGGAAACAGCGCGGGCTCTGGCATCGGAGGGGGGAGGGGATGCGTCACGTTATTTTCCGCATCTCGCGGTTTCCCGCTCTTTAGGCCCGGAAGCGATATCGTCCATAGCGAGAAATGATATCTCCGGACGAAGATTGAGTCAACCCCTCGACTCCCCGGCATGAATGCCGGGGCTTGTTCGGGGTTAACCCTGAGCCGCGCTTCTCGTCCCCGCTTTGAAAGGCGGGGTAGCGTCGGCGAACGGGTCAACTAAGAGATTCGCGCTTCAGGCTCGAAGTCCGGCCGCGACGGCCTCCTGATCAAGTATTGAGGATCAAGAAGCGCCCCTTATACCTGCGGGTTTTAAACCGCTATTATCGGCTTTTTATTTTTCGCCCGCGATTTCGCCGTTTTTAACGTGAGTTTCGATTTTACCTTTTTCTTGCTAAAAACTCTCCGGACGGAAGCATCCCCGAACGTCTCGCGCAAGTATTCGAGAGAGAGCTTGCCAAAGTCCTTCTTTTCAGCCATTGTTCTTCCTTTGATACGTTAGATCGAATCCTGGGGGTTGTCAATCCGATGAGACACTATTCGTCCGCCCGGTCGTCTTGTATATCGGAGACATTCTTGATAAAATTTAATCAACCCAATGGGGAGAAAAATGGCCGTAAGAGCAAGAGAAAAGCTGTTCGAAGATAGTCTGAGAAAATTCAAGGGCCAATGGGTGGTTATTAAAAACCATCGTGTCATAGCCTCCGGGAAGACGGCGTTGATCGCTTTCAACAAGGTCAAAAACAAAAAAAATATTCACCTCCTGAAAAAAGTGCCTCGTGAAATAAACTCCGACTTCATCATTTAATAAGCTGAAAGTCACCTTCAATTCACGAATAGGCGAGATAGAATTAACTTGCGACAAATAAAAGTGTAAGAATTTGGCTCAATCCGTCCCTTCGAGCCTCGTCCTCGCGAAATTCATCTAAACATAGATGGCGATGGGGGAGCCGCTTGCCGGGAGCTTTAGTATTTAATGGTGGCGTAATCATAACCGGTGTCCGAGCCCGTGCTATATCCGGTCACGTAGACATTTCCCGATTTGTCCACGGCAATGGCATTTGCGCCGTCATCGTTTTCCCCCCATCCGCCCGGCCCGTCGTATCGATCCAGCCATAGCTGCACTCCGGCGCCGCTGTATTTAATGGTGACATAATCGGAAATATCGGATTCGAAGTCCGATCCCGTGCTGGATCCGGTTACGTAGATATTTCCCGAACCGTCCACGGCGATAGCCCGCGCATAGTCTTCTCTATTTCCAGGCCCGTCGTACCGCTTCACCCACAGCTGCTTACCGGCGCTGCTGTATTTAATGGTGGCATAATCATTGCCGGTGCCTGATTCCCAAATCTCTCCGGCCCAACTATATCCGGTCACATAGATATTTCCCGAACCGTCCACGGCAATAGCAAGCGGGTGGTCGTTTCCATTTTTCGGGCCGTTATATCGCTTCAGCCAAAGCTCTTTTCCGGCGCCGCTGTATTTGATGACGGCATAATCATAACCGGAGCCTGAACCCGCGCTCGATCCGGCCACGTAGACATTTCCCGAACTGTCCACGGCCATGGCATATGCGAAGTCGTTGGGGTCGTCTCTATATCCCGTCGCGTCGTATCTCTTCACCCATTTCTGACCTGCGGCTTGAACGGAGCTCGCCGCGTTATATGAGATGGCCCCGATCGCCAGTACGGCCAATAATACCGTGAAGAACCGTGTTGTCGCCCTTCTCTTTTTCATGGCCTTATTCCCCTCCCTTGAATACTTTAAAAATATATCAATCAAATGGCTTTGTCAAAGCCTCGACACTCATGGAAGCCATGAGTGCTGCAAGGCTGCTCCCCGGCCTGGAGGCCGCTGATCACCAGGACCACGGATTTATCCAGCCCCCGGGGCTGACGGTAATCGACGTCCTCCAGGACCGCGTTCAAGCGCAACCGCGCCTTCCGGAGCCGCAGGCGGAGCCTCCGGTTATGCCGCTCCGTCATCTCCCGATCCACCAACATTCCCGGTCTTTCCTCGAACCCGAGCTTGTCCAGTTCCCTCATCTGCAGCTGTTCGGCCAGGGCCTTGGCGATCGCGCCCTTGGAGTATCCCTGCCGCCTGAACGTTTGCACCTGTTTGAACATCGCTTTGTTGATCATTCCGGCTCCTGTAAGGTTTCTTTCTACCTTACAGGAGTCCTCGTCCCCTGGGAATCCCATTTACCCTGCCTATGGGATTCCTGTTTACCGTTACCATGGGATTTCAGCTTACCATTTCTATTTGTCGATAGATGTCTGCTGGTTCAGGACTCCCCCCACTAAATTCGCGATCCTAGCATCGCGAATTGAAAAATTATTATGCTTCAACGCCAAAGATAACAAGAGGAACAGCAGGAACTCCACGACCCTGGCGAACCACGTTATAGAACTCTCCTTCAAAATAAGGAACCCCCGAGCTCATTTGGGATTGCAGTGATTTCATTGGAAGTATTTCGATCCCAACATCAATCTGGTCGCCCATATAGAAAGCGAGGTGTTTAACAAATAGATCATACGCGACGAATGAGTATTTACCGAATTGAACCTCAACTGCAACCCTCTCTTTAACGAAATCAGTTTGATTGTAACTAAAAATCGGCTTTTCGCCCGCTTCTTCAATTTCTCGTTTTTGTTCGGCCGGAGTGAGAATCAGCGTTTTCCTTATCAGTTTTTCACTCTTAGTTACCCAATAGCTAACGCGACTTTCTTGCCAATTCTTGGATCTGAGGTATATCCTAAAATCAGCATTAAGAGCTTTTGGGCTGTAAAGGATTTTTCCTTTTTTTGTTTTTTCTTTGGATATTTTGGTTTTGCATTTCTCGGCATCAACGGTCTCTATAACCTTTACGATTTCTTTTAGAAGCGATGGCTTGTGTACCAATAAAAATTCTTTTCCATTGAGGTGTGAATAAGCTTCAGCAATTCTCATCTTATGTTTACCTCTATGCTTTTTTTATAGTGTTTAATAAAGCTAATTGTGAGGAGCTAGATTTGGAAACCCAAGGGGATTTCGTTAGACTGTTGCCTGCTTCTACCGGATCATAAATGGGCTTATTCATTGGCCGTGTTTTTAAAGTGCCGTCAAGTTCTTGGTTTATTCTTTCTTTTGCAATATTGACATATTTGGGGACAACTTCGGCCCCAGCTCCCCTCCGCTCATGCCGAATTGCTGCAATAATCGATGTCCCAACTCCAAGAAAAGGATCGAGAATCCAATCGCCTTCTTTGGTTAGCGCAAGGACTAGCCGTTCAATAAGTTCAACCGGATATTGACATGGATGATCCGTCTTTTCGATATGATTGCTCTTTACGTTTGGAATTATCCAAAGGTCACCAGGATTCTTGCCGAGAGGATTACATGAGAATAATCCGGTTTTGGGACCCTTAAAATGCTTTTTACCAGGATACTTTTGAGGAACACGAACAGCATTTAGATTGAATATGTACTCATCCGATTTTGTGAACCAAATAATTGTCTCATATCGACCTGAAAAGCGCAGCTTACAATGTAAACCATGCTCAAAATGCCAGATGATTCGATTACGCATTTTGAGGCCCAATTCCGTGAAGATGGGATATAAAATTGTATCTAAGGGGATAATTGAACCATTCTTCACATAGTTACCAACTTGCCAACAAATACTACCCGTGGATTTAAGTACGCGGGCACATTCGGTAATGACTCTTGATTGTTGCTCTAAATAGTGGGGAAGCTCAAGCCGGGGTTCATATTCTTTTCCAAGATTATATGGTGGTGATGTTACTATTAGCTGCTGAGTCTGATTCGGAATAGATCGTAAAAACTCCAAACAATCACCTTGGTAAACCACAATACGTTCGTCTTTTTTATAAGAATCGCTGATTCGGGGGCGAGGATCGAACACTTTCGTTTTGCTTTTTTTGGCAATCTGCTTTTTTGCTTTATTCGATTTTGAAATTAGTGATTTTCTTATATCCTTTATTGTTTTCACAAATATAGTATAGCCATAAAACAATAATGAATTCAATGCGACCGGTTTCCATATATTCAAAGACGTGCTTTTATTAGCAATTTTCTCAATCGGACCTATGCTGGCAATCCGGCCCTATAGCCAGGCTCTATTAGAAGCGTAGGGGAGCGGGAGAGCAAGGAGATTGCTCGGAGAAATCGAGGCAGACTCGATCCCGCATCTCTATCCGGCCATGGATTTTCCTTCGGCCTATTAGGAAGCGCTTCTTAAGGAGGTACTCTTCTCCCTGGCTTTTAGCTCTATTCTTGGGGCGAAAGAGCATTAGTGACTCTATTAGTTCTAGAGTCTAATGATATCGCCTTTCCTAAGCCACGCACGGCGGGCGATGCCGACGCCAAGCCGCATCATCTCAAGGCCGCTGGCAGCGTGACAGTCGGTGCCAATGCTAATCTTTATTCCAAGCTCACGGGCGCGCTTACAGTTGAACTCATCAAGATCGAGGCGGTCGTAGTAAGCGTTGAGCTCGAGGGCTTTGCCGGTGCGCTTGGCGCCCGCGATTACCTTTTCGATATCCACGTCGTAGCCTTCGCGGCCGCTGATAAGACGGCCGGTAGGATGGGCGATGACCTTCACATAGGGATTCTCCATGGCCTTGAGGATCCGTTCGGTCACGTTCTTCTTGAACCCGGAGTGGATCGCGGC
>Ga0315274_10013512_pt1 | contig 11621 bp, 12 predicted proteins | sample YL17G02_20_MG_FD_203700 | JGI IMG/M metagenome (GOLD analysis project Ga0315274, IMG submission 203700) | Sediment microbial communities from Yellowstone Lake, YNP, Wyoming, USA - YL17G02_20 | ecosystem: Environmental > Aquatic > Freshwater > Lake > Sediment | place: USA: Wyoming | collected...
GGTCTGCTACGAGATTGCGCATCCTGATACGAAAGAACGTGAAACGAGCGCGATCATACGTGCATCCATAGAACTGGAATGCGACAATCTCCTGATTATTACCGGGGACTACGAAGGAACCGAACAAGTACATACCAAGACCATACAATTCATTCCCCTCTGGAAATGGCTCCTCTTGCCATGAACCCCAAGGATATTTTCAGGTGTTATGAACGAGCACTCCATGATCTTTGCCCGGCCCATGGTTTGTCACATGCGCCCCCGCTCTTCTGCAGATAAACTATGAAGAGTCCCGGTACATTCCCGGCAGCACGATGACCCGGATATACGATGCAAAACGGGCCTGAGACGGCTGTTGCATGGTTCCGGCAGTTGTAAAAAAAAATCCCTTTATTACTCTCAGGCCGTTTGAAAAAAAATTGGACGGTTATCCTGCAGCCGTTTGCTGCCGGACATCCGGAGAACCGGCGGTGTCCTTCCCTCCCTGCCGATCCTCGTCATTCTCAAGTGCTTCAATCGTATCCTTCAGCACGAGGTACCGGTGCCAATCCCGGCCCGGTCCCCGCACCCAGAGCTCACGGCAGATCTCATCTGGCGCCGGAATTTTTCTCAGCTCTGCGATCTCCTGTCCGCATGACCTCAGGATATCGGGGATCCCGTACCCCACATACTTCAGTCTCCTGACCCGGACAAGGCTTGTACGGCCTGTGTCATGGATCACGAAATCGAACGGGAGCTTTGCCTCAGTCACCAGTGCAATCAGCATGAATCCCCATGCTGCCGCCTTCCGCTTCGCCTCACCGATTGCAACGGATGGCGGGTGTCCCCGGGTCATCCGGCATCCCTCCCGGGCGGTTGTAATCCTGTTGATCCCGAAATGAAGGCATTGTTTCCTGCCCTCATGACGGGTGTTTCAGCATGCTGCGGGAAACTCCTGTTGTCTGTTTCCCCGTGGCTGCCGTGCTGTACCGCGAGAGCGGCGATGCACAAGTCTGCGGGCAATCGCCCCATCGTCACATCGCTGTCCCGTCCTTTTCCATTTCTGAATGTGCTTTTTGTCATTTTCTTTCCTCCTGCCACATGCCCCCGGGCTTGATTTGTTGGCCGGTACAGAGCCTCCGCTCTCCAGAGAAACAATCCCAGGACTGCGGTTGTCCCCTGCCGCCCCGTGCAGGGCACTATGGCACACTTATATCTGTTCTCTGCAGATATATGCGTGACTGAACCAGCTGAACATGCACCCAGAACCCGCCTTTTGCAGCGGATTCAAACGAAATGGAGTGCGAAACGGGCGTTTTTTAATTGGCCAAAATGGGACATTGAAAATCTCTTCAGTTTGGCGGGATTTCCGGGATTTGCGGTTTATACACTGCCGGAATCACCAGATGTTCTGAGTATTAAGTAAAACTTAAATACTACTTCCTGAGGCAGGCCTGACGCAAACCGTTCATCCTCCTGTGGTTTTATGAGTGAATGTGCCGGATCTGTAAACCGGGTCCAGGACTGTTTCACCAACAACCCACCGCTCTTCACCAGTTTCCCTCCATCATACGGAAAAAAATGGCACCGCCACTGTGGTCATGTGAGCGATCTTCCTCCGTTCGTTGTCATCGGCACCCAAATGATAATATGGTTATATGTAAGATGTATCTTACTGGTTGTGTATGGAAGTTAGTATTATCCGTGTAAGTTCAAAGGGACAGATTGTCATTCCCGCGTCCATGAGGAAGGATCTTTCTGAGGGGGAGGAACTTCTCATCATCCGGGAAGGTGATCGGTATATCCTCAAACCCCTTGATGAATTAACACCGGCATTGAAGGAAGACATCCTGTTTGCAGAAAAGACTGAACATGCGTTTTTGGAATATCAGAAGGGTGCGTTCAAAACAAAGGACAAGAGCGCGTTTATTGATGAGCTGGCGTCATGGTGACTGTTGCCTACAGCACCCGCTTTGAAAAAACAATCAAAAAGATTAAGGATGCCCGACTCAGGGAACGAATAAAGACGCAGATTGTGAAGATTGTCAATAATCCTGAGATCGGAAAACCCATGCGTTTTTGCAGGAAACAAACCCGGGAGGTATATATCCCCCCCTTCCGGTTGTCCTATCTGTATCACAAACGCAGTGATATTCTTGTCTTTCTTTGTCTGTATCACAAGCACGGGCAATAACGACCTCACCGTGTATAACCCCACCACAAAGGGAAATAAAGGCCGGTACCTGTCTCCTTAATGAGAGAATCCGTAGTTGGATGAAACCGTACCTTGTTACCTCTGAAACAATCGTATCCTCAGGTTTCGTTGCCCCATTAATTTCCCCTCGTCACAGGTAAGAAAGCAATTCAGACAGTTCAATCACTTGTGGAATACACGATTAAACGGCAACAGTCTGGACCCGTACACGGCTGATTATGAATTCATCATCAACCGGCACGTCCTCTTTTTCGTCTTTTAAGCAGGAAATATGGAGTTCGATTGCTTCTTTGACGTGTTCGATTGTATCCTCTATGGTTTCCCCCTGTGAGAAGCACCCGGGAAGCGCTGGCACTTCAGCCCAAAATCCTCCTTCATCTGCCTTGTGAATAAGAATCGTATATTCCATGGTAAAGCCCCTTACAACCATTGTGCAAATTCCTCCTCCCGTAATCCTGCCTTTTTTATCGCAGCTTTTAACAGCCCAATCTTGACATTTCCGGGACAGGGATGGTGATAAGCTGTCCGTTTTGCATCCTGATATTATAGTGTTGAACACAACAATTATGACCAATCGTAGCCTCAAAAGAGGCGGGGATTGGTCTATTTAGGAATTGGATGTGTTAACACTACAGCAAAGAATCCCATGGATTCTTCTCGTGTCTCATCTCTCCGCGATTCTACAATCCGAAGAACGCTGCGGGTTCTTCTCGTGTCTCATCTCTCCGCGATTCTACATATCGAAGGATCCCTTGGATTCTTCTCGTGATTGTTCCTTCCTGATGTCGAAAACAATCATTTGAGAAAACCCAAGTTGTATTAAAAGCAGGGTTTTCGACTATAACATGATCTCCTTTCCCTTTACGCCGGACTCCACCTGCCCTCACAAATGCCCGGACTGCATCTTTCCCCCTGACATTGTGAAGAGAGGTCACATTTCACCATCTGATGCAATACCTGAATTGTATGATTACACATCCCTTTTGTTATTCTGAGATAAAAATGTTGGTGGGTGCGATTGTTTTTACCTTTTCTGGTGATACCAGGAATCGCAATTATTTTCATTTTGGAAGGAGGTAAGAAAAGAGTCAGTACGTTTAATGACCCATCGCATGGTCAGCTCTTGTGCAGGAGGTCATCAACCGATGAGATCTCACGAATCCGACCATGGATAATATCGGCATCACTTTTTTTGAGAATATGCCTGGTTTCCTGGTTGCTCATGATCTCAACAGTATCGATATGTGATTTAAGATCCTGGCGTCGTACCATGGTTTTTTTAATCAATTGAATTTCGTGATAGACATCTTCTATCGTGACACCGGAAGACATGAAATTCTATACATTGTATCATACTATAAAAATCTGGGGGTATCCCTTTCTCAGATGCGGGTTTGATTTTTTTGCCAAATATTTTTTATCCGAATCTATAAGGTATCCGAATCGTGAATAGTATTGAGTTTACCATTTACGGAATATCCATGAAGATCGTCTCGATTGTCGGAGCACGTCCCCAGTTCATCAAGTGCGCCCCGCTCTCCCGCGAGCTCCGGACGGAACATACCGAGATCCTTGTCCATACCGGCCAGCATTATGACCCTGAGATGTCCGATGTTTTCTTTGATGAGCTGGAGATCCCCCGGCCTGATTATAATCTCGGTGTCGGGGTATCACGAATCCGGAGACGGTGATACGGAAGGATTATTTCCTTCCGACAGGGCACCGTCATTTCCGATCGTTTCGATTCGATCAACCAGCACGACATACCGGTGCCAGTGCCGGTCCGGCCCTCTCACCCACAATTCCCTGAAGATTCCATCCGGGATTGTGAGTTCCCGGAGTTCTTCGATCTCCTGCCCGCATAACTTCATGATATCGGCAATCCCGTGACTGGAATACTTCAGTCTCCTGACCCGGATCAGGCTTGTGCGGCCCCGGTCATTAATCACAAAATCGAACGGGAGCTTTGCTTCGGTCACCAGACCGATCAGCACGAACCCCCACACGGTCGCTTTACGCTGTGCCTCGCCGATGGCAACGACCGGCTTGTGTCCCCGTGTCATCCGGCATCACCCTTGGCCGGGTCGTACGCCGGGATACGTGACCGGAAGTAGCCGGACACGGCCGTTTGTTCAGTCTGCTGTACCTGAGGCTGCAGGTGATTTTCCGTTACCGGTTTTCTGCAGTCCTCCTGTGTGCCGGGGCCGTGAATGTCGGGTTGGCGATAATTTTTAATCCTGCCTCTATTCATCTCCCGGTACGTTGTATCTTCTGCATTGTGTCTCATTTTTTTCATTTCCTGCCGCGTGCCTGAAGATCTTCCGGGGAAGTACCGGAGCGTACGCTATCCGCTGATACATTCCAGAGGAGAGTTTTCGCCCGTTACTGCCCTGCTTTGTGCCAGGCCGTGTGGTACCTATACTATGTGTTTTTTACCTATAAGGGCGTGACTGAACCTGCTGAAATTTTCCTGAAATACGGGCGTAACAAACTATCCGGAAAGAATGGGGCGCAATGAGTGCATTATTTAATTAGCCAGAATGGGTGCAGGGTAAAGTATTCGTACAAGTTCTCCTTCGACCATATAGCCCACCGCTATTCATCAGATTTTCCTCTTTCACATCCCAAAAAAACCGTCATAGCAGCAACCGGTGGCTGGATACCCTGCCAGCCCAAGGTATAACAGGTGCCTCAAAATGGCCCCTGGGGAACACCGATAAAGAGCAATATTTATCCTGTTTAAAAGAGATATTTCCGCGTTTTATGCGTTTTTCCCGGACTTTTTTGCAGCGGTGGACAGATGACCCGGATTATCGTGTTCGCCAGAATCTATCGAAGGGAGACGGAGGCTGAATCGGGCGTATTTTGACTGCATCATGCCTGATCTCACCCACGACCCGTGCATAGGTATACAATAGAGCATTTCCCCTAGTGATGGCTATGTGGGTCTATAGTTTTTTATTCGCAGTGCGGTAATTCAAACATCCTGTAATACAATGGCCGGACTATTTCAGATCCGGAATTACCGATTTAAGATCGATATCGCGCAGAAGCCAGGATCGGATTGTCCTTCGTTCACAGGTGCGGTGCATTCCCAGATCATCCGTAAAGAGAGGAATTGAATTCTGCTCGGAGATCGCAAGAAAATAGGTGTCAAAACCCGGGCAGCCTTCGTTGATTGCAATTTTTTTTGCATATTCAATAAGGCGATCTTCGGGTACAATCGTGAAGCTCGTTTCAACCTCATTCCAGATCTCTTCTGAAGCAGAGGGATTTGCGAGTCTTGTTGATACTGCCGCAATCTCAATAAGGCCACAACGTGGAAGGAAAACCTCAATTCCGTGGTCATCCAGAACAGCAAGCAGTGCCACACAGGATTTGTGGGTCTTTAATTCACGGGAATACGTTGTCCCTGCCTGACTATGTGATGGTGAGAAGAGTGCTTTTATGATTACGGAAGTATCGATAACACAAGAAGAAAAATTATTCATCTCTCATTCTTCTCCTGTTCTTCAGGAGGAGTTGATCAATGTCTTCCTTTGCTTCCGGCTCCCCGAATTTTTTTACAAACTCTGAAAACTTTTTACGGATTACGACTTCCACCCGGGTGTGTTCCGGTAGATTCACCGGATCTTCAAGTACCAGCATACCGTCTTTGTATACTGCATACGTTTTGATCGCGGACATACCATCACCCCGGGAACAATTTTTCTCATAGATTAATAGATGGGTATAAAAGATAATGATTGCGATTGAAGGGAAGAAGTTGGCCATAAAGAACGTATCTTCCGGTGAGGGTAAACGGGTCTCATTCCGGGGTTATCCGGGTTGCGAGACCGGGTGCGAAGAGGATTGCCCGTACGTCAGTGCATATCCAAGAGAGGATGGGAAGCGGGAGCCAGCAGGGACAGGGACTCCGGTCCTGACGGTATCTGTATCGTATGCCATGTCCATTGCGGATATTTCTCCCGATATGTTTTTGCTCTAGTGCGTGTGATAGTAATCAGCATTTTCCAAAAAGGAGATCAGTCCCGTGGTTCCAAAGGTTTCAAACAAATTTCTCAATAAAACGGTCTGCGTCTTCGGCTTCGGGTATGTCGGCCTGCCCTGAGCGCAGGACTTTTCTGCACACATCCGTACCATCGGGTACCGGCGCGACCAGAAGAAAGTCGATGAACTGAATAAAACGCCGGGCAACAGGATCGAGGCCACGACCGATCCCAAAAAGATCAGGGAAGCAGATTTTGTCATCATCGCCGTGCCGACACCGGTGACCAAGGCAAAGGACCCGGACATGGAGCCGGTCATCTCCGCATCCGAAGTGGTCGGGAAGAACTTAAAAAAAGGTGCAATCGTGGTGATGGAATCCACGGTCTACCCCGGTGTTACCGAGGATATCATGGTACCGATCCTTGAACGGGAATCCGGCATGAAATGCGGGAAAGATTTCAAGGTCGGCTACTCGCCCGAGCGGATCAATCCCGGCGACGCGGAGCATATCCTGAAAAACATCACCACCCCCACCTCCCCCGACGGGTGTTGTCGTGACGGTGGGGGGAGGGGGTACTGTCGTGACTGCAGTGGGAGTTGATGTCCCGGATACCCCTTGCTATCTCACCGTGATTATTGTTCCGGGCAGCGTTGTATTCTTCCCCGCTGCATTGCTCACCATGAGCCGGACGATGAAGGATCCGGGATTTGCATAGATGTGTTTTGGATTCTTTACTGACGCCACCGTTGTATTGAACCAGATCCCGTCACCAAAACTCCAGTTCCATACGGTTGGATAGTTGCTGGATGTATCATAGAACTGCACTGCCAGTGGGGCGTATCCCGAAGTACGGTTTGCGGTGAAACTCGCCACCGGTGCCGGAGTTCCCGGGCGGGTGACCGTAATGGTCGTCCCCGGTATTGTTGTAGACCTTCCGGCAGCATTGCTCACCGTGAGCCGGACGATGAAGGATCCGGGATTTGCATAGATGTATTTTGGATTCTTTGCTGACGCTGTCGTTGTGTTGAACCAGGTCCCGTCACCAAAACTCCAGTTCCATGCGGTCGGATAGTTGCTGGATATATCATAGAACTGCACGGCCAATGGCGCGTTCCCGGACGTGCGGTTTGTGGTGAAACTGGCGACAGGCCCGGGTAAGCTGATGCGGGACACGATGATCTTTATTCCGGGTTCTGTGGTGTTGCTTCCGCCGGTACCGGATACGATCAGCTTAGCGATAAAACCCCCGGGGTTTACGTAGGTATGCACGGGGTTTCGTTTTGCAGGATCTGTTGTGTTGAACCACTGTCTGTCACCGAACGACCAGTTCCATCTGGTTGGTCCCCCTGCCGAAGTGTCGGTAAACCGGACTGTCAGCGGGGGAGTGCCGGAGGTGGTATTCGTTTCAAATTTCGCAACCGGTGGTGCTGTCACTGTGATGTACCCGGTCTCATTTTTCCAGGTGGTGCCACTGCTGTTGGTTGCAGAGTGACTGACATGGTAGGTGCCGGGGTCCGCAAAGGTATGGGTGATGTTCCGCGTGGTGTAAACGGTAGCGCTGTCACTGAAAACCCATTTGTATGCAGTGATTCCCGGGCCGGTCGAGGTGTCATTGAACTGGACGTTCAGGGGAGCAGTTCCACTTCTCGGGGTGCCGGTGAAGTTGGTTACCGGTGCTGGAGGCGTTACGATAATATATCCTGTCTTCCGCGTGCTGTTGTATCCACCGGTATTGTATGCCTGCAGCGCTACTGGATAGATCCCCGGCGTGGTATAGGTATGTGACGGGTTTCGTGCCGATGAACCGGCGGGCATGAACCGCCACACGTCATTCTTATAGTAGCCGCGGCAATAGTTATAACCGCCCATCAGCACGATACTTCCGTCCGGCATCGCCACGCTGTTGCGAGCGGATCTTCCCGACCACCCGGCGCTCGCGTTCACCTGTGTCCATGTTGTGCCGTTGTCCGTAGACCGCCACACGTCATTCTTGTAGCTGCTGTCATATTGGCCCGCCCCGTCAACACCACCCATCAGCACGATACTTCCGTCCGGCATCGCCACGCTGCTGTGAAGGTATCTTGCCGACCACCCGGCACTTGCGTTCACCTGCGTCCAAGTTGTGCCGTTGTCCATAGACCGCCACACGTCATTCTTATAGTAATCGCCGCCGCGAAAACCGCCCATAAGTACGATGCTCCCGTCCGCTAGCACTACGCTGCTGTGATCTCCTCTTGTCGACCACCCGGCGCTCGCGTTCACCTGTGTCCATGTTGTGCCGTTGTCCGTAGACCGCCACACGTCATTCTTGTAGCCGCTGTCGTCATCACCGCCCATCAGCACGATACTGCCGTCCGCTAGCGCCACGCTGGTGTGAAGGTATCTTGCCGACCACCCGGCACTTGCGTTCACCTGCGTCCCCGTTGTGCCGTTATCAGTCGATCGCCACACATCGTTAAAAAGACTGTAGCCGTCAGTACCCCCGATCAGCACGATGCTGCCATCAGGCATCGCCACACTGCTGTGAGCGGATCTTCCCGACCACCCGGCACTTGCGTTCACCTGCGTCCACGTTGCTCCGTTATCTTTTGACCGCCACACATCGTGAAAATCCCCGAGGGCGTTATGACCCCCGATCAGCACGATGCTGCCATCAGGCATCGCCACGCTGCTGTGAGCGTCCCTTGCCGACCACCCGGCGCTCGCGTTCACCTGTGTCCATGGCGCTGTGTATGTTTCGTCGCCGAAAAACCATGCCCAGCCGGTGGGGGTGTTTGTGGAGGTGTCATTGAATTGGACGGTGAGCGGAGCACTACCAAAGGTTGTACTGGCGGTGAAATTTGCATCCGCACTTACATATCCAACAAACCCAAACAGAAGAAATACACACAAAATCAACCTGATCTGGAATGCATTTGTATTTCTTTTACGTACTAGCCGGCCCTTCCTTTGCTTCATCGCCACTACCCCCCCACAAGAATTATTTATGCGTGCAACGGTGTCCGATCATATAAATATTTTTATTTTAATCTAGCCGACGATCGGCAGTAAAAATCTCTGATTTTTATTATTGTGTACATAGATATTTACCGGAGAAGAAACGAACATGAACATACCGCAAAATGACGCTAATAGACGGCTCAAATATAACGATCGGGCATCTCGGCAGTGCAGCTGGGATGTTTGATCCCCTTGAGATAGGATAATACATCGATGAAATAATTTATATCTGTGGGCTGCTCGGAGCGGGGTTTGAAAAATAATTTTCTTGTAAAAAGATCTGCCGGATGTCGGTTATACAGACTTAAACTTATCTCTCTAAGTTAATAGTGATGAGCATGGGATTGAGTCAGAAAATTGGATTCGGATGAGAATCCATCACCAGGCTCCCGGAATAATGTCACCCCCGCATCACCTCCCTATCACAGTGAAGGGGGAATGGAGATCCCCTTCCCTAGTACTCAACGCTGACTCACCGTGATCGTTGTTCTGTGAATCGTGGTATTCTTCCCCGCTGCATTGCTCACCATGAGCCGGATTATGAAGGATCCGGGACAATCGTGTCCCCTTTAAAAAAAAATAAAAATATTTCTACTGCTCCTGGAACAGGAGGTATACATCGTTGAAATCAATCCGCCCGTTCCCGTTGTAGTCGAAATATTTTACAGTCTCAAAGTAGGGGATCTGTTCCATCTGCTGGAAGTATATGACCACATCGGCATAGTCGTAATTTTGATTCCCATTTATGTCTTCAAAGAGATGATCCTGATCGGGATCGGTCGGCGGGTTTAACATACCGTTGAATGGTCGGACAAATGCATAGACATGCACTTCACCCGGAATTACGACAACGGGCAGCGCGCCTCCGGCTTCATCGTTGAGCTTCAGCACATTGGCATTGATCTCAACTACACCAGGTTCCATAGCATTGACACTCGTTTTCGCAAGCGGGATATTCCACCAGCCCGGCTGGACCATATTGTCCAGGTCGGCAGCTTTTAGTGCGATGACCGGTGAAGGCGACGACTCATTCAACAGGGGAGGCGCCAATTTTTCCCTCATAATAGCCCACTCAGGCCAGGCCAGTGAAGTAAATTCAGATCGCCCATACGTATCGAGACTGGTTGTGGTGAGATCCATCGTGTATCCTGAGAACCCGTGTTGCTCATCTGCTTCGCTCAATGCAAGCTGCACATTGATGTACTGGGGCTTGTTTGCGTCCAGTTCAATATACGAAGTATCCGGCATGAAGTAGATCGTGGAGACAAGGGGACGTATAACTTCGACGTAATACGTTTCGGATGACTGATCACCCCAGCTGTTCCATGCCGTAAGGGTGACAGGATAGGTGCCCGGGTTCGGGTAGGTGTGCCTGACGGTCATCCACTCCGGGTCAGGAGTTCCCCCACCGTAATACGGTTCCATCCATCCCCCGTCGCCGAAGTCCCAGCGGACACTCACCACTTCACCGGTTGATGTGTCAGTGAAGTGCACTTTTGACGGCAATTCCTGCGAAGGCTGGTCAATACTGAAATCAGCATCCGGCATCGGCCCCTTGACAAAGATATAATTGAGTTTTACGGCGTGGCTGATAACCGGCGGGACTCCGATCGCAGCTTTGACTGCGGTAAGGGTCACCGTGTAAACACCGGGGACTTCATACAAATGATCCGGATCCTGGACAGCATCAACGGGGGTTGATCCGTCACCGAAGTTCCAGTGCCACCCTGTTGGAGTTCCCTGAGAGAGATCGGTGAAGTGGACCTCCATTGGTACATTGCCAACCGTTTGATCAGCCACAAAATCAGCGACCAGGGGGGGCTCCGTTGCGTATACATAATTGAGGCGCACCTTTGTATTAGATTGAACACCATCGGATACCGTCAGGTTAACGGAATACATCCCGGGGACGGCGATATGTACGGGGAACGGAGCCGGGGAAGTAGAAAACTCAAATTTTTGTTCGTGACTGGTGTTACTGACAGTCCAGCACCAGTAGTTGATTGTTTGTCCCGTCGACATATCAGTTATTACGAGGTCAAACGGAGCGTCTGCCTGGATCGGGGCTGCGGAAAAGTCTGCAATGATCGGTTGCGACGGAGGCGGTCCGGACGGCTTGACAAGCGGGAGGGTGTCGAAAGTGCCAGTCTTAACGGTATACGGGCTGTCGGCAAACCCGTCTGGTGGGCTCGTATCGGTTGCCGTGTCCGAGAACCCGGTGCCTGTCAGATTGCCCCAGTAGTTCCCGCCAATGGAGGGACCACCAACGATGTTGGGGCCTGTCCGAGGCGATACATTCCATATCGCAGTCGTAGTACCACTGAATACAGTGTTTGCAGTATTGTTAAATTTATTATTATAAATCATACCATTGGTCAGGTTAAGTGCATAGAATCCACAATATGCATTTTGAGAAATTTTGCCCCCCGTCATCGT
>Ga0315274_10013513_pt1 | contig 11621 bp, 12 predicted proteins | sample YL17G02_20_MG_FD_203700 | JGI IMG/M metagenome (GOLD analysis project Ga0315274, IMG submission 203700) | Sediment microbial communities from Yellowstone Lake, YNP, Wyoming, USA - YL17G02_20 | ecosystem: Environmental > Aquatic > Freshwater > Lake > Sediment | place: USA: Wyoming | collected...
AATAATCATCTTCAAACAGCGAAACGAACCGGTCCACATCATTTTTCTCCAAGGTAATAACTATATCGATATCGCGGGTCATTCGGGGTTGTGCATAATAATTCATGGCAACGGAACCGGAGAGCATATACGGAATCTCGGCACCGTCCAATTTTTCCGCAACGTCTTTTAGTACTTCCAATTCTTCCGGCATTTACCTTTTACCCCCTCTGACTTCTGATCACCAATCACCAATCACTAATCACTAAAGCTGTTATTCACAATCTATTCCCTGTAATCCTTTTACTTCGCCTTCATAATCCTCGCTCACAAACTTCACCCGCGCATCGCACAGGAGCTTTTCGTCGCCCTCTATGCGCAGCGTAATGAAATCTTCGGCTTTCGACGGGAACTTCGGCATCTCGACATAGAATTCGTTGTCTTTCAGTTCCAGAACGGTCGGCTGATATACACGGAAATCGGGATCGAGATGATACGCAACGGTAAGATTTAGGGGGAGCTTAACCTGAAATCTCACCTTCTCCGCGGAGCCCCTTCCCTCATTTGCGATATCGACGCGCAGGACGCCGTAAGCCCTTGCAGTATCGGCCTTGTAATCCAGCTTCAACCCGCCCACCGTATTTGCCACGGGGGCCGGATCGACACGGTTGTATGTTTGACTGACTATGAGTTTCGGAGGATTAAGCTTCAGCGTGCCGGTTATGTATGCAGTTGCAACCGTTCCGAGGACACCGACGGCGATGAACACAATGCGGTCCAGAGCGCTCCACAAAAACTTCCTCCCCGCGCCCGACGTTTTAGCTTCCTTTGCTTCCTTTGCTTCCTTTGTTTCCTTCTCTTCTTCCGCCATTTGCCTTTAGCCTTTAACCCTTTGCGTTTTTATTTTTTCATTAACATCAAGATTTTGATCACTTCACGAGCTGGTAGTGGAATTAGGCGGGTCATACAGCTATTTTCTGGACACCTATAAATTCACCCTTTTCAATATTTTCTTTTTCTTCGAGACATAGAAGTATTGCCTCTTTTACTCGTTCAGTAAGTTCATCCAGCGAGCGCGCCTGCGTATGGCAACCCCTTAGACCGACAACGTCAGCAACATAGCAGCCATCTTCATCCCGCTCGATGATCACATGAAATTCATGTTTATGTTTCATAAATACCTCATCCAGTATTATACCGCCCTAGTTGCCCATTTCAAACACATTTCTTGCTTCACTGATCTCTGGCTTCTTGGCTTCTTAGCTTCTCTGCTTCTGGCTTCTGGCTTCTGACTTCTGTCTTCTTCCGCACTAATCACTAATCACAAATCACTAATTACTGATTACTGTGAAGCTGCTTCATCCTGTTTAAATATTCCCTGAAAAACGCAAGAAAGATCGCGCCAAATAATGCGGCCATAAAAGACATGATGCAGATTCTTGCACGTGCCGGTTTGAATCGCTTTACAGGCGGCACCGCCTTATCAATCACTTGAAATGCCAAATCCTCTTTGGACTCTTCAATCTTTGCCATTTCATACTGACTTGTCAAAAGAGCATTGACCTTTGCCAGCAATTCACGGCGAAGCATTAGGTAAGTTAAATAGACCTGTTGGGGAACGTTCTGCACAACTTTAGCCTCGGTAATTCTCTTTTCGATATCATTTTTTTGAGATATCAAACCGGTAAGTTCAAAATCACCGTTACTCGTGACTGGTGACTCGTGACTCGTATCGTTAACCGTGAGCGGCGAACCGTGAGCAGCAACATCGGATTCGAGACTTGCAGTTGGCAATGCTACTTGATTATCGAGTGACGGTTCACGGTTTACGGTTTTCGGTTCACGATTCAACGGAACATCCACCTTCGCATCTGCACTTGAGATTCGATTGCCTTGATAAAATTCGTTTATCTCCTTGCCGGCCTCCAATAACTCCTCTTTATTTTCCTCTAGTTGGCCTTCAATAAAGATACGATTGCGCTTGGCCATGGTAAATGCATTATCAGTGATAAATTTCTGAAGTTCATCAATATAGGCATTGACAATACGGGCTGCCAGTTCAGGATTTTTGAAGGCTCCGGATATCCTAATTGTTTTACTTTTTTTGTCGTCCATTACAATAACGGATGCCCGCATCAGCTTGACTGCTAATTCCATATCAGGCTGCGCATTTGGATTACTGGATTTCCATATTTTGTTTTTAGAATCCCATGCCTTTTCAAAAAGAACCGGCATAAGATTTTCGCGATTGATCACATTTTCAGTCAGTGTCCTGCTTTTAAGAATTGCTATAATTTTTTCAGTTTCACCCGTACCGCCGGGTAGTGACACCCCTGCTAATGAAGCCAAACCGCCAAACTGTGAGGTCAAAGCTGAAAGTCCACCGCCGCCCTTTGATGATATTGGAATGATAAGCGCATCGGCCTTGTAGCTCTTCTGCATAAGAAGCGTCATGATCACCGCTAACACTGAAGTCACTGCAAGAATTGCGATGATCATCTTGCGGTACTTTTTAACCACATGCCAGTAATCGAGCAGATTGATCTCATCGTGACCCGTTACACGTGACACGTTACACGAATTGTTTCTTGCATTGTCCATGATAATACCTCCTGCTTTTTTACGATTTCAATTTTCTTATCAAGCCATACAACATTTGAGCAATTCTTTCGCGAAGTTCAAACAGTGGCTGCAATTCAGATTCTGATAAAAAACCCAACATTCCTGTCAATTCTAGTTGCGTCTCAATTTCAACAGATGAGCCTAAAGAACAATAAAGAAATTGAATAAATTCTTTTTTGCTCTGTCTTGCAGCCCCTTCAGAGATATTACTCGCCACAGATACTGCGGCTCTTCTTAACTGACTTACCAATCCATAAAGCTCATGTTTCGGAAGCTTTTCAGTTGCGCGATAAATATCCGCAGCAAACTGCATCGCCGCTTTCCAAACATCCAATTCTTTATGATACCTTGCTCCCATAACTTGTCACGTGTCTCGTGTTACGTGTTACGTGTTACGTGTCACGAATCACTTTCTTATCGCGATTATAGTGGCACTCGCCGACAGGCCAAAACTCGCGATGCCCAGGGCAAAACTCATCCACGACGCAGGGGTCATCCAGCTCTGTTTCACGACAATCGTGTCGCCGGGATTAACCCTGTCGGACGGTTTTACCTTTTTATTTTTACCGTCAATTGAAATAAGTCTAAACTTCGGCTTTCCACGATCGGTCATGCCTCCCGCAAGCGTGATATACTGATTGACCGAATAATAGGGGCTGAATTCATATGCACCCGGGAATGCAATGCCGCCAAGCACAAATACGCGGTCCTCATATGAAGGATAAAAGACCTGATCACCGGGTATCGAGGCAACATTGTAGTCAAATTTCGTCCCCTTTGTTACTATATTCGGAATGACAACTACATCTCCGTTCAGAATGGCAAACTGCTGCATTTGATCCTTCTCAATCGGCACCTCTTCGACCGTTTTTTCCCCTTCCTTAAAACGTATTATGCGAATCGGCTCTTTCATTGCAGTCGCCGCGTTGAATCCGCCCGAAAGCTCAACGACATCGGACAACGTCTTCTCATTTTTCAGTTCATAAAAATCGGGACGCTTGATAGCGCCGACAACCTGTATGACATTTTTGCGCAGCGGAACAAATATGGTGTCATTGTCCGTAACGTAGGGATTCTGGTCCAGCTTTCCAAAGAGTTTGAAGGCCAGAAGGTCCACATGTGTCACGCCTCCGTCCTTTCGCCGAAGTTCAATATTGCGCTCCGAACCGTTTTGCGCAAGACCGCCCGCCCGGTTTACCACCTCCGAGACCCTATCTGAAGCGGCAACTTTGTATGTTCCGGGCTTCATGACCTCGCCTAACACATGGACCTGATACCCCATGCCCATCATTGTGGCTTCACCCATCGTGGTGCCGGCCGCACCGCCGGACGGAATGCTTTGAGGCAACTGGGGAATGCCCCCCTGAACAGGATATGGCTGACCAGGGTATGGCTGGCCAGTGCCGCCGGGTTGACCTCCGCTTCTGAAGCTCGGCGGCGGACCCATATTTATATCTTCGGATTGAGTCTGCACGCGATACCTTGACGCCTGCCCCACGGCCGACAGCGGCGCCATGATCACCATCAATGTGACCAGTATAAGTGTGACAATACGTTGCATAATACTACTCCTTTTCTATTTCCCCCATTCAGTGATTAGTGATTAGTGATTAGTGATTAGTTTAATGCATTTATGCTGCGATCTTTTTTCCGTGAGCTGAAATGTAACCCGGAAAATTTGTAGGACGCAGTTCATTCAAAAGTGCGGCAGGAAACAGATGTAATTCTATTTCGGCACCAATAACTTTTTGCACCTGCGCTATGAAGTCCATGCGAGTGTCAATATCTTCAGATTCAATACCTTCAGCAAATATAGCAATATCTATATCGCTGTCATCACGTGGAACACCATCAACATAAGAGCCAAAGAGATAGGCTGCACGCACAGGATATCTTTGATTGATTATCCCTATAACAGTGCGCACGATTTCCTCTACTTCTTTAAGCTGTCTAACCACTTTATTAACTCCTTTGTGTGTATATCCACTGCTTAAAATCACGTTCAATGCCCGTCATTCACGGCCTCCGAAATGTCCGGTAGTTTTGTTAAGATAACGACATTTTCTTTTAAATATCAAGCATTTTTAGTGATTAGTGACTTGTGATTAGTGATTAGCTGCTACTAACAGATTTCCATTATCTCTCTTTAAGACTTTTAATCATACCTGACAACATTTTTGATAGCTGCGTTTGTTTCGATATAAGAAGTTCATACGTAGTATCGTCTAGATACTCCAAATTCTTTGAAACAATGAGTTGTGTTTCAATCTCGCTTGCCGAACCGAGAGCATGATAAACAAACTGAATAAATTCCTTTGTTGAATGGCGCGCAGCACCTTCAGCTATATTACTGGCAATCGATATGGATGCCCTTCGCAACTGTGATACTAAACCATACAATTCGTGCCTTGGAAAGACCTGCGTGCTTCTATATATATCTGTCGTAAACTCCACAGCTAATTTCCAAACATCCAAATCCTTGTGCGTTTTCATATCTTCACCGCCCAATCACCAATTACCAACCAATCACCAATCACTAATCACCAATCACTAACTTATATTCCGGTACAAGAACTTTAATCGCTCCCCTAAGCTGCTCTGCATCGCCGAAAGTTGCAAGCTCAAGAAGTCGCTTCAACCCACTTTCAAAGGTGTCCTCGTTAACCGGTTTAACCTTGCCGATACTTATGTCCTTGAACTGTGTGGGACGTTCGATTTCTTCAATGAACAATTCTTCATAGAGTTTTTCGCCGGGTCTCATACCCGTAAACTTAATCGGTATTCCCGTATGAGGGACATGACCCATAAGCGATATCAAATCTTCAGCCATTTCTAAGATACGCACCGGCTTACCCATATCCAGCACGAACAACTCGCCGCCGTTTCCAAAGCTTGCCGCCTGCAGAACCAATTCGACCGCCTCCGGAATCAACATGAAGTAACGCGTCACTTCAGGATGCGTGACCGTCACCGGTCCGCCCACTTTGATCTGTTCCATAAATTTCGGGACGACGCTTCCGGAACTGGCCAAAACATTGCCAAAGCGCACGCTGACGCACCTCATGAAATTCTTGCTGTTCGCCACCTGCATGATGAGCTCGCCTATGCGCTTGGTCGCCCCCATAACACTTGTGGGACGGACCGCTTTGTCAGTGGAAATAAACACAAACTTTTTGACGCCGTTCTTTTCCGCCGCACGAACTACATTCAAGAGTCCCTCTATATTATTGTGCACCGCCTGGCTCACATCTTGCTCTAAAATCGGGACGTGTTTATAAGCCGCGGCATGGAATATAATATCGGGTCTGAATTTCTTAATTGTGGACTCGACAATCTCCGTTCTCTTAACATCGACCAGCGAAAAGAAGCAGCGATCCTTCATCGGATGTTTTGCAAATTCCTCATCCAGCTGATAAAGGCCGTATTCGGAGTGGTCAAGCGCCGCAAGTGCTGCCGGCTCATAGGAGATCACCTGCCTGAATACTTCAGATCCTATCGAACCCGCCGCACCTGTAATCATGATGCGCTGGCCCTTCAGGAAGTTGCGGATCATATTTTTATCCAGAGAGCGCTGCGGCCTGCGCATCAAATCCGCGATATCAATATTTCGCACGAACTCACTGCCTGAAATGACGTTTGCCATCCCGGGAACGATTTTGCTTCTGACACCATGTTCACGGCATGTCCTGAATAACTTCTTCACCAAATCGCCGTCAGTATCGGCAAATGTAACAATGAGGTCCTCAACTTCGTGTTTTTTTAAAACATCCGGAAGCGAATCGACACTTCCAAAAACCGGTATCCCTTGAACTTTCTTACTGAACTTTTCAGGATTATCGTCTATGAAACCCACAACATGATAACCCAGACGGTCGTTCCGGATGAGGTGTCTTGCCACAGCGGCCCCGTGTTCGCCTGCGCCGTAAAGAAGCGTTCTCCTGCCGCTGCTCCTGGATAATCTGCCCTCCAAGACATAGCGCATTCCGAAACGCGAGAGCCCAATGAGGATGCAGCTGGCCATCCAGTCAACGATAAGGACCGGTAAATTGATCTCCGGGCGAACCACGTGAAGCAAAATTATTGATATGAGTGAACCGAATACAGTGCATTTCACTATCTTGACGGCAAATTCCATGCTGGCAAATCGAATGATCTCCCTGTAAAACCCCAGCCTGTGAAATACGGAGATTTTGACGGCAATCACGGCCAAAAACATCCACAAATACTCAAACCACTTATAATTAATATCAGTGAAATCTCTGCTCGCGACGTGCAGGGCGAGAAGGAAGGAAAGCACAATTAGCAAGCAGTCATTTATGACTAAAGCTACGTTGCGCGCATGTTCACGATTCAGTGCCATAATCTATAGTTTATCGTATTGCCCGTTTGAATATTTTTTGAACGACTGCACAAGTGTTTTCCATATCGTCTTCAGTAAGAGTGGGATGAACTAAAAACATAAGACTTGTTTCACCAAGTTCTCTCGCTATAGGAAGTCGTTTTGTAGGTCTCAATCCATTATATTCGAATGCCTTTTCCAAATATATTTCACTACAGCTACCACTCTGACAAGCAATTCCTTGTGCTTCAATAGCCGCCATTATTCGATTTCGATCCCATCCACTTTTTAAAGCTTCGGGTTTAATAAAAGTATAATACTTATAATAGGCATGTCCTACTTCATTGGGTGGAATTGTAACTCTCACAGCTGGAATATTTTCAAAACACCCCGTCAATATTGCCGCGTTTCTCCGTCTTGCAACCAGCCAATCTTGAATCTTTTTCAATTGAACCCGGCCTATTGCAGCTTGCATTTCCGTCATTCTAAAATTAGTCCCAAATGATTCATGGAGCCAACGAAACCCAATAGAATGATTTCGATTATATACAGCATTAAAACTCTTGCCGTGATCTTTAAATGACCACACATTCTCCCATATTTCTTTATTATTAGTGACAATCATTCCCCCTTCACCACCCGTAGTCATGATTTTATCCTGACAGAAAGAGAAAGCCGCAACGTCACCCAGAGAACCAACTTTCTTGCCCTTATAAGTTGCCCCTTGAGCTTGTGCGCAATCCTCAACTACCCATAAATTATGTCTTTTTGACAAGCTGATGATGGGATCCATATCACACGGCCAGCCTGCCAAATGAACCGCAATAACTGCTTTTGTTTTCGGTGTAATAACCGCTTCAATGGTTTTTTCTGTTATATTCTGGCTGTCTCTATCGACATCAGCCATCACAGGGATTGATCCGCGCATAACAACACAACTTGCCGATGCAATAAAAGTTCTGCTCGTCACAACTACTTCGTCTTCCCGACCGATTCCCAAAGCTGCCAATGCCGCTTCAAGAGCAACCGTTCCATTCGCCAATGCAACAGCATGATTCGTTCCAATATAATCGGCGAAATCCTTTTCGAACAATCTGCATTCCACCCCAGTCCAATAATTGACTTTTCCGGATTTGAGCACAGCTTCAACAGCAGCCATTTCTTCATTTCCGAACACCGGCCATTTAGGAAATAATTGTTTTCTATTTGTTTTCATAAATGAAGATCAGCTACCATGGCCAATCGCAGTGTTATGCCAGGTAAGTCTCTCCTTGTATTTTTCAGTCAAATATCTTTGACATTCTTTCAATTGTTGGTTGCTAAGGTATTTTGTGCGCCAAAAATCATTTGAATACTCATCGGCCTTCTCCCAATCTATTGCATTAAATCTAACGGGATCATACATTTGCGTTCCGGGATAAGGACAAAGTAAAGTAAAACCGTACTCCTCAAGATCAAGCTCATCAGCCAGCTTTTCCGTAAGTTTGAGATCATTGTCATCTTCTTCCGGCATTCCCAATATGAAGTAACCGCGCACCTTTATCCCGCACTCTTTCGCCCATTCAACGCATCGTTTTATTGATTGAACGGTTGTCCCTTTCCCTATCTGTTTTAATATCTTTGGAGATCCCGATTCAACACCAACACCGATCTTGAAACACCCTGCACGAGCCATCATTTCCATCATCTCTTTTGAACATGTCGTCGCGTGAATATTGGGATAAAAAGGTATTTTTATCCCTCTTTCAATTTTCTGGCGACAAAAATCTATCACCCAATTCACATTCGTATTCCACGTTGGATCTGAAAATTTAATCAAATCGAGGTTATAGGCTTTGACAACACTACCTATTTCATCCAAAAGATCAACAACCGGTCTAAAACGCACCGGCGCCTTTTTCACATTCCCATAAAGCACCTTATTATGTCCATCCAAACAGTACTTACATCTAAATGGGCAAGCTCTATGACTTTGAAAGGAAGCTATCCGGAGCTTATTGTCTTTATATGCCACCTCAATATTACGCTCGTTTTTTATCAAATCCCTGTCCGGCCATGGCAATTCAGCAAATTCCATGACGCGACCACGCGTAATCCTCTCTCCCTTCCCCTTGACAATATCCAACAGCGCCGCTTCTCCTTCGCCAATTACAACATGGTCAATACCGTCGACGAGGCATTCCTGCGGAGAAGCAGACGGATGATAGCCGCCGACAACAGTAACAACCCTTGGATTTCTTTGCTTCACTGAACGCGAAATCCCCAACACGTGATTGAATGTCGGCGTCGTGCACGAAAAAGCAATGACGTCTGCGTCGATTGAATCATTGACGATTGTTTGTTCGTCATCGAAGCATCCCTGATAGTATTTGATTTCAGCATTCTTCAAATGTTTCTTAAGGTAAGCGCCCATGTAACCCAGCCCCAAAGCTTCCCATGAATTAAAATATTTTCCCTGCACCAATACTATTTTCACAACTCACCGCCTTTCCACCCCAATCTTCTGCTGAAGGGAATTTTTAATAAAGTTGTAATGATAATTCTAAGGTCAAACGTTATTGAGGAGTTCTTCATATACTCCTCTGCCAACCTTATCTTCTCCGGCAATATATCATGAATATAAACACGCTCAGCATCATTCGAGTCCTGAAACATATTTGATTCTTTACGATAGAGAACGGAAGCCATATCCGTAATGCCGGGACGAATTTTCAAGATATTCTTATACGCGTCACTGTATATGCAGACGTATCGGCGAACTTCAGGACGCGGCCCAACCATGCTCATTTCTCCTTTTATGACGTTGATAAGTTGCGGCAGCTCATCAATTTTGAACTTTCGCAAAAAACGTCCAGACAATGTAATGCGCGGATCTTGAGCCGAGGTAATCTGCCCCCCGCATAATTCGGCGTTCTCGTTCATCGTCCTAAATTTGTAAATTCTGAAGGGTCTTCCATATCTACCGACCCTTTCCTGTCTAAAAAAAACGGGGCCTTTTGAGTCCAACTTGATCCATAATGAGATTATTGCAAATAAAGGAAGCAATATAAGAAAACCCGTGAATGATAAGAATAAATCGAAAGCTCTCTTTTTATCCATGATGTGTTTACTGCATCAAATCAAGAAATTTCTTTGCAAGAACCTTGTAATCGTGATTCGCCAAAACATAGGATTTACCTCTTTGCCCCATATTCTCTCTTTCACTCTCGGATAATTGCATCAACCCAACGATAGCCTGCGCTATTGCATTGGGATCCTCGGGCGAAACCGATATTCCACATTCACTTTCCGCAACAGCATCATTTCCCACGTCCGCCGCATGCACTACCGGCTTTCCGGCCATCAGGTAGTCCATAAGTTTATTCGGGCTGATGCCAAAACGGTATATCGGTTTCTTCTGCCACCCTATAAAAAAGGCGTCCATATAGCTTAAAATCGAAGGAATGAATTTCCGGGAAATTGCCGGTAAAAAAACGACGTTCTTCAGTCCGATATCCAATGCCCGCCGCTGAAGTGCCTTCTTTTCCGGTCCCTGCCCTATCAAAACAATTGCGATCGGCAATGCTTGAAGGCGATTTGCAGCTTCAATTAACGGAAAAAGCGCATTTGCCATTCCATGCCCACCGACATAACCGACCACAAACTTGCCGGATCGTTTCATTTTCACAATTGCATCTCGATGTTCACTCGATGTTTCATTACAGATTTGGTTCCATTCTTCAATATCTATACCGTTAGGCAAATATGCGAACTTTTTATGATCCAAACCATGATTGATCATGTAGCTATCTGCTGCGGGCAGCATTGAAACAACGCGATCTGATACATGATAAGCATAATCCTCGGCTCTCTGCAGGACAACAATAAATGGATTCCACCGCGACATTCCTCCCAACTCAATAGGCGTCAAGGGCCACAAATCGTGCACCTCGTATATTAATTTCGCTTTTGATTGCTGAGCAATTTTATGAGCCGCATAAATATCCAATGGATACGTCGAAGAAGCGATAACAACATCCGGAGATGCTTCCTTTGTTAAATCATATTGATAACGCTCCACCTTTCTAATAAAGCTCATAATGTTAAATACGCGTCTCACACCATTTCCTTTATAGTAAGGGGTTTTTAGCCATACGTACCTGATCCCATCTATATATTCCGTTGTTATCGGACCATTATAAAGTGGCGCTTGATTACGAATGTGCGAATAGGTAGCAGCTGCGATTGTCACGCTATGGCCCATCTTGACCCATTCTTTTGCAAGATAGTATGGCCTGTACTCCATCCCATGATATTTAGAGCCAGCGTAGTGATTAACAATAAGAATGTTCATTATATCCTGACGTCTCTCATTTTCATTATGTTTGAATAAAATAATTCGAACTTTTGAAATTCATACGTCCAATTATACCGCGATTCAATCAATTCTCTTCCATTCCTTCCCATTGCGTCTGCTCGGGCCTCATCATCGAGAATCATGTTCATTGTCCTGACCACTTCATGAACATCGACCGGATTTACCAAAAATCCGCATTTGCCATTGTTTCCGATTATTTCATTCCAGAGAGGAAAATCCGAGACAATGACCGGCATACCAGCTGCCATATACTCAAATAATTTTATAGGCATGGATTCGATATAATTTGGCAGGGGTTTTAAAATAACAATTCCGGCCGCGGCT
>Ga0315274_10013514_pt1 | contig 11620 bp, 14 predicted proteins | sample YL17G02_20_MG_FD_203700 | JGI IMG/M metagenome (GOLD analysis project Ga0315274, IMG submission 203700) | Sediment microbial communities from Yellowstone Lake, YNP, Wyoming, USA - YL17G02_20 | ecosystem: Environmental > Aquatic > Freshwater > Lake > Sediment | place: USA: Wyoming | collected...
TGGCGAGTCTTTCACGTTTGATTTTCCTATTCAGCATTTGCATGTGATTGAGGTGTCGGGTTATCCGACGACGGTATTACAGTTAATTTTACAAAATCCTGATTATGCGAAGTTGGGATATGATGATAAGAAGGAGTAGATAAAATGGCAGTAGGATATATTTATGCGTTATATGGTACGACGCCTGCTGATTGGTTATCGTGGTCGCCGGGCGAGCCGTCGTTAACTATAAAGTTTACGGCTCGTGTGGGTGTGGATGATCAGCTTGATCCGACGGCTCTAATTCAGAATTTATTCACGAATTTGGGGATTGATTGGTCATCTCTAAATATTACTGCGGTAAAGGATATTATTACGAATACGATTACTGCGAAGTTTGAGAATTTGTTTAATGCGCAGCAGCGGTATTCGATAGTGCGGGCGACGAATTCGATTAAGAGTGGTGGCGCAAATGATACGCCTTTAGTTGTGTCGAAGGCGATAGATGATGGTGCGGCGACGTTGGTTGCGGCTTCTAAATTTTTGCCTGTGCCTACGACGACGGTTGTGGGTAATACGTGGGAAATAGATTATAATTTAACGGGTGTCATGGCAGCGTATAAGGTGGGTACGAGTGTACAGATAGCGTCGAATTTCTTTAGGATTGTGCGTGATGCGGTTTTGTTTGCCACCAATTCGCAGGTGGATTTATTAGATACGGTTACTTATCCGTATGTTATTCCGTCTTATGCGACTGATGCGTTTAAGATCACCGTGAATGTGGGTAATGATAGTTTATCACATTGGCGAGGTTGGATTGCGAGTTTGATTGTATCGGTTTGTGAGATGGGTATTCTTGGATATTATGAGTGGGTGGCTGAGTCGTTAAAAGAGTTGCCGTAGGTGATTTGTAAATATGACATTTTTTAATGATGTTGATTTGTTAGAAGATAATAATTTTAGTTTAATAGGTCATTCGAATCCTGTTCAGATGAAACATGTGGTTGGTGAAGTTTGGGAAAAAATAAAGCAAATTCAAACATATTTAGAGGGTGTTGTTTCTTCTCTTGAAAAGGAAAATATAAGTGCCAGATAGAATTACGGGTGTCCAAGGCATAAAGATATATACTGATCCTTTAGAGCCCGCGTATTTTAATCAGTTAGTTAGGTCAGCAGGTCAGCCTATTCGTTGGTGGGTGGGTACGTTGTGTGCCTGTACGAAGAATGGGATACCGTTGCGTGATTGTCCAAAGTGTCATGGGTTTGGGTTTACGTATAAAGATCAAATGGTGTATTTGGTGGAGTATTTGTATTTAGCACCCCAGGGTTCTATTACGTTAAATGATGGTGATAAGGTAACTGAGGTACGTAATGTGACAACGCAGGCGTTGATTCCGTATGAACAGCAGGGTAATCGGTTATTTCTTCGATCGGTCAAGCCTGTTTATGGGAATGTGATTGTTACGGCGACTCATACAAGGTCAATGGTTAAAATGCAAGCGGGAATCTGGGAAAGTCCTTATATTAAGGTGGCTGTACCTGTTGAATGTGACATAAATGAGGTAAAGTCAGTGGCTTGTGGTGGGCGGAATGTGTTATTTGCCTATACGAATTTAAAGGATATATCCCGGAATTTGTCTGGACATGCGCGGTTATTTGTAGCGGAAAAGGATCGTGTTGGCATTAAACATAGTGATGTGTTGGTTACTTATTCGTTTATAGAGCCAATTAGGGCGAGTTTAATGGGGATTAATGCTAAGGATGTGGATCGGTTAGGGCCTATATCGAATGAGGGTGATGCCACGTTGGCATTTCCGTCGTTCATTTTAATTTCTCAGTATGATTTAGTGTCGTCGTTGTCCTCGATTAAGCGGACAAAGCACTTATTAGAAAAGACGGCTACTGAAGTTGATTATTTGCCTGTGTTTGATGCCAAGGAAGTCCAAGTCCAGTCGTTAACTACGCAGTATGTAGAAGGTGTGGATTATTGGATTAAGAGTGGGAATAGTATTTATTGGCAGAAGGATCGGATGCCCGCGATGGGGACACAGTTAGATATGGCTATTACGCATTGTATGTTGTATCGTGTGATTGGCACTTTGCCGAGTTCCCGTGGGCATCAGTTTAGGTTGTTCCCTGAGCGGGCGCTGTTGAAAGAGGTGCCCGAGGTAGCTAGTGTGCGGTCGGTGTTATGATTTCGGTAGATGAGAAAAGTATAACAATCGATGTGGATTTATTACAGCAAATCGAGCGCGTGCGTATGGTGCGGGAATTTCCTGAAACAAAGCGTGCCTTATTGCGTTCTGCACAGTTGGTCGAGGGAACGTGGAAGCGGAAGGCGGTGGAGTTGCAAGCTCGTCGGTTAGAGGAGTATGTCAAATCTATTCGGGTAGTTTCCACAGGTGACTTAAGTTATCGGGTAGAGAATTCGGGTGACATTTCGGTTGAGGATGATGTACCACCATATGATTTAAAGCCTGGTTTGTTAAAAGGGCCAAAAGCTAAGCAGGGTAAGACGTCGACGTATAACACGGTACCGTTTGGTCATAAGACAAAGGATATGGGTGATGCGGGTGTTTTGGCTGATGCGAAAAAGCTGGAACAGTCGGTTGTAGTTGAGCAGAATGCGGATCGTGGGCGGCGGTATCGTTGGCGTGGTCGGTTACGTAGTGTGCCTGATGATCGGCGCACAAAACAAACGCCCGTGGGCAAATATATGCATAAGTCGCCTAAGTATGCGGGTTTAGTGAGAATGAAGGGCGATCAAGGTTTGAAACAGAAATATTCTAGTTATAATACTTTCCGTAGAGTGTCGACTAATTCTGATCCTGCATCGTGGTGGCACCCAGGATTTGCGGGTAAGCCCATCCGTGATGAGGTAATTAAAGAGGTACGTGATACGATTGTATCAGATGTGCGTGACGCCATTATGCAGGATATTAATAATATTATTTCTTCATAGGAGTATGGCATGGATCAGATTATGTATTCTGAAGATACACCCGCTGAAGGGCGGGTGGATGCAGAAGATATAAAAAAGAAAAAGAAGGTTAATGCAACGGTTAAATCAGAAAGCAGTAAAGTAGTTGTTCCTTATAAAGACAGGCGCATTGCTGTTATGGATTATATCAATTATAAAGGTTTGCAAAACGATTACATTGCATCGTACATGAAGCGGTCGTGTGCAAAGATGCGGTGTACTGTTGCCGAGTGGGACGAGAAATACAAAAATACCAAGGCAGGAGGTAAATAATGCCAGATGTAGCTACATTTAAGAGTAAGGATGGGCAGGTCTTACGTACACGCATACCAGGTGCATATTCGTTTATTAAGACGCTGACCGAAGGTGCCACATTTGCTGCGACTAACAATGTAGTGTTGATTGGGGCGGCTAATGGTGGTGATCCGTATGTGTTAAATTATTATCGGGATGCTGATAAAGCTAGGATCATGCTACAGGGAGGTTCTTTACTAACTGCAGTAACGTTAGCGCTATCTCCCAATAGTGTGAATGTGCCTGAGAAGATTGGTGTATTACGTGCTAATTCAGCATTAAAAGCGACTCGGGTTGCTAATCAAGGTGTAACAGCGGTATGGACTTTTGAGGCGGTAAACGCTGGAACGTTGGGCAATGCTATCAAGACAATGATCGAAGCAGGCACGACTGTGGGTAAAAAGATATCGATTCAGAACGGTGCGACAGTGACTTTCAGTCAAGATGATATGACAAACCCCATATTCGAAATTGAATATACGGGTACGGGTACTATTGTAACTTTAGATGTTACTTGGGAAAAGCTTACCATTACCGAAGATGCGGTACCGTTTGAGGTAACTTTTTCTGACTTCAGCACGTTGGGTGATTTGATATCATTTATTGATTCATGGGACATTGTAACGTGTACGGCGATTGCGGCAGATACATCAATTTCACCAATCTTCACCGATGGATATGGGATGTTTGATGAAGTTGTAGCGTTTGATTTGGCTGCTACACCCACAACAACGGTGAATGCAGACATTTTGTATATCATGGAGCAAGTGAGTCTGGGACAGCCTGATGTAGTGTTGAAATTTCATTCTACATTTACTGGGAATCGTAAGATGGCCGATGATGATTTAGCGTATGTTTTTCTGACGGGTGGATCGAATGGTACGCTCAGTGCGACTGAGTGGGCGGTGGCTTTGACTGCGTTGGAAAAAGAAGATGTGCAGGTTATCATCCCAATTACTGATGATGAGGCAGTGCATCAGATGGTACAGGATCATTGTGTTAAGATGAGTAGTGTGACAGGGAAAAACGAACGGATGTGTATCATTGGAGGTGCTTGGGGTGAGAGCAAGGCTGATTGTGAGATTCGGGCGGTAGCACAAAACTCTGAGTTTACGATGAATGTTCATCCTGGGGGTAAGATTTATAATGAGAATGGTGCTTTAATTAATGGTCATCCATACTATATAGCGGCGATGATTGGTGGTATTGTAGCGTCAGTTGATTTCAATGAACCTTTAACCTGGAAGCCCTTAAACATTCAGCAGCTTGAGATTGAGTACACACGTCAGGAGTATGAAGAGTTGTTAGAGAAGGGCGTGTGCCCGATTTACAAGGATGAGCAATTTGTTATTAAGGTTATGCGGCAGTTTACGACTTGTCAAAAAAATGACATCATCAAGAATGAGTGGTCGTTGTGGCGTGGTGCCTTAATGGTAACAAAGGATTTGCGTATGTTTATGGAAGCGCAGGGTGTTGGAAAGAAAGGCACAAAGAAGATATACACTGCGCTAAAACAAGATTGTTTGAATCGAATGAAGCGCTATGTTGTTATGGGATGGTTAGCAGAAGATCCTGCAAACAAGACGCCATCTTTTCAAATGAATGACTTCCAAATTATGGAAGATAAGATTTACATTGAGTGGACGGGGTTGCTTGTATCACCCATTAATTTTATCTTTCTACAGAACAATTTTACAGTTATTGGTACGTTAGCTGCTTAAGGAGGCATGTGAATGGCTACATTGGGAGATAGAATACCGAGTGGAGTACTTGGTGGTGGTGCGTGGATGCTTGTGTCACTCACAAAGATGGTGGCGGGCACCTCTACGCCTGAGTTTACAGTTGATTTAAGTATTGCCTCGGAGTTAACATATGATGAAGATTATCATGTTAATCCCGCTGAGGTGATTGGGTTTTTAGGCCCGATCGCTTATGATTCTCAGGGTTATACTTGTCAGTTATCGATGACGTTGTATGTGAAACGACCTTCTAGTGCGGATACCACGTTACCGTGGGATGACATTGAGAAAATCTTTCCATTACGGGAGCAGATAATTCAGGATGGGGCTTTAGCAGAGAATGAGCTGCGGATATACGATATTGCTACGTTTGACATTTTGAACGCGTTTGAAGGTTGTGTGTTATCCACAAATGGTGTGCAGTTACGACCTAATAGCTACATTACAAGAAATGCTCGTTATTATGCTGTGCAGCGTTATATTTAATTTTAGAACTAAGAGGTTTTTATGGACAGAAAAAAGCAAGATGCGCTTCGGACGGCTAGTAATCTTGTTATGGGAAATGAAGCGCCCGTTCGTACAATTGTTGATGGCACAAATGTTTATAAGTTAAAGGTAGTAACTCCTCGTCAACGACTAGAAATTAACAGGAAAATCAGTTTAGAACTAGGGGGCGTGAATGCATCTCTTTTTGGTGTATCTGGAGTATCTTATGATTATACCGAAAAGATTGTAACTTTGTCTATAGTGTTGATAGAAGCTCCTCAAGGCTTTGATGTTATGGAGTGTCTTGATGATGCTTTACTTGATCGGCTTTACAAGGAGTATAAAGAATTAGAGGATGCGTTTCGTCGCCGCATGTTCCCAAGTAACGATCGAGGATCTGTGGTTAACGAACCAGACGGAATTAGCACTTCTGATCCATTTCAGAATTCTGCCGTCTGATCCCAGGTGGGCAGAATTATATGATATTCAAAAAGAAGTTTTAGCGGAGGCATTAACACGTGTGCCATCCCAGGACTTACTTTATGAGGCGCGGTTAAACCAAAATGAAATGGAACGATTGCTTATTAAAGGTAAGGATGCAGAAATGTTGAACGCCTTAGGATTTCCTGTCGATGATATTAATAGAGAATTGATGGGAGAAATGACATATCGTACTGCTGATGATGTCTTTGATCAGAATATTAGTGGTCGTGTGGATCATGGGTATAAAGTTCCCAAAGAAAAACTGAATGTTAATGCTTTAATTGCTGCGTTAAACAAGGATAAAAAGAGGGAATAGATATGGAAATATTATCGTTAGATAGGCATGGTCAAAAAGTATTAGATGTGCTCGGATTTGATCGTAAAAGTTTGGAAGAAGAAGGTATACGATTAACCGATGAGATGAATCGTGTAACAAGGATTTTATGTCCAAAGTGTCGGGTGCATTTATTTAATTTTGTAGGGCCTATCGATTTTTCTGACAAAGTGTTACATCCCACAGACTTAAAGCCTGTAGGTCGACAAGATTATCAGCCTACGTGCTGTATTTGTAAAGAACCGTGGTTATATTATGATAATAGTGGTGGTGTAAGGTCGGGACATTTATGGTCAGAACGTGGCTGGATACCCCAAAAACATGGACTAAAAAATCTTGATTTTTAAAGGAGAATGATATGAAGAAATCTATCATTTTTTTGTTAATGTTATTAATGTTAGCGATGGCATTCTGGTATGGATGCAGTAATGAAGATAAAAATATGACAAAGGATGTGGTAGTACAAAAACCCGTTCCTGATACATATTTGTCGGCTATACAAAATCTTACCAATATGACGGGGACGCTTTCAGGCCGACTTGCCACATTAGAGGAAGCGAAACCTTTGGATGTAATAAATACCAACAGTAAACAGTTGGCGGATGTAAACGAATCAAAATATGACACCTCTAAATTAGTTTATGGTGCGAAAAAAGCACGCGGAAAATATAAAAAACATTTTAAGACGGGTTTAAAACATAAAAAAGGGATTAAGCCCACCCTTAGTTCATTGTTAGGCCAAGAAGAGCCGCCTGCTACGGGTGAGACTTCTGAGAAGAGTGAGCTTGATACGCCTCGTGCCCCAGTTGAGTTTGGCGATGGTGGGCCTGATCCATATAAACCAACATATTCTTCTGCATCGCCTAATCCCGATGTTAATAAACTTGGAGTAACAGGTACTCCATATTGGGATAATTATATTGGTAAGGATATTGAAGAAGCATCGGCACATCTTAAAAAGCCAAAATCTAATATCACGAATGCAGAAAACCGCGTTAAACCAGAAGATATTAAAGTGGAGTATATCACGCCTGAGTCGGAGATAGTAAAGAAGCTACAACAGGATGTGGCTGATCTACAAAATATTGTGCACTTTCATCCGTCGGCTACAAACAGTGAAGTATATCAGAAATTGAATTCAATTACTGCTACTTTAACCGATCATTCTGATTCTTTAAATAAGATTCATACGGCAGTGTTCCCTACTAAATCAGAAGATGTTGATAAGAAAGATGGGGATACGGATGAAGAAGACGATTCAGAAAATAGTGAAGAGTGAAATGAATCTCAACATGTTCCGTGTGAAAAGGATTAGGAGGCATTATGCCCGCTTCTTGGGTAAAAGATGAAGCAGCTTGGGATCGTGCTAAGAAAGAAGCTGAAAAGCAATATCCAGAAAAAAAAGGCACTGATTCTTTTTGGGCAATTGTAACTCATATTTATCAGAACATGAGTGGCCAAAAATCTGATATTGATATGTATGATACTGGCAAATCATTAAAGGATTACTTTGCTATTGAATGCAAAAAAATACTAAAATCGAATAGGAGATGAGTATATGGATTGGTTACTTAGTAATTGGAGTGAAATTGTTTCGATTATAGGCGCAATTCTTGGTTTATTTGGAGCACGTGCTTACATAAATGCGCGAAAACTTCAAAAGAGGACGCCCATTAATGAAATCAAGGATTTGTCATCTAAAAAATGATTATCTAAATTACTCTTCTAAATTTAATTATTAAGTAGTGCCTTTCTGGTTTGGCTAGAAGAAAGGCACTCCCCCTTTTGACTTATGGCACGTGAAGATATAAATATTGGTGTAAATTTAAAAACCGATGCGGACATAGGTGCTGCTACTTCAAAGTTTCAGCAGCTAAAACAACAAATTAGCCATATTTTTAAAGGTGGAGTCCCACCTGCGATAGCTGGTGGAGGCATAGCCGCTGCGGCGATGACACGCACTACAGCCGCTGGTGCTATACCCGTGGGAGGCACGGGTGCGGGGGGAATGGGCCCTAAAGGCGGCCCTGGCATGTTTGCGCCTTCTCCAAACAATCCAGCACTAAAGACGCAACAAGAAAATACAGATGCTGTTAAACGCTTTGATGACACAATGAAGCGTACGAATGATCAAGCTAAGAAAAAATTTGAGCAAGATGATAAAACAAAAGATGATGAGAAAAAAACCAAAGATGAACAAAAGCGTGAGACAGTACATCGAGAAGAGGGTAACCGCAAACATTTTAAAGCATTGGAACATGTGGGGCGTGGATTAGAACATTTCTCCAGGGATTTCTCCAGAGGCCTTGAATCGGCAGCATTAAAGGTAATTAATATTGGTCAAACGATTGGATCAGGCAATTTAGTAGGAGGAATGGCGCAAACTGTGGGTGGTGTTGGGTCAGCTATGAGCGGCGCAATACAGGGTGTTGGTGGCCTAGTTACGGGCGTTTCTAAAGGTGTGGGGGGCATGTTAGAGGGTATTCCATATGTTGGAGCGGTACTGGGAGGCGCTGTGTCTGGTATTGGGTCGCTGGTAGGCGGCATTGTATCGGCGTTAGGCCCGCTTATTAATTTACCAATGCAGTTACAATCAGCCCTGATGCAGATGCGGCAGGGTTTTTTCCAACAGTATGCTCAATCTATTGGATCGTTTCCTGGGATTGCTAGTGCTGTTGGAGGTCCCGCATGGAAACAAGCTAAAGCGGGTGGTGAATTTGCTATGGGTCGACAAGAATATGGTCAATTAATGGCGACTTCAGCTCGTACGATGGGCGATCAATCTATGGTTGGGATGATGGCCAAATACCAACGTGCTTGGGGAATGGATCCTAGTGCACTAGGCCAAATGGGACAAAGCCGTCAAATGTATGGTGGAGGGGCACCGCAAAGCCTGGAGAAAACATTTGCTAGGGGACAAGAACTTGGGTGGAAAGGTATATTAGCCCAACAGTTTGTTCAAGGTGTGGAAACAGGCACAAAGAAGGCACTCGCGGGCGGCCACGTTATGACATCTGAAGATATGGAAAAGATGTACAGTGTTTGGGTAAATTTTGCTAACTTACCTACTTTTAAGGGTGAGTTGGGAATGCAAATGGCTGAGAACATTGCAGAAGCATTCGCTAAAGCGCCAGAATTGCAAACACCCGCTGATATTGCAAAATTCCGAGCTGTGCAGATGGGTATGACTGCAGAAACAGGACAGCAAGCTGGTTTATGGGATGTTTGGACTAGAATGGAGGATATGACGGCCGAAAATCAGCGTTTTATGATGAAGTCGTTATATGAATACATATCCAAGGCTGTAATTACACCTGATCCACAAAAGCAAGAGCAACAAAGAATATTAATGTTTTATGAAACTATGAAAGGTCAAATGAAGTCTTTAACACAAGCGGCTGAGGTTTGGCGTGCCTTAGGTCAAACGGGTGGAGAGCCCCCCGCAATGGGTGCTAAACTGGGGGAGGCAGAGAGTACTGAGGGGCGGTTAGGAAAAGTAATGGGTTCTCAAGAATTACAATTTGCGCAGAAGGAGAGGGAAAAGAACGAACGATTAATTGAAGAGGGTGAAAAACTTGAGGAGGTAATAAGAAAATATGAAGAGCAGATGTGGTCTATTTATCGTGCTATGGAACCTCTAGCGCCGAATTTGGATCGATTAAATGACCAAATTGCGGAACTGATTACGAGTGATGGTTTCAGAAAGATGGTGGAGATTGCGGTTAAGGTAACAGAGGGATTAACTGATTTAGCTATGGGAGCAATGAAAGGAGCAGAAAAATTATTGAATGAATTCGCACCTGCTATTGATTCATTTATAGATAATATGGGGAAATGGTTTAAGGATGGTGGTGCTGCAATTGAAAAGTTTGTTGGTGAATTGGGAGGGGAATTGAAAAGTACTTTTGAGAGTGTGAAAAATGTTATAAATGATTTTAAAAGAGTTACTGAAGCAGAGGGAATAGGGGGTAAGGTTTCAGCATTGACACAAGCAGGACCTGAAAGAAGAGCGGGGGCTACTGGTAGTACGCCTACCGAAAGAGCTAAAAGTATGCTAGAAATAGGGAGAAAATTAAGGAGTGAATTACAGGAGTTGCGCCAACGTCGTGAAGCAGGTGAAGAAGTTGAGGTTCCTGAAGAAACCAGAAAAAAAATAAGTGCTATGCAAGAGTGGCAAAGTTCAGAAGAATTATTTGGTGGGCATATAGGGGAAGGATTTGCAGATGCTTATTTACGATATGCTTCACTGGTAAATAGTATATTCCTTGGAGGAGGTAAAGTTAGAACTAATTTGGAAGCGGTTGATAGATTCGTTAGATTTCTTGAGAATAATCCTGAATTAACAAATTTAATGCCTCCTGAAACGGAAGGAACTAAAACTACAGGTCTCCAACACGGAGGGTTAATTCAAAGGCCGTTATCCTTACAAGATGCAGCGGGTAATACACTTAAATTAGCTGAACAGGAGCCTGAATATGTTATACCACGTAGTAAATTACGTCAAACAATGGGTTGGGCAGAGCAGAGTTATGACTTTAGTCGGGGGGGCGCGCTAGGACAACAAGCAATTAGTATGAGAGAACCAGTTCAGGCATTATTAACAAACTTTCAGGAATCATTACAAGGAATGGCTAAATCACCTGTTTATGTGCCTCGCATAGGAGAAGTAAATGTAACAACCCGTAATTATTTAGATACAAAATTCAATATTAAACTTGAAATAGAAGCGAAAGAAAGGCAATCACCTGTGAATCCAGTATCGAGTCCGAGATAGTTGATATGAATCCACCGAGTAAACCACCACCAAAATTTGATCCTACATTGTTTCCTGAGCAAGCAAAACCGGGGCGCAAAAGGCCCGTTTCATCTAATACGATTAAACCTAAATCATTAAAACTCGAAGGCCAAAAATTATATGATCGTGGTCAAACAATTACTCCGCGTTGTGTTGTTATGATATTAGATACAACAGTTGATCCACGAGACCCATATCCTACAACACCAAATCAGTTGATTCCTAATGAAAAAGGAATATTCACTAGGAAATTTATACTTTTTGATTCTTACGCGGAATTGCCTAATTGTTTAATGAATAAAGATGGTGTGGGATTTTTAAAGCGGGTACACACTGAGAAAGATTTACAAAATGCAGCGGGAAATTTTGATATTACGCTTACTGGAGAAGGATATATACCATCAAAATCTGGATTAGGATTTGTATCATGGGCTTATTTGATACGCCCCATGGATTATGTGGAAATTTATTTTGATACTTTAAGTTATCCAACAATGTGTGGATTTGTTGATCGGGTTGAAAATCGGGGT
>Ga0315274_10013515_pt1 | contig 11620 bp, 13 predicted proteins | sample YL17G02_20_MG_FD_203700 | JGI IMG/M metagenome (GOLD analysis project Ga0315274, IMG submission 203700) | Sediment microbial communities from Yellowstone Lake, YNP, Wyoming, USA - YL17G02_20 | ecosystem: Environmental > Aquatic > Freshwater > Lake > Sediment | place: USA: Wyoming | collected...
AGGTTTTCTAATAGATTTCGAGATAGATTGACGGATAGATTTTGAAATAGATGGACGCTTAAAATCCTTATTAGAACTTCTATTAAATCATCTGACCCATGCCCCGCTCATACCCCACCATAATCCCCTCGGTTGACCGGGGCATGCGGGGGGCATGCCCGGGGCACGCCCCGATATCGCACAATTTTCAATAACCTTCAATCCTTACGCTTTAACCCTCAAGATGTTGCCTAAAATTGCAGGGGCTAAAGACGGTTCACCCTGTTAGAAATTACGGGATTCTCTAAATTTCCGCTAAACATTTGTTTTTCTCGGTCTACTATATTATTTCTAACAGGGTTAATGTCTTTAATTAAGTATTGTTAAGATTTGAGGGGTCGCACCCCTAAGATTCTCATAAAGTAATACGATTTGTAACGAAGCTAAACCTTACCAATAGTATAGTGGCTATAATGAAATAGAAACGATTACTCTTCTATTGCGTATGAAAGTTTATAATCCGCAAGAATGATTCTAATTTTAAACTTGCGCCACCGACCAAAACACCGTCAATACCGTCTTGTAACATTAAGCTGTCAATGTTTTCCGGCGTAACACTCCCGCCGTAAAGTATCCGTAAATCATTTGCAGAATCTTTCCCGAATTTTTGGGTAATAGTTTCTCGGATAAAAGCGTGTACTTCGTTTGCTTGTTCCGGGGTTGCGGTCTTCCCGGTACCGATTGCCCAAACTGGTTCATAAGCGATTACAATGTTGGAAATATTCGTAATGTTAATAAGTCCGCCGTCTAACTGTTTTTTTATGACAACAAACGTTTGATTTGCTTCCCGTTCCGCAAGTGATTCACCAATACAGAAGATTGGATTTAAGTTAAGACTTAAAGCGGTTACGATTTTCTTGTTTACAACCTCATCGGTCTCACCAAAATATTGTCTTCGTTCCGAATGACCCAAAATAACATATTGACAACCGCACTCGACCAAGAACTCACCCGAGATTTCACCGGTAAAAGCACCCTTGGTTTCCCAATGCATATTCTGCCCGCCCAGTTTAATATTAGAATCTCTAAGCATCCAGGCAACTTGGGATAATGCAGTAAAGGGTGGGCAAATTAATATTTCGACATTAACTTTAATACCTAGTGCTTCTTTTAATTGTTCGGCAAATTCTTTCGCCTCGCTCGGCTTTTTATTCATCTTCCAATTACCGGCAATAAGTGGTATTCTCATTTTAATGTTACTCCTTATCCTTTAAAGCTTTTATTCCGGGTAATTCTATGCCTTCTAAAAATTCTAAGCTGGCACCGCCCGCGGTTGAAACAAAACTGATTTTATCCTTGAGTCCGAATTTCGCAAGGCAGGCGACTGTATCACCGCCGCCAACAACTGAAGTTGCGCCGGTTTGAGTTGCATTTGCTACCGACATCGCGATTTGTTTGCTACCATTAGCAAACTTGTCGATTTCGAATATTCCGATTGGTCCTGCCCATACAATCGTCTTGGCCGTTTTTATAATCTCCGTATAATTTGTGCATGTCTGTGGACCGATATCAATACCCGCCCATCCTAAACCAATTTCATTTATCTTAACGGTTTTAGTATTTGCCTCCGCATCTATTTTGTCTGCCACAACCACATCAACCGGGATTTTTATCTTTTTCTCGGAAAGCAAACTCTTTGCTTCGTCCAGCATCTCTGGTTCAAAGATTGAGTCACCAATTTCAAAACCTTGTGCTTTGAAGAAATTAAAAATTAACCCGCCACCTAAAAGTAAGACGTCTACTTTTTTCGAAAGCTTTTTAATGACGCCGAGTTTATCGGTAATTTTTGCACCACCGACAATTGCTATGTAAGGATGTTTTGGTGATTCGACCACATAACTTAGATACTCGATCTCTTTCTCCATTAAAAAGCCTGCGGCTGGTTTATCAAAAAATTTGGTAATACCTTCAGTCGACGCATGGGCGCGATGTGCGGTAGCAAAGGCATCATTAACATATAAATCACCTAAGGATGCAAGTGAGCGAGCAAATTCGGGAACGTTCTTTTCTTCTTCCGGATGAAACCGCAGGTTTTCTAACAAAACCACATCACCCGGTTTCGCTTTTGCAACAATGCTACTTGCTGTAGCGCCGATACAATCTTCACCAAACAGTACATCTTTTTTGATAAGCTCGGAAAGTCGCTGGGCAACTGGTTTTAGCGAATACTTCGGGTCAATTTTGCCTTTTGGTTTGCCTAAGTGAGATATTAGAATTGCGATACCATTCGCTTTTATAATATAATCAATTGTTGGCAGGCACGCTCGGATTCGATTATCATTGGAAATTTCGCCATTTGACGATAACGGCACATTAAAATCAACCCGGACTAAAACCTTTTTATTGGTTAAATCTAAATCTCGAATTGTTATTTTTTTCACAATAACTTCTTGCCAATATATTCAATTAAGTCAATCACGCGGCAGGTATATCCCCATTCGTTATCATACCAGGCATAGAGCTTGACCAACGTATTATCAACGACTGCTGTTAGTGATGAATCAAATATTGCGGAATAAGGGTTGCCGGTAAAATCCGTTGAGACCAACGGTTCGGTCAGGTATTGAACATACTTCTTCAATGGTCCGGCACACGCTTTTTTAAACGCTTCATTAACTCCATCTTTATTTGTATCTTTTTCGACGACACACGATAAGTCAATCATCGAGACATCCGGTGTCGGTACTCGAATCGCCATTCCGTCAATCTTACCTTTAAGTTCTGGAAATATAACGCCGATCAGTTTTGCCGCACCGGTCGAAGTCGGAATCATTGACATCGCCGCGGCGCGGGCTCGCCTTAAGTCTTTATGCGGTGCATCTAAAATTTTCTGGTCATTGGTATAAGCATGGATTGTTGTCATATAACCACGCTTAATTTTAAAGTTTTCGTGGAGTACCTTAGCAATCGGCACGACGCAATTAGTCGTACATGACGCATTGGATATAATGTGGTCGGTCGTCGTATCGTAGATTTTTTCATTGACACCCATCACAATCGATTTTACTGGCAAATCACCTTTTGCCGGCGCGGTAATGATAACCTTTTTGGCACCCGCATCAAGATGTGGTTTCGTTTTCTCATAAGAAGTAAATTTCCCGCTCGCCTCGCAAACAATATCAATATCTAAATCTTTCCAGGGAAGTTTAGCTGGTTCATTTTCGGAAAATACTTTTATTTCCTTGCCATTAACAATAAATGCATTATCCAATGCTTCGACCGTTTCCGGCATAATCCGGTGCACCGAATCGTATTTTAGTAAATGCGCAAGTGTTTTAGCGTCGGTGACATCATTAACTGCAACAAATTCGATGTTTTTACTTTTTAAACCGACTCTTAAAATAAGCCGGCCAATCCGTCCAAATCCATTTATCGCAACTCTAATTGCCATGTGTCCTCCTAATATTAAATTTAATTTTTATAAAATATTTTTTGTTTTTACGCTTTTGTAAAAGTCTAAATTCAAAATAAAGTATACTTAATAAAATCGTCGGTGTCAACCCCGCCCCTTCCTTGCATATAGTCATTAACCAATTATCCGTGACTATTTTTTGGCGAGGCGAGGTCAAACCTGCTCTATGTTTGTAGTTATAATAACAAGATATATCTTAGGTCTTGACTAAACGTTTAAAAATGGTATATATTTAAATGCACAATATTTGCGCGGATTTACCAATGAGCGCGGAAAGGATAATTTAGAAGATTATTTTATGGTTGGCTTAGACTACAAACTTTCTGGTGACAAATTGAAGCTGAGCCCGATTAATGGCGCCATCGAAATAAAACAATGGCACGATATTAAAAATAATTATGCGATTGTCCTATTACCGGAAATCAGCTATCAACCGGTAAGCGGCGCCGAGATTATTTTAGCTTTCCGGTGGCTGGAAGGCAACAATATAACTTTCTTTGGCAAGGCAAAAGCCAACGATGAATTATCTCTAAAAATAAAATGTAACTTTTAATATGCTAAACATATTAATAACTCTATTAACATTTGTATCAATAAACCCCGTTAGAAATTCTGAAAATATTTGTGTGAATTTACCATATAATACTTTAATAATACCTGCTGCTATTTCTAACGTGGTAAACGATTCGGTGGTTAATAAGGCGGTCGAGCTTTTTGAGACACGGCATCTAAACCCCACTTACTTATCAACCAGTGCCAATATGCTCGAAGATGCTTTAAAAACTGATTCGAACAATCTCCGTATTAATTATATGCTTTCGTGGGTCTATTATACAGTTGCTGACCATGCCGAGTTTAAAAAAGAGAAACTTGATAATTATTATAAAGGGCTTGCGTATGGTAAAAAGGCGATGCGACTTGATGCGAACTCAGCGTGGGCACATTTCTGGTATCTGGCTTGTTTAGGGCAGATTTCCCAAATAAAAGGGATTTTTAATTCGCTCATCTCAGTCGGCGAAGTGAAAAAAGAAATTGATATCGTCCTAAAAATAGACTCGAGTAATGTCATGGCGTATAATGCGAAAGCGATGATTTATTATGAACTGCCCGGGATTTTAGGTGGTGACGTAAATAAATCAATCAAGTTCTTAAAAAAGGCGCTGGAGGTTGATTCCAATTATTCAATGGCATATGTAACTTTAGGCAAGTGCTATATTAGAAAGAAAAATTATCATGAAGCCCGCCTATATCTCAATAAAGTCTTATCCTTGTCAAACGGCTGGCCGGTTGCGGATTTTATAATGGATGATAAACCCGAAGCAATCAAACTACTAAAAGATATCGAGGGTAAGAAATAACAGAATAGATAATTTAAGTTTTTTATTTTTCCCGGTGGCATAGTGTATGCTTTGTTTAATGCCCCAGTAAAAGACCTTTAATCAACCCTGAAATACCCCAAGATATGTACGATGCTAAAATTCCACTTAGAATTTCAATTATTTTCTCTAATAGATATTCAAGAAAACGACTTATTATGAGCTGAAATTAATGTTCAATTATCATCTCAGTTAAATCGCCATTTAAAAGTCCTTGTGTCCTCTGTCCTCCCCGGCATGCTTAATGGAGGGGACAATACCCCTTCTTTTAAAGAATTTGAATTAAGAATATGGATTTAAGAAGGTTGGATAAAAAACAGGTCAATTTTCACTGTACTTTAAAAGTACAGTTATGAAGACGGATCGCACCCGTCCATTTCTACAAAATTCGGTGCTGTCTTATTCCAAAAATACGGAGGAAAAAGAAACGTTTCTGAATTATGAACAATTTGCAAAGATTTTTCTCGGCTTTTTCTTTGATTTTGGTGATAGATTTGTAATCCAAATTAAAAAGTTTTATTTTAAGTTTTCAATCCAGATCATTGGTGTCATTGCTCCTTCGGGTTTTTCATAAAATAGTTTGAAAAAACTATAATTTCTATGAATTAGCATAAATCCGAAAAGCGCCGATAAATAATAGAGCAACCTACTAAAAAAATATGTAGACGGTAAGCCAATTATAAATAATTTAACCCAAAAACTATGCTCATGATATAAAATTGCACAAATTACACTGAGCATCAGCAGGACAAGGGGAAAGAAAATTTTTTGTTTTCCGATAGAAGCCCGTCCTTTTAAAAAAAACCAAGACAAAACAATAACAGGAATAATTAATATGGCAAACCATTTAAATAAGAAAACGCATGAAAAACAAGTTGCTATCAATGACAACGGTTCCAATATAAACATAATACATTTAATTATAAAACTTTCGAGATATAACGATTCTCCAATTAAATCATTAACTTTTTTATTATTAATCTTAGTAAAAAATTGTCTAAAACTTGCTGTGTCAATATAAATAAGGAGTTTCCCGTTTTCTTGTTCTTTCAATATTTCATTATATTGCTCTTTTGATATATCCATGCTATTTATAATAAAAAATTATCGTAAAATCTTTCCTCTAAATATGGTATTCTGAAATTATATGGGCTTCCAGTTTTCTAAAGATTATATTTCTCATACATCATCTAAATTGCCTTATTATATTTTACTGCTATATACACAACAATAATTTACGTCCAAAATAGTAGTTGTCAATAGATATAAAATCATAGAAATTTATAAAAGCTTATTGAAATTTATTGAATATCTATTTATTTTAACCAATTTTTATCAGTTTCTTTTATTGGATGTCGTCCGCCACAGGCGGACTCCATCTACGCTTCGCGTCCGTGCTTTCGTGGTTAATTGACCATCTTCTTGTTCCGTGTTTTTCCGTGTACATCCGTGGTTAAAACTAGATTCTGAATCAAGTTCAGAATGACAATTTTTTTAACGTGTGGTTAATCCCTTTCCGCGTATTCGCTCCATTGTTCGGCAAGGACATCTCGTCGAGGCTTATAGATGGTTTCGTAAAAATAGTGCTGTGATAGTAAAACTCCTTTATCATAACCTTTACAGATTTTTACTGCTTCATCCCATGCTTTCTTAAATGCCTTACCAAATCTTGATACGACTTGCTTCTTAAAGTTTTCTGGAGTTTGAACTTCTTCCCCGATGGTAAAGTACTTTTTACCGTCAAGCTCAACCGAATAACCCATCTCATCCCCAAGATGAGAAATACCGAAAGTCTTTTGTATCTTAGCAATCTTCTTTTCGTCTAATTCAAGCTTAAACGTAGGCGGTTTTAATGGACCTGGCTTTGGTTTAAAGCCACGTTTGGCTGCCGCATAAAATATCGCCCGATTAAGCCCCCAGCTCTTGGCTGAGTCAATCGGCTCACCTAAAACATAAGCCCGAGCGGCTTGCAATGTCGCCATTACTTGAAATCTGCCTACCGACATATAAAATTTAATGACAAATGTCTAAATCCTAATGTCAAACAAAATAAAAAAGTCTAAATGTCAAATGTCAAGTTGTTATAAATTTGTGCTTTGACATTTAATAATTGATTTGAAATTTGTAATTAGACATTCGAAATTTTTTACTATCTCCATTTAATCTTTCTCCAATCCATTGTTGCTAACGGTGCTTCTTTACCAATATTATATTTAGAATCTAAGTTTTTTAATACAATCCCCTCGTGTTTTTGTTTCGGTTCGAATTCTAATTTACCATTGAATTTTGTATATTTGACAAGTTGTATTGGTGGCTTTAAACGCAAGCGGGCAAGGATTGTTTTTCTTTGTTTCAAAGTCAAATTTCCCACAAAGACATTATTATAATAAATAATATCGAATACATAAATTATCGGTTTTGCTTTTTTATTATTGGCAAACAAGGATGGAATAAATCTTCGACCGCCTGATGAAAATAATTCGCAATCTAAAAGTGTACCTTTCGGAAGGCTCTTGGTTGCTTTAGCTAAGCAACCTAACTTATCTGACCAGTCGGGTTTTTTCTCTAATCGTCTTCCCCAACATTCAATTTTTGTATCAGTATATTTAATAATTTGCATCCGCCAGCCATCAATTTTCGGTTCGACAATCCAATTACCTTTAAGCTTCTCGCCAAAATACGGAATCGGTTGCATTAGCCAGATTGGACCGGTTAATTCATTTTTCATATCTACAGATAATTATTTGGTAGCCGCAGGATTTATCCTGCGTTTTTATACTTACTAATTGTTATAAACTACCATTTATTAATTTTATTTTCTTTGCTACGTTTTATTTGCTTCCGAAATGCCCTCTCGATTTCGCATCTTTCTTTTAGAGTGGCGTATCGAAAAAGATGTATGTAATCGTCCACGTTGATTTCAGCAATTTTTATCGGTTTAACAGGATTTTCACAAACCCACTGGTCGCCGCCAACATGATGAAATCCTCTTGATGATAACTTATATAAATAACCTTTACTGCCGAACTTCGGATGTCCACGAACAAAGGTCATTTTAAATGGCTTACGGTCTTTTTCTCTGATTATTCTGTGACAAGTGCCAGTCTCGTCAGGCACACCACCTAAGGCAAAGGCCAATGCCAGATCCCGATTTGATGTTGCGTAAACCCCAAAGTGGCGGCCAGCCTCAAATCTCCAATCATCAGCCAGTTGGGGCATAAGAATATTAACTCGTTTACTGCTACCATGATATAGATATCGCAGTTTCCTCATATTGTTTATCTGCTTAATTTTCGTCGGTAGCGATATTGTCCGTAAGCTGAAGCTTGCGACTACCGTTCATATAAAATAGACGATTTTAGTCCGCTGATTTTTACTTTTCTCTGTTCGGGATCTATAACTTCTAACTCAACTTTGATAACGCTCTCTGGTAAATAGTCTTCGGCTTTTTCTGCCCACTCGATAAGACAGACGCCGTCACCATAAAGATAATCATCAAAGCCGATACTTAACAGTTCTTCGGCATCTTTAATTCGGTACAAATCGATATGATAAATTGGACATCGTCCTTTATATTCCAGAATCATAACAAATGATGGGCTTTTGACTAGATTTCCCTCGCTAACCCCGAGTCCCATCGCAACACCTTTAATCATCGTTGTCTTACCACTTCCCAATTCACCATAAAACCCTAAGATATCAGTTGGTTTTAATTTAGCACCGATTTTTTTACCTAAAGCAATAGTTTCGTCAGAAGATTTGGTAAGGAATTCCATTGTTATAGTAGCGAGTAGTGAGCAACGAGTAGCGAGGAGAAAAAATTAGGTTGTTCCCTCGCCCCTCGCTACTTGTGCCTCGTTGCTATTAAAGCATTTCCACGCTCATTGCGACTGCTTCGCCGCCACCTAAACAGATTCCAGCAAGACCTTTCTTCAAACCACGGTCTTTTAATGCGTGCAGTAATGTAATTAAAATTCTTGCACCGGATGCACCGATTGGATGCCCTAATGCAACTGCACCACCATGAACGTTAACCTTATTCGGATCCATACCAAGTTCTTTGGCATCGGCTAAAACCTGTGAGCTAAATGCTTCGTTCACTTCGATTAAATCAAAGTAGTTAATATCAACGTCGAGTTTTTCCATAACTCGCTGGACTGCTTTAACTGGTGCATAGAAGAGCATCTTCGGTTCAACGCTACCAGTCGCATAGGCAGTAATTCTTGCTAACGGTTTAATACCTTTCTTGTCTGCGACCGCTTTTGACATTATAACCAAAGCAGCTCCGCCATCATTGATACTTGACGCATTGCCTGCGGTGATTGTTCCATTCTCTTTCTTAAATGCCGGTCGCAGTTTTGCCAGCGATTCCATCGTAGTCTCAGCGCGCGGGCCTTCGTCCGTGTCGATTACAATTGGGTCGCCCTTTTTCTGAGGAATTACTACTGGTACGATTTCTGTTTTGAATTTACCGGCTTTTATTGCATCGACTGCTTTACGATGACTGTAAAATGCCCACTCGTCTTGCATCTCGCGCGTAATGCCAGAACGCTCAGCCGTGAATTCACCCAAGATTCCCATGTGGACATTTTCAAATACGCACCAGATACCATCATAAATCATGCCGTCAACCAACTTCACATCGCCCATCTTATTGCCGTTTCTCAATTGATGCAGATAATATGGTACGTTAGACATCGATTCTTGTCCGCCCGCTACCATAATCTCAGCATCACCCGCTTTAATTTGTTGTGCTGATAATACTACTGCGATTAATCCTGAACCGCAGACTTTGTTAACGGTTAAGGCGGGTATTTCTGGTGACAAGCCCGATTTTATCTGTGCCTGACGGGCGGGTGCTTGTCCTAATCCAGCTGGACAAACATGTCCCATAATTACACCGCAGATGTCATTAGAAGTCAATCCTGCTCGTTTTACTGCTTCTTTAATTGCGATTCCACCTAAGTCTGGTGCGGATAATGTTGATAGTCCCCCTAAAAACCTGCCGATCGGTGTTCTTGCTGCCGATGCGATTACTATTTCTGTTGTATTTGCCATTATTAAACTCCTTTCATAATATCACAGATTACACAGACGACAAAGTCGTTGCGAGCCGAAGGCGTGGCAATCTCCAATGAGATTCCTCGTTTTACTCGGAACAACGTCTGCGTAATCAATTTATTTCATCCAACTTGCTTTTCTTTTTTCTAAAAATGCGGTCATCCCATCTTTGGGTTCACCGGTACTAAAACAGAGTGCAAAAGTTTCGATTTCCAGTTCCTTTGCGGTCTCTAAATTAGAATCCAAGCCACGATTAATTACCGTCTTGGTCATTCTGATCGCGAGTGGACCTTTGTTAAGAATTTTCTTTGCTATCTCTTTTGCCGTATCCATTAATTTATCAAGCGGTACGACCTTATTTGCTAGACCGATTCTTAAGGCTTCCTGCGCATCAATCATATCGCCGGTATAAATTAACTCTTTGGCTATCCCGGCTCCGCAAAGCCGTGCCAATCTTTGGGTGCCGCCAAAGCCCGGAATAATACCAAGATTAACTTCTGGCTGCCCAATTTTTGCGTTCTCGGATAGGATTCTTATATCGCATGCCAATGCAATTTCACAACCACCACCTAATGCAAAACCGTTAATTGCCGCGATAACTGGTTTGTCAATATTCTCAAGTTTACCAAGCACTCGGTGTCCGTTCTGAGCAAAAACTCGCGCGTCCATGCTCGAATATTTACTCATTTCTGCAATGTCCGCCCCCGCGACAAATGCCTTGCCCTCACCAGTCAGAATAATTACTCTAATCTCTGGTTTTGTTGCAAGTTCATCAAGGTCTCGCTCTAATTCCAAAATTGTTTCAGTGTTTAAAGCGTTTAACACATTCGGTCGATTAAATTTTATAATTGCGATATTGCCTTCAATCGTTACTAAAAGGTTTTTATTATCCATTAATCCTCCCAATCAATTGTTTCGGTATCATTTATTGATTATAAAAAATTATTATCAGTAGTCAAGTTTAAGATAAAAAATAGTGAAAAAGTCTTTTGCCACGAATGATACAAATCTTTGATTTTGGCTCTCATTCGTCTTATTCGAAATATTCGTGCTATTCGTGGTTAAATGTTTTCGTGGCTTTTCAGAATTCTTGATAAAACGCTTGACATTTAGATATAATCTAAATAATCTATTTTGTGCGTGAACTTCAAAACGAACCTGATTCCCGAAATATTGATATTGACAAAGTTGGCGTAAAAAACCTAAGATACCCGATCTTGCTTTCGGATAAAGCGCATAAACAACAACATACCATTGCCCAGATTAATATGTATGTTAACCTGCCTCATAATTTCCGCGGAACTCATATGAGCCGGTTTGTTGAGATTTTAAGCCGGTTTCATCGCGAAATCGCAATTCATAATATCGGCACGATTCTTAAAACGATGAAGCAAGAATTGAATGCCGAGTCCGCTCATATCGAAATGGAATTTCCTTATTTCGTTGAGAAAAAAGCACCGGTCTCGGGTGCGGTCGGGTTAATGGAATATCGCTGCAGTTTTCTTGGCAACCTAACCGATAAAACCAGGCTTATCTTGGGTGTCGCCGTACCAATTACAACCCTTTGTCCTTGCTCTAAGGAAATGGCAGAAAAGAGCGCCCATAATCAACGCGGCGAAATACGAGTCAAGATTAGGTTTAAGGGTTTTTTTTGGATTGAGGATTTAATTGAACTTATCGAAAATTGCGCCTCCAGTCCAATCTATTCGCTACTAAAGCGTGAAGACGAAAA
>Ga0315274_10013516_pt1 | contig 11620 bp, 10 predicted proteins | sample YL17G02_20_MG_FD_203700 | JGI IMG/M metagenome (GOLD analysis project Ga0315274, IMG submission 203700) | Sediment microbial communities from Yellowstone Lake, YNP, Wyoming, USA - YL17G02_20 | ecosystem: Environmental > Aquatic > Freshwater > Lake > Sediment | place: USA: Wyoming | collected...
CATCCTGCCGACCATGACGGCCAGCCGGACAGCCGTATTCCCGCACAGGGGACTTGCACCCCATCAGTTCACGCCCATGTCAGGCGCACACCAGCGGATGCACCGAACCCCGCCATCGCGCTGCGGTTTCAGGTCGAGAATCACTGGCGCGGGGTCGGTGATCCGGGACGTTCGGCAACAAAAGATTCGCCGCGATTCTGCCCGTTCGGTAGGCTCTGTCCGTGCCGAAGATCTTCGAGAAGGACGGATACAAGTTCTTCTTCTACAGCAACGAACACCGTCCCGTGCATGTCCACGTTCGGCATGGCGGCGGGGAGGCTGTGTTCGAGGTCGAGAACGGCGTTGAGCTACGGGAATCTCAAGGGCTGAGAGTTAAGGAGTTGGCCAAAGCGGAGGCGCTTGCAGAGGAGCACCGAGAGCTTATTATTCGGAAGTGGCATGAGCACCTTGATCGATAGCGCACGGTCGGCCGTCTGCCGCGACGGGATGATTGTGGTGGTGATGGACAGCGGGAGCGAGGTTCGATTCCCCGTGAGGGAGAATCCTCGGTTGGCTCGAGGCACTGTGGCGCAGCTCAGCAACATCGAGATCTCCCCATTCGGAGTTCACTGGCCCGACCTGGACGAAGATCTGTCGTTCCGGGGGATTCTGGCTGGTGACTATGGACAGCATCAGGGAGTCGAACCAAGCGCTGCACCCAACAGCCACCCGCGCTGATGTTTGCGGATGGTCCCGGCGGTTCGGACGCCGGATTGACTGCCGGTGCATCGTTCCGGGTGGCTGTGGGGTGAGCTCCGCTCGGTGGCGTTCGCACTTCGAAACTCAAAGCCCACAACGTGAACGCGGCACTGGTATTCACAGCCGCAGTCGGCGCTATCTCGGCGCGGGCGACAAGGCCTGCAGCAGCCGGGCGGCCTCCACGAAATCCGGCCGGATTTCGAGCGCGCGTTGGGCGGCCGCCCGGGCCTCTTCCGCACGCCCGGCCCGGGCCAGGACCGTGGCCAGAGCGTAAGGAATCATGGCGTCAGCGGGATCCAACGTCTGAGCGCGGCCCAGGGCCAGCGACGCCTCGTCGAGCCGCTGCTCTGCGGCGTGCGCCAGGCCGAGGTTGTACCAGGCCCGACCGAACGCCGGGTCGAGTTTGACCGCGGCCTCGAAGGAGGAAGTGGCTTCAGGCAAGTGGCCGGCCTCATTGAGCGCCAGTCCCAGGCGAAAGCGGAAGGCGGCGTCGCGCGGCGCCAGCCGACAGGCTTCGCGGAGTTGCTGGACGGTTTCGTCGGCGCGACCGAGTGTGCTCAGGCAGACCGCCAGAGCGTCGCGGAGGATGGCCGAACCCGGATCCCAGGCGACCGCCCGCTGCATCCAGGTGAGCGCCTCGGCAACCTGGCCGCGGTCCAGCAGGAAAACGCCGTGGCGCATCACCCCTTGCGGTTGATCGAGATTGAGGCGCAGGTCGCGGAGCAGGTCGCGTCCGGCCACACAGTTCGTGTCGAGCGTGCGACGCAGGCTCCAGGCCGCATCCACGCGCACCGACCGCACCGGATCGTTGAGCAGATCGCCGAGCACGTTGGTCGCCGGCGGATCCTGAACGGCGGCAAGACGGTCGAGTGCACGGGCCGCCCGACCCCGCACCAGCGCGTCGTGATCGCGGGTGAACTTCAGCAGCATCGCTTTCGCGCCCGGCTCGGTGCACCAGTTCTCGAGCAGGCTCGCGGCGGTGGCACGCCAGAGCGGGATGCTCTCTTCGTTGGCCAACCGTACCAATTCAGGCACGATGGCGGCCTCGCCCTGGCGTGCGCGGGCCAGGATCTGCGCCCGCCGGCGCGTCGGGCGCGCCATTCGCTCGCCGTACCATTTCCCGGTTGCCTCGAGCGCCCACGCGGTGTCCTGGTCCGTGTGGCAGCGGTTGCAGGCGTTCGGAATCCCGTGCTGTTTGGTCAGCAGAGGGTCGGGGATGGTGAATCCGTGGTCGCGGCGCGGGTGGCGGGCCATGTAGACCGTTAGCGGCATGTGGCAATCCACACAGCGGTCACCGGGTTCGCCCGCGCGGTGATGGCTGTGCGTAGCTTCGTCGATCTTCGGTGCGGGCGTGATCGGGGCGGCGTGGCAGCGCTGGCAGAGGGAGTTGTCCGGCGTGCGCGGCGGGCCCGCGTGGGCGTCATGGCAGTCCATGCACCACACGCCGGCGTTGCCCATGCGGCTGCTGAGGAACGAGGTGTATTCGTAGTTCTCCTCCCGTACCTGGCCGTCGGGGCAATAGACCTCGCTGGCGTCGGGAATCACCAGCGCGTGATGGTCGAGGAAGTGCTCGCCCGGCGCGAACTCGCCGGTGAGTTCGGAGCGCCGCGCGTGGCATTGGCCGCAGGTGGAGAGCGTGAGCGGCTTGCCGAAGCGTCGGATCGTGGGATCGCCCTTGGCTGGTTGACGGCGCGGCGTCTGCCAGGCCACGTGATCGGCCATCGGCCCGTGGCACGCCTCGCAGCCCACGCCGGGCTCCACCATCGCCGTGGCGTAGGCGTCCGGGGCAGACTGATAGTTCTTTCGAAGGCGGGTGTTGTGGCAGACGGCGCACATCTGATTCCAGTTCATGCCGCGGCCGGTCCAATGGCCCCATTCGCCCGGTTGGCGGTCTTCGTCCCCGTACACGTCGAACCAGTCGCCACGGCGCGGGTCCACCGCCAGCTCGGTGACTTGCCAGCGTCCCCCCGTTGCGGGGATGAGGAACTGCCGCAACGGGTCCACGCCGATCACGCGCTCGCAGGCGAACCATTCCGGTTTTCCATTCGGGCCCGCCGTCCGCAGCTCAAGGCGGGGTCCGCTGGCCCGCGTTGCGGAGGTCTGGGAGGCGTGGGTGAAGGTGCGGGGCGGATCGAAGAACCGCCGGTCGAGGCTGGGTGCCAAGGCGCGCTCGGCGAGCGCGTGATGGGAGGTGGCCCAGCGTTCAAAGGCTTCGCGGTGGCAATCACGGCAACTGGCGGAGCCGGCGTAGGCGGCGAACACCTGAGCATCATTCGCCGGCTCAAGCAGATCGCTGGGTGGCGTGGTGAGGAACACAGCCGCCAGGCCCTGGCCGGCCGGTTTGCGGACGAACACGACAGTGAGAACGACGACTGCCAGCACCCCGATACCGAGCCAGGCAAGTCGCCGGAGGCCGGAAGGTGCCGGCGGGGAGCGTTTCCCGGGTTTGGCTGACTGGTGCCGGACGATCATGACCGGGGCATGGTAGCGGTCGAGTTGGTTGACGCAATCTCCGATGGCCGCGTAGCCTTCGCTCGTGAACGCCGAACCTCCGGCTCGCCGTTGCCCCTCCCAGGCCCTGATTCTGTGAAGTGCCGAAAATTCTCCTTTGCCGGGAGCCTGGGGTGAACTACCATCCGCCCGTTCAGCCCATGCAAAGGGTTTCTACCAAATGAAAGCCAAGTCCGCCCCGTCACGCAGCGGCCTGCTGGCCGGAGGGAATTGGATCGTTGACCAGGTGAAGCTGATCGATGTCTATCCCGCGCCCGAGAAGCTGGCCAATATCCAAGACTTGAAGCAAGGCACCGGCGGAGCGCCGTACAATGTCCTGATCGACCTCGCCAAGCTGGGCGCTCCCTTCCCGCTTTACGCCGCCGGGTTGGTGGGACGCGACGCGCTGGGAGAGCGCATCCTGGAAGACTGCCGCAAACACAAGATCGACGCCCGCCATCTGCATACCACGGCCAAGGCCGCCACCTCGTACACCGACGTGATGACCGAAGTTAACGGCGGCCGGCGCACCTTCTTTCACTACCGCGGCGCCAATGCGCTGTGGGACGGGGCAGGACTGAGTTTTCCCAGGATCAAGGCCCGGATCTTCCACCTGGCCTATCTGCTCCTGCTTGATGCCCTCGATGCCCCGGATAAGAAGTCTGGGACCGGCGCGGCGGGTCTGTTGGCTAAAGCGCAGGAAGCGGGGCTCAAGACCAGCGTGGATGTGGTGAGCGAAGACAGTGATCGGTTTGCGAAGATCGTCGTTCCGGCGCTCAAGTACGTGGACTACTGCATTCTGAACGAGCACGAAGCGGGCAAGACCACGGGCTTCAGGATTCGCCAGCCGGATGGTCAGCTTGATCTGGTCGCCCTCCGGCATGCCGCGGGCGCCATGCTCCAACTCGGCGTCCGCGAACTGGTCGTGATCCATTTCCCCGAGGGAGGCTTTGCGCGCACGCGGAAAGGGGACGACCATTGGCAATCCTCGCTGAACGTCCCCGCCAAGTTCATCGCCGGCACCGCCGGGGCGGGGGATGCCTTCTGTGCCGGAATGCTCCTGGGGCTGCACGAAGGTTGGGAGCTGCCGAAGTGCCTGGAAACCGCCGTGTGCGTGGCGGCCGCCTCGCTGTCGGATCCGACCTGCAGCGGCGGCATCAAGCCGCTGAAGCCCACGCTGGACCTCGCGCGCAAATACCGTTTCCGCCCGCCGATCGAACCCGTGGAATAGCGGCGCGTGCGCCCGGGCTGCCCGCGGGTTAGAGGCACAGTTGGAGGATCTGCCGCACCTGCCGGCTACCGATGCGTTGACGTTCCCCCAGCTTGATTCCTCGTTGCTCAAAACGGGCGGCGAGCTCCGTAAACTGCTCAGACCCGATTCCATATTCCGATAGGCGCGTCTTCATACCCAACGAACGAAAGAACCCTTCAGTCTTCCGGATGGCGAGGGCGGCTTTGTCCCCCGTCTTCACGCCCCAAATCCGTTCCGCATACTGGACCAGTTTCTTCGCCTTCACTTTCCGCTGGTGCGCTAACACGGCGGGCAGCACGACCACAAGTGTCTGCGCGTGGTCCAGACCGTAGAACGCTGTCAATTCGTGGCCAATCATGTGCGTGGTCCAATCCTGCGGAACGCCGCAACTGATGAGGCCATTGAGCGCCTGCGTGGCGCACCAGACCAGGTTGGCGCGGGCGGCGTAGTCGCGCGGCCGGCGCAACGCCCTGGGGCCTTCCTCAACGAGCGTTTTGAGGATCGCCTCGGCTTGCCGGTCCTGCAGCGGAGCGTCGGCCGGATACGTCAGGTATTGCTCGATCACGTGCACGAAGGCATCCGCGATGCCATTCTGCACCTGCCGGCGCGGCAGGCTGAAGTTCGTGACGGGATCCAGGATGGAGAACTGGGGAAAGACGCAGGGATTGGCGAACGCGAGCTTCTCGCGGGTGGACGCGCGTGAAATCACCGCGAACATGTTGGATTCGGAACCGGTGGCCGGCAAGGTCAGGACGCAACCAAGGGGCAGCGCCTGGTCCGCCGACGCGTGCTTCGCCAGCATATCCCACGGATCACCCCGCTGATAAGGTGCGGCCAGCGCGATGAACTTCGTGCCATCGAGCACCGACCCCCCCCCCACCGCCCGGAGGAAGTCCACCTTCTCGCGGCGGCAGACGGCCACCGCCTTCATCAGCGTCTCGTAGCGCGGATTCGGCTCGATGCCGCCGAACTCCAGCAGACGGCGGCCGCGGAGGGCCCGCTTCACCTGGCCATAAACGCCGTTGGCTTTGAGGGAGCCGCCGCCATAGGTCATCAGGATTCGCTTGCCGGCGGGAATGAGATCGCGCAGTTGGACGATGGTGCCGCGACCGAACACCAACTTGGTCGGATTGTAGCAGGTGAAGTTCTGCATAGACTGTCGGCCTTCATTCAAAGACCAGGCCGTGAGGGTTGACAATCCCAAAGCGGGTTGGAGGGACCACGTTCGCCCAGGGTCGGTGGCTGCGCAAGAGCTGCGCAGGGGAGGACCCGGGACTGCGCATAACCTGCGCGCCCGGCTCCCGTGGGGGGCATTTTCCCTGCGTTGTCCTCTTGGCACGCGGGTTGCGCACCTCCCCAGAGTCACTACGTGTGCTGGAGCGCTCCGCGCGCCGGCGGATCGTGTAACGAAACCACAACTCAAATTGGCAGTCATTATGAAAAGTATGTTCAAGCAAGCAATCCTGGCCGGCGCAGTCGCCGCCCTCTGTCTGAGCGCGAACCGGCTCGCGGCGCAGGCCCAGCCCCAACAGCGGCAGGGCCGCGGGAACTTTGACCCCGCCCAAATGCAGCAACGCATGATGGAACGGTACAAGGAGATGCTCGAGTTCACGAGCGACGATGAGTGGAACGCCGTCCAGCCGCTGGTTCAGAAAGTGACCGAGGCCCGACGCGAGGTCGGCTTCGGCGGCATGGGCCGCGGGATGTTCGGCGGAGCTCGGCGCGGGGGCGACAACGCGCCGCAGGCAGACCGTCCCCAGGGCGGGGGCCGCGGCTTCGGTCCCGAGCCCAGCGCCGCGATGCAGGAGCTGCAGAAGTCGGTGGACGCCAAAGCCTCCGCCGAGGAAATCAAGGGCAAGCTCGCGAAAGTGCGGGAGGAGCGAAAGCAGAAAGAGGCCGCGCTGACCAAGGCGCAGGAAGACCTCAAGAAGGTCCTCAACGCCCGTCGCGAAGCCCAGGCAGTGCTCGCCGGCCTCTTGAACTAGACCGGCCGCCTTTATCCGACCGAACCGCGCGTTCCCCATGAATAGCGTCTCTGAAGCCGATCCTGCCCAGACCAGCCTGCTGGAGAAGATGGTTGCTGCCCGGCAATTGTCCACCAGCGACGCGCGGGCCTTGGCGGGTCGCTCGGCTAATGGTCTGGGGACCCCGGTTCGGTCGGAGGAGGAGGTCCTGCGCTGGCTGGCGCAGGAGTACGACGTCGCCTTCACCTCGCTGGACGAGGTCGAGCCGGACAAGGAGGTCCTCTCACTGTTTCCCGCCCGGCTGCTGTTAAAAGACGAACTGCTCCCGCTGCGACGCGTGAATGGCTGCGTGGAGATCGCCACCAGCCGGCTGTTCGCCACGCAAGGGTTGGACACGCTGCGCACTATGACGGGGTTGCGCCTCAAGCCCGTCCTGGCGCCGAGCGAAGCGATCCAGCGCGAAATGAAGAAGCGCCTCGGCGTCGGTGCGGACACGATCAACACGCTCGAGGAGGAGGCGCCCTTCCAGGTCGTCGATGAGGGTGGGGAGGAAGACACCGACCTGGACAGCGCGGCCGAGGACGCCTCGATCATCCGCTTTGTCAACCAGGTGTTGCGGGACGCCATCGAGCTGCGCTCGTCGGACATCCACCTGGAGCCTTTCGAGGACGAGTTTCGCATCCGCTACCGCATTGATGGGGTGCTGCAGGAAGTGCCGGTGCCGGCGCAGATCAAGCGCTTCCAACCGGCCATCGTGTCCCGCGTCAAGATCCTGAGCCACCTGAACATCGCGGAGAAACGCCTCCCGCAGGACGGCCGCATCAAGATCCGCATCGACGAAAGCGAGGTGGACATTCGCGTGTCCGTGATCCCGATGCTCCATGGCGAGGCGGTGGTGATGCGCCTGCTGCGCCAAAGCGCCACCCTCCGGGGCATGCGGGAGCTGGACATGAATGCGCGCGAACGCGAGTGTTTCCAGCGCGTGCTCCAATTGCCGCACGGCATCATCCTCGTCACCGGCCCGACCGGCAGCGGCAAGACCTCCACCCTTTACACCGCCCTCAACACCATCAACGATGCTGTCCGCAAGATCATCACCATCGAGGACCCGGTCGAGTATCAGCTCAAGGGCGTCAACCAGATCCAGGTCTCGGAGAAGGCGGGCCTGACCTTCGCGCGCGGACTGCGGTCGATCCTGCGGCATGACCCCGATGTTGTGCTGATCGGCGAAATCCGGGATCAGGAGACCGCGCAGATCGCGGTGCAGGCCTCGCTGACCGGCCACCTCGTCTTCTCCACGCTGCACACGAACGATGCCCCCGGGGCCGTCACCCGCCTGGTGGACATGGGCGTCGAGCCCTACCTGGTGGCCTCGTCCCTCGAAGCCGTGCTGGCCCAGCGCCTGGTGCGCGTGCTCTGCCGACACTGCAAGGCGGTGGATGATTCGCCCACCGCGCGAGCCTTCAAGGAACAGGTGGGGATCCCCGCCAACACCGTGATCTACCGGTCGGTGGGTTGTCGCGAGTGCCGGCAGACGGGCTTCTATGGCCGGCACGCCATCTTCGAGTGGATGGACAGCGACAACCAGATTCGTCAACTCGTGCTGCAGCGCGCTTCGAGCGACCAGATCCGCGACGCCGCGCGGCAGGCCGGCATGTGCACCCTGGCGGAGGATGGCTGGCGTCTGGTGCGCCTGGGGATCACGACGGTGGAGGAAGTGCTCAGTGTGACGACGGCCAAGGAAGTGGCCCGGACCACGAGGAATGAATCCCTGGACGGCGCGACGGAAGCGGGGACACTGGCGGGCGTGGCCATGAAGCAATCCTGAGGAACCGCTCTCCCATGCCGGTCTTCCAATACAAAGCGCTGCAGTCCGACGGGAAGATTGCCGAAGGCCAGATCGAGGCGGGAGGCCGGCAGGAGGCATTCCGGCAGATGGAGACGCTCCGCCTGCGGCCCATCAGCCTCGCCGAGCGGGGCAACGGCAAACCGAACGGCAAGGTGGCGCACGCGAACGGAGCGACGGGCGCCCCCAGCGCGGTGAATGCAGAGGCTTCGGCCCTGCGACTTTCGCTCGCCGGCCCCGGGAGGATTACCGGGCGCGTGCTCGAGAACTTCACCCGGCTGCTCTCCAGCCTGCTCGCGGCCGGCGTGCCGTTGAGCCGGGCGCTGGTGATTCTCCAGAAGGAAGCCGCCAATCCGACCGCCAAGGCCAAGTGGAAGGAGATCCACGACCTGGTGGTGGACGGCATGTCGTTGGCCAACGCGATGGCGAAATCGCCGGACACGTTTCCCCGGGTGTACGTGGCGATGGTGGAGGCCGGCGAAACCGGTGGCTTTCTGGATGTGGTGTTGGCGCAGATCGCTGACTTCCAGGCGCGCGAGAAGGAGCTGCGCTCGAAAGTGATGACGGCGCTCCTGTATCCGGTCATCCTGCTGGTGCTCGCGCTGTGCGTCCTGGTCTTCCTGCTGGTGTTCTTCATCCCGCGGTTTCAGACCATGTTCGCCGAGTTCGGCGGGACCCTGCCGCTCCTGACGCAAATCATCGTAGGGATCAGCCAGGGGCTCCGGGCCTACGGAGTTATCCTGCTGCTCGGCCTGGGCCTGGCGGGATTCCTGATCCGGAGCTGGATCGTGTCCGCGAAGGGCCGGCGCACCTGGGAAGGACTGATCCTTCGGCTGCCGACGCTGGGTTCGCTGGTGGCGCAGTTCGCCATGGCGCGGTTCTGCCGCATGCTGGGCACCTTGCTGGCCGCGGGGGTGCCGCTGATCAACGGGCTGAACGTGGCGCGCCGCTCCATCGGCAACCAGATTCTCGTGGATGCGGTCTCCAACTCGATTGAGCGCGTCAAGGAAGGCAAGGCGCTCGGGTCCAGCCTGGCCGAATGCCAGACGTTGTTTCCAGGCTCGGTGCTCGAGATGATCTCGGTCGCCGAGGAGAGCGGGCGCCTGGATCAGGAGCTGGTGCGCATTGCCAACGTCACCGAGGGCGATCTGGACCGCCAGTTGAAAACGGCGGTCGCGCTGGCCGAACCCCTGATGCTGTTCTTCATCGCCGGCTTCATCGGGGTCATCTTCATTGGCATGGTCCTGCCCATCTTCACGCTGCAACAATACATCAAATGAGACTCCCTTCACGTGTCAGCATGAAAACGTCCTCCTTCCCTCGAGTGCGCGCGCGCCGTCCCGCGCAACACGCCTTCACCCTGGTCGAATTGCTACTCGTGCTGGTCATCCTCGGCACGCTGGCCGCCATCGTCCTTCCGAAGTTCTCCGGCACGACCGAGCGGGCGCGCCGGACGCAGGCGCAAACCCAGATCTCCACCTTCGGCACGGCCCTGGACAACTTCGAGGTGGACGTGGGGCATTATCCGAACGGCCGGAGCGGTCTGGTCGAGCTGATCCAGCAGCCGCGTGACGCGGTGGAGTGGCACGGCCCGTACCTGAAGAACGAAACCGGTATCCCACAAGATCCCTGGGGCAACGACTACCTCTACGAATGCCCCGGCAAACACAACCCCAACGGCTATGATCTGACGTCCATGGGCCCGGACGGGCGTGAGGGGGGCGACGATGACATTTCGAACTGGGAACAAGCGAATCCGAAGCGGTAGTCCGCTGCGCGACGGCGGCTTCACCCTGATCGAGTTGATCCTCGTGATGGCGTTGCTGACCATCGTGCTGTCGGTCGGAGCGCCTGCACTGGCGCGCTTCTTCCGCGGGCGAACGCTGGACTCGGAAGCCCGGCGCTTCCTGTCCCTGACGCGCTACGGGCAGAGCCGCGCGGTGTCGGAAGGGGTGCCGATGGTTCTCTGGATCGACGCCAAGCAGGGCCTCTATGGCCTGAACGCGGAGGCCGGCTATCTGGACGAGGATCGCAAAGCTGTGGAGTTCCTGCTCCATGAAGATTTGCTCATCGAGGTGGAACGGGCCGAGGTCCGGCCGCTCTCGAGCCAGTGGAACCGTCCGACCCGGCGCGCGGACAGCCTGCCGGAAATCCGTTTCACGCCGGACGGGTTCATCAGCGAGACAAGTCCGGACGCGGTGTTGATCCGCGAGGGTGAGGAGCGGGCGGTCTGGATCGCCCAAAGCCGCAACCGGTTGCACTATGAGATACAGACAAACCACCTGCACTACACGCGGCGCTAGACGGTCCTGTCACGCCTTCACGCTGGCCGAAGTGCTGGCCGCGTTGATGTTCATGGCCATTGTCATTCCGGTGGCGGTGCAGGGCTTGCGGATCGCGAGTCTGGCGGGGGAAGTCGGCAAGCGCAAGGTCGTGGCGGCCCGCATCGCCGACCGTGTCCTCAACGAGTTGGTGGCCACCGGCCAGTGGCAGAGGTCAACGCAAAACGGGACGGCCCAGGAAGGGCTGCAGGAATTTCGCTGGACGGTGCGCCTGGAACCGTGGAACCAAGGCGCCCTTCGCCTGATGACCGTGCAGGTGTTCTTTCCCGCGCAGGGGCAGGAGTATGACGTGCGCCTGAGCACGATTGTGGACACCACTCTTCAATGACCGCCAGCCGCCAACGTCTGCCAAACACGCGGGGGTTCACCTTGCTCGAGGTGCTTCTGGCGGTGAGCATCTTCTCCATCGTGCTCCTGGCGATCCACCTCGTGTTCTACGGCGCGGTCCGGTTGCGGAACAAGACCGCCGCGGAAATCGAAGGGGCGCTGCCGCTCCAGCAAACCCTCACCCTCCTCCGACGGGATCTGTCCAACCTCGTCCTCCCGGGAGGAGTCCTGCTCGGTGCCCTCCAAACCACGCCGACTACGGGCACGCAACTGAGTCAGACCGGGCCCGCGCCGCTGGCCACCTTGGCCGGCGATCTGCCCGGCCAGTCCAGCCCCGAGTTCTATACCACGACGGCCGCGATCGACGATGTGTATCCCTGGGGCGAAGTCCAGCGGGTGTCTTACTTCCTGGCGGACTCGACCAACCGGACCATCGGTCGCGACCTCATCCGCTCCGTCACGCGTAACCTTCTGCCCACTCTGCTGGAGGAGCAACCCGAGGAGCAATGGTTGATGAGCGGGGTGGAGAGCATCTTCTTCTACTATTACGACGGTCAGGCATGGGCCGATACCTGGGACTCCGCAACCCGTACCAACCAGCTCCCGGCGGCCATCAGGGTTGCGATCAATCTGGCTTCCACGAACACGGTGTCCGTCACCG
>Ga0315274_10013517_pt1 | contig 11620 bp, 11 predicted proteins | sample YL17G02_20_MG_FD_203700 | JGI IMG/M metagenome (GOLD analysis project Ga0315274, IMG submission 203700) | Sediment microbial communities from Yellowstone Lake, YNP, Wyoming, USA - YL17G02_20 | ecosystem: Environmental > Aquatic > Freshwater > Lake > Sediment | place: USA: Wyoming | collected...
CGTCGTCCGTCCGCCGTGGCCCAGGCCCAGGGCGCACGGGCAGCCGAGGTCGCCGAGCTCGCCCGTGGGCTTGTCCTCCTGCGACTTCTGCCACAGGTACCAGCCGCCAATCGACCCGCCGACGACCACCACGCCGCCGGCAACGACCCACGGCCAGTTCCTCTTCAGCCAGCCGCCGAATCCGAGGCCCTTGGCTTCCGCGTACGCCTGCCCGATCACCGTCATCTCGGCCAAGGTGAACGTGTGCGTCTGCGGGACCTCGACGAACGACCGCTGCAGCAGCGCCGTCGCCTCGACCGCGCTCTTGGGCGCCGCGTAGCCCTTCGACGCCCAGTACAGGTCGAGCTGCGCGACGGTGTTCACGTCGAACACGGTCGTCAGCGCGCCCGGGTAGAAGCCGACGTTGAACATCGCCTGCTGCAAGTAGCCGACCAATCCCGAAGTGAGTTGCGTCATAAGTTCCTCTCTTCCTTTCCGCGCCCGCAGGCGCTATCTCGCCGTCCTACGCGACCACACGACAGCCGTCGCCGCAGCCGCCGCGAGCAGCACCACGCCGCCCCACAGCCACGGACTCTTGTACCAGACGGCCGACCCGACCTTGAACGAGCCGCCCGCGTCACCGATCAGCGGCTCGACCGTCTCCTCGCTCACCGTGCCCGCGTCGGGCAGCGGCTTGTCCGACGGCGCGGCGGGCCCGAGCCCGGGGACCGGAGGCTGCTCGCCCGACGCGATGTACTGCGCCGTGACGTCCTCCACGCCCTCGCCGGGCGTGATGGTCAGGCCGAAGATCACGTCCTGTTGGTTCACGTTGAGATACATCTTCGTCTCTCCCTCTACCCGCGTCGCCGCAGGTGCCGATACGCCAGGTATCCGCCTCCGACGACCGCCGCGCCTCCGGCGATGCCGAGCGCGATCTTCGTGTTGCGGCCCATGCCGGGCTCGCTGCGCTTGATCACGGTACCCGGAGCCAGTCGCCGCACGACGTCCATCGTCTGCACCCTCATGCACATACCTTGGGGCGAACAGCCCGCTCCTGCGCCCCGACGCTGCACCTCTGTTCCCGGAGACGCCTGGACCTCAGGCGACGGATCCGGGATCCGGAACGTCTTTTTCCACGGCTCGTCGGACATGAGGCGGATCAACTCCTGGAAGTCGACGTACTGGTCGCTCCCCTCGTGGTTGTAGAGCTTGAGCCCGCCGAGGATCGCGTTCCCCTCGTCGGGCCGCACGACGACGACCTCGATCGGGTGCCGCCCGGCAGCCCCGCCGACGCCGGTCGAGAATGCGCCGCCGTCGAACGTGCCGAGGGTCTCCCCCATGATCACCCGCTTGCGGCGCAGCGCCGTGTCGAGATGCACGCCGTAGGGCACCGTACCGCCGAGGTACATCGAGGTGACCATCGCCGCGGTGTAGCCGCGCCAGAACCAGCCGGCGCCGATCCATCCCTCGCCGATGTGGTACGGGACATCCCGATCCGACGGGCTCGCCTTCTTGCGGAACGGCTTCGTGTCCGACGTCCTGTGCTGGTCCGCGCCGAGGAATCTCGTGAACGTCTCGCCAGGATCCGGCTGGCACCAGAGGAAGTTCGCCCCGCCCCAGTGCGAATCACGCGGCTGGAGCCCGAGAACCGTGTACATCTCCCTGCGGCTGAAGACGTCGATGGCCATCGTCGGCTGCGCCGGCGGCATGAGCGCATCGCGGTCGATGATGTCGAGCAGCCGGCGCATCGGCTTCGACGGGCCGCCGCCGGACGGCTCCTGCACCATCACCTCGCCCGTGTAGCGGTCGATGGTCGTGAACCAGCCCATCTCGGCCGCGACCTGCTGGACGAGCTTTCCGCTGGACTCGGCCTCGCGGTACACGTCGCTGTCGAAAAACTTCCCGTCCTTCGCCACGAGCCACATGCCGAGAGCAGTCCAGGCCTCGGTGTTGTACTGCCAGACCCGCGGCCCGGACTTGTCCACGCACGGCTTGGCCTCGGGAAGCGGATCCGGGTTCTCGTTGCCGAGCAGCATCGCGAGGAGAGTGATGAACGCGCCGACGGCCGCGATGATGGTTCCGGCCGGCACAGCCGCCGAAATCCCGCCGAGCACGCCGCCGATGACGCCTATCGTCGTTCCGACGATCGAGACGTAGCCGGAAACCGATCCGCTCTGACCGGCTCCGATCCAGCCGTTGACGACTCCGCTGAGCCTCTGGACGTTCTCCTTGGTGAGCCAGGAGGCGGCGCCTGCGCCGAGCGTCTGCTCGACGAGTTGCCTGAGCCCGCCCTCGCCTCCGGCTGCCGCATCGCCGACGATGTCCCGCAGGGCCGCACCCCAGTCCCCGGCATAGAGGTTCCGCGCCCCATCGGCCAAGGTGCGCAGCGACCCGACCGTTGCTCCCTGATCGTTGAACGTCGCGGCGATGTTCTGGAAGTTCACCTGCTTCAGGATCTCATCGATGTTCGCACCCCTGAAGTCGGTGTAGATCCGCGACAGCTCACTCCCGCTGTTGTTCACGAAATCCTGCCACGTCGCGTCAATCCCGAGGGTCCCGGCGATCTCCCCCATGCGCTGCGCGACGAGCGTGCCGCCGAGCGCCTGCTGCGCCGCCGTCGTGATGTGCGCGGCATCTATCTCCTGGTTGGCTGCGAGCAGGGCATTCCCGGCGCTGTGGAGGTAGCTCGTGAGCGCGTCGTCGGACGCCCCGAACCCGGCGATGCCGTCGAGCGGGATGAAACCGCGGAGGTTTTTCGCGATGGGCAACAGGATGCGCTGCGGCGCCACGCTCAGGCCCTGGAGCCGGGCCACGATGCGCCGCCTCCCGTCCTCGAGGATCCGCGCATCGCTTGCGGAGAGTGTCCGCTGCTTCACGGGCTTGCGCGCGCGGAGCGTCGGCACGATGGACCCGACCGGGATGGAGCGGCGAACGACCAGCTGAGGCTGCGCCGCAGCGCCGAACCCCGAAGGCCCGTCGAGACCAGCCAGCCCGTCCCAGTCGTCTCCGACGCGGAAGTAGCCCACCTAGTGCCTCCGTCTCGACGCGGCGACCGCGATGCCACCGCCGACGACGACCACCACGCCTCCAACGATCAGCCACGTTGACGTCCGCTTGTACTAGGGCTTCGCTGCCGCGTCCGTCTTCTCCCCGAGGGCGACGCAGTTCACGCCGTCGGACGAGAGGACGAAACCCTCTGGACAGGTGAAGCCTCCGTCCCCGCCGCCGTCGCCCGGAATGGGCAGGCACGCCGCCGTCACGAGGTCTCGGACGAAGCCCTCGTCGCACGGCACGCCGCCCCCGCCGCCCCCGCCCCCGCCGCCCCCGCCACCGGACGCCTCGGACGCGAGAGGGATCACCACGCCATCCGTCGTCGACCCCTTGACCGCCGGAACGCCCGTGGCCGTGGCCCCGACGTAGCCCGCCGCCGTGACCGCGACATCCACGGTGCCCGCTGCCGCCGGCTTGACGTCCGCTGAAAAATTGCCGTCCGAACTGGTGACGGCCGATGCCACCATGCCCATACGGGCGCCGGCCGCACCGCCAGGCGGGGTGACGGTAACCGCGGCACCCGCGACGCCAGCGCCAGCCGCGTTGACCACCTTGCCCTTGATCGTCGCCGTCGTGGCGACCGCGACGCGCGGCATCGCCTTCTTTTCCCTGACCTTCGCCACGAGCAGGGCGGGAGCCGACGACACGCCTCCCGTGCCCGCCGGGCACCGCCCATCAGCCAGAGGACCTACATCTGAAGCAGGCGGGAGGGTTGTCCCCGTCACCGGATCTACACCTCCCGAAGGCGTGTTGGATGGACACAAGCAGAAACGTCCGGCGAGTCCGGCCCTGGCCTCCTCAACAACAAAACCGCCTCCGTCTGCGGCTGGACGGGCGTAGCCTTCCAGGATCAAGTTCACGATCTCGTTTGCAACCCACGCCTCGGGTATCTCGTGATCCCTGTACGTCCCGGCGTACGAATGACGGGCTCTGGCCGCTGTACGCATCGCCGTCATGTTGATCGGTGCACCGTGCGCAGCCGCCTGTCCCACGATCCAGTTCTGAATACGCATCTTGGTACTGGCGTCGAGACCATCCCACCAGTCGCCTGCGGCTCCGAACGACCCGAACACCTGCTCCGGATTCGCGTACGTGTACATCAACGCCCCCTTCCGCGGCGCGCCACGGCGACGGCGATGCCGCCGCCGACGATCAACACGCCGCCGACGACGAGCCAGGTGCTCGTCCGCTTGTACCAGGACTTCGCCACGACCAGGCCGTTGCCCTGATCTCCCGGACCCCCCGCCGTCCCCACCACGATCGATCCGGCGTCCACCTCACCGCCCGACGTGAGCGGCACGGTGACATGCACGGGTGCATAGCCCTTCGCGGAGACGTAGACATGCGTCACGGTGGTCGGCGTCGTCGTCACGGCGAACGCGCCGGTGGCGTCCGTGCGCGTGGCCACGGGGTTTCGCAGGCTGCCCACGCGGATCTCGGCACCGAAGACCGGGGCGCCGCCAGCGTCCACCACGCGGCCCGTGATGCGACCAGGCGCAGGCCCACTTGGACGGTACATCTCACGAGGCCTCGCCACGAGGATCTGCGGCGCGGTTGGCCCCGCGACGGCCTGCGGGCAGATCGCCGATGGGTCGATGCGACTCTCCTGATACACCGCCTCGCCGATCATCGTGCCGGACGGGTCGTAGAGCGGCTGCAGGTACCCGGGGCACACCACGCCGACGACGTTCCCCGACTCGTTGACGAGCGTGTGCCCGCCGCCCTCTGCCGCCGAGCGGTCGCGCCCGCGGCCGTACATCGTCTGGTAGGCCTCGGTGGATGCGACGCCGAGCATCTGCTGCGCCTTCTGCTGGACGTAGGTCCATGCGGTGCCGCCGGTGATCAGATTGACCGCACCGCAGACCTGCGATGCGGTGGAGGATGGGACGCCGAGGAACGCGAGGGCCGATGCGCAGTCCATGGACTGGAGCGCCGTCAGCGCGGCCTGCGAGTCCGGCATCGAGAGCACGTAGCCCTGGATCGCGTTCCAGATGCAGTCGCCGATGGCCTGCGCGCCGCCGAGCACCGATCCGGCGCACGGGATCAGGGCCGACGCGATGTCCTCGGCCGTCGACCCGAGTTCGCCGAAGGTCCCGGCGTTCGGGTCGGTCAGCACGTCGCGACCGGAGCGGACGTTCATGTACATGGCTGCACCTCCGTCGCCTGAGCCCGGCGGGTGCCGGGACTGTCGGCGGGCACGGCATGGTTGAACGACGAGCGCGCGGTCTGTCCGCGCATGGGAAGGGAGCGAACGAAACGGGGAGCAGCGGCAGCCCGAAGGCCGCCATGCCCGCGCAGGTCAAGCGCAGGCGATGTGCCGCGCCCGCCGACAATCTTGAACGGAGCCAAGTGACTCCGGGAATTCTCCATCGAGGCCCTCCGTCTCCGCATGCGGAGACAACTCAACCAGCACCACGAGCCGCGCTGGCGGTCGGGCCTCCATAGGCAGGATAAGCCTACATCGTTGCCGCTGTGGTTGTCAAGACGACATTCGCTTGACGGTGAAGTCCGGGCGTGCCACCATCATGGCATGGCGACCAGACGACCGAAGACGGAGCCGATCCTCACGCACGACCGCTTCGCGCGCATGAAGCCGGGGAGGTATGGCGAACTCTGCTGGGCCACTGGCGGCGGATGGACCCGGTGTATGCCGGAGTGCGTGGATCTGCTGTCGCCCGTGGACCTCGGCGACGTCCTGCGCCGGCTCAGGCACGAGGCGCGTTGCGGCGCGGCGACGGACATCTCCCTCGCCTGGATGGGCAGGCGCTACACGGTCCGCCCGAAGGACGTAGAGCGGTTCGCGAAGATCCTGCCGCGGATGGTCGCGCGGGCGCGGTGAGCGCGAGTCGCATGTTCGACTCGAGCCTGCGACCGATCCTGCACTCCCATATCGTGATCACTTGAGGCAAGTCTGCTTCCTGCGGCTTTCCTCGGACGTCCGCGCAGCATCATCGATGCGGCGGCCGATCCAGGCCATCACGGGCACGGCCATGGAGTTACCGATGGCCTTGTACCTCGATCCGTCCGACGCATTTCCGATGGGCGGTCCGACGACGACCTCCTCGATCCCTGCCTCCTTCGCGACGGCGAGGCACGGGCCGCACGCGTAGGTATGGCCCTCGACGTACAGTCGGCCGCCTCGCGCGAACTCCCCTGCCGCTTTCAGCGCGTTCACCTCCGCATGCGCGTGCTGCGCGCAGACCGTGCGGCACAGTTCGTATCCCTCGCCGCTCGGCATCCCGGCCCTCGGGCATTCCTTCTGCGGGCTCATGCACCAGTTGGTGGCCTGGTACCGCTTCCCGGACGGCGACACCACGGTCGCCGTCACGACCTGCTTCGCGCACGGCCCGGCGATCAGCGGATCGACGCTCTTGGCCCTGCGCGAGACGAGGGTCCAGTCGTCCGGGAAGCCCTGGAGCCTGCAGCACTCCCTCGGCGTCAGCCTGCGGATCGCATAGGACGAGGCTTGCGTCGGGGCGAGGACGTGTTCCTTGTCGCCGCCTCCGGAGGAGGAGCGTAGGGAGTTCGCCTGATCGCCTCCGAGTTCTGCGGTACCGCCGCCCTCGCGGCCACGCAGGGCGACCGACTGCGCCCCGTCCATCGGTGCCGCCACGCTGTTCGTCGGCCTCGAGCGCAGGGACGGGATCGCATCCTCCACGATGCCGAACCCCGCGCGCTCCGCGGCGGACCCGTCCCCCTCCCCACTGCGGTCCACGGCGTCGGACGAGATGCCGTAGGCGGTCGCTATCGCGCCGGAGTGGGCGTTCCCTTGCCCGAGGCACGGCGAGACGTCGCCGCTGATCGGATCCTGTGTTGCATGGAACGCGATCGGGGCTCCTGCACCGCCGCCGTCCGTCGCGGCCACGGGCTGCGCCACGTCCGATGGCGTGAAGCCGTCCTGTCCCGCCGCGCGGAACGCCACGGCGGATTGTGCGTGCCCATCGGTCGCGATGGTCGGGATCGTCTCCTCCTCGACGGTGACCATTTCGGTGTGCTCGCTCTTCCTCCCGTCTGGCCGCCCCTTGTTGCAGTGGAGGAAGGCCACCGCCGGAGGCGCCCCGGCGTTCGCGTGGCTCGAGTCGTGGCCAGCGGCGCGAAGCGTCGGAGCGACGTCGCCAGCGTCCGCACCGTAGTCCTTCGACGAGAAGGCGACGAGGTGCTCGTGCGACTCCTGCGATCTGGCCCTCAGCGCGCTAACGCCCTCCGACCAGAACCCCTTGCCGGTGGTCGAGGCGACCAGCGCGCCAGACTCCGCATCCTGCTGCGTCGCGCTCCCTGCGGCCTTCCCGCCAGCGCACAGCGACGGTGCCTTCTCGGCCACGAACGTATCGGTGCAGTCGCTATCCACCCCGCGGGCCTGATCACGAGAACGCAATGCAGACGCGACGAACGTCTCGCTCTCGAAGTCAAGCCGCCCCGTCCCGCCGTGCGCGTTCTGCGCCGTCGCTACGTCGAGTTCCCCTCCGGTCCGGTTTCCTCCGAAGCAGGCGACGACGGGGTCCTGTCCTCTACTCTCCCCCCCCCGTTCGACGCCCCGGCCACTTGCTCCAAGGCACGGCGCAACATCGCGGGCAGGTCCTTGCCCCGACGCTCGGCGCGTCGGAGGATCCCCGAGCACGCCCGCGGACTCAAGCAGAATTTCGCTGCAACGCGCGTCTCCAGCACGTCCGCTAACGACGAACACGCGCCTCCTTCGCTGGGCCACTCCGTACCACTGGGCGTCGAGTATTCTCCACGAAGCTGCGCGAAGAGGTCCGAGAGCAAGACCTGCTCCGGTCCATCGTCCCTTGGCTCCGGCCTTCCGATCGTCCAGACCCGGACCTCCCCCTCCCGGAACGATGGCGGCATCCGCTCCCACCAGTCCGGCGAGGAAGCAGCCGAAGGGGTTGTCGGGGTGGTTGAGCACTCCGGGAACATTTTCCCAGACGACAAATTCCGGATCGATCCCATTCACCACCTCCACGAAGCGCAGCGTCAGGTTCCCGCGGTCGTCGTGCAGACCCTTCCGCAGGCCCGCGACCGAGAACGACTGGCAGTTGTGGACGACGACTCCGTCCACCGTGTAACTCTCGTCCTCCTCGACCTCGAGGTTGTGGACGCGGACCGAGGATCTGCCCGGAAGGACCTTCCTCACGCAGCCGTAGCGCATGCCGTCCAGTTCCACCGAACTCCTCGCGCTGCGGTATGCCATGACGTGGTACTGCGGCCGCTCGTTGACCACGCGACCCTCGATGACAGCGTGCTTCCGTCTCGGCACGTGGCGAGAAACGGAGACGGATCGCCCGAGCGAATGCCAGAGCATCTTCAGCCCGTAGGCCAGACGCCTGGACACCGTCGTCGCGCTGTATCCGTTCTCCTGCTCCGATCCGTCCGTGGCCATGTACCCGTCCAGCACGGATCTGCGGACGTCCTCCGGCTGTCCGAGCAGCCATGCGGGAACCGTCTTCCCTGCGGCGTACTTCCCGAAGTGCACCTCCACCCATCGGCGAAAGGCGAGGCTTCCGGTGACGAATCGGACGGCGGTGCGCTGCGGAACCCTCGTCCATGTCAGGCCCGTCTCGGCGAGCGACGACTCCATCGCGTCGGCCTTGTGCGGCCCGGCGCAGATGATGACATTCCCGTTCTCCTGGCCCTCCGGCCTTCCGCTTCGCTGGCCGGCGCGCGTCCAGCCGTTGCCGACGTACGCTCCGATCATCCACCAGAAGGCGCGGCTCAGTTCCGGGACGATGCGCTCCCCGGGCTCCTTCGTGATCGGCGGCACCCCGCACGGAGGGAACGAGGCCGGCTGCGCCCAGAAGCGGTGGAACATCTTCTCGGCCGGGGTCCACTCTGGCTCGGACCACTCTCGGTGAGGATGTGCCTTCCCGTCCTCGTCGCGTTCCCAACCGGCCCTGCGGAAGGACCGCGAGAGGATCGGATGCTCGCGCGTTGCCTCGAGGCCCTCATGGCCCTGCCCCTTCACGACTACGGTAGATGCCTTCCTCGATCCGACCCTGCGGACTCGTCGGTATCTGCCCGCGTGTGTCAGCACCTCGTCCCCGACGACCACGCCATCGATCGGGACGAGCCCTCGGCGGCAGAGGACGAGCGCGCCGTCCGGGAAACACGGCGAGCCTCCCACGATCAGATCGATCCTCCCGAGGGCCTTCGCGCGCTCCACGAAGTCCTCGGCGGTCACGTCGCCGAGGTTCGGCACGGACGGGAACCTCTGCTCGAGCAGGTCGCAGCAGAACGGGTCGACCTCGCTGAACGCGACGGGCTCCCATCCGAGCGGCCTCCACGCCACGGAGGCCGCCTCTATCCCGGAGAACAGGCTCAAGTACCGCATCGCCGCTACTCTTCCGTCACGGGAATGGTTCGCACAAGATCGATCAGCGCCTCGCGTTCCACAGGGCCCATCCTGCGCCTGCCCTTGTCGTCCCCCATCTTCCTGAACACGTCGACGGCGAACCTGACGAGCTGCCTCGCGTCGCAGAAGTGCAGGCCGCATGTCCTCTCGTCGCGCGGCGCGTCGCCGTCGTGGAAGACCTCCACGTCGAAGCATCCGGGTTCTCCGAAGTCCCCGTCGTCCGACTTCTCCGACGTCGGGAAGGAGACGACGCACGGGGAACAGTGGCCCCCGATCTGCGGCATCCATGTCGCGAACGCTGCGCGGTTCTCGTTCGGCGGGGAGACGTCCGCGAGGGCCTTGCACTCGTCGCCTGTCGGTCGTCGCTCTGGCCACATGTCGATCCTCCTACCGGGACGCTGCTTCCGACGCAAGGCCATCGTGCCACGGACCAGGGGCGCAGTCAAGTAATCCACGACGATGGAGCACTTGCCATCGCCCTCGACGGCGACGAGGTCCGGTTCGAAGGGAGGTGGGCGAGGATGCGGCGTCTTCGGCACCACGGACTCAGCCCTTGCCCGTCCCGCCGATGCCCAGCCCGCCCTCGGACAGATCGCCGCCGATGGGCCGCGGCGCCCACAGGGAGCAGAAGTCATCGAGCCGCTTCCACGCCGGCAGCCGCGTCATCATCACGACCGTCCCCGCCTTCCCGGTCCGCGGGTCGACCATGCTGCCCTTCCCCTGCTGCGGGAGCCATGTGAGCGGCAGGCCCCGGCACTCGACGGGCCACGCGGCGTCTGCCATGTTCGCGTCGTCGAGCGGATTCGCCCAACGGCAGGTGGCGCAGAAACCAAGGGGCATCGCATCCTGATTGGTCTTCATCTTCCTTCCTCCACCAGCGACCACGTCGCGCGCAGTCGCCTCAGCGCGCACTCCGACCTACCGTCGTCGTGCCACCAAACGATAGCGTACCACTCGCCGTCCTCAAGCGAGATGTCGCCGCACGAATAGGACGCCTCGAGGTCCTGCTCGACGCTGAGGATCACGGCCTCGGCGTCGGGCCACGACCCTTCCTTGCCAGACGACTCGTTCGCGTCGGACTCCTCGGGCGCAGGCATCTTCGGGCCCCTCGTCTCGTCGTCGATCTCGGCGCTCCACGCGGACCAGCGTACGATCAAGACGCGCCTCCTTCCTTCGTCCCGGCCAACCCGGCCAGCAGGCCGAGCTGCTGCGACGGGGACGCGGTAGCCGCCGCGACGTCACCGAGGCGTTCGCTCTCTGTGGCGATGCGGCGGTTGGCCAACTCGACAGACGTCGGGTCGGAGTCGAAGCTGATCGACCTGCGCCCGGTACGCAACGAAGCGCAGGCGACCCATCCCGATCCGGCGAACGGGTCGCAGACGACCGCGCCGGGCTCCGTGTACGAACGAAGGATCCACTCGGCGAGTGGGACGGGCTTCTCGCTGGCGTGCTCGCGGAACCTAGCGTGGACCATTCTGAACGGCAGAACCGTCGTCGGGTACTTCCATCCGCTTCTGTCGCAGCGGATGACCTTCTCGGCACCGTAGGTCGTACCGCGCCGCTTGGTTCCAGGGGCCGACGGTCCGACGCTGTGGTTGCGACGCGACGGATCGAACTCCATCTGTGGAAACCACGGCGGCGTCTCACTGCAGAGCACGACGAGGAAGAGATGCGCCACCATCGGGCGGATCTTCGCGTTCAGGTGCCCGGTCGGCAGGTTATGCGGGCAGACGATCTCGTAGCGGAACTCATCGGGTGCAGCCGCGCGCATCGCGCAGGCCGTCCTGAAATCCACGAGCGCGACGATGGGCGCCGCCGGACGGAGGACCCGCCACGCCTCGGGAAAGAACGATGGCCAGGAGACGGGCTTATCCCACTCGTTCTGCGTCGAGCCGTAGGGAGGATCAGTCGCGATCAGATCGAGCGACGCGTCGGGCACCTGACGCAGGGCATCGACGGCGTCGGCGAGGTGGACGCGCCCGATCTTCCATGGGCCGAGCGACGGCATCAGTCCTTCATCCTCCACGCCGCCTCGATGGTCGCCCACGCGAACAGGCAGAACCACCCCATGCCGCAGAGGCCGGCGAGCAGGATCCCGGTGGCCTTCGCGTTTGGCTCGTCGATCCCGATGGCCTGCGCGCCGTGCATCACGCCGAGGAAAGTTCCGCCGATCAGGAGCAGCAGCACCGCCAGAAGCACTACCGACAGCGCGGCCAGCTTCAGCGGGCGCATCATGGCGTC
>Ga0315274_10013518_pt1 | contig 11619 bp, 12 predicted proteins | sample YL17G02_20_MG_FD_203700 | JGI IMG/M metagenome (GOLD analysis project Ga0315274, IMG submission 203700) | Sediment microbial communities from Yellowstone Lake, YNP, Wyoming, USA - YL17G02_20 | ecosystem: Environmental > Aquatic > Freshwater > Lake > Sediment | place: USA: Wyoming | collected...
CGCGCCTTCATAGGCACAGGCGTCCTCCGCGGCAACCGCGGCGTCGTCTGCGTCGACGAGCTCCCCGCCATACCCACAAAGGTCCAAGTCCTCTTCCACCCCATGCTCCAGGAGGGCAAGATAGTCCTCGAGGAGTACAACTGGGTACGCCCCATCGACATATTCTTCGTCGCCACCGGCAACCCAACCGGCTTCAGCCACGTAAACAGGGTCCCCGAGCCGCTGCTGGACCGCCTCGAACTCATCCCAATGGCCCTCCCCGAGGAGGACATAGAGCGCGAGATAATGCTCAAGGAGGGCTTCAGGGTCCGAGACGAGTTCTTCCTCGACAAGACGAGGAGGGCCCCAGAGGAGCCCATCTACGCGAAGCCCGAGGAGCTGAAGCGCAGGGCATCCGCCCCCTGGTGGATAGTCGACGCCGTAGAGAAGACCGTCCGCTACACCCGCGACTGCCCCAACATCGACCGCGGCAGCAGCATCCGAGGCACCATAAAGAGCCTCGACCACACCATCAGCTCCACCGAGCGCGCCGGGAAGAGGATCGCGGGCCTCAGGGAGGCATCCGACGGCCTCAAGCTCGCCCTCAGGGGCAGGATAAGGCTCCGCGTAGACCTCGTCGGCTTCGACGACAGCCCCGCCGCCTTCATGGTGAAGAACGACGAGGTCGTCGAGGACGTCCTCTGGTACGCCGCCCGCGACGTCGGCGCAGCCGTACTCAAGGGCGTCGACGTCGACCCGCGCCAGCTCGCCGGGGAGATAAACGCCGCACTATCCGGCGGCGACATCCTCGACAACCTCCGGGACCACGAGGCCGCTTACCGCGTCGTCCGATTCATGGAGGAGAACCAGCCCTGGGAGAGCCCGAGCCTCGTCAGCGGCCTCGGCGACCTCATCCGGGACAGCCCCGAGGCAGTCGACGCCGAGACGCTGCGCGACTACAGGGGGAGCGCCCTCGAGTTCCTCGCCCACGCCCTCACCGCGGGTAAAACCGTCGAGGCCAAGATAGAGAACGCCTACGCCCCGAAGCGGATGGGGTAGCCGTGCAGCGCCCAAACCCCTGCAGCGACATCGCGGACAACACCCTGGACCTCCTACGGGACGCCGCGAAGATGCAGATGGGGAAGGGCCTAGACCAGGACTCCAAGATGATGGAGAAGGTCAGGAAAAAGGCCGAAGAGCGCCTTCAAGCCAACCAGAAGAAGCGTGAGGAACTCGAGGAGCAGCTGGAGCAGCTCAAGGCACAGATGATGATGAAGGCCGTCGAGAGGCTCCTCGAGGGGGATGGGGAGGAGGAGGTTCTCAGGGAGCTTGAACTCACAGGGGAGATGGATGGGCTCAGGGAGCAGATTGAGCAGCTGGACTCCGACCCCCACGCCATCAGCAAGGAGGACTTCGATGAGGCCCTCAAGGATCTGGAGCGTAGGGGGCTCCTAGATGGCAGGAGTAAAGGCGTCGTACTGACGAGCAAGGGCGCCCAGCTGCTTGGCCGAGGCTTCCTCAGCCACATCCTCATGAACCTCGCCCGGAGGGGCCTCGGCGCCCACCGCGTCGAGGACATCGGCCACGGCCCCTGGCTCGCCGCCACCTACCGACCCTACGAGCCCGGCGACCCCTACGATCGCATCAACATCGAGAGGAGCCTCATGGCCGCCATAGAGCGGAGCGGCGGCTTCAGGGAGATGAAGACGAGCGACTTTCGCATACACGAGAGCCGCCACGCCACCGAGGTCCACTTCGGCGTCCTCGTCGACCAGAGCGCCTCGATGAAGAAGAAGGGGAAGATGGAGGCCGCCGTCGAGACCGCCCTGGCACTGAGCGAACTCATGCGCCTCGAGTTCCCCGAGGACAGACTGCGCGTCTACGCCTTCAGCGAGGAGACGAAGATGGTGGAGCCCCACGAGCTCCCCGGCGTCGCCGTCCCCCAGCAGTTCACCGACATACGGCGACCCCTGCGCGCCTTCCGCCTCGCCGTCGCCATGGAGCCCGGCAACAAGCAGGCACACCTCATAACAGACTCCGCCCCCAACTTCCTCGACGGCGAATTCGTCGGATTCAAGAGGGCCATGGAGGCCGTCGTCGAGGAGGTCCGCCTCTACCGCCTACATGACATCCTCCTAAACGTCGTCATGCTAGACGACGACCCCGAGCTACGCGAGATGGCGAAGCGGATAGCACAGGTGAACAACGGCAGGGTCTTCTTCGCCGACCCCAAGAACCTGGGCGAGGCCCTCGTGGAGGACTATCTGTGGTCGAAGAAGGAGATCCTCAGCCTCTAATGGGATCGATTGAGGCTGGGATCCTAAAAATATTGGGTGGGGAGTGTATCAAGAGGCTTAAGATTGGGCAATTAGTCTGGACACCACCTCCCCCGCATTTTTACCCGGTGCGCCGCTCCTTAAATGGGTTTATGGAGCCCTGCTACGTATTATCGCGGTGACGGGCGGCTACTTCCTGAAGCGGGCCTCGACGAGGTCGGTTATGTCTATGTCCTCCCCCACCGAGTAGAGCCAGAGTGGGACCGACGTCGCCCCGACGTGCTTGAACCGTGACGAGACCCTCCTGATGACCCCCTGATAGTTGTTTGACTTGTCCAAGCCGTCCAACCAAGCGGGGACGCTCCCACTTTCCTTGATGATCCTCTCGAACTCGCGTGCGTTGTGGATTGTGGCGAGTATCTTGTTCCTGTTCCTGATTATCCTCTCGTCGCCCATGAGGCGGGTTATGTCCCCCGCGCCGTACCCCGCCACGCGTGTTATCTCGAAGCCCTCGAAGGCCTCCTTGAAGGCGGGCCACCTGCCCGCGATGGTCGCCCAGTTGAGCCCGGACTGGAAGGCGCAGCGGCTCAGGTTCTCGAAGTAGGCGGAGTCGGTGGGGGGTCTCCCGCCCCGATACATCCAGCTCGTGTAGACGGACCCGTCTCCCATGGAAGTGTATGCGGTTCAGCGCCGTTTGAGGGTTACGGCTTCATGTAAGCCCTGGTGATGATGATATCCTGTACTGGCCAGTCTTCGAAGGGGTACGTCATGTTGTAGTCGGGGAGATAGACGTCCTTTGTCCCGGTCTCCACCTTTGCGATCTTGTCTACCACATCCATCCCCGAGACGACCTTCCCGAAGACGGCGTACCCGGGATTGGATGAGGAGGCGTAGTCGAGGGCGTTGTTGTTGACGAGATTAATGAAGAACTGACTCATCGCGCTGTCGGCGACGTTGGTCCTCGCCATGGCTATCGTCCCAGCCGTGTTCTTCAGGCCGTTGTTCGACTCTAGCTTGATCGGCGCCTTCGTCGCCTTCTCGGTGCTGTTCGTTGTATACCCGCCGCCCTGGATGACGAAGCCCGGGTAGACCCTGTGGAATATCGTACCGTCATAGAAGCCCGACTTTACGTAGGAGACGAAGTTCTCCACGGTCAAGGGTGCGTGCTGTCGGTCGAGCTCGATCTCTATGTTGCCCAGGGTTGTCTCGAGGACGACTATCTCCGTTTGTGACCCGAAGAACTGCGTCCATGCGATGAGTCCCGAGGTGGTGAGGACCACGATGAATACTATGGAGAGGATCGCCTTGCGTCCGAGCTTCATGGGTCTGGAGAAAGCTGGTTAGAATCTAAAAGGTTTGTTCCCGTGGGCTAGGTGAGGATGCCGAGCAGGTCCGCCTTTGTGATTATGCCTACTATGTTTCCCTTCCTCTGGACGAGGATGGCGGGGTAGAACTTTAGTAGGTTCGTCAACAGGGAGACGGGGGCGTCCTCGCCCACCTGGGGGAAGGGCTCGTCCATGATCTCGGAGACTATCTTCGCCTGGCTCTCGTTCTTCTTGGCGGCGAGCATGTGGTCGAGGAGGGTCCCCTCGCTTATGCTCCCGACGGAGCGCTCCCCATCCATGATGGGGAGCTGGCTGAAGCCGTTCCTCCTCATAACGTCGATGGCGTCAGAGATCGATGTCCCCCTCTGTATCCCGACGACGGAGCGGTTCATTATCTGCCCCGCCGAGACCTGCTTCTCCTGTTCAAGCCGGTCAAGCGCCTCGAAGAGTGCCTTTACCTTGATGTAGCTTGGCTCTATGTTTCCGGCCTCTAGCTTGGCGATGTAGCTCTGGCTCACCCCGGCGAGTTCGGCGAGCCGGCTCTGGGTGAGGCCGAGCTTCCGCCTCCTGTCGGGGATTATCTCAAGCGCGGGCAGCATGGAGGGATACGGGGGTGGAGTGGGAATATATTCTTTTTGGGATATTGGCTGGGCAGATTTATTCAGCCGAGGGATAAACGAACCGAACGGTTCTGTGTAGTTATCGGTTGATCCACAGACTGTAAAAAAACGGTTGATAGAGAAAAACTGGTAATCTGCAAATCAAAGTAATTGTATACGGGGATGAAGGATTAATGAGTAAGATCGTTAAGAAAATTTGTCCTGTAACAGGATCGGATGAAATCACTGTAACTTATCCTGATCCAGAAGAGCTAGTCGTCTCTCAAAGAAAAACAAAAGAGGGTAAATATGAACGAGTTTTGAAACCTAGAAAACAGGTTGCTAATGGATTAAAACCCACATTCTCTTGTCCCCAGTTGAAGCACCCATTAATGGCTAACTTACCCAAAACGCTAGCAGAACAGTTATTTAAAGAAAAACGAAGTTGGTGTAAGAAAATAGAAAAAACATGTCCAACTGATCAGATTATTCAAGACTTGTTTTGACTCGCGTTCTGGATTAGTGTCACCCATTTGTTCGCGCGCGCCCCAGGCTTCGTCCACGTCCACACGGACCAGATAGCCTCCCCCGAGGTTGTGAGGGACCGCATCCTACGCGTCGCAGACATCGCCGGAGCGGAGAGGGTCTACGTCGCCCCAGACTGCGGGCTCCGGACTAGAACCTGGGAGGTCGCCTACGAGAAGCTGGCGAACCTGGTTAAGGACGCGGACCTCGCCAGGGAAGAAGTCTCCTAAGCCTTCTTTTTCTTCTTACCCTCGACCTTCTCGAGGGCCCCCGCGATTATCAGAGGCAGGATGCTCGTGACCTCACCGAAGATGGTCGCGGTCATGTCCATCTGCTCCCCCTTGAGCTTCCCCCAGCTGATCGACTCCTTCAGCGGCGCACCGCTGAGGCTCCCGTCCTCGACGCGGGCAGACCCTATCTGGACAGCGGCGTCGAGGCCCTCCCTGAGGGTGTGGAGGTACTGGGTGTGGTGCTTCGGCGTCCCGCCACCCAAGATGATCGCCCCCGACTTCTTCGCCTCGTAGACCATGTCCGTGAACCTGTCGAAGTCCCTGAGGGGGTTGATAACGAGCTTCTTCTGCTTAGAGTACATGTAGAGGGGGATCCCGAGCATGCAGTCGAGGAAGCCAGGGCTGAAGATGGGGACGTCCCTCCTCGCGGCGTTGTAGAGGATAGAGTCCTCGTCAGTGAGCCTGAGGCCTATCTCCCTGAGGAGCCCGTTTATCGAGATACCATCACGCGTCTCCTCCGGGATATCGTCCAGAATCTTGTAGACGTACTTCTCCAGATCCTCGAAGACCTTCCCCTCGAAATAGATGTCGTAGGCCCTGTTGATCCCCTTCTCGAATAGCTCCTCATCGTCCGCGTCGACCTTCCCGATGTAGTGGTGCGCCCCCATGGCCTCGATGAGGTCGCCGACCATGTTCGCGCCGTTGGTGACCACGGCGTCGATGTACCCATTCTTGATCAGGTCTGAGAATACGACCCTCAATCCGCCGTGGCATAGGGGTCCGGATAGGGTGATGAAGGTGGTGTAATCTGGGTCTGAGAACATCTCTGCGACTATGTCGACGGCCTTTCCGACCCTGCCCGCCTGCATGACGCCGGTCTTACGCATCTCCTCGGCGAGCTCGCCGACGGTCATCCCGGCCCTGAGGCGCATCTGGTGGACGCGCTTCAACCCGGGCACTCAACTCTTGACGCGGTTGATCTTGTACCGGCTCATGATGATCCAGTACTCGACCTCTTTGCCCGCCGCGATCTTAGATGCGATGTCCTCGTCCGTCGGCGTGGCGATGTCGATGGTCTCGTAGGTCTCTAGGTCCATGAGCTGGACGCCACTCGGGGTGATTGAGACGATCTGGCCGCTCCTCTTGTCGACGATGGGCACCTGGATGCCCGCATCCGCCTGTCCGAGGTAGGTCTTCTTCTTACCATCGAAGAGGCTGATGCCGCTGGCGCGGATCTTGGCGCTCCCGTGCTTGCCCGGCTTGCTCTTCTCGATGTCGACTATCTGGCAGGGCTCATTGTCTATAAGGGCGTAGCTGCCGACCCTGAGGTCGCCCGCCCTCGAGTTCTTGTATGACATGGGTACACCTATTGGTTCAGTTTCAAGGACCCAAACAGTATTAAAGATTGTGCAGAAACGGCAAGAACGAGGGCTCCGCAGATCTTTTATTTTTATCTAACAGGTTATAATGGGGGTACGCGACTTGCCCCATACGCCGCGCCCGAGGATGATAGCCAACTTCGCGATCACATACAGGTGCAACAGCAGGTGTAGGACCTGCGGCATCTGGGCGATGGAGGATCGTAGCCACGACGAGCTGACCCTCACCGATGTGAGGAGATTCTTCGAAGGCGAGAAGGAATTCCTCTCCGAGGTGAAGACGATCCAACTCACCGGCGGGGAGCCCTATCTTAGAAGTGACATCGCCGGCATAGTCGAAGCCGTGTGGCGGGGCATCCCGGAAGCCTTCATCTGGATAGCCACAAACGGCCTATTGCCCGAGATCATCGAGCATAGAACATCCGAGATCTTGGACCGCGTGGACAGGGGGGGTGTGGGAGTCACCGTCTCCCTCGACGGCGTCGGCCAGACGCATGAAGACCAGAGGGGGGTAGAGAACGCCTACCCGAGGGCTTTCGAGACCATGTGTCGCCTATCAAGACTCGGAGAGACACACCCGGAGATGCGGCTCTCCATAGGGATGACCATAACGCCGCAGAATCAACACCAGATCAAACAAGTTATGCGCGTCGCCGAGTACCACGGCGCAGACTTCACGGTGAGACCCGTAAACATCAGCGAGGTCTATTATAGGAACAGGGGCTTTGGAGGGAAGTGGGACCTAAGGGTCTTGTCGGCGGGTCTGAGTGCCGTCGCGGATCACAGTACACGACGTAAGGGCCCCTTGAGAGCGGCGCCCGTGATCAGCTACCTTAGACGCATCCCAGATTACGTATCGACGGGCTCAAGGAACCTGCCCTGCTCGGCGGGCTCAGCTTCGCTCTTCATCGACCCCTACGGGGCAGTGTACCCCTGCCTCTTCGTAGACAGCCGAATCGGCAACATAAGGGAAAAGCCCCTCGCCGAGACATGGGGATCCAAGGAGGCCGAGGACGTTAGAAAGCGGATATCCGAGGGGTGTTGCCCCGGGTGCCTAGTGGAATGCGAAACGATGCGTGATATACGAAGAGACAGGGTTGGTCTGGCGACGGCGGTTCTCAGGGGCCTCGCATCAGAGTGCGGGAATCGCCTCGGCGTCAACCAGTCCTCTTGATTATGTGGTAACCGAACTGCGTCTTCACGGGCTCCGAGACCTGCCCCACCTTGAGGACGAAGGCGGCCTGCTCAAACTCCCTGACCATCTGCCCCCTGCCAAACTGGCCGAGGTCGCCACCCTTCTTCCCCGAGGGACACGTGCTATACTTCCTCGCAAGCTCCCTGAAGTCGGCCCCCGCCTTCAGTTCCTCCAGCACCTTGAGTGCCTGTGACTGCTTCTCGACGAGTATGTGGGAAGCCCTAGCCTTTGTGGACATCTCTAACATCTACGAGGCGATTGCCGGAGATAAGAGTTGGGTGGGTCAGTACTCGACCTTGTAGACGAGTACCCATCCAAACGGGGATTGGTGGGCGAGTTCGAAGTGGGTAGGGTCGGCTCTGCCGTACATCAGGCCAGCTATGGTCGTGTTGACGAATGCCTGGGTGTACTGGTACGAGCCGGATGCCGAATCGTATGTGTAGTATTGGGTGAGGTCGAGGCCGGCTATATTGGCCATCTGAGGCCACTTGGCGTTGTCGCCGTAGGGCCACTCGGTGCTCGGTGAGTTGGGGTTGCGTGTCACGAAGACGACGACGTAGTCGACGCCGAACCTCTTCATGAGTGGGAGTGACTCGTTCTGGGGCTTCATCATCATTTTGGCTATGTTGACTATCTGTGTCCTGTTCATCGTGGATCCGTCGGCGAGGGTCGTCCTGTTGGCCATGGTCTCTATCCAGTAGCCGTAGTCCCACCAGGAGCAGATTATGGAGTCCTCCGTTGTGTTGGTCTTGAGCCATGAGAGTGTCTCGATCCAGTCATTCGCGTACTTGCCGTTTAGGATGACGGGTACGCCGCTTTGGACGAGTGGGCCGGGGCTGCTTGCCGATGAGGTCGCGTTGAGGGCGTGGGGCACGAGCGATCCGACGAAGAGGATGATGAATACAATGCTGAGGCCCTTGCTCACGGCGAATGCCTGGGCCTTACGCCGCTTGCTCCGAGTATCTTCCTTGCGCATTATGACGGGGCGGAAGGACGCGACCAGCTTGACCAGCGCGTAGGCTGCGAGGAGTGAGGCGGGGAAGGCGAGGATGAGGCTGAGCCTCACTACCGTGCCTGTGAAGTAGACGGAGGTTAGGAAGAAGAGGAGCATGTAGTGCCGGTCGTCGCCTCCTTCTTTCAGGATCATGTAGGCTCCGAGGACGGCGAGGATTATGGTGACCCCGAAGTCGGTGAAGAATACGTCCCAGCTCGATACCTTGTTCTCACCCACCGAGGTATAGAGGGCGCCTGCCTCCTCGAAGGGGTTGAGAACCTTGGCGAACTTGCCCACGATGGGGTTTCCTATCCCCATGTAGGGTAAGATTATGAAGGCGGCGAGGCCGACCACGACGAGGCCGATCGTCGCGAGCCGTGCCTGAGACTCCGGTATCTTCCTTTTTGTAACCTCATAGACGACCAGGAGCCCTATGGCGCCTAGTGCTGCGAGGTTCTCGATGTTCATCACGTAGCCGACGCCGAGACGTGGAATGGGGATGGCTACGAGGAAACCGACCGCCATCGTGATGCTGTATGAGATTATGTGGCGCATCTCCACCTTCCCGAGGATGAGCATCACGCCTATGTAGAGGAGCAATAGGCTTGAGATGTAGCGTGCCGCGCCCCATGAGGCGAACGCGTATCCCATGGCGAGGCCGCTGGCGACGGCGTAGATGACGCGCTTCTGCGTGGAGTTCTCCTTCCGTATGCTCCTCAGGAAGAAGAAGGGCGTCGCCACGATGCCGAAGATGCCTATGTTCTCGGTGTCGAAGAAGCCGGCCACGGTCCTGCTGATGTAGGTGGGGCTTATCGCCATGAAGAGGGCGGTGAATATTCCGACGGCTTTTCCGCCGAAGTCCTTACCGAAGAAGTAGGCGAGTATGCAGACGATGGTCGCCATGAAGACGGGGAAGTACATGGCGACGCTGAAGAGGGAGACCTTGATCTGGATCGCGTTCAGGAGTTGGTAGAGGAAGACGGCGCTGAAGGGGTTGCCCGGGTAGCTGCTGAGGGCTATGTCGCGTCCCTTGGGGTACCAGCTAAGTGTGTCGTGCCAGGTGAAGTATGAGGCGTATCCGTTCTTCGCTATGTACTCGGATATCCTGTACCAGAAGAAGGGGTCGTACTCGTTGAGGTAGTCTCCCCACCTCAGGAGCATGACCCTTATGATGATGGCGACGGCGAGGACGATGCCGAGGACGGAGATCTCGATTGCCGTCGCCCTGCTGAGCCTTATGTTTGATAGGAAGCCTCCGCTCTTCTGCTCCCCCCTCTTAGAATCGGCGGCTTTCCCTTTCTCGGCCATTAGTTGTCAACCATATGGGAGGTTACGCTTTTATTTAAGTAGCTATCACCGGGCTACGTACCCCTGTATAGGCGCGTGGCGAACCTGTGGGGGAGGCCGGCGGAGTCTATGGCCTCGGCGGTGACGTCTATGCTGTATTCGACCCGCCTGTGCTCTGCCCTGAGGGGGTCAGTTTCGAGGATGAGGTAGCTGGCCCTGGGGTCGCCGTCTCGGGGCTGACCGACCGAGCCGGGGTTTAGCATGAGGCAGCCACTCCTCTCGACCCTGTAGGGGATGTGGGTGTGTCCGAGGATGAGCACGTCGGCGCCAGTGATGTGGAGGAAACGGTCCGCGTGTGCTTCAGCGTCGCCTGGGAAGATGTAGCTCGTCAGGGGGTTTGTGGGGCTCCCGTGGTAGACCACGATCTTCAGCCCGTCTAGTTCAAGCCTCAGCTCCGTGGGGAGGGAGCCGAGCCACTTGATGCTTGCGGGGGCTAACTGCCCCCTGTTGATCCTTATAGCCTCCTGGGCGTCGTCGTTGAACCAGTCGGTCTCCACAGTGGCGACGGCACCGTCGTGGTTCCCCGCGACGCACTTGAAGCCCTTGAAGTAGAGCCTGTCGATGCACTCCTGTGGGTGGGGGCCGTAGCCGACGATGTCGCCCGCGGAGATGCTGGCGTCACAGGGACCCGCGTCGTCGAGGACAGCTTCGAGCGCGGTGAAGTTGCTGTGGACATCGGAGACGACCAGGACCTTCAACGGGTGTCGAATTGTACTCCACGCGTGATTGGATAGGCTTAACTCATGCCGCGGCTACTTCGGGGTAATGAGCCTAGCCTTCAGGGTCTTCGACGCGGAGCTCGAGGGCAAGACGCTCCACTGTGGGGTGGTTGAGCTTGAGAACGCCGTCCTCGCTCTCTTCTGGGAGGGTGCCGACCCGAAACTCGGCTCCACGACGGTGACCCTCCCCGGGATGGCGTCATCGCAGCTCCTCGGTGACAGGGACCAGCTGCTCGGCAAGATGCTGGGAACACACATCGCGGCGAAGTACGGGAAGATGTCCCTTGTCTCGACCCACCTGTCAAAGGGCTACTCGGAGGCGGTCGGGAAGACGCTTCTCGACCTGGTTAGGCGTGTGACGGAGGAGAAGAGTTGAGCGATCTCAGAACATTCCTGAAGCAGCTGGAGGATGGAGACGACCTCATAAGGATCAAGGAGCCACTCAGCACGAAGCTCGAGGTGGCGGCGGCGCTCCAGAGGTTCGACTCTGGTAAGGCGCTTCTATTCGAGAAGGTGGATGGCTACGACGCGAAGGTGGTCGGCGGCGTCTGCGGGACGCGTGACCGTATCCTGCGGGGCCTGGGGATAGAGGCCAAGGACCTCTACACGCGTCTTCAGCGGGCGATAAAGAACCCGACGCGGTGCGAGGTGGTGGATGGGGGGCCCGTCACCGAGGTCGTCGAGGAGGGCGACCTGACCAAGATACCGGTGCTCACCCACTTCAAAGGGGACCTCGGGCCGTTCATCACCTCAGGGATACTCTACGCGAAGAGCCACGACGGGAAGGTCGAGAACGTGAGCTTCCACAGGCTCATGGTTCTGGACCCCCAGCGGATGACGATCAGGATCGTCCCCCGGCACCTCCACAGGTTGACGCAGCTCGCCGGGCAGGCGGGGAAGAAGACGCTCGACTGCTGTATAAGCATCGGGCTCCACCCGACCGTGCTGCTCGCCGCGAGTATGCCCGCGGGCTGGGGGGTTTGCGAGTACGATGTGGCGAACAACCTGCTCGGTGGCTCCCTGAAGCTGGTGAAATGCCCCCACGTGGATG
>Ga0315274_10013519_pt1 | contig 11619 bp, 12 predicted proteins | sample YL17G02_20_MG_FD_203700 | JGI IMG/M metagenome (GOLD analysis project Ga0315274, IMG submission 203700) | Sediment microbial communities from Yellowstone Lake, YNP, Wyoming, USA - YL17G02_20 | ecosystem: Environmental > Aquatic > Freshwater > Lake > Sediment | place: USA: Wyoming | collected...
CTCGCGCTAGCTGCTCGATGGCTAGAATGGCTTCGAAAGCGCCTCGTCCCTGGCCTCCATATTTGACCGGAAGGCACAAACCTAAGAGGCCTAAATCTGCCAGCTTTTGCACATACTCGCGGGGCATATGTTCAGCCTTGGCTTCCCATTCCGCAGCCTTTGGGCGGAACTCCTTTTCAGCCAGGTCATGCACCATCTTCTTAAGCATCTTTTGCTCTTCAGTTAATTGAAAGTCCATTTTTTGACTCCTTGTTTTTTATCGGCACCGTCTCGGTATTTTATACAGTCATTAGCTTTTTTTCAATTCATATCCGAAGTGGGTAGTGTATCATCTATTCAGGCTTTTCTTTTACCAGCTGCCCCATCTACCTTGGGTTAACCTCTCTGGCTTTCTCCTCTTTTCAGTTTACCACAGCTTCAAGCCGATCTTCCTTTGCCATCCCCGGCGTTTTCTTTGGCAAGCCAGATCTGCAAGAAATTAGCAGCACCTTTTAGAGATTTGAAGCCATCCATCGGTCTGGTTCGCCTCCGGTATTCTCTTATCGCCCTCTCCAAAGGTGCCGTCGTCCTTGGCTCTGGAGTTTCCATATTGGTCTTAGCTACATTTACAATCTCTTTTACCCTGCACAGGTCGTTTGGAAATTGTTCTTGCCTTGAGGAAGACGTCGTGAGTTTGTGCCAGACACATATTCGTCTCTTAGCTTTAGGCAATATAAAGCTTAGGGCTGAGGCAATAGCTGGGTCACCATCGTGAATGACCAGTAAGCCCTTACCGGCTTCAGGAATTTCCAGAGATTCAAGAAGGCTAATCCACGCGGCTTCACTTTTATCCCGGGACAGAGCAGCTCCAAGATAAGCTTTTCTGCCGCTTTTACCTTCACCCAAGGCTAATAGATTCCATTAAGGTCCCCCTTTCACCTTAATGTAAGCCTCATCGAGGTATAACACCTTCAAAGGCTCATTTAATCCAGGAGACGAAGCTCTCTTTGCCATTTTCTGAAAACGCCTCCACAAGCTCATAAGTCCACAATTCCATTCCATGGCTCTATCAAGCATAGCCTTTACTTGCCTGTAGATAGCTCCGGAAAGATGAAGTTCAGTTATTTTCCGGTCGAGTTCTATCCAGTATCTCTTCCCTTTGGGTAAGAAAAGGGCATTTAAGGCTACCTCTTTGCCACAGCCAAGACACTCAAGCTGTGGCACCCTGATCTGGATGACACCTTCATTAACTATCAAATAGCGCCGGTAATGCCCATTGCGTTTAAGCTGATTGCTTTGTCTGAGGCCACAGTCAGGACAAACCCAAGGAGTAGGTTTAATCTCCCTTATCTTGAGCCACCTGTCACCATGGTATCTGGTTACCAAGTCTTCCAGAGCTTCTTCAATCACATTCTTCTTAAAGTTCGTCAGGGCAGTTCTGGCTTATGAATATACTAGCTTTACTACTTCTTTCTGGCTCTTGCAGTCTAAGATTCTCTGTGCTACTGCCATTGAGGTCTCACCTCATGGTTTAGTTTGTCAGACTAAAGTCTACCACAAGGTAGGTGGCCCAGATTCTTACTCTTTCGGAAAAGCCTGAATAAAAAGAACGCTACGTTATTACCCATCTACCTGAATGAATTTGTTAGCTGCCGAAGCAACTCCTATTGTATAATGTGTAAATGGCTATGGCAGTAATGAGAAGCTGTTAATATTGGAGGAGCTTGCATGCGTAATGATACTATCATCTACCAGAAAGTGGGGGCTGTAGGCATAATAAGCATCAATCGCCCGTCGGTAGAGAATGCTATAAATATGCGATTGACTGAGGAACTGACCGTTACGTGTGCAGAGATCAACCGCGACGATGAGGTAAAAGCAGCCATCGTTACCGGTGTTGGAGACAGAGCGTTTTCGATAGGCCTTGACCTGAAAGAATTTTCGTCCGTGGTCTTCTGCGAACAAGGGATAAAGCTATTGTCTGCTGTTGTGCCGGTAGCAAGTCTCACAATCCCGGTCATTGCTGCCATCAATGGAGATGCTTGTGGGGAAGGATTGGAATTGGCATTAGCCTGTGACCTCAGGATTGCAGCAGAAACTGCTCATTTCACTTCGGCTTATGTTGCCCATGGACGTATGCCCTGGAATGGCGCAACCCAGCGGTTGCCACGACTGATAGGTAGGGCCAAGGCCATGGAAATGCTCTTCACAGGACAATCTGTAGATGCTACAGAGGCTCACCAGATTGGTTTAGTTAATAAAGTGGTTTCACAGAGGGAACTCATGCCAGCGGCGACGGACATGGCCCAGACCATAGCTTCAAAAGCCCCTTTCGCAGTGAAGTATGCAAAGGAAGCGATATACAAAGGCTTAGACCTAACATTGGAGCAGGGATTGCGACTGGAAGCCGACCTCTATTTTCTCCTGCAAACAACAGAAGACCGTGCAGAGGGTATTAGAGCTTTTCTCGAAAAGAGAATGCCTCAATTCAAAGGAAGATGAGATGGCGAGGTCGCTTTAGAGGCCTTTGATGAGTAATTTCGAAACAGTAATCTACGAAAAGGATGGCGATATTGCACATGTTACGCTTAATCGCCCCCAGGTTCTGAATGCGTATAATATCCGGATGAGGGACGAATTATACCAGATCCTGGACGCTATCAAAGATGACCCTGATATAATGGTGGCTGTTTTCAAAGGAGCTGGAGAAAAGGCATTCTGTGCTGGAGCTGACCTAAGTGAGTTCTTAACCGCCCCATCACCAACGGTTGCCCGCCAGGTGCGTTGGGAGCGGGATGTCTGGGGACTTTTCTTGAGCCTTCCCCAACCGCTTATCGCTGCTCTCCACGGCTATGTTCTAGGGTCTGGAATTGAGCTGGCTTTGTGTTGTGACATAAGGATAGCTTCCGAAGATGCCCAGTTTGGTCTACCAGAAGTGGGACTTGGTATTCTCCCGGCTGCTGGAGCTACCCAGACGTTGCCCCGTGCTATAGGTCAGGCTAAGGCTTTGGAGACGATGCTTACCGGTCACCGCATCAACGCAAAAGAAGCTCTTGACATCCGATTGGTCAACCGGGTGGTGTCAAAGGATGAACTCCTGCCAACTGTGGATAGCATAGCTAGGCAAATTGCCCTTTTTGATCCCGTCGTGGTTAGAAATATTAAACAGGCAGTGGTAAGGGGCTTAGACTTACCTTTGCTCGAAGGTCTGGAACTGGAAAAGAGGCTGGCAAGTCTCACTTTGCAGTCGAGGAGTGGTCCTGGCTCGGGATAACCTTTGCCTTTTCTGGGCTATATTGTTCTTGCTTTTGCTTCCTTGTCTTGCCGATGGCTGGACGAACGATAAATTCAACACCCACCAAAAAGGCAATGTTCAGCTTGATATAGAACTACAAATAGACTAATGTTAAGTCCTGCAAGCCATGCCGACAAACATTATTGAACTGAAATTGCACGAATGGATACGCGGAATGAATGCAATAGAGGCGAGAGTAACTATTTTCTATAAGATAAGAGACATACCTTATGCTGTAATACCCGAACTAAATAACTATGGACAATATATAGATATAATCAAGCTCAACAGAGGTTCATGCACACCAAAACATCTTCTGTTATGCTATATGTACCAGAAAATCGGGCTTGAAGTGCTTTATGAGGTCTACCCGTTCAAATGGGGCGACTTTGAAACCATTTACCCACCAGAATTACAGAAGCTGGCTAAGGCAATGCCCTTGAGCTATCATCTCGCATGCAAGGTAGATATCAATGGAAAATTTGTTTTGGTCGACGCTACCTTAGTCCCGGCACTACAAAAATTAGGTCTACCAGTGAACAAAAAATGGGATGGCTTAAGAGATACATTACTCGCTATTAAACCCTGCGGCGAGGAACAATTGTACCATCCGTCAGAAGCATACCTTATGCAATCCCAAATCGTCGACGAAAAGCCTCTCACCTTCTACAATAGACTTAACACGTGGCTGGATGTGGCAAGAGGCTAACCTCCAAAAGGCTTTTATTTTATGATTCTTTAATTTACGACAACCAATAATTTCGATTTCAGAAAATAAAAATGCATCAATCATTTCTATCATGGCTGAAGTCGAGTAAAATTTTAGACTATGAGCAACCCCACTGCTGACCTAATCTTGTATAATGCCAATGTCATCACCCTGCACCCGAGCCATCCTGAAAGCCAGCTAATTGCCATCCAGAACGGCAAGATACTAAGCATGGCCCGGAACGACGCTCTCAAAGAATTCACAGGTGCGAAAACCAAAGCAATAGACTGCCATGGCAAAACAGTCCTTCCTGGTTTCAATGACGCACATTGTCACCTCGTTGCCTTTGTCGAAAGTTTGCTAACTCCAAATCTAGGGCCAGATACCGTGCATTCTATCTCCGATATTAAAGACAAAATTCGCAAGTTAGCTCAGGACCTGCGAGCAGGAAACTGGATAAGAGCCGGGGGATATAATGAGTTTTACTTGGTTGAGAAACGTCATCCCACACGATGGGACCTGGATGAAGCTACAACTAACCACCCTGTGAAGCTAAGCCATCGCTCAGGGCACGCTCATATTTTGAACAGCCCAGCTCTGTCACTTGCTGGTATCTCCAAGGAAACCCCTGAACCACCCGGAGGCATGATCGAACGAGACTTGGAAACCGGCGAACCCACTGGTCTCCTATACGGAATGAGCAACTATATCGCAAAAGTTGTGTCCCCCATCAGCGATAGCGAGCTAGAACAAGGAATAAAGCTGGCCAATAAAAAACTTCTCGCTCTCGGAATAACCTCTCTCCAGGATGCTTCTCAACACAACGATATCCAGCGTTGGCAAATGTTCCAGCAATGGAAAAACCAGGGCTGCTTAAAACCGAGAGTGAATATGATGTTGGGAGCTGAAGCCTTCAATCTGCATCATGAGCATAACCTCTTCCCAAGGGCAGGCAATGACGAGCTTCGTCTGGGTGCAATCAAAATAATCCTGGATGAAACTCGAGGCCAGCTCAACCCACCCCAAGCAGAGTTAAACCAGAAAGTGTTGGCAATTCATCAGTCAGGATTTCAAGTCGCCATGCATGCCGTTGAAGAAACAACAATAGAAGCAGCCTGCTTAGCTCTGGAATATGTACTCAAGGTATCACCTAATCCTAACCACCGCCATAGAATAGAGCACTGCTCAGTATGCACCCCGGCAATGGCAAAACGACTGGCATTGCTTGATGTGGTTGTAGTCACTCAGCCAGCCTTCATCTACTATAGCGGTATCTCAAAACAGTACAAGAAAAGCAACGGAAGCATTTATATCGCATAGCCACCCTCATTAAAGCCGGTCTAAAATTATCGGCCAGTTCAGATTGCCCTGTTATACCTCCAGATCCAGCGAGCGGCATCTATGCCGCTGTTTCCCGAATGACAGAATCTGGACAAAGTCTCTTGCCTGGAGAACGTGTCTCACAATCACAAGCGTTGTGGATGTACACTGGGGCGAGCGCTTATGCCTGTTTTGAAGAAAATATTAAGGGTACAATAGCACCAGGTAAACTCGCTGACCTCATAGTATTGAATCGCGACCCCACTGAAATGACTCCAGAGGAAATAAAAGATTTAGAAGTGGAAATGACTGTGATCGGTGGGGGAATAGTCTGGAGGAAAGAACCCTAGGCTATAACACCTTTCTCAATATATTGACAAAACTGTTCCTCACTTAAGCCGAGTAGGTCTCGATAAACGTAGCGGTTATCCTGTCCCAACAAAGGAGCTGCCCGAACAAACCGTGCTGGTGTACGGCTAAGCCTTATTGGTGTGCCATCAGAGCTAGTATTGCCGTGTACTGGATGTGGAATTTGAACAAAGAAGCCCCTGCTTTTTAGCTGAGGGTCAGTAGATAAATCAGCAGCGTCATTGACTACCCCGCTGGGCACTCCAGCTTCTTGAAGCATGTTCACCACCTGCTCAGGTGTATAGTTGATAGTCCACTGTTCCAGTAATCTATTTAGCTCCTCAGCATGCTGTTGTCGCTTTGAAAGGCCAGAGAATCTCTTTTGTTTGGTCCAGGCTGGCTCATCCATAACTTTGCAGAGAGCAAGCCATTCATCTTCAGTAAATACAGCAATCACGCACCACCTGTCATCCCCCTGACATCTGTAGCAACCATGCGGCGCAGCGAGAATATATTCAGAAACATTACCCTTCGGCATAGCCAGACTACCATTAACTGAATAGTTTAAAAGAGTGGGGCCAAGCAGGCTACACATTGCCTCATATTCCGAAACATCTATATATTGCCCCTCGCCAGTCCTGGTTCGATGTTCCAAAGCAGATAAAATGGCTATGGCAGCGAACAAACCGGCTATCGGATCTGCATACGAGTAACCTATCCCTTCAGGAGAATTCCTGCCAAAAGAGGTGAGGCAAGTAACACCGGATAAAGCCTGGATAGTAGTTCCGAGAGCAGCGAAATCCCGCCACGGTCCTGTTTGTCCCATTCCTGAAAGGCTCACCATGATAAGGTCTTGTTTCACCTCCTTCAGCATCTCATAGCTTAAGCCCCAATTAGCCATCACTCGAGGAGTAAAATTTTCCACCAATACATCACTTATCCTTACTAGCCTAATGGCAAGCTCTCTCCCTTCAGGACAGGTCATATCCAAGGTTATACCCAACTTGTTGCGGTTCCAGGTACTGAAATAACCTGTTACATTAGATTCAACGCCTGTGGCAATTTTCCCCGATTGAACCTTAATCACCTCAACTCCGAAATCAGCCAGGATTCTCGTTGCATAGGGACCTGCCAGAAGCCAGGTAAAATCGAGGACTCTTATGCCCTTCAGAGTGTTTTCATACATTGACATCTACTTAGATAATATTTGCAGAACGAAGCTCAACTACCTCATCAAGCGAGAACCCCAGCTCTTCATGATAGACCCGTACATTGTCTTCACCAACCAGTGGTGCTCGCCTCCATACCTTCGGCGACAAGGTACTAAACTTGTACGGGGTGGCAGGATAGGCAAAGGATGTGTCAACCTCAGGATGGTCTACCGAAACAAAGAAGTTTCGTGCCCTCAGCTGCGGACTATTGAATACCTCGTCAACAGAATCAACTGGAGCCCACGGAAAACGCATCAATTGTCCCAGGTCAAAAAGCTCTGCTTTAGTATGTGTCCTTGTCCAGCGTGCCAGCACTTCAACAACATGATCAACGTGCTGCCTACGATAATCTTGTTCACACCATCTCTCTTCGTTGAGGTCTTCAGCCATACCTGCACTTTCCAACAATTCAACCAGCGTATCCCACTCTCTATCAAAAGTAATTAGAATGTAACCATCCTTACACGGCAATAGGCAAGCGGAGTTAGTCCAGTGAAGATTACCCTGTCTGTGAGATACCATACCATCATAGGAGTAACGAACCATTACATGCTCAAGAGTTGCAGCTACAGCTTCCTGCAATGAGATATCAACATGTTGCCCCTTACCACTGCGGTTTCGTTCACACAGGGCCAAGAGAATGCCAGCAGCAGCAAAAAGCGAGGCAGCATAAAATGATTGTTCCCCATAAATTGTGAGGGGCGGAGTATCAGGTGCTCCACAGACATACATTTGCCCGCCTAGTGCAGCAGCAACAATATCACAGGACTTATACTCTTTATATGGCCCGACCTGACCAAAACCTGTAACCGAGGCCAAAATGAGTCTGGGATTCTTCCCGGCTAATACCTCGTAGCCCAGCTCGATTTTTTCTAAATATACTGGGGGAAAGGTTTCTACTACCACATCAGCCCTACTAGTTAACTCCAGAAATATATCACGGCCTTTCCTGCTTTCTAAATTCAGAGTTATACCTAGCTTATTAGTGTTGTTATACCAGAAGGATAAACTTTTCTCGGGGTGTGGGGTATGTCCATAAAATGGGCCTATCCATCGGGCCGCATCACCGCCAGGCCTCTCTACTTTGATGACCTCAGCCCCCATTTCAGCCATTAGCTTAGAACAAAAATAAGCCTTTTCATCAGCCAAATCTAAAACTCGGAGCCCTGCCAGTGGAAATGCCTCTTTTTCTTGAGATGTCATGGCTAAAAAACGGGACACAAAACGATAATAGCGAGCCTTGCCATTTGAAGTATTCTGAGGCTAAAATCAGCCTCCTGAAAGCTGGTCAAAAATGAAAAAGCTGTCTAGTCTTTCCAACTTGACAAAGACCTAATAATAACACGCCTGGGAAGTGGTTAGTCTTGCATAATATGTGCCACTGATTTAGTCGGACGAAGGCAAAGGCCTGGGTTCTTGGAGTTCCATTTCCTTGTCGCAGCAGATGACTGCGCCCTCACCACCCTTAGTGCATAGCACCTCAGTACCACAAGTCTGGCATTTGAATCTCTTGCCTAGCTGGTTCATGATGCTATCTCCTGCCTGAATTGTAAAAGCTAACGGTTGATGGTCTACTTCTTGATCTCCATCGGCTGGCCACAACAGGTTAATGTCCCGTCACCACCTCTGGTAACAATAAACTCTGAGCCACATTTTTTACAAACATATCTCTTGCCTATCTGATTGGCCACTTCTGTTTAACCTCCGAAAGTATTTTAGCTCAAAAGTCCCTAGACTGTAAAACTAAGGCTGCCCGTATTGCTCACGAAGCGCCTTCCTTAGCACCTTGCCCATAGGATTACGCGGCAAGGAATCAACAAAAACCACTGACCTGGGACGCTTGAAGCCTGCCAGCTTAGAACGGCAATACTCCATTATCTCTTCGGCAGTGACCGCCTCTCCTTTCTTCAACACCACAATAGCCATGGGCTGCTGCCCCCACTCTGGGTCAGGAACACCAATCACTGCCGCCTCCTCTATTTTAGGGTGAGAATAAAGCACATTTTCGACTTCCTCTGGCGAAATGTTCTCACCACCCCTGATTATCATATCATCACCACGTCCCGCCAGAAATATGTATCCATCTTCATCCTTCCACCCTCTATCACCTGTAACTAGCCATCCATCAGGCGTAAATGCCTTCGCTGTTTTTTGCTCATCATGCCAATAGCCGGTCATTATCCGAGGGCCCTTAGCCACGATTTCGCCTACTTCAAACGGGGGCAACTCTTTCCCATCTTCATTAAAAATCTTCACTTCCACGTCTGGTAACGGCCTGCCAATTGACTGGGCAAGTCTCTTCAACTTCTTCTCCTTCTCCTCTTCAGTTCCTTCAATGATGTGGTCTTCCGGTCCCAAAATTGTTATCGTGGAAGCAGTCTCCGTTTGCCCAAAAGCATTAATGAATCTCACCCAGGGCATTAGTTTTATAGCTTTACTGATGACCTCAAAGGGCATTGGCGCTGCACCATAGGTAACTACCTGCAAGCTGCTTAAGTCATACCTGGCAAAGTCCGGATGGTCTATGACATTCTTTAGCATTGTTGGCACCAGCATTGCCCGAGTAGCCTTCTCCCGTTGTACAGTCTCCATCCATTCTTTGACCTCAAACTGCCTCATCATCACCAAAGTCCGGCCTCCATATATAGCGGCCAGCATTCCCTGAATACCAGCCACATGATATAAAGGCACTGTGAGAAGGTTTCTCTCTTCAACCTCCGGGCTGGCTGGGTCTACATTGCCCAGGACATAACTAACAAAGGCGTCATGTCGCAGCGGCACACCTTTAGGTCGCCCGGTAGTGCCAGCAGTGTACATCAGAATAGTTATATCTTCGTCTCCTATATCTGAGAAAACTTCTTCTGCAGGCGATTCGACAATCAGGTCATTATAGAAAAGTATATCTGGCTCTTTGTTGTCTATACAGATACATTTCTCTACAGTGGGCAAGCCAGGCAACATGACACGTGCCATATCTAGATACCTTTTGCCCACAAACAAAATTTTAGCCTCAGCATTACCCAGCATGTAGCTTATCTCATCAGCTTTGGCCCTGAAATTCAAAGGGACAAAAATTCCACCTACCTTAGCCGTCGCAAAATATGACTCCACAACCTCAGGACAATTTACCTGGAGCATAGCAATACGGTCACCTTTATTTACCCCAAATTGGAGCAGAGCATTAGCTAGCCTGTTGACCCTCTCGTTCGTTTGGGAATAAGCCCACCGCCTGACCTCAAAGACTATTGCATCGCGGTCAGGACAGATGGCGCTCGATATGCTCAAAAAATCTGTTGTGTTCATACCAGACTCCTTAGTTGTTCAGCCGTTTTAGGACAACTCAACCCTATTGACCTGGAATTTCCCGTTTCAACTCGCAATGAGGCCATTCTCATCCGTCATCGCCCTTGACTATGATGATGCCACTGTGTCACCCTGCTGTCAAGCCTCACGCGGATAATCATCGGCCTGGCAATCCTTTCTCTGAGCTTTATAGGTAAGGATGCCTACCTGGCGGCGGTTATACTGGTGATAATCGGTGGAATAACCGATATACTCGATGGCTGGGCAGCCAGGCATGACCTTGGAGAAAACGGGGAGGGCAAGCTGGGGAGGTATGACCTGCAAATAGATACCTTCCTCGTTTTTTGCACTCTAGCCTATTTTTCTCTCTCGGGAATAGTCATCCCAAAGGTGGTGGGGTTGGGCTGGATAGCCCTGGCTTTAATCGTCATCTTCGCCTACAAAAGGAAGCCGAAGATACTGCTTTCGTTCGAAATCCCCAGCAGACTGGCACTGATTGTGATCGCCGGGCTGTATGACTTGAAAATATTTGCCTCTATCGTCCTGCCCGCGCTGTGTATCGGGGTCATCATAGAGCACAGGAGAATACGTTACCTGCTTTTTGACTACTTCCCAAAGGTGTTCTTTAAGTGATAATATTGGGCATCGATTATGCCTGTCGCTCTGAGCCGGGGACATGAGGGCAGCGAAAGGACAGCGAGACAAACTCATTTTAGATTGCCACGTCGCTGGCGCTCCTCGCAACGTACAAACCGGGTAGAATGATAACAAAATTGACCGGGCACATGGGTAACAGGTGACCTGCCCCCAGTAATTGTACCACCTTTTAAGTTAGAGTTGCTGCATTGCGCAAATGTCCAGATTGCTAAGTTTTAATAAAAAAGAGGTGGGCATTTGTAAACCAAAATGCCCACCTCTGTCGACCATCAGAATTAACTGATTTAACCCTTGCCAATCCTAAACATCTTAGTTCCGCATTTTGGGCAAGTACCTTGTGTTGCCGGCCTGCTATTCTTCATCTTAATGGCTTTCGGATTACTCATTTCCCTCTTTGTTTTACATTTCATACAGTATGCTTGCATTAAGCACCTCCCTTTTGTATTTGAGCGTAGGATATGCCACATTCAGGCTAAGTGTCAATCGTTGTGCTTTGAACATTAGCCTGATTTGTGTGATAAAAAGATTGCGATTTGTTGAAAGCTAGAGAGTTATGGGGTAAAATTGTTACAGAAAGGAGGCAAGCGGTCTCCGCCTTTTCTACAGGCTATATGGGGTTCAGGTGGTCGCCGGTTCAAATCCGGCCACCCCGATACCTACTTGTCCAACATGGGTAAAGTCCCATTTTAGCCACTAACTTTATATCTATTTTCAATTAGGGATAAAGCGCATTTGGTTTTATCCCCAATTTTAAGCCCTCTGTGATTATACCTCCAAACATACTCGGCAAGGTAGAG
>Ga0315274_10013522_pt1 | contig 11618 bp, 8 predicted proteins | sample YL17G02_20_MG_FD_203700 | JGI IMG/M metagenome (GOLD analysis project Ga0315274, IMG submission 203700) | Sediment microbial communities from Yellowstone Lake, YNP, Wyoming, USA - YL17G02_20 | ecosystem: Environmental > Aquatic > Freshwater > Lake > Sediment | place: USA: Wyoming | collected...
CCCGCTCCAGGCCCGCGCCTTTGAACTCCTGGAGCTGTTCCCAGTGCGGTGAAACTCGGGATTGACCCCAAACCCAAAAGAATCAAGGATCGACTTGCCTTCGCTCAGGGGAACTTCGGATTAAGGGGCGATTCGGACGGAAAAAGTTGATGGATTTTGCGATTTTTTTCTCGCACGAAAGCGCTTCCTGGGACCGGCCCCCCGGGATCGCTGGTTCGGCGCCCTTCCCACAACCTTCCGGCGCTCACGGGATTCGGGTTCTGAAAACGCTCGGCGGGAGTGAGGCCCCGTTCGTGAAAAGACTTGAGTTCGGTTCGCCCGCGACAAAGAATGACCGCGGCAGGTGAGCCGGGACCGTGATCTCGCCTCTCGCGAACAGGACGTCGCCTCTTCTGCACGGATGCCCCGTGGGACGGGGGAGACTTTCGGGACCGGGAAAACAGGCGCTCTCCCGGGGAAGCGCGTTCGTTTAGGCAGGGGCGCGGCGATCTGGAATCTGCCGGGGCGCCGGAGCTCTCCCGAACCGCAAGCGGCCCTCGAACCATGTTCGTCGATTACCTGAAACTCCACGTCAAGGCGGGCGACGGAGGCAACGGGTGCGTGGCTTTCCGGCGCGAGAAGTTCGTGCCGCGGGGAGGCCCCGCCGGCGGCGACGGCGGGCGCGGCGGGCACGTGATCTTCGAGGCCAGTCCGCGCCTGGGGACGCTTCTCGACCTTAAACGCCGGCCCAACCTCGCCGCTGAGCGCGGGGGGGACGGCGAAGGCGGCGACCGCCACGGCGCCGATGGCGAAGACGTGATCGTCGAGGCGCCTCAAGGCCTGACCGTCAGCGACGAGCAGGGAAACCAGGTGGCGGACCTGACCGAACCCGGTCAGCGATGGATCGCGGCCTTCGGCGGTCGGGGCGGGTACGGCAACGCCCATTTCGCCACGCCGACCAACCGGACCCCCCGCTACGCGCAGCCGGGCGAACCGGGCGAGGAGCGGAGGCTGATTCTCGAGCTGAAGCTGATCGCCGACGTGGGGCTCGTCGGGCTGCCCAACGCCGGGAAATCGACTCTCCTCGCGAAGCTCACGGCCGCGACGCCCAAGATCGCGCCCTATCCGTTCACGACCCTCAGCCCCAACCTCGGCGTTCTGGAGTTCGAGGATGAAGCGCGCCTGACGCTGGCCGACATCCCCGGCCTGATCGAGGGCGCGAGTCGCGGCGCGGGACTCGGCGACCGTTTCCTGCGCCACATCGAGCGCACGCGCGTCCTGGCGCACCTGATCGGCGACGAGGCGGGCGCCTTCGATCCGGACGACATGCTCTACAAGTGCGACCTGGTTTGCCGGGAACTCGAAGCTTACAGCGCCGTCCTCGCCCGGAAGCCGCAGCTGATCGTGATCGCCAAGACGGACCTGGCGGCCCCCGAAGACGTCGCGAGGGTCTGCGAGGCGTTCCGCGCGCGCGGCCAGGAGGCGGTCTGCATCTCGGCTCTCACGGGCGCGGGGCTCGAGGAGTTGAAGGAGCGCTTGCAGCAACTGGCGGGCGCCGACGCCGAGGAGAGAGGCCGCGAGGCGGTCCTGGACGGGTAGCCCGAACCGCGCTATCTTCCAGACCTGGGCGCGGCCCATTCCAGCGCGAACGGTGAGGCAAAGACCGCAAAACGTGAGGCAAAGATGGGGATTCCATCCGCTGAGGTAAAGAGCCGCGCCGATCTGGCGCAACTCGACCCCGAGCTCTGCGTCGTCAAACTCGGCTCCGCCGTCGTGACGACCGCCGTCGGCCGCCTCGACCAAGGGGTGCTCGACGACGTGGCGCGGTTCGTCGGCGCGCGGCTCGAGCGCGGCCGCGCGACGCTCATCGTCTCGTCCGGCGCCGTGGCGTGCGGGATCGGCGAGATGGGATTGGAGAAGCGGCCCAAGGGCTTGCCCGACCGCCAGGCTCTGGCCGCCCTCGGCCAAAGCCGTCTCATGGCGAGCTGGGCCGACGCCTTTGCGCGCCAGGGCCGCCACGTGGCGCAGGTCCTCCTGAGCGCGGAAGATTTCCACGACCGCCGCCGCTACCTCAACATGCGCTACACCCTCGACCGCCTGATGGACTGGGGCGCCGTCCCGATCATCAACGAGAACGACACGGTGGCGGTCGACGAGCTGCGTCTGGGCGACAACGACGATCTGGCCGTTCTCCTCGCGCTGAAAATGATGGCCGACCTGCTCGTGTTCCTGACCCGCGCCGGGGGTCTCTACCGCTGCCCGCCCGCGGAGGGGGAAGAAGGGGCGCTCGTCGGTCTGGTCGAGCGCGTCACGCCCGAAGTCGAGGCTCTGGCGTCGCGCGAGAAGACCGCCCTCGGCGCGGGCGGCATGGCGAGCAAGCTGCGCGCCGCGCGCCAAGCCACCGAGGCAGGGATCCCCGTCGTCATCGCGCCGGGGAAGGAGCGCGGCGCCCTCGAGCGCATCCTGTCGGGAGGCGGGGGCGGCACCTTGTTACTTCCCGCGGGTCCCTCGCGCCTGAGCCGCCGCCAACGTTACATCGCCTTCAGCCGCGTGCGGCCCCGCGGGCGCGTGTGGATCGACGCCGGCGCCGTCCGCGCTCTTACTTCCGGCAAGAAGAGCCTTCTTCCAGCCGGCGTCCGGCGCACCGAAGGCGACTACGACCGCCATGACGTGATCGAGGTTCTCGACCCGTCGGGACGCGTCGTCGCCCGCGGCCTCACCAACTACAACTCCCAGGAAGTCGCCCAGATCCAAGGCCGGCAAACCCGCGAGATCGAGCCCCTCCTCGGCGCGCGCGACTACGACGAGATCATCCATCGGGACAATTTGGTCGTGATCCACGGGGACGAGATTCAGCCAGGCGCAAAGATGTAGATCCCGCAGAGGCGCAGAGGAGAGGAAGACAGCAGGCAGCAAGTTCCAGAGAGACAAGAGCAATGACCATTTCTCCCGAACAGGTCGAGGCTTGGCTTAACGCCAAGGAAGACGAGCACGTCGAGTTCAAGTCTGCGGCAACCCAGTTCGACAGTCGGAAGCTGACCGATTATTGCGTGGGTCTGGCCAATGAGAGAGGAGGATATCTCGTCCTTGGCATCTCCCCAAAGATCCCCAGGCAAGTCGTCGGGACAAGGGCCTACCAAGACGATCTCGGAAAGCCTAAGCGTGAGATTCTCGAGCGGTTGCGCGTTCGGATTGAGGCCGAGGAACTCGTTCATGATGGTCGACGAATCGTCGTATTCACGATTCCGTCCAGGCCCGTTGGCATGCCCATGCAACACGACGGGCGGTACTTGATGCGCAGCGGTGGCAGCCTTGTGGCCATGACTCCCGAGATGTTCAAGAGCATCTTCGCGGAAGCAGGACCGGATTTCTCCGCCGAGATCTGCCCGGGGGCGTGCCTTGAGGATCTTGATTCTATGGCAATCAGCCGGTTCGGGAGAATGTGGGCGGAGAAATCAAGGACTGAGGCGTACCGAGAGTTTCCGCCCGACCGGCTGCTTTCTTCCGCAGAACTCCTCGTGGAGGGGAAACTGACATATGCAGCCGTGATTCTCTTCGGCACTCGTCCTGCATTGGTCAAACACAGACTGGGACATGCGGAAGTCGTCTTTGAGTATCGATCGGGAAAGGCGGCAGGGCCTGCGGGGGATCGAGAGAACTATGGGGAAGGCTTCTTCCTGTTCTTCGAGAAGTTGCTGGACAAGATCAATCTCCGCAACGACATATACCACTATCAGGAGGGGTTATTCGTTGGCGATATCCCCACCTTCAACGAGAGCGTCGTGCGGGAATCCGTTCTGAATGCGGTCGCCCACAGAGATTACAGATCCCAAGGCAACGTCTGGATACGACAATATCCTCAAGAGATGATCGTGGATAGTCCCGGGGGCCTCTTGCCCGGGATCACACGCGAGAACATCATCGATATCGGTGTCAGCAAGCCCAGGAACCGCAGGATTTCCGAGGCCTTTGAACGGTGCGGTTTTGTCGAGCGTTCCGGACAAGGGATGGACCGCATTTTCAAGACCTGCTTGGTCGAGGGAAAGCCTGAGCCCAGCTTTGAGGGAACGGATGACTACCGTGTGTGCCTCACCTTGCACGGAAGCATCCCCGACCGGCAATTCTTCCGGTTTCTGCAGGAAATCGGGAAAGAGACTCTTGACCGCTTTGATGCGCGCGATCTGATAACTCTCGACCGGGTTCATCGGGAAGAGCGCCTTGGCGACGATCTCAGAGAAAGAGCTCGAAACCTGTGCGGGAAGGGCTTGCTGGAGAGGGCGGGGCGGGGGAAGGGGGCTCACTTCGTTCTTGCACGCAGGCTTTACGCATTCCTTGGCGAAAAGGGCGTCTACACAAGGAAGAAGGGCCTGGATCATCAAACGAAGAAGGAGCTGCTCCTCAAGCACATCACTGTAAACCGCAGAGACGGGAGTCCCGTCAGGGACTTGACCCAGGTTCTCCCCGCCGAGGAATACCATGCGGTACAGCGTCTGCTTCAGGAGCTCAAGAGAGAGGACCGCATACACGTGGTCGGCAAGACGAAAGCCGGTAGGTGGTATCCGGGCCCTTCTGCCGAGATGGAGGACGGCGAACGGTGAATCCGACCCAGTGAACGTTGACTGGCAGCAGGGCGAAGGGGGGAAGAGAGAACGCAAAGGAAAATTCAAAAAGAATATATCCCCCGCCCCTAGTCTTTGTCAGGCGTCGTGTAAGCTCTTGAAAATGAGTGATATGCGAATAACCCCCATCGGCCGGGAAAACACAAAAAAGGGTATATTCCGCTTCGCCGGCTGCGCAATTCTGTCGCACTCGCATGCCCCAAGAAAACGCGAATGGAAGCCGAGATGGATCCCAAGAACGAGCTGACCGAACGCCTGAAAACGGCATTGAAGAATCTCCTCGCCGAGGAAGGCGTGGCGGGCGAACCGCCCGAAATCGTCGTCGAAGCCCCCCGCAACCGCGAGCATGGCGACTATGCGACGAACGTCGCCCTGCAACTGGCGCGCGCCCTCAACCGCAATCCGATGCAGATCGCCGAAGCGCTCCTCGAGCGTTTCGACGGCGAGGGGCTCGTCGCCGAAGCGACCGTCGCCAAGCCCGGCTTCATCAACTTCCGCATGGCGGGCGAGGCCGCGGCGTCGATCCTGCGCCGCATCGCCGAGGAAGGCCCCCGCTTCGGCCGCGCCCAGACGGGCGCGGGGCGGCGTGTCCTCGTCGAGTTCGTCAGCGCCAACCCCACCGGCCCCCTTCACATCGGCCACGCGCGCAACGCCGTGGTGGGCGACGTCCTGGCGCGCCTCTACGCCGCCACGGGCCATGAGGTCGTCCGAGAGTATTACTTCAACGACGCCGGGGCGCAGATGGACATGCTCGGCAACACGCTCCGCCTGCGCGTCCGCGAGCAACTGGGCCGCCCCGTCGAGTGGCCCGCGTCGGAGGTCGACGCCGAGACGGGCGAAGAGCGCGGCACGTACTACAAGGGCGGCTACATGATCGACATCGCCAAGGCGATGATCGAGGAACTCGGCCCCGAAGAAGCCGGCGCCGATCACCCGACGCAGTTCTTCACCGACTGCGCCGTTCGCCCGATTCTCAAGACCTTCGACGACGACCTGCGGGCCATGGGCATTCCCTTCGACAACTGGTTCCGCGAGAAAAGCCTTTACGAGGACGGCAAAGTGACGCGCGCGATCGAGAACCTGCGCGAGCGCGGCGAGATCTACGAAGAGGGCGGCGCCACGTGGTTCCGCGCCACGCGCTGGGGCGACGGCCGCGACCGCGTCGTCGTGAAAAGCAACGGCGCCTACACCTACCTGATCGGCGACGTGGCCTACAACGAGGACAAGTTCTCGCGCAACTTCGACTGTCTGGTCAACCTCCTGGGCGCCGATCACCACGGGCAGGTCGCCAGTCTCATCGCCGCCGCCGAGGCCCTCGGCCACCCGAAGGAGAAACTGCGTTACGTCATCTACCAAATGGTCACGCTCCTGAGGGGCGGCGTGACGATGAAACTCTCGACCCGCGCCGGCGAGTTCATCACGCTCAAAGAGATGATCGACGAACTCGGCGTCGGCGTCGTGCGCTACTTCTTCGCCATGCGCTCGCCCGACGCGCAGATGGTCTTCGACTGGGACCTCGCCAAAGACACTTCGATGGACAACCCCGTCTACTACGTCCAGTACGCCCACGCGCGCTGCCGCTCGCTCTTCCGCAAGGCCGAGGAAGTCGGTTGCCCCTACCTCGGCGTGGAGAAAGCCGACCTCTCGCTTCTCGCGCATCCCGACGAGAAGGCCATCGTCCAAGCGCTCGGGCGTTTGCCGGAAGTCGTCCATTCCGCGGCCGCCGACCTCGCGCCCCAAGACCTCACGAACTACCTCCAGGAAGTCGCGCAGCTCTTCCACAACTTCTTCACCAAGGGCAACAACGATCCCGCCCTGCGCATCATCATCCCCGACCAGCCCGCTCTCACCCAGGCGCGCCTCGCCCTCACCGACGCCCTGCGCACCGTCCTCGCCAACGCCCTCGGCATTCTGGGAATCGAGCCGATAGAAAGGATGTAGGCTATCTTCGATCGCGCGAAGGATGAAGGCGGAAGGTGAAAGGCTGAAGGCGGAAGGCTGAAGGATGAGGGCGAAAGGCTGAAGGATGAAGGTGAAAGGCGAAAGGCGGAAGGATGAAGGCGGCCCGCGGGCGCGGGAAAGATCGTCAGTTTGGCAGGACTCAAGTTTGACAGGATTCACAGGATTTCCAGGATTTTGCTTTTGCATCCTGTCAATCTTGTCCATCTTGTCTGAAACGGCGCTTTTCCGCGCGAAAACGCAGTCGCCCGCCGGCGCCGCGACATGGCTCCGCCCGCCCGGTCCTATCGCCCCCCCTGCCGACCGGCGCCGGCCGGGGCGTCCGTTGCAGTGAGTTGTTGGGAATATGGTTTCTTCTCACACGAAGCCGCCCAGCCACGAAGACTCAGTCGGCCTCTCCATTCACAATGCGTGAGATCCCGCCTTTCATCCATCCCTCGCCAAAGTCAACCAGAACATCAAGCCTCCATTCCTTCGCTACTCTTCTTTGATGCCGATCTGAGGATACTCTTGATGGCTTCCGTCAATTCCACCGGAAACATGACAACCGTATTCGCCGGACCCGCCCCAAGGCCATCGACGGTCTGAAGCGTTCGCAGTTTCATCGCGCCGGGCGTCTGTTCCATAATGGCCGCGGCGGCGGCCAGATTGGTCGCGGCGATCTTATCCCCTTCCGCCTTTGTGATCGTGGCCCGTTTCTCCCGTTCCGCCGACGCCTGCCGCGACATGATTCGCTTCAAGTCCTCAGGCATTTCGATGTCCTGAAGGCGAATGGAATCAAGGTGCAATCCCCAATCGCGGATGTGTTGCTCCACCACCTCGGCAATCCGCTTCTGAATCTGCTCTCGCTCCGACAAGAGTTCGTCCAGCGAAAGTCCGCCAATGACGTCTCGCAGGGTCGCCTGAGCGTACTGGGCAATGGCGAAAGCGAAGTCCTGAATCTTAATGACGGCCTTCTCCGCGTCGGCCACGAGAAAAAAGAGGACCCCGTCAATCGCCGCCGGGACATTATCCTTGGTGATTACCTGTTGGCTCGGAATGTTGAGAGTCAGCAGTCGCAGATCGACGAACCGGACATTGTCGATGAAAGGGATGATGTACAAGATCCCCGGCCCTTTGACCGAGCGGAATCTGCCCAGTCGAAGCACAACGCCCCGTTCCCACTGCGCGGCGATGCGAATCCCGGAGATGAAGATTCCCCAAAGAATTGCGTAGAGGACCCCAATCACAATCGCGGCGATCTTCTGAGCCTCGGTTCCTCGCCCAAGAAACCAGAAGAGCGCAAGGCCAACCGCCAGGACGGGAATGAGGAATAGAATCCCCCGCAAAGCCTTTCCCAACGAAACGTGTCCCCGTTGTGGTTCTGCGTACACTTTCTCTGCCTGCATTTTTCGCGTCTCCTTTCTTTGCTGGTTCATAAATGCATCCACCCTCACTTTCTCACGGCTCGCATTCCAATTGGCGCCTCGACATACGGCCGGCAGCCCGGCATTGCGCGCCGAACGCTGGATTGCCGGGTTAGCGCTCTTATCTCATTGCACAAGTTCCTCGCCATTGCGGTTCTGGTCTTGTTCCATGTCCTTGACGATCCTCCCAAATGTCCGCGATACCTCGTCGGTCTGATTTATGGCAGAGGCAAATTCAACATCGAGTGAGTCCAGCACTTTGAGCAGTCGACGCTTGGCCCCGTTAAGTTTTGTTGTGAGGCGGGGAAGCCCGGACACGATGTTTCTGAACGCGGATAGGGAACCTCTTGACGTCGCCATCGCGAGTACAAGAACTTTGCTCGTTTCAAGCCCCGCCTGCACATCGGCCTTGTCAGCCTGACCAAAGTCCCGCACGAGAGTCGCCGCTCCAGCATAGGCCCTGACGCCTTTCCTGTATGTCTCCCCAAATATGGGAACCTCGGTTCCCAGGCGAGCAGCGAATTTATCCATGTCATCAGCAGCGGCATTCACAAGGCGCTTGTAGTGTTTGACACTCTCCATGCTTGGTGCAGGGCTCTTGAGTTTGTCGAGTTCCTCTCGGTTCTTGTCCAGTTTCTGACCGAACGTCGCGGTAGCCTCTGTTATTCTCTCTGAGACCTCATGCAATGCCTGGAGGCTATCCGCCCCAAGCTCGATAAGATCAAGGAATCCCTCCCCATCCTCCTCGCTCAACAAGGTGGTGTCGGCAGGTATGGCCGACACTGTTGAGGGTTCGGCCAATGCCTGTACCGGTTGTGGTTTTCTAGTCTGCCATGTCCGTCCCCATTCCTCGACGTGGTGACTGAGGTGCAGCTGAGCAAGATTGCCAAATTCCTCTACACTTGTGTAAGAGTGGTAAAGCACCCCTCTCTCTTGAAGTTCTTTTCGGAAGTCTTGAACCAGTTTCAGTTGATCTGTATCGAGTTCATTCGGAAATACTGGGGCATCTTTGAAATAGAACATGATTCTTAGCTCGTCTGGGTTTGCTTTGAATCTCTTGTAGGCCTTTTCAAATTCCTCTTGCGTTCCAGAGCCAGCACGGGGTGTTGGGGTCCCGAATCGTTTCCAGAGTATGCCCAAGAACAGGTCGTAATCATCGCCAATCTGTGCGTTGACCACAGATTGTGCGTCCGGACCCGCATTCGGAAACGTGTGCGTCTCCCATTTGACCAGCTCGAGACGTAGGCCGAGCCTCTTACCCCAGGCCGTATTCAGATCCCGGATCACGTCGTCAAGGTGCCGACGTTCCTCAGAAACGTCATCCGGTGAAGAGACGAATATCTTTAGGATAGTCACTCGTTCAGCCATACAGGTTCCCTTCCTTACTGCAAAGCACTAGCGTCTAAGCTGAGCGGTTTGGCATGGCCCTGCCGGGTCAGCGTGAGGGCGGCATGCACACCGCGCCCAGTCCGCTGCGGCGACATGTTAGGCGCTGCCGTGGCCAGCGGGCCTAAGAGCGTGTCTTGGAACTGACCAGGACATGCTGCGCTATCGGGGGCACTTCGTTGTGCCGCATCGTATGCAGCCCATCGAGCCGAGGCGCGAGAAAGCGCAGTCAAGCCCGCGCACTCCATGAGGACTTGCCACGCATCCTTGATATCATTGCCCTTGCCGGACATTCCGGAGTGCGGCGGCTCGGTGCCGCTTTGCCTTTCGGCGCGGCTTGACGCGCCTCTTTCCCAACCAGGGCGAACCTTCGAGAACCACCCCGTCAGACTCTTTGGGTTCATTTTAAGACACGCTCTAAGCAGATTTCACAGTCGCCATTCAGCGTGACAGCAGGAGCCGAAGCATGGTCTCCTGATCAAGAAAGCGCGCAACTGCTTCCGGATACCGAGTAGCGTAGTCTGCCAAGCATTCCTCCCAAGCCGTACCGCCGCTCTCAGTTCTTTCGGCAGACTCATCCGCTGACAATCCAACCCGACCAGATAGCACTCGATACGCGTTGAGGAATGCGAACTCGGTGTCTCTAAACGGATGACCTGCAAGCCGAATTTGGCGTCGGCCGGCTGGTATGCGGACGAGTGGGTACTGCAAAACAGCCCCGGCCGCTACGCCGAGCGCGTAACCGGCGCAGCCCCATATCCCCGCCCGCCAGAGGACAAGTCCCATGGACGCCAGAAACAACACACCGAATCCTGAGAAGTAAGTCCACGCGACTGCTAGCCGAAGCAAGGCGAACGGAACCGGAATCATGTACGCGCCTATCGCTGCCCCCAGAAGGTAGCCACCAGTCACCGCTCCGGCGATGGCGAAAGGGTTCGTCCACGCGAACATCGCGCCCAAACCCGATAGGAAGCCAACAACCGAAGGCAAGTCGCAGATTCCTTCGACCATCTTGAGGAAGTAAAAGGCGTCCTTGGTCGGATCCTGTTTCCATATGCGCGCAATCATGCCGAAACCGGGCTCGAGCGGAATGGCCACAGGATAACCGCGCGGCGTCATGAACATGATTTGTATCTCGTTCGAACTGTGGGTTCCCGTGAGCAGCACCCAACTTCTGTTTCGATGGTTCCCAGGTAAACCCGCTTTCGGGTTTTGCTTCGAGATGGGACTCCACGCGCAATTCCGCCTAAGTTATGTTTATTCACTGGGTTGGAGTCGTCCTTGCGGCGTTTCAGCGTCTGATATGGTTTCCGCATAGTAGGCGCCGCATCCTTCCTCACAATCTGTCCACCGGGCTCTTGACGCCGCGGCCGCCGCGATTCAGGACGTGGCTTTAGATCATGGGGGTTCGCGCAGCGTTGCGGCCCAGGAGTTCGTGGACGGTTCGAATGCCGTAACCGCCTTTGTCTCGGTTCAAGAGTTCTCTGCCGGATCCCACGCTTGCCTTGGCGGACAGTATGCTTCGTTCGCCGCTTCTCAAGCGTTCCGAGCCTTTCGTCATGCTCCCTCATACTCCGATGAGGCCTCAGCCGCGAGGGAGGAGTTCTTCGCCATCTTGCCGGAAGCTTCGCCCCGGAACTCCGCTCTCCTCCTGTTTCCATATAGACGCTACGGAAATCGCCAACTATCAAGTCAGTACATCCTATAAACCCGCCCCCGGCTTGTCAAGGAGTTTCTCCGGATTGTCGCGCCGCAATGAGTACGCGCAATGCAAGACCCCTTGCGGCGGGCGCATCTCGGTTGCGCTCCCCTCGCCAAGTTCCAGGCCGTCAAGATCAGGCCGCCGCGGGGCTTGCCCCGGCGGGGCCCTGGCAGGTGGCTAAGCGCTCCAGCTCAGAAGCTCGGTGACGTATTCTTTTCCGGACAGGATCAACAGGATTTGCAGGATGAATGGACAAGCGACTCAATCGTGTTGATCTTGTGCATCCTGTCTGATACCTCCCAGGAACCACCATGCGTCACAACACTTACGAATGCCTGTACTAAGAGGGCGCGGCGGAGGCGGGGGGCCCGGGAGGGGGAGGAGCCAGCCCTCTTAGCCGCCAATCCTTCGCCCGACCGGGGCAAGCCCGGCCCGGGGCGTACGATGGGCGTCCTCGCGGTAGCGGAGGCGAGATGCGGAAAGCGCCGGTCAAAACTGGCGCGAGGCAGTGGGTGCAAGTCCCATGTGAGAAAGGAGTAGCGAACCACTCAGCCCCGAGTCATGCGC
>Ga0315274_10013523_pt1 | contig 11617 bp, 6 predicted proteins | sample YL17G02_20_MG_FD_203700 | JGI IMG/M metagenome (GOLD analysis project Ga0315274, IMG submission 203700) | Sediment microbial communities from Yellowstone Lake, YNP, Wyoming, USA - YL17G02_20 | ecosystem: Environmental > Aquatic > Freshwater > Lake > Sediment | place: USA: Wyoming | collected...
CTTCGCCGACGCCGAGATGGGTGGACGTGTGCGTCGGCGTAGGCCGACGCTCGGCCACAGGTCTCCAGGCGCGACTTCCAGTCGCCGGCCTTCGTTAGCTTGATGCGCACGGGGCACAGCAAGCAGCGTCCCTACCAGCCTCGCGCCGGTCCCGCCACGCCCAATCCGTGCAATCCGTTCCAGAATCCGTGGCCCTACATGCGCTCGGGCGCCGTCATGCCCATGATGGCCAGGGCGCGAGCGAGGACGATCTGCGCCGCGCGGGCCAGCTTCAGGCGCGCCTTGCCCACGGCCGCCTCCTCCTGCGCGCTGCTGACGATGCGGCAGTCGCGGTAGAAGACGTGGAAGGCGCGCGCCACGTCGTAGGCGTAGTACGCCAAGCGGTGCGGCGCCAGGTCGCGAGCCGCGTCCAGCACCACCTCCGGCATCTGCAGCATCTGGCGGATGAGGGCGATCTCGCTCGAGTGCGTCAGTAGCGAGACGTCCCCGTCGCTGTAGGTGACGTCGGAGGCCGTTGCCAGCCGCAGGACACTGGCGATACGGGCGTGCGCGTACTGCACGTAGAAGACGGGGTTTTCGTCGCTCTGCCGCACCGCCAGCTCCAGGTCGAAGTCCATCTGGCTTTCGGGCGAGCGCGAGACGAGGAAGTAGCGCACCGCGTCCGGGCTGACTTCCTCGATCAGCTCCCGGAGGGTGATGATGTCGCCGGTGCGCTTGGAGAGACGCACGATCTCGCCCCCGCGCTTCAGCGTCACGAGCTGGTAGATCATCAAGTACAGCCGGTCGGGGTCGAGCCCTAGCGCCGTCATCATGGCCTTCATGCGCGGCACGTGGCCCTGGTGGTCGGCGCCCCAGACATCGATGACGCGGTCGAAGCCGCGCGCGACGAACTTGTCGTAGTGGTAGGCAACGTCCGAGGCGAAGTAGCCGGTCAGGCCGCTGGAGCGGACGAGAACCTCGTCCTTGTCGGCGCCAAGCTTGGTGGCATCGAACCAGACGGCGCCGTCGTGCTCGCTGACGTGGCCGCCTCGGCGCAGTACCTCCATCGCCGCCTCATAGGAACCGTCGCGATACAGGCTCTTCTCCGAGAACCAATTGTCATAGTGAATGCCGAGGCGCTCGCAGTCCTGGCGCACGCTGCGCAGCACTTTCTCCCGCAGACCGTACTGCGCCAGAGCATCCGTCGCCTCGTCGTAAGGCGTGTCCAAGAAGCGCCGCCCCTCGGCCTCGGCGATCTCCCGCGCCCAGTCCACCAGGTACTGGCCCTGGTAGCCGTTCTCCGGCACGGGCACGTCGAGCCCGAATGCCTGCGCATAGCGGGCGTAGAGACTCTGCCCGAAGAGCTGCATCTGCGTGCCGGCGTCGTTGATGTAGTACTCGCGCTGCACGTCATAGCCGGCCTCGGCCAGCACGTTGGCCAGCGCGTCACCGATGACGACGTTGCGGGCGAAGCCGACGTGAAGCGGCCCGGTGGGGTTAGCGCTGCCGTACTCCACCTGGATGCGCTTGCCGCGGCCGAGGTCAGCGCGCGCGAAAACGTCCTGCTCGCGCAGCACCGTCTCCACCTGCTCCGCGAGCCAGGCGTCGTTCAGCATAAGGTTGATGAAGCCGGGTGGCGCCAGCTCTGCCCTGTCAAGGAAGTCCGCCCGCGGCAGGTGCGCTACCACGGCCTGGGCGATCTTGAGCGGTGCCATTCGCGCCAGGCGCGCCGACTGCATAGCCGCGGCCGTGGCATAGTCGCCGAAGCCCTCCTGGCGCGGCCGCTCTACCAGGACCTCGGGCACAACAAAGGCCGGCAGAGCGCCGGCCTCCTGCGCGCGCGCGAAACCGGCCCCTATGACGTCTGCGATGCGCTCTCTAACCGGTCTCACCATTCCTCCAAAGATAGCCATCAGCCCGTGATACGTGAAGCGTGACGAGTGACGAGTGACCGGCTGCTCGTGCATCACGCTTCACGTATCACGGGTCACGGATCACACGTCACTCGTCACTCACTGACGGCTGCTCGCTTCGCTACTTCGTCTCCAGCCAGTTGTAGCCTGTGCCGACGTCGACCTTGAGCGGCGCGTCGAGCGCGAAGGCGCCTTCCATCACCTGCTTCACGAGGGACGCCACGGTCTCGGCCTCTCCCTCAGGGCTCTCCAGCACCAGCTCGTCGTGCACCTGCAGCGTCATCTTGGCGCGCAGACCACGCGCTCTCAGCTCGCGATGCAGCCGGATCATGGCGATCTTGATGATGTCAGCCGCTGTGCCCTGAATGGGGAGATTGATGGCGGCGCGCTCGGCCTCACCGCGCTGGACGGACGAGATTCGCTCCTTGCCGGCCAATTCCGGGAAGTACCGCCGCCGTCCCAGCAGCGTCTCGACGTAGCCCAGGCGCTGCGCCATGTCCTTAGTGCGCTCGATGTAGTCGCGCACGCGGGGGTAGTTCTGGAAGTAGGCGCGGATGAAGACCTCTGCCTCGCGCTGGCTGAGGTCGGACTGACGGGCCAGGCCGTAGGGGCTGACTCCGTAGATGACGGCGAAGTTGACGGTCTTGGAGACGCGCCGCATCTCGGGCATCACCTCCTCCAACGGCACGCCGTAGGTGAGAGACGCCGTTGCCGCGTGAATGTCCAGCCCCTCGGCGAAGGCCCGCAGCAGCGCCGGGTCCTGAGACACGTGCGCCAGGATGCGCAGCTCGACCTGCGAATAGTCCGCTCCGATGAGGACGTTGCCGTTCTCGGCGATGAACGCGCGACGCACCTCCCGCCCAAGCTCGGTGCGGATGGGAATGTTCTGCAAGTTGGGATCGCTAGACGAGAGGCGTCCGGTCACGGTTGCCGTCTGGTTGTAGGAAGTGTGCACCCGACCGGTCTCCGGCTTGACCAGGCTAGGGAGCGCATCGACGTAGGTCGACTTGAGCTTGCCGAGCTGGCGCTGCTCGAGGATCATGTCCACGATCGCGTGCTCGCCCCGTAGGCCCTCCAGCACTTCGGCCGCCGTGCTGTAGTGGCCGCTAGCCGTCTTCTTCAGGCCCTCGCAGCGAAGCCCCAATTGCCTGAAGAGGAGGTCACTGAGTTGCCGCGTGCTGTTCACGTTCAGGGGGTAGCCGGCCAGGGCCTGAATCTGCACTATGGTCTGTCCTAGCCGCTGATCCAGTTGCTTCGCGAACTGGGACAGGTATCCGGTGTCGATCTTGACGCCGGTCATCTCCATGTCGGCCAATACCGGGACCAGCGGCATCTCGATCTGCTCGAACAGGCTCCACTGCTCGCGAGCCCGCAGCTCAGCCTCCAGCACCGGCCTCAGCCGCAGCGTGGCGTCCACGTCGGCCACCGCGTAGGGCGCTACCGCTGAGACGGGGATATCCGCCATGGACTTCTGCTTCTTGCCCGTGCCGATCAGGTCGCCGATCGGCGTCATCTCCATGCCGAGGCGGTCCCAGGCCACAGCCTTGAGATTGAGTGCGCGCGAGGCTGGATTGAGCAGCCACTCGGCGATCATCGTGTCGAAATCCGGACCGGACGGCGCGAAGCCGTGGCGGCCTAGCATCTGCCAGTCGAATTTGCTGTTGTGGGCCACCTTGGCGATGGAGGAGTCCGCCAACGGCGGGCCGAGCAGATCGATCACGTCTGCTAGCTTCGCCTTCGGCTCTCCCTCGCCGCGATGCCCGAGCGGGACGTAGTAGCCCTCGCCATCCCGAGTTGAGAGTGAGACGCCGACGACTCCGGCGGAGAGCGAATCGAGCGACTCGCTCTCGACATCCACCGCCAAGTGGCTAGCCGCCCGCACCCTCTCCGCCAACTCCGATAGCTCCTCCCGTGAGACGATAGTGTGTTGCAGGGTCTGGGAGAGCACCGGACGCGGCGGGGCCGCAGCCTCGAAGCGCGGAAGGAAGCTAAGCTGTCCCTGCTCGCTCATCCCCACCAGGCGTTCGAGAAGGCCGCGGAAATCCAGCTCGCGGAACAACTCGGTGAGGCGGGGCACGTCCGCCTCGCCGACGCGGCACTTCTCCAGCTCCAGCTCGACCGGCGCGTCCTTGCGTATGGTGACCAGGTAACGGCTGCGTAGGGCGTCTTCGCGGCCTGCCTCCAGCGCCTGGCGCGCCTTGTTGGGGGTCACCTCACCCAAGTGCTCGTAGATACCTTCCAGGGTGCGGAACTGAAGCAGAAGCTGAGCGGCCGTCTTCTCACCGATGCCCCGCACGCCAGGCACGTTGTCCGACTTGTCGCCGACCAGGGCCTTGTAGTCGATGAGCTGATCCGGTTCCAGGCCGTAGCGCTGCAGGATGGCCTCGTGGTCGTAGACGATCGTGTCCGAGAAGCGACGACCGGAAGTGAGCACTTGCACCCGCTCGTCCACCAGTTGGAAAGCATCGGTGTCGCCGGTGACGATGAGGGTGTCGACGCCCTCGGCGCTGGCCTGCTCGGCGACGGTGCCAATGACGTCATCCGCCTCCCAGCCGGGCTTGGCCAAAACGGGGATGCGAAGCGCCTCGAGCACCTGCCAAGCGCGGGTCACCTGGCTGTGGAAATCGTCTGGCGCCTGGGGACGGTTAGCCTTGTACTGATCGTCGTGCTCGTGGCGGAACGAGCGGCCGACATCCATGGCCACCAAGGCGTACTCCGGATGCCGCTCGCGCAAGACGCTGAGCAGCATCGAGGTGAAGCCGTATACGGCGTTGGTCGGTTCGCCGCCGCGCGTGACGAGGGTGTTGGGCAGGCCATGGTAGGCGCGGTAGAGCAGGGAGTGCCCGTCGATGACGAGCAGAAGGGGTCTATGCTGCACCGTGGCTCGCTCCTCTGTGCTGCAACCCAGACATTCTAGGCGAGCCGAACCTTCTCGGCAATGAACGTTGCCATCTGCCGGCGTCCTCGCCAGCCGCCCTCTTGACCGCCGGTGCCGCCAAGGCGAAGATGCCGCTCGCAGGGAGCGGCATCTTCGTGAGGCAGGTCGCCAATGCGCATCATAGCCCACCGCGGCGCCTCCGCCTACGAGCCGGAGAACACTATGCGCGCCTTCGAGCGGGCGCTTGCCCTCGGCGCCGATTGGGTAGAGCTGGACGTGCGCCTGACCGTAGATGGGCACGCGGTCGCCTCCCATGCGGACGATCTGGCCGAGGCGACTGACGGCCAAGGGCTGATCTCGCGGAGTACGCTGGCTCAGGTGCGCGCCTGCAACGCCGGCAAGGGAGAGGGCGTGCCGGCGCTGGCCGAAGTGCTGGAGCGCTTTCGGGGTCGCCTCGGCCTCTACCTGGAGCTGAAGGCAGCCGGCACACCGGCCGCGGCCGCGGCCCTGCTCCGGGCAGCCGGCGTGAGCGACAATGTCGCCCTCGCCTCGTTCGACGAGGAGATAGTGCGGGAGGCGGGCGCCCTCTGCCCGGACATCCCGACTGCCATCCTGACCGGCGAGACCGACGTTGACCTTGTGGCGCTGGGCCGTCGCTGCCGGGCGCGCTTCATCCACCTGTGCTGGGAGCAGGCAGCGCCCTCGCCCCACGAGCTGGTCTCGGCGGAGCTGATCTCACACCTCAACGATCGCGGCTTCGAGGTCGTCGTCTGGCACGAGGAGCGGCCGGAGGAACTGCAGCACCTGGTGCGCTTGCCCGTCTGGGGCATCTGCACCAACACGCCGGACGTGCTGGCACGGATCCTCTCCGAGCGTTTGTAGGGGCGTTGCCTGCAACGCCCCTAAGCCATGAAGCCAGCGCCAGAAGATCGTCACAGTTGTGTTAAGACGGAAAGATGTGGTCAGCCCGCACCTCCTACACGGTGCACAGGGGGGCCGCCAGGCTCCGACGGTGTAGGCCATCGGACTCACGGAGGTTGCGCATGCACCACCCAGCTAGGTGAGTCTGGCACGAGTATTCGCTATCCTACCCGTACGGTAGGGATGGCGGGGCAGTGGGCACTTGCATGCCCGCATCCGCCATCAGGATAACCCGCCGGTCGCCTAACCTGGCATGTTCGATGTCCAACTCCCTCTCCCTTGTGAGCGACTCCCGTATCTGCCCCTGAATCTGCGGATACTCCTGATCTGACTCAAGCTCCAGAGTTGAGGCAGCGCGCCTAAGCTGTTCGTTGGAGTACAGCGGTTTGCCTTTCTCGTCTTTCTCCAGGGCTATCTTGACCAGGCATCTGGCACGAATGGGGTCGCATCTTCGGTATAGTCGCTCCCTCTCCTCGGCCAGACGGCCTTTCTCCCTTTGGAGTTCGGCCATCCGGTCGGTCAACTCCAACAATTCCTGTCTTGTCTCTCTGTCCATCGCTCATCTCCCTGTGCCCGCCAGGGACACGAAAAGCGCATTCCAACAATCACTCGCCAAGGCGGGCTCGGATGGCTACGCATCACTTGCTGAGGCGTCTGCCCGTCTTAGCCGCAGCCCCCGGACGTTCGACACCTCGCGGGGCCACCTCTTCCCCCATCATCCTAGCACAGATGGGCTACTGGTCAACCGCCAGCGCCCGACCGATGGCCACGGTTGCCGCTTCATCGCCTCATGCGCATCAACCTAGCGGTTCCCGGCATGGCGAGTTGCCCTGGTCTCCAGCGGCGCGTAGTGCCTGGAACACGAAGGACACGAAACGGAAGCGAAAGACGCGAAAGACCTTCCCCCATCGCGCCGTCTCAGCTCCAAGAGCCACTCTTCGAAGCTGGCAGAGTACTCGGGCGCGATTCCCTTTCGTGCGTTTCGTGTTTCTTTCGCGTCTTTCGTGGTCCAGAACACTTCCGCCGCACGCAAGCCGCCATGTTCGCCGGTGTTGCCATCGCTTAGCTTGATGCCTATAGGGCATTGCCTGCAACGCCCCTACAAACGAACCGGCCGCCCCCGCGCGTCCCTTACCGCCCCATCATCTTCCTGAAGGCCTGGGCATACTGGCGCAGGACACCGTCCGCGTCATGCTGGCTGCCTGAGGCGTGGATCACCTCAACGGAGAAGTAGCCTTCGAAGCCGGCTTCATCGAGCATCCTCAAGGGCGTAGCGTGGTCAAACACACCCTCGCCCAGGCCCGTGATCCGCACGTGCTTGCCGCCCTCGGGGTAGACTCCGTCGTGCCCGTGCACGTGGCACGTGAGGTGGCCGATGCTGGCGAACGTCTCCTTGGGCGTCTCCATCAGCCTCTGTGGGTGGATGATGTCCCACAGGACGCGCAGGCAAGGGTCGTTCACCCGCTCCACAACCGCCCGCACCTCGGATGAGTGGCACCATTCGTCGTGTGTCTCCAGAAGCACCGTCACGCCACGGTCGGTGGCGTGGGCCATCGTGCCCTGGTAGGCCTCCACCATGTAGTCGATGACGTACTTCAGCTCGCGGTCGCGTGGACGCGGCCCCCCGAAAGTGCGCACTATGCCCGCCCCCAGGTCGGCCGCCAGGTCGATGTAAGCGTGCAAGTCCTTCATGTGTTGAGCGCGTTTGCTCTCGCTCTCCTCGGCCACCTGGACACCGCTGGCCACGGCGCAGATGTGCAGCCCGGCGCCCTCAACTTTGCCGCGGACGTCGGCCCGCTGCTGGGAGCTCAGCTCGGCCCCAATGCCGGCCTTGTGCTTCCACTCAACCCTGGCCTCCAGGCCGTCGTAGCCGTGACGCTGCAAGGCAAGGATCGCCTCGTCTAGCGTCCAATCGGGGAAGATACTGGTCATGGCAGCCAGACGGATCATCACTCACCTCCTGGTGTCGGGCAGCCGGGCGCGGGAATGCCGCGGCCTGGGCAACGAGCGGGATAGTACGGCCCGCCCTATCGCCGGTCAAGGCACCCGACTGTGACTACAAAGCCGGCCTCCGCCGGCTGGGAGCTGGGTCTAGCCCGCGGCCTGAGCCCGGGGCATTTGCGGCTATGCTTTGCCGGCCCATAGGCGCTGTGCTACCATGGCCGAGGCCCCCGGGGGGTGCTTGGGCCGGCGGCCGCATGTCACAGCTAACTAGTGAGCCAGAGACCGGTGGTATCAGCGGGCTCCGGCGCCCACCAGGGCGACGGCAGGGGTGCGGCGCAGGGACGAAGAGTACGCGGCTGGGCTGAGCTGGCGCGCCGGGCTCGCCTCAGGCGACCGGGAGCACTGAAGGTAGGCACCCTCAGGCGGCTCCTCGGCAACTACCTGTTTCGCTACTGGCCGCAGGCTACTCTCGCTTACTTCTGCATGTCCGTCACCACCGTTGCCGCTCTCGTCGTGCCACAGATCGTGCGGCGCGTCATCGACCAGGGCCTCAGTCAGCGCCAAGCCGACCTGATCACGCGCGCCGGTATGGCCATCATCGCTCTCAGCCTCGGCGCCGCCTTCTTCTCTTTCGGTCACCGCTACCTGCACTCCTGGCTCGCCGAACACCTGGCTTACGACATCCGCAACGACCTCTACGACCACCTGCAGCGCTTGTCCTTCTCCTACCACGACCGAACCGAGACGGGGCAGCTCATGTCCCGCTGCACGTCGGACGTCAATGCCGTGCTGCACTTCTCAGGCTGGGCGGTCATGCAAGCGGCGAACAGCTTGCTGATGGCCCTCGTTGCCATGGTGGTGCTTTTCTCGACGGATTGGCGCCTGGCAGCGGTCACGATGCTGCCCATGCCTATCGTCGCCGTTATCGCCGTGCGCTTCCGTCAGAACGTCCGGCCCATATTCCGCGCCATCCAGCAGCAGTACGCCATCATGACCACGGTCATGCAGGAGAACCTGTTGGGGGCCCAGGTGGTGCGCGCCTTCGCTCGGGAGGATTACGAGAGGCGCAAGTTCAACACCGAGGTGGACCGCGTCCGCAAGCACCGCCTGAAGGCCATCAACTACTGGGTACGGAACAACCAGCTCAACATCCTGCTCTTTAGTTTCAGCACGGTGCTGCTCCTGGTCTATGGCGGGCCACGCGCCATCTCCGGTGAGCTGACCATCGGGACGCTGGTTGCCTTCAGCAGCTACCTGGCCATGCTTGCCGGGCCGGTGCAGATGATCGGTGAGATCGTCAACTCGGCCACGGAGGCCACGGCTGCTGGCGAGCGCATCTTCGAGATACTGGACACCAAGCCTGAGATCGCGGACGCCTCCGACGCCATCGATCTAGAGTCGGTCGCGGGCCAGGTTGCTTTCGAGGCGGTGAGCTTCCGCTACAAGCGACCGGACGGCCCCGGTGGCTCGTTCGAGACGGATGCCCCCTACACAGTGGAGGACGTCAGCTTCACGGCTAAGCCGGACCAGATGATAGCGCTCATCGGCCCGACCGGCTGCGGTAAGAGCACCATAGTCGGGCTGATCCCCCGCTTCTACGACGTCACCGACGGTCGCATAACGCTGGACGGAGTAGACATCCGACGCCTGACGCTAAAGTGCCTGCGCCGTCAGGTGGGCATCGTTCTCCAGCAGCCGCTTCTCTTCACCGGAACCATCCGCGAGAACATCGCCTACGGCCGCCCTGACGCCGCGGCCGATGAGATCGAGCACGCCGCAAGGATCGCCCAGGCGCACGACTTCATCATGTCCTTCCCCGATGGCTACGACACATTCGTCGGCGAACGCGGCTACACCCTCTCCGGCGGCCAGCGCCAGCGCGTTTCCATCGCCCGCGCCGTGCTCCTCGACCCAAGGATTCTGATCTTAGACGATGCTACCTCCAGCGTGGACACCGAGACGGAGCACCAGATCCAGACCGCCCTGGCCGCGGTGATGAAGGGCCGCACCACTTTCGTCATCGCTCAGCGGCTGACGACTGTGAAGCGAGCCGACGTGATCCTGGTGATGAGTCGTGGGCACATCGTCGAGCGCGGCACCCACGATGAGCTGCTTGCCGAAGACGGCCTTTACAGCCGCATCTACGACCTCCAGTTGCGCGACCAGGAGGAGCAACTAGCCAAGGACGGCCTGGTGGGCTTCGTCTCGAGGTTGGTCCGGTGAGGAAGCAGGGCGAACAGGAAGCCAAGCGCGGCATCACCGGCCCGCGGCGACCGGAAGACATCGAGGAGATCTTCGCCGAGTACGACCCCGACATCGCCCGGCGCCTCGCCTCTTACATCGTGCCCTACAAGCGCGGCCTTGCCGCCGCGGCCGCCCTGGTCATCACCGCCTCGATGATGGGCCTGGCCGGCCCCTACGTCATGCGTCTGGCCATCGACGAGGGCATCCAGAAACGCGACCTGCAGGCGCTGCTGCTGGCCACGCTGGCCTTTGCCATCCTCAATGTGACTGCCTGGCGTATCCGGCTGAAGCAGGTGCAGATCCTCTCCAGCACCGGCCAGGCCATCATGTACGACATCCGAACTCAGCTCTTCGGCCACCTGCAGAGCTTATCCATGGGCTTCTTCGACACCCACGAGGTGGGGCGTATCATCTCCCGCCTGACCTCAGACGTGGGTGTGCTCGAGGACTTCGCCACCTGGGCCATAGTGCAGGTGATCAACAATGTCTTTGTCATGGCCGGCATCGTGGCCGTGATGGTACTCATGGACATGCGCTTGTCGCTGCTCACCTTCACCATCCTGCCCCTCATGGTCATCGGCACCTTCTTCTGGCGGGCCAAGGCGCGCGCCAGCTACCGCGAAGTGCGCCGCGCCATCTCACGCATCAACGCCCGGTTGGCCGAGAACATCAACGGCGTGCGCGTAGTGCAGGCCCTCAGCCGCGAGGACCGCAACTTCCACATCTTCGATGGCGTCAACCGCCACAACCTGAACATGAACCTCTACGCGGCCAAGCTGTCGGCTATCTACTTCCCGGCCGTCGAGTTCGCCAACGCCGTGGCCATGGCCATGGTCGTCCTCTACGGCGGACAGCAGGTGCTTGGCGGCCGGATCACAGCCGGCGTGCTCGTAGCTTTCCTGCTCTACGTCGAGCGCTTCTTCCAGCCGATACGAGACACGGCGATGCGCTACAACTCGCTGCTCGCGACGATGGCCTCAGGCGAACGCATCTTCCAAGTGCTGGACACGCCGTCGCAAGTGAGGGATCGCGAGGGAGCCTATCCTCTGCCGACCGCCCAGGGACACGTCGTCTTCGACCACGTCAGCTTCTCGTACAAGCCAGACCAGTCGGTGATCGAGGACTTCTCGCTCGATGTGCTACCGGGCCAAACGGTGGCCTTCGTCGGCTCGACCGGCGCCGGCAAGACGTCGCTCATCAAGCTGCTCGGTCGCTTCTACGACGTCGCCGGCGGCGCTATCCGCATCGACGGTCTCGACATCCGCGATGTCACCCTGGAGTCGTTGCATCAACAGATCGGCATCGTTCTGCAGGAGAACTTCCTCTTCTCGGGGAGCGTGCTGGACAACATCCGCTACGGACGGCTAGACGCGAGCGAAGAGGAAGTGATAGAGGCAGCGAAGGCCGTTGGAGCCCACGAGTTCGTAGAGAGGCTGCCCTACGGCTACCACACGCAGGTGCAAGAGGGGGGCGCTATCCTATCGGTGGGGCAGCGGCAGTTGTTAGCTTTCGCCCGCGCCCTGCTCGCCAACCCTCGCATCCTCATCCTGGACGAGGCTACAGCCAACATCGACACCGAGACCGAGAAGCTGATCCAGCAGGCACTGGCCCGCCTGCTCGAGGGCCGCACCTCGTTCGTAATCGCCCACCGCCTCTCGACCATCGTGCAGGCAGACCAGATCGTCGTGGTGGAGCAGGGGCGGGCGGTGGAACGCGGCTCGCACGAGGAGTTGTTGGC
>Ga0315274_10013524_pt1 | contig 11617 bp, 8 predicted proteins | sample YL17G02_20_MG_FD_203700 | JGI IMG/M metagenome (GOLD analysis project Ga0315274, IMG submission 203700) | Sediment microbial communities from Yellowstone Lake, YNP, Wyoming, USA - YL17G02_20 | ecosystem: Environmental > Aquatic > Freshwater > Lake > Sediment | place: USA: Wyoming | collected...
CCCGGCGGGACGATGTCAACGTGCGTCATGATCCAGAAGGTCCCGTCCGAGGATTTGCCGGGAATGGTCACCACGAGGTTCGGCCGCTCGCCGCGAGGCACGCGGGGGTCGGGCGCGGGGAAGCTCTCGACCGGACCCAGGCCCAGCTTTCCCAGCCATGAAGAAAGGACCTGCGCCTTCTCCCACTCCCCGGTCCCCCCGTTCTGCGGCCCCAGGGCGGGAACTGCGGTCAAGGCCCGCTGCAGTTCAATCATCTGCTCCCGTTTTTCGCCGATCCTCCGCCGCAGGCTCTCAAGGATGTCCATCTCTTCCTCCTCTGTTGTGTATACGGGTTTTCCCCCGCCAGGGCAAGCAGAGCCCGGCCCCGCCTCCCCTTGAAAAAAACCCCGCACCGCAACAGTATGTGTCCCATGCTGCGACGTCCCCTGATGGGCCTTCTCGCGCTGTTCCCGGTCCTCCTGCTCGCCTCGTGCGGCGCCCGCGCCGCGGGCTACGGCGTGGTCCTCTGGGGGGAGCAGGGAGAGGCGCCCCGAACGGGAGACATCGTGGCTGTGGTCAGGGAGACCCCCGTCAACTCGGCGTACCTCGTGACCGTGCCGGGCGAGAGAAAGCCGCGCGAGATGCTGATGGGCCGGATCCGCGTCTTCCGCAAGAAGGCCGAGGCGTCCGCCTTCCTCGCCTCCTTCACCGAGTACGCGGCGCTCTGGGCGTTCTCCCAGAAGCAGGATCCGCCCCCCCTGCCCATCCGCGAGAAGGCCGCGGCGGAGGCGAAGGTGGTCTACAAGCTCTCTCCCGGGCAGCTCCTGAAGGTGGTGGGCCGTTCGAAGGAGAAGGAGACGATCAAGCCGTACGCCGACTACTGGTACGAGGTCGCGACGGAGGACGGGTTCACCGGGTACTGTTTCGGGCATTTCCTGAGGGTGTTCGCCGTTCAGGGTGACCCGGCTGCGGAGGCCAGGCGCCTGATGAGCCAGGACGAGGCGCTGGACAGGATCATGGGCACCACGTGGCGCCCCGACTGGTTCCGCGAGATGGGCGCGAAGGGGATGATCGACCTCGCGACCTTCCGCGAGGATGTCGGCCTTTTCCCCAGCCCCTCGGAGAAGACGATGCGGCTCGTGCTCCCCCTCTCCAGCCTGGAGTTCCCCTACACGGAGGTCCAGAAGCTCGGGGCGAGCACGTACGCGTTCGCCGGCACCGACCTGCGCATCACGGTCCTCGACGAAGAGCGGATCTCCGTTTCCTACAGGCTCAAGGATCAGCTGGTGAGCGGTGTGTATGCCGTCATGAAGGACGATGTCGCGGAGGTGATCGCCTCCGAGCAGAAGCGCCGCGCGGATCTCTTCGATTCCCTCGCGGGCAAGGGCGCCGTCCTCTCCAGCAGCGCGTACGGCACGATCCGGCTGGAGGAGGGTATGCGGTTCTCATGGCAGGGTTTCGAAAAGCTGGTGCCCTCCCTCATCGGGCCGGAGGCCAAGGGGAAAGGCAGGGTCGATTTCCCCCTGCACGTCGCTGGGGAGATCGGCGGCTCCTTCGACGGCGTCATCACCTTCGTCTTCGACGAGTACCCCGACGCGCGGGGGGTCAGTTTCCTCTACAAGGCGACGGACGGCGGGCTGCGCGTCACCTCCCTCGCGAAGGACAGCCTCTCCGAGCTCCTCGTCACGCACCCGGCCATGGCGCCGGTCGTGATCTTCTTCCGCCAGTCCGCGCAGTAGGACGATGCCGCTCGTCAGCCTCGCGGGAGTCTCCGTTTCCTACGGCGAGAGGAAGCTCCTCGACTCCGTGAATCTCACCGTGGGCGCCGGGATGCGGATGGCGCTCGTCGGTGCGAACGGGAGCGGCAAGTCGACGCTCATGCGGATCATGGCGGGGATATCCGCGCCCGACTCCGGCGCCGTCGTGACGGAGAAGGACACGCGCGTCTCCTACGTCCCCCAGTCCTGGACGGCGCGGTCGGGCGACCCGGAGAGCGGGCGGGCGGAACAGGATCTCCGCGGGGAGGCGGAGAGCGCCTTCGCGCGCGGGCGCCTCCTGGTCGCGGAGCTCGCCGCGCTGGAGGAGCGGCTCGGGACGCTGTCGTCGCAATCTGCCGAGGCGGACTCGCTCCTGTGGCGGCACCACGCGCTGCAGGAGCGGCTGGAGGCGAGCGGGTACCACGCGCGGGAGGAGAGGATCACCCGTGTCCTCGGCGGCCTCGGATTCTCGCGGGAGGACCTCGAGCGGCCGAGCTCCGCCTTCTCGGCGGGCTGGCAGATGAGGATCGCCCTCGCGCGGGCCATCCTCGAGAGCCCCGACATCCTTCTGTTGGACGAGCCCACAAACTACCTCGACATCGAGGCCCGCACGTGGCTCGAGGATTTCCTGCGCGATTTCCCGGGCGGCATTCTCCTGGTGTCGCACGACCGTTATTTCCTCGACGTGACGGTCAGGTCGGTCGCCGAGATCTACATGTCGCGCCTGTCGGTATTTTCGGGCAATTACTCCCGGTACGAGGCGGCGCGCAGCGCGGAGCTGGAGTCGATCATGGCGCGCTACGCGCACCAGCAGGAGGAGATCGCCCGCGTGGAGGCGTTCATCAGGCGGTTCCGGTTCAACGCCTCGAAGGCGAGGCTCGTCCAGAGCAGGGTCAAGTACCTCGGGGGACTGGAGCGTGTGGAGGTCCCCCCTGTCCAGAAGACCATCCGCTTCTCCTTCCCCGCCCCGCCGCACTCCGGCAGGGTCGTGCTCGAAGCCTCGGGGCTGTCGAAATCCTACGGGGCGCGCTCCGTCTTCGGCGGGGTGAACGTGGGGGTGTCCCGGGGCGACAAGCTGGTGGTCGTGGGCATCAACGGCGCCGGAAAGTCCACCCTTTTACGTATACTCTCGGGCGGGGAGCAGCCGGACGGGGGCGCAATGAAGTGGGGCGCGGGGGTCGTTCCCGCGTTCTACTCGCAGGAGAACGCGGACTCCTGGACGAGCGACCGGCAGGTGATCGAGGAGGTCGAGGAAAAGGCGCCGACATCGCTCGTTCCCGAGGTGCGCGCGCTGCTCGGCGCGTTCCTCTTCAAGGGAGACGACGTGTTCAAGAGCGTCTCGGTGCTCAGCGGGGGGGAGAAGAGCCGCCTGGCGCTGCTGATGCTCCTCCTGCGCCCCGCGAACCTCCTCATCCTGGATGAGCCGACGAACCACCTCGATCTCGCCTCGAAGAACGTCCTGCTCGCCGCGCTGCAGGGCTTCACGGGCACGGTGATCTTCGTCTCCCACGACCGTCACTTCATCGACATCCTCGCCACGGCGGTGCTGGAGCTGAGGGGAGGCTCCGCGCGCCTGTTTCCGGGGGACTACGAGTACTACCTCCGCCGCCAGTCGCAGGAGCGGGAGGCCGAGGAGCCCGCGCGGGTCGAGGACGCGGGGGAGAGGACCCCGACCGCGGCCCAGCGGGAGCGGCGGGAGGAGAAGAGGCTCAAGAGCGCCCTGCGCACCCTCGAGCGCGAGGAGGAGGTGGTTCTCGCCATGCTGGAGGCCTTGGAAGGCGAGAGGGGGGAGATCGAGGGGGCGATGGCGCGGCCCGATGCGTACGCGGACGGGGGCCGGATGCGGGAGCTTTCCACGCGCCACGGGGAGAACCAGCGGACGCACGGGGAGGCGATGGCGCGGTGGGAAGAGCTGGCGGCGCGCGCGGGAGAGCTCAAGGCCCGGCTCGCGGGGCTCAGGCGCGATACAGCCGATCGATGACCCCGTCGTAAAGCTCCGCGATCACCTCGCGTCTCTTGCTCAGCGTCCGCGTGAGCTCCCGCCCCACCTCGAAGCTGGCAGGCAGAAGCGCGATCTTCGCCGCCTTCCCGCCGGGGAAGAAGATGCCGTTGCGCACCAGGTGCGATTGCACCTCCTCCTGGTAGAACCTGTACACGGCCGGGTTCCCCACGAGCTCCTTCTCGTTGACCCAGGGGATCCTGCGGTCGGCCGCCCAGCGCCGGAGGGCGTCCATGTTGGGCACGACGAGGAGACCGACGTTGTCCCTGTTCTCCCCCACGACCACCGCCTCCCGCACGTAGGCGGATTCCTGGAGCACCAACTCGATGGGCTCGGGCTCCACGCGCTCTCCCGAGCGCAGGACGATCGTGTGCTTCATCCTCCCGGTGATCACGAGGTTCCCGTCGACGGTGAGGATCCCGCTGTCCCCCGTGTCCAGCCAGTCGCCCGGCGCGAGGATCTCGCGCGTAGCCGCCGGGTCCTTGTAGTACCCCTGCATGACCTGGGGCCCCCGGACCATGATCCGCCCCTTGCGTCCCGTCGGCAGGCTCTCCCCGTTCTCCCCGCAGATCCTGATCTCCGTGCCCGGCAGCGGCCGCCCCACGGTGCCGAGCACGGGGGACTTCTCGCTTCGCACGCTCACGATCGGCGAGGTCTCCGTGAGCCCGTAGCCCTCGAGGATCTTCACGCCGGCAGCGGTGAAGAACCGGTCGAGGTACGCGGGCAGCGGACCGCCGCCGCAGATGATCGCCCTCAGGTTCCCGCCCAGAAGGGCCCCGATCCGCCCGCGGAGGATGAGCTGGGAGACGAGCTTCAGCGGCGAGAGCAGCACGAGCGGCATGATGGCTGCGAAGATCTCCAGCAGCCTCTCCTCGCGGCGGAACCGCGGGTAGCGGCCCATGATGAACCCCGAGAACACGAGGTAGAACTTCTCGAACCGGATGCACAGCCCCTCCAGGGGACCCGAGCGCTTCTCGATGCTCTTCTGCATCGTCTCGAGGAGCGCGGGCACGACGACGAGGTAGTTCGGCTTCAGGGTGCGCAGGTCGTCGAAGATCTTCCAGTCCAAAGGCTGCGAATAGGCGATCGTGCTGCCGAAGAAGATGCTGCAGTACTCCACTGTTCTCTCGAACGAGTGCCACACGGGCAGAACGGACAGCCATATGGCTCCCGGCTCGGGAGAGATGCTGCTCTGGACGGTGGTGACGTTGTGCATGATGTTCCCGTGCGAGAGCACAACGCCCTTCGGCTTTCCGGTCGTTCCCGAGGTGTACACCAGCGTGGCCGTGTCCGCGGGCGTCACTCCCGCCGCGCGCAGGTCGAACCGCCGATCGCCCCTCTGGATCCTGCTGCGGCCCTTCTTCATCATTTCCGCCCAGGTGTAGACGAGCACCCTTTCCTCGCCTATGCCCGCCTGGGGCTTCGGGCCCTCGAAGTCCATGACCAGGACCTTGCGGAGCTTGGGCAGCCTGCGGCGCAGCGCGATGAGCCGGGAAAGGGTTGCGGCATTGTCGACGATCCCCAGCTCGCAGTCGGAATGGGAGATGACGTGCTCCATTTCCCGGTCGCCCATGCGGGAGCTCAACGGGACATCGACGCCCCCGCAGCCCAGGATGGCGAGATCGGAAATGAGCCAATGGGGGTTGTTGTCCGCGATCAGGGCGACGTGCGTGCCCGGCAGCAGCCCGATGGAACAGAGGCCCGTCCCCAGCTCCTTGACCGCCGTGTACAGCTCCCCGTAGGTCAGCAGAGCGAAGCTGCCGTCGGGGTTGCGCGCCTTCAGCGCCGCGAGGGATGCGTACTTGACGACTGACTCTTGTAGAAGACCGATGAGAGTTGGTCCCATCCCTCTCCTTCCCAGGCTCCTTTCAAGACACGGATTCTCCGGGCGGCGGGGCAGGGTCAAAGGTACCGCGCGGGATCCGGAGTTGTCAATCCCGCGCTTCCCCGCGCTTTCCAAGCCCCCCGCGATTTGCTATCGTATCACTATGAGCGTATTCAAAGCCTACGATATTAGAGGCGTGTGGGGCACGGAAGTCGACGAGGGACTCGGTTTCCGGGTCGGCAGAGCGCTGGCGCGGCACATGAAGGCCGGCAGCTTCCTGCTCGGCCACGACGCCCGCCTGCACTCGCCCGAGCTGTACAGGGCGGTCGGAGCGGGGCTGCTCGAGGAGGGGGTGGAGGTCACGGGGACCGGCCTCGTGAGCACTCCGCTGCTGCACTTCACCCAGATCGACAGGAAGATCGACGCGGCGATCATGGTCACCGCGTCCCACAACCCGAAGCAGTACCACGGTTTCAAGGTCTTCGGCTCCAAGGGCGGCTCCCTGAGCTACGAGAAGGGCCTGCGGGAGGTCGAAGCGCTCGCCGCGGGCATGGCGGCGCCCGGACGCATCCCGCGGAGAGATTTCACGGAAATCGACGGCATCGCCGCGTACGTCGACTTCGTGGCCGCGCGCGGCGCACGCTCGGCCCGGGGGGCGCGCGTCGTGATCGACGCCTCAAACGGCTCGGCTGGCCGTGTCTTCCGCCTGGTTGCCGAGCGGCTCGGCGTGGACGCGGTCATTCTGAACGGAGAGCCGGACGGGAACTTTCCCTGCCACGATCCCAACCCCCTGAAGGACGAGTCCCGAACGCAGGCGGCGGAGGCCGTCGTCGCCCGGCGCGCCGGCTTCGGAGTGGTGCTCGACGGCGACGGGGACCGGATCCTTTTCGTGGACGAGAAGGGGAAGGGGATCGAGAACTACTTCCTCTCCTGCCTCGTCGCGGAAGAGCTTCTCGCGCGGGACCCGGGCGCTGCGATCGTCTACGATCTCATTTCCTCGCGCGTCCTGCCCGAGCGCATCCGGGAGCTGGGGGGCAGGCCGGTCGTCTCCCGGGTGGGCTACACGTTCCTCTACGACAGGATGGTCGAGGCGAAGGCGGTCTTCGGCGCGGAAACTTCGGGCCACGTCTACTTCAAGGTGAGCGACACCTACTTCACGGAGTCCGCCGCCTATGCCCTGGCGGTCGTGCTCCGGCTCCTCGAGGGCGGAGGCCGTCCCCTCTCCGAGCTCGTCGACCCGCTGCGCGCCCGCTACGTCCAGTCTCCCGAAATCAACCTCGAGGTGAAGGACAAGGCCAAGGCCCTCGCGGAGATCGAGCGGAAGTACGCGGGGGGAAGGATCGACCGGATGGACGGGATCTCCGTCGAGTTCCCGGATTTCTGGTTCAACGTGCGGCCGAGCAACACGGAGCCGCTCCTCCGACTGCGCCTGGAGGCGCGGAGCGAGGCGATCGCGCGGGCGCGCACGGAGGAGATCAGGCGGATTCTCGCGGAAGGGGTGCGTTGATCTCGCACCGGGATTTTGCTACCCTCGGGGAATGCAGATCCTCCTCAACCCGAGGGACAACGGCGCCTGCCCGGTCTGCCGGAAGTTCTTCTCCTGTCCCATTCGCCGGAAGCTCGGCGAATCCATCGCCGGCCTCCCGGATGCCAGCGCGCAGGGACTCGAAGTCGTCATCTACACGTGTCCCCGGTTCGTGGAAAAGTTTTAGGGAAAGGACGCGGCGTGATCGACAGGCTCGAAAAAAGCACGAAGCGCTACGAGGAGCTGCAGGAGCTTATCTCGGACCCCGACGTCATCCGCGACCAGAAACGCTACCGCGAGCTGCGCCAGGAGCACGCCTCGCTCGCCGACCTCGCTGACGAGTACCGCCGCTACCGCAGGATCGAAGAGGAGATCGCCTCCAGCACGGCCCTGGCGGAAGGCTCCGAGGACAGGGAGCTGAGGGAGATGGCGCGCGAGGAGCTGAGGGGGCTGGAGGAGAGGAAGGCGCTCTCGCGGGAGAAGCTCAAGGTGCTGCTCGTCCCGAGGGATCCCCTCGACGACAAGAACGTCATCGTGGAGATCAGGGCGGGCACCGGCGGCGACGAGGCGGCCCTGTTCGCCGCGGACCTCTTCCGCATGTACGCCTACTTCGCGGAGTCCCAGAAGTGGAAGATCGAGGTCATGTCCTCCAGCCCCACCGAGATCGGGGGGTTCAAGGAGGTCATCTGCTCCATGACGGGAAAGGGCGTGTACGCGAAGCTTCGCTACGAAAGCGGCGTGCACAGGGTCCAGCGCGTTCCCGTCACCGAGGCGGGGGGCAGGATCCACACCTCCACCGCATCGGTCGCCGTGCTCCCCGAGATCGAGGAGACGGAGATCGAGATCAACCCGAACGACCTGCGCATCGACGTCATGCGCGCGGGGGGGCCCGGCGGGCAGAGCGTCAACACCACGGACTCCGCCGTGCGCATCACCCACAACCCCAGCGGCATCGTCGTGCACTGCCAGGACGAGAAGAGCCAGCACAAGAACAAGGCGAAGGCGCTGCGCATCCTCCGCGCCCGGCTGTACGACGCCGAGGAGGAGCGCAAGCACGCGGAGCGCGCGCAGGCCAGGAAGAGCCAGATCGGATCCGGCGACAGGGCCGAGAAGATCCGCACCTACAACTTCCCCCAGAACAGGGCGACCGACCACAGGATCAACCTCACCCTGTACAAGCTGGACAGCGTCATGAAGGGAGACCTCGGGGAGTTCGTCGAGGCGCTCCGGCTCCGCGCGCAGGAGTCGGCGCTGTCCGCGGAGAGCGCATGACCGTCCGCTCCCTGCTCGCGCAGGGCTACGACACGCTCTTCTACGCGGAGGTGGAGACGCCGCTCCTTGACGCCCTGCTCCTGCTCGCGCACGCCATGGGCTCATCCAAGGAAAAGCTGCTCGCCTCTCTTCCCGACCCGGTGGGGGAGGAGGTGGAGGCGAGCTTCCATGCCCTCATCGACCGGCGCTGCGCCGGAACGCCTGTCTCCTACATCCGCCGGTCCAAGGAGTTCTACGGCCTCGATTTCTACGTCGACGAACGCGTCCTCGTTCCCCGGCCCGACACCGAGACGCTTGTCGAAAAGGTCCTCGATCTCCTCCGCGCGGAGCCCGGCCTGCGGCGCGTGCACGACGCCTGCGCCGGCTCGGGCTGCGTGGGGATCGCGCTCCAGAGAACGAGGCCCGAGCTGGAGGTGAGCGCCTCGGACGTGTCCCCGGCAGCCTCGGAAGTGATCGGCCTCAACTCCACGCGCCTTCTCGGCCGCGCCCTTCCCTTTTTCCTCTCGGACCTGCTCGCCGCGGTGCCCGGTCCCTTCGACGTGATCGCCGCCAACCCCCCGTACCTCACCGACGAGGAGGTGTCGGGGATGCGGAAGATCGGATGGCCCGAACCCGAGATCGCGCTTCGCGGAGGGACCGACGGGACGGCGGTGGCCGCCGGGCTGATCCGCTCCGCCCCGGCGAAGCTCGCCCCGGGGGGATGGCTCGCCCTGGAGAGCGCGCCCGCCCAGTTCACCAGGCTGTTCGCCCTCATGGACCAGGCGGGGTTTCGCTCTCTGTCCGTGGAGAAGGACCTCGCGGGCAGGGACCGGGTGATCGCGGGATGGCTCCCGACGCCTCCGGCCGCGCCGCCCTCATGAGCGACGAACGGGCCTCCGCGACAGAGATCGTGGAGCTCCTCACGTACTTCAGGGAGAAGCTCGCCGACTACCCCCCCGAGGAGAAGGACAAGATCCTCGCCGCGGCCGAGTGGTCGCGGCGGCTGCACGGGGACCAGAAGCGGGCCTCGGGGGACCCCTACTTCGTCCATCCCCTGAGCGTCGCCTCCATCCTCGTTGACATCCGCCTGGATTCACAGGCGGTGATCGCCGCTCTCCTGCACGACGTCCTGGAGGATACGGAGACCAGCCGGGTCGCGCTGCGCAAGGAGTTCGGGAAGGAGGTGGAGTCGCTCGTCCAGGGTGTCACCAAGATCTCCGTCCTGCGCGGCCGTTCGCGGAGCTCCCAGCACGCGGAGACCATCCGCAAGATGCTCTTCACCATGGTGAAGGATCTCCGCGTCATCCTCATCAAGCTGGCCGACAAGCTGCACAACATGCGGACCCTTTCCTACCTCCCCGCGGAGGACAGGAAGCGCATCGCGATGGAGACCATCGACATCTACGCCCCCCTCGCGGGGCGGCTCGGCATCTCGCGCATCAAGGACGAGCTGGAGGACCTCAGCCTCAAGCACCTGCAGCCCGCCATCTACGAGCAGATCCGGCAGTTCGTCGCGGACAGGAAGAGCGAGAGGTCCGGATATCTCGAGCGGGTGAGGGAAGCGATCAGCCGGGAGGCGGCCGAGGCGGGCTTCCCCATCGAGATCGGGATGCGGGCGAAGCACTTTTACTCGATCTACCAGAAGATGAGGCGCCGCGGGAAGCCGCTGGAGGAGATCTACGACCTGCTGGGCCTGCGCATCCTGTGCGACACGACGAGCCAATGCTACGAGATCCTGGGCCTCGTCCACAAGATTTGGATGCCCATCGAAGGCAGGTTCAAGGACTACATCGCGATGCCCAAGTCCAACAGGTACCAGAGCCTGCACACGACCGTGATGGGCTACGGAGGAAAAATCATCGAGATCCAGATCCGCACGCGCGCCATGCACCAGACCGCGGAGAACGGGATCGCGGCGCACTGGATCTACAAGAGCCCCGCCCTGGGGGATGGGGACAAGAGCCAGGAGCTCTCGCTGATCAACAAGCTGAGGGAGTGGCAGAGCGCGGCCGCCGGCACGGGTGATTTCCTCGACGAGATCAAGAAGGAGCTTCTCAGGGACTCCATCTACGTTTTCACGCCGAAGGGGGACGTCGTGGAGCTCCCCGTCGGGTCCACCGCGATCGATTTCGCCTACTGCATCCACACGGACATCGGGGACCACTGCACGGCTGCCAAGGCCGACGGGGCGATCGTGCCCCTCAAGGAACCCCTGAAGAACACGCAGGTCGTGGAGATCATGACCTCAAAGCCCGGTCACCCGCACCTGGACTGGCTGCGCTCGGTGAAGACCTCCCGGGCCCGGTCGAAGATCCGGCATTGGCTGGCGCAGAACGAGCCGGGTCTCATCTTCGACCGCAACATCGTGGCCCGCAAGAGGGAGGGAACACCCCAGACCATCGTGTTCCAGAAGCAGAAGGGGCAGGGTGAGGCGGCCGCCCCCGAGACGCAGATCCGCGATCCCTCGAAAGTCTCCCTCAGGATCGGCGAGGACAGGAACGTCATGATCCGCCTCGCCCAGTGCTGCATCCCCTCGACGGGGGACGCGATCGTCGGTTACATCTCGCGCGGCCGGGGCATCACCGTGCACAAGGGGGATTGCCCCACCATCGCCTCCATCAGGGACTTCGCCGAGAGGAGCATCGAGGTCGAGTGGGAGACCGTCTCCCCCAAGTCCACGCGGCGCTTCCAGGTCACCGCGCGCATGACATCGAACCTCTTCTCCGAGATCGAGGGCGCGCTGAAGAAGTTCGGCGGCCACCTCATCGAGGGGAAGCTGGAGGAGGGCGCGCACGACACGCTGCGGGGCTTTTTCACCGTGGAGCTCAACAATCGCGAGGATTTCAGCAGGGTCCTGAAGAGCCTTCGGACGATCCCCGCGGTCATGTCGATCCAGCCCAGCGCCGCGAGCGCCTCCTGACGGGGGATCGAGGGCCTCGCCGCAGGCTCAGCGGTAGAACTGCATCAGCTGGACGAAGCCGTAGATCTTGCGGTATACGGCCGCGATCAAGCCGCGGATGTCCCGGTCGGTTCCCCCCTTGAGATCCCGCCAGTTCACCAGCAGCTCCGGTTTCGGTTTCACGCAGTCTTCGTGCGCGAGCTTCAGGACCCGGGCGATCGCCATGATGTACTGCAGCGCATCGCCGATGGTCGCGCGGGCCTCGTCGTTGATCTGCTGCAGCGTCATGCGGAGCTGGACGAGCGCTTTCCTGTCCCTCTCCGCCCGGATGGCGATCGTGCGCAGCCGCACGCCGAGCTCCCCGTCCTCGGCGAGCCTCCCG
>Ga0315274_10013526_pt1 | contig 11616 bp, 13 predicted proteins | sample YL17G02_20_MG_FD_203700 | JGI IMG/M metagenome (GOLD analysis project Ga0315274, IMG submission 203700) | Sediment microbial communities from Yellowstone Lake, YNP, Wyoming, USA - YL17G02_20 | ecosystem: Environmental > Aquatic > Freshwater > Lake > Sediment | place: USA: Wyoming | collected...
ACCTTCAAAGGAGCCAAGCGGAAGTGAAAGACAAACATAAGGCTGTTCATGTTCATAAACTTAACCATGAAAGTAACCAATAGAACATTGTTCTATCCGGCTCACTTGCGTTCGATTATCTTGATGTTTACTATTGCCAAGTTTGCTTATCCTTCCTGTTTGCGCTGGGGAGCTCAAATCAGCCTTCTTTCGGTCGCAGTAGGCACGCATCTCTCGGTCGACCTTTCTCGCTCTGTCAATCTGAGCCTTAGCCTCTTCATACATGCCGAGGCTCTTGTACTCTTCGCGCCTTCTGGACGCGACTTTATATCAATCCCTCTTTTTTCAAGTTCAACGCGCGCTACTCTCTTTTGTTGGATTTTCGCCAGCGCGTCATAACGTACTCGAGACGGTTCTTCTATTCTCAAGATAGCGCCAGGAAACTGTTCTGGTTCATAGACCATTCCTGCATGTGCCTGTGCTAATTCCTCAAGATTCACGTTTTTTCTCCCATGGATTATGATTCAAACGTAATTACTTAAGAAAGGCTTTGCCCAGCATAATTCCTCTTTTGAACAAGCATGTTTGAAAGCCTCACCGATATACTGCTTAATCTTGGGCTCGATTTCATCGAGCAAAATAGCTATCTCCCATGTTGTAAAGTCTAAACAGGATAACCGGTAGACCGCGAAAACCTTTCTGAGTTTACTTTGCTCCTTCTTGTCGTAACGAACCGCTTGAAATGCCTTCACATTTTGACTGATGGCCAGAATAGCCTCTTCTATATTTTGAACCTTTTTTTCTGATAGAGGCTCACTTGTCTGGCGAAATTGTGCACAGCTCGTTATGGCCATTATGTAATCGATAATTCTCTCTTTACGTATTAGGCAGTACTTTGAGCTTAGGTATGAGTCCTGCAAGTCAATTCTGTACTTGCATAAGGAACAAGGTAGCGGATCAGTCATGGTGCACACCCGCCCTTCATGAGTGATAGTTTCTTAAAAAGGATTTACTCTTTTCGAACGTGACTAGGGAAGTTGGCGCGGGCGCTTAAACCACGAATGGGTCCAAACGTCGGCTTAAGCGCGCGCGCTATCTTCAAGGTAGGCTTTTGAACGAAAGCGATCTTTAATAGTAGTTTCTCGAGTTCCTAGATACCTATGTGCGATCCGATCATTGATAAATCCGAAAACATAGAAATAGAGGAGTTCACAAAAGCAGTAGTTGAAGAATACCTAAGAACACCTCCCACTTTTTCGAGATACCCATTGAGGCATTATAACCAATTGGAAGTATCCTTCGCTGAAGGAACTGTTCGGATCCTGTTGAACAGACTTCATGTTCCTACTACTTACACTGCCGTCACTGTTTTTGGAGGGTATACAGGACAATTTGCGAAGTGTTTGAGGTCCCTTGGGATGAAAGTAGTCTTCACAGATCCGCTTGAAGAATGGGTTCAGGAGGCCCTAAAATCTGGTTTTGAGGCCTACCGGTATTCCGCCGCTCAGATACCTAGAGACTTGCTGGAAAGAACCGACCTGTTCGCGACATTTGAGTGTTATCCTGCTTTAGCTGGAGAGACTGGCATATACAATGTTCTCAGATTCATGGCTTCAAAGTTCGGTATCCTTTTCGCCGAATCTAGGAAAACGACTGCTGAGATAGACAAAGAAGGGGAGGGGCCATTGGCTCGACTTAAGAACAGCTTTCTTCCGTACAGCAAAGTCTATTCTATCACACGTACCTTTAGGGAAAGCGAAGATCTGCGACTTTATCATTTGTGTACGAACAACAGCGACAGAGAGACAATAAAGACCGATTGTAAAGTAATGAAGCTTGTCTATGATTCTTTCCTCAACAAAACATGTTTGAATCAAACCAACATTGCTGGGCTTGACGGAAAGACGAGATATAGCTATGAGGAGCTTCTACGTTCTCTCAGAAGGATATTGAGTCTGTACCGGTTCCACATACCGAATGTGCTGGCAATGTATTTTCCAAAGAACATGTTTAGAGTATACTCGAAAGAATTCACAATTGACAAAGACCTTTGCCTGGATATATAATCTAAAGCAAAGGGTATCCTTGCCGAAATAGTCTGCACATCTTCAAGGAAATCTACTTACTTGTGCGTGTTAGGGTCATGGCTTAGGCCGCGCTGGCTTGTCCCTAAAATGGTTAAAAATGGTTTTAATTCCGTTCTGCAAACTTTCGCTGGTTCGAGAATGCTGGTTGCGGCAAGGAATTCAGGAACAATGCGAAGTCCGAAACTGTCTCCAAATCACAAAAGAAGAATAAAAACCATTTTACACCAATTATTTAACCCGCCCGCGCGCGCTGCGGGGAAACAGGCTTGTGATTTCCAATTCTATCCAGAAGAGGGGCACCATTCTCATCTCGTCTGATTAGCAGACCTAGCGCATTTGGATGCTTTTCGAAATCTTCCCTGCTGTGGACAATGAGGTATGCCCTCTGAACCATCAAGGTTCCTCCGAATTTTCAATTATGCTCTAGTTTTATAAGAAATTATATTCACGCCTCTAACACATGCATATGCATACGGCGAACCAACTTGTATTTAGTCAAGGAGTTTTCTTGTTGACTCTCTCAAGAAACCTTCTATTCTTGATACGAACTCAGGCATCTCATATTCCTTGTCAACCGTTGGTTTTCGGTATTCAGATCCGTGAACTATGCAATTTCTTATTGAGTAAGCTTTTGTCAGGAATTGCCGGACTTCTTCTCTTTCCTGCTCATTCTTTCCAAGCAAGTGAGAACAAGCGATTGCGATTATGTCTCCACGTGACTCTCCAGCCTTTTCGCCTTTCAAGAACAATGCTTCAAATGCAATCAGGAAGTCGATCAATTGATCTTCGGGGTCCGTTTCTTGATATGCTCGTTGAAACCTTTTGAAAGCTTTGTCCAGGTTCTTTCGTTTAGCAAAGTCGATGGCCGCGATTTTTTCTGATATTTCGCGAAGAGTGGGAATATCCTCAAAGCGTAGTATGTAGGTAAAAGGGAAACTGAACGTTTCCGATGTCTTTTGCTCCTCATCCCAAGACCAGGATTCCAATCGCCTCTTTTCAGAAACCAAAACATAGAATACGTAGCTCCCTGAGACATTACCTTTCTTCATTAGTCTCAAAGCAAGAATGATGTTTTGCATTATGCGGTTGGCTTCGAATTGGTGTTGATTTTCGATAGTGATGTGCTTTTCCAAGACGAACATAGAAGGCGAAAGCTCCTTGGCATATGTATGCATGGTCGGGATAGGAGTCGCGAGGTCCTCAAAATCCTCTCTTGAAATACGCCTTACTTTCACTCCACTGATGAGATCAATTCCCTCGACCAACTTCTGCCCCCGTTCCATCAACAATTTCGTAGCTTCATCTTCGGTTAGGTCAGCGCGTCCAATCAGTATGTTTTGAATCTGGAAACCGAAAAGGGGACAAATGACTTTGTAGGTCTTCAATTCATTTCACGTTAACAATATGTTATTACCTTGTCAGTTGTTCATTCTAAAATCTTCATTGATATAGAAAGCATCGCGAGAAGCGTGAGAACGTGCTTCTCAATCGCAGAACCTCTGCAAAAAATTTTGTAGGTCCATCACCGTTCGGGGAGGATAGGGGGAGGTGTTCGATGAATCAAGCCAGTAGCATACCGATTCAAAAAAGGAGACGGTAAACCCTTGGCTTCTCTCTCTATCTATCCCGTTCTGTGATAGACCTTTGCTTGTTGATCCGCCAATTATTTTGATACTTTGAGTATCGCACGCATCAAGGCTGTTAGAACCTTTCGCCTATTATGCCGCACTTTATGCACGATACTATCACCTTGTGCTTTTCATCTGGAAGAGCTACGCCCATTCCACTTTCATGCTTGTCAGTCGGCGCATAGTAGATCATCAAAGCAGATCTGCAACGAGGGCACTTCTCGACTGCCCATCTAAGATGCAGATGGCAAGGCTTGTCAATTGGGTGCTTCTCGGGATCGTATTCTATAGTAAGCCCTGTTTCGAGAACGGGGGTGACCTTTAGCCTTCCAATTCTCATTTTCTTATCTCTCATTGTCAATCTAGAATAGCTTCAAATCGTTCTTCATATAGTCTTTTGGAAAAAGGTCTGCTGTAAGAAGAGGGTGACGTTCGGCTTGCATTGCGAGCATAGATAGACCATGCTCCTTGAAAGTCACTCTAGCGAAGTTAGATAGTACTGTTTATAGAGGGCGCGTGGTTAACCACGGCTGTTATTAGTAAAACATATAAGTAAGCACAACTTAGACTTCCGATAGACAGGGGGAGTTTAATGATTGTAGGCGTAAAATTGGACCCAAACAGTTATAGAAGGATCAAAGAGTTCGTCGAAAAGGGCACGTATGAATCTGTAGAAAGTTTTGTCGAGATTGCGGTTCTCAATCAAATCTTGCTTGAAAGCAACGGAGTTGCAAGCCTCGGAGCGAGCAAAGAAGCAAGAGTTACATCCAAAGAAGAAGTCGCAACCAAACCGAGCCAAACCAAGCAGGCAGGAGTGCAGCAATTTATCGAGTACCTGGCCTGCCCAAAGGACGCTCCACTACCAGTCTTGCCACCTCTATCCTTGACCGAGGAGATAAGAGCGTTTCCAATTTGGGGCCAAATAAATAGACTTGCCCCGGCTAAGATGGCTCTCCGAATACTTGCCAACCGGGTCCTTCTTCTCGGAACCGACCGTGTGGATCTAAAAAAGTTCAGCGCAGACGCAGCCGAAACAGCAACTTTAACGCGTCTGTACATCGAGAAGAAAGACAAGAAAGAAAGAATACGCGGAGAAGGGCTCTATGTCGCTCTCGCAAAGAAAGATCCAGGAAGCCAGCAGAGGTTCATCAATTTCTACATCGGTAGATTGCCAAGTGGAAAAATGACCGATGGTATTCTTACAGGACTTGGGTTGGCTAGAATTGAACAAACTGATGATGGCTCGGTAGCCATAGGGCTAACTGAAGCAGGGCGCAAGCTCGCTTGCCTGTCTTCACCTTTGATTGATGAGTTCCTACTACAGGAGAAACAGATTGAAAACCCCTTTTCATCTGCCGAAGTTGAATTTCTATTGGATCACTTAGAAGTCAATAGGCCCGGCGAGTTTGAGTACATCGTATCCGTTCTGAGATTCATAAGGGAAGGAACGGTTACACCAACTGCCCTGCGTCAGAAGGTTGGTACGTTTTTACGAGACAAGTCTCCAACAATCAAGATTTCTGAAAAATTTGTTAACACAATGCAGGTCGGCTTGATGGGCAGACTTGTAGAAATGCGACTAGTAGGAATTGAGAAGGATGCTCAGAAATCGAAATACTCAGTCACAGATGCTGGCATGGCCCTACTGAATCGTGAGGTGAAAGCGTGAGCAACCTGAGAGAAGCGGAGTCGGAGGCATTCAATAAATGGTTCTCCTCACAAAAAACGTATAGTTCATTATCTGCGATGGAAAGAGCTCTGAATATCACAAAAGGTTACCTTCACTTGATAAAAGACGGCTCGCGCCGGGCTGCAAATCCTGAACTTAGACGGAAACTTAAAGAGGCAACTGGATTGAAGGAATTTGAACCCATTACAAACACGCCGAAAACCTCGTTGAAACAAATAAAAAGCGCCAAAGTGACTCCGCAAATATCAGGCGTTTCTAGCAAACAAAAGGAATTACCAGAGAATCTCTCGGCATCGCTGGTATCGGCTCTCAAAAAACTAGGATTGACCTTGAAGGCATGTTCGCAGAAGTACAAAATAGCGCTGGGTAACCTGAAAAAATACAAGAGTGGGGTCAGAAAACCTACGTCTGAGAAAAACATAGCGGCAGTTCTCAACATTCTAAATGATGCCGGATTAGTTACCTCAGAGAAAAAGCCGGTTGAAGAGATCAAGCTTCTAGAGCACGCTGTCGATATTTCGACCTTGATCAAAGAAGTCAAGGAACTCGGAGAAAAGGTGAACCAAATCGACGCAAAACTAGCGACAGCGCGACTGTATCAGGAGATGTCCGGAAAACCTGCGTCTAGCACTGCTCAAGAGAAAGCAAGGGTGGTCATGCGTCTGTTGATGTCACTTTCCAGCGAATTGGAATACTTCAAAAACTGCACAGAGGATGAACGAAGAATTTTCAAAGAAACAGTTCCAGGCCAAGACGTCGGTTATATTACAACACTTCTCAGAGCTTTATACGACGAAGACAAGTTTCAAAAATGGCTGTTTTTTTCAACCTACACAATGAAAGGAAAAGGGGAAAGTGATTAAATGTCCAGTGGAACAACTGGTTGCGAAGAAAAGATTCCCTTCAGTGCCTCAAATGAATGGGATTTGATAAGAATCATTGCTCTTCAGCTTTCTTCGCGTGATCCTCGTGCAAGTGTAAAGGAGCTAATAGACAACGCATTTGATGCTTTTTCAAGAATAGAGTACTCACCATCGGATGGGAAACAAGTTAGAGTCATCATAAGGAAAAAAGATCGACATAACCCACATATCAAAGTATTTGATAATGGAGCTGGATGGGAACCGCATAGAGATGCCTCCACTCTTAGACACGGTATGCCGGATTTTGAATATACAGTAGGGCACATTGGTGACTCGATCAAAAGGAAGTTCGCCGAATTCCAGAAGGCTACGGCTGAAGGTAGGTCCACAGGACAGTTCGGACTAGGTCTTTTTAGTTTCTGGGCTCTTGGAGAACGTCTTATTGTGTATAGTAGGTCAGTTCTTGAGAACGGTGAAATCGGTCCTTGCTCGATGATGGTTTGGCTAAGAGAAGTAAAAGATGCGACAATACAGCATAACGTAGAACCTCCCCCAGAACTGTCAAAAAGAGCAGGCTCTTTGCTGGTAGTTGAGCAGTTGCAGAAAACGCAAATGAATCTGATTACTGGGAATATGCTTGCCACCTATGTTGGTCGGGCTTGCAGACCTGTTTTGATGAAGACCGGTATCAAACTCGTTATTGATGATCATGGAAGCCAGTTCCTTGTTGAACCTAAGAAGTATGGAGGAACGAAGTTTCCAACTGTGAAGTATGAGACAGAAGGTGGTTTTGGTTCCATTACCATGGAGATCTTTGCCTTTCCACCAGTTGATTCTCCAGAAGAATATCAGGTTCCAGTGTTTTGCAAAGGCGCCAAAGTCTATAACGATATAACCGAAATCCCCGAGTTGAATATCTTTCCTTGGAATGCTAAAAAAGTCTATGGCGAGATTAACTACCCTTATGGGAGTATAGCTCCTTCAAGAATAGCGTTTGTTCCTGATGAGTTTATGGGTGCTTTCATTGAAACCATGCAGAATGTTACGAAGCAGCTAGCTGAATTTGTGAATAGACTTGAAGCATGGAAAAAGGCAAGGCAGAAGAGCAAATTCAACCAGATTTTCCGAGAGAAGTGGCAAGAGATATTCAAGAACCTGCCTGAAGACTGGAGAAGAAAAGACATAGGACCAACACCTCCGCCTCCACCCCCACCACCCCCAGTCGATATAGGTCCAATGTATAGAGTCGATATATCACCAGAAGGCTCGAAAGTTTCCTTTCGGACAGTTGAGGCATTCACAGCCAGGCCCTATGACTTGAACGGCAATATAGTACGCGATACCTCACTGATCTACTATTGGAAACTTGCAGGAAAGCCTCTAGGTCGGTTGACAGACGAGATGAAGAGGACTTGTCATTTCCAGGCCGCGAATCAAGAAGGAATAGCGACGCTAACAGTCACTGTACTCCAATACGTTAAAGAAGGAGATGAAGAAAAAACAATCAAGAAAACGGCCGCGACAAACTTCTGGGTTGTTAGAGAACTACCACCCAGACCGCCTCCTCCGCCTCCGTCTGGGGACCGACCTCCGAATTATGAAGAGAAAGGCATGGGGGAAGACGGCCCTCACTCCGAATATGATCCTGATCTGAAGATAGTCTCCATCAATTACCAGCACAAGGACTACATGAAAGCCAGTGAACATAGTGACGAGACGCTTTATCGGTACATTAACTATTGTTTCTCAAAGGAGATCGCTGTAGACAGATGGAAGAATCTAGATCCCCATGAATTGAGCGAAAGAATTATCGAACTCGTGTCGATCTCTGAACGCACATTTGACTGGAAAGAACTCGCCAAAAAACCCAAAGGGCGTCATCCAAAGGAAGAAGTAAGCACCGAGAGAAGTAGCTTTTGACTAGCACAATAAAATATCTGGATCTTAGAAATGGCGGTGTGGAAGTTGAAAATGAATATACTAGTGATTGGTTCAAAGGATCATAAAAGAGTTCATTGTATCGATTGGCAAGCGCCACTACCTAATATCGAGGAATATGATTCCGTTGTAATCAACATGCAGTCCTTGACTCAGAATGTATTTGACAAAATTGCCAACAAGATTGCTACAGAAATGAAAAGAGAAATAGCAACACTCTTGGATACAGAAAGAGAGGTATTTTGTATAGTGAACCAGTACCTCACACTTTCTCCTCCAACCACCGGATTCAAAGCGGTTACCAGACTTCCGCCTACAAACTATGATTGGTTACCAACTATAGTGAGTGTCAATGCTGAAAAGCCTGGCACATCAATCACAGTAATGAACAATCGATTTGAGGAGTACCTCAAAAGAGTCGATCAATGGAATCTCATTTTAGACTTGTATCAAGAGCCACCGGTTCAAGTGGCCATACAAAACACCTATGCGCAACTTGCCGAACTAACTGGCAATGTTATGAAAATTCTGCGTTTTCAATTGCTGCCAATAGCCGAGAACAAATCAAAGAAGATTATCGCTGGAACACTTGTTTATAAAGGAAAGGGAAGACAAGGTGGGATTCATCTGTTACCTCCGCCGACTAGATGTGATACTCACGAGGCAATAGAGATTCTATTAGACCTTATATATGGCAAACCTCTGGTCGCTCATCCTCCCTGGCGAGAAGGGATTGATGTGCCTGGAATCCAAGACAAAATGAAAAGAATGAACGAAAGATTTCAAGACATTGAAGAAATCCAGAAAAACATTGCCCTGCTTCAGAGTGAGATGGAAGAGCTTGATGCTTTTAGAGATTTGTTATCAGGAACCGGGAAAGACTTAGTAGAAGTTGTTCAAAGAGCATTATCAGAAATGGGAATCCATACACAAGAAACACAGGAAGGTTTTCCAGTTGATCTGATAAATAACAATATCGCAATCGAAGTGACGGGCATTAAAGGATCCATAAATGTAGGCTCTGAAAAGGTTAATCAGATTGCAAGGTTCAGAGAATTCCATCAGAAGAATGAAAAGATTGTCCTAATAGCAAATACCTACATGGATCTGAGACCCTCCGATAGAAAAGGGAAGATGAATTTTACGCCTGAAGTCAAAGAATACCTTAAGGCAGCAGATGTTTGTCTCATGACCAGCGAGACTCTTTTCGAACTATGGAAAGACGTTACAAGTAAGAAATTAAACGCCAACGATGTGGCAAAAACCATTCTCAATTGGAATGGAGAAATTATACTGAAAGATTTCGAGCGCGCGCGTACGGTTGGTTGATCATTGGGCAGAAGCATATTCCTTGTCCTTCTTTTTCGACTAATAAGTTTTTCATGAATCAACAAGTTCAGAGCTTGATTATGTTGCGCGCGTGTGAAAACACACAAAAAAAGGAAAGAGCATCTGTGATTCTAGTCCTTCTTCGAATTAGCTTTGATGATCTGGAAAATCAATTCTGGAAACCATATTACAATTAAGTTGGGACGCGCATCGGTTCCAGGAAGCTGTTGTTGACCTGAATTTATACCAACCAGCAGAAACTTGCGCCTACCAGGATATGTGAAGAGTTGGCCATCTTTAAGAATAGTGTAGTCTTGTAGGTCCATCAAGACTGGCCCGCCACTCATTCCAGGATGTGTTTCCACATCACCGAGCATGTAAGGCTTACCCTGAAACGGAACACCGAAAGGACTTGATAAGTTTCCCACGCGGGTAATAGGCAAATTATTGACTTGGTCATACCAACCAAAAGGATAACCCATTACAAAGATTTTCTCAAAATAGATCAGAATGTTTGCTGAATCGAGGTAGGATTTGTCCAACGTTAGGAGAACATATTTTGCTCGATCCAGGTTCACTGGAATTAGGACCACGTCAACAAAAGGGACATCGTGTTCGAGCCATCTTCTATTGGCGCCATCGAAGAGATCAACAGTCACCTCTTCATTTTGACTCAGATCTTCAACTTTGGTGTGAAGATTCAATCTAATCTGATCTATTCGCGGCTTTGGATCTGTTTTGTAATAATCATCGCCGTAGATGACATGCTTATTAGTTACGAGATAAACGTTCTTTTCATCATCGGAGAAGAAAAAGCCAGTAGCACTCGTTTTTCGTTCTCCACTTAGTAGACCGACTATGATTGTTGTTGCTGTGAATATCTCATGAATTCCAACCATACTCTTCAAACAAGATTTTGATGCCTTGTTATTTAGATTTTTCCGATTTAACTTTCTGCAGGTCTTTTTCTATAGCTACTATTCGTTTTTCGAGTTGCTCGATTTTGCTCAGTGCATCTTGTAAGGTTGGAATGACAAGTCTTCCACTGGGTTCATGATTCAATAGCTTCTTCATCTCATCTCGAAATTCTGATTGCTCGAATAGTTTCTGAGCTGCTTTAGGCACATTTCCTCGACTTCGGAGTGTTGGCTGGAATAGATCAAATGCAACCCTTTCCGATGCAGTTAGTGCATTGCGGTCACTGAATCTTGGATGCTCCCACCAACGCAACTCGGTTATAAAATCAGGATTCAACCCCGCCGCAGAAGTTCCAGTGGCAACACTGCTGTCACGAGTGATGAGATGTTGCTCTATTCGGCGCCTCAGTTTATCAGCTATTCCCACATATACGACGTAGCACGTACGCTCTTTCCCTCCGAATAAAACGTAGACTGCGGGTGTGTTAGGCAGTCTCGAGATTGAAGAGACATTGACCATTATATTGACCATTATATTACGACGTTTATTACCTATGGTCTCAAGCTATAAAAAATTGACCGTAGGATAACCCCCGCGCGCTCATACGGGGAGCGCTTAAATCGAGGCGTAGCGCGCGTGCCTGTTCCTAAATTCGTTTGTGAAGTAGTTTATGTTTTTGACTTTGCTTGGTCTATGGATGGTGATGTGCCTTGGGATACGAGAAGCTACGTTCGGAAGGCACGACCCAACTCCATCGCACTTGAAAAAGGGAATTTGGGAACACGCATGCGCGCTCATTTGCAGAGAGCCCAACAGCTAGAACGGGAAATGGTTGATTCTGTGCAAGAGCAGTCAGTATCTCGAATTAGAAGACATAGACATAGTTGGGATGTTCGCCACTACTAGAGGCACCTTCCATGCCCTTGTCTAAGAAATACTTCTCAACGTTTCTGGCGATGGCTTCGGTGTCTGCTTTCCATTGGTGCCAAAACCTTGGGCTTTCGTGTTCTGTTCCGCGACGGTCTGGGTCATCAGTTACGCCAATAGTCCACCTCGGATAAGAAGTCCCTGCGACTGTGCGTTCAATCTCACTTTCTATCTCGGATTCGTTCACAACGCATCAATAGTGGTCACACTCTATCAGAATTTATATTTTTGGGTATTCCAAATTCGGTCCTTTCTCA
>Ga0315274_10013527_pt1 | contig 11615 bp, 12 predicted proteins | sample YL17G02_20_MG_FD_203700 | JGI IMG/M metagenome (GOLD analysis project Ga0315274, IMG submission 203700) | Sediment microbial communities from Yellowstone Lake, YNP, Wyoming, USA - YL17G02_20 | ecosystem: Environmental > Aquatic > Freshwater > Lake > Sediment | place: USA: Wyoming | collected...
TTCTATCTAACCTTCTTGAATCCATATTCTTAAATCAAATTCTTTAAAAGAAGGGGTATTATTCCCTCTATTAAGCACGCCGTGTAGCGCTGAAGGAACAAGGACTTTAAGTTGGCGATTAAAACGAGATGATAATTGAACATTAATTTCGGCTCATAATAAGTCTTTTACTTGAATATCTATTAGAGAAAATAATTGAAATTCTAAGCGGAATTATATCGGACAACATATCACGGAATATATCTTGGAGTTTATCAGGTTATTTAACAGAATATAAAACAAGACATAAGCGACGCCATAAGAAAAAATATTTCTTAGGGGGGCAACCCATAAAATTGGGACGCACCACTCATTCCTATGTCTTCAGTGTTTAATTTTTAAATCCGTGGTTAGAAAAGGAACGGTTTTATAGTCTTTGTATTATCAGTTTTGGTCGTCTGGTTTTCTCTTTGCTAATTTGGTAAGCATTAAGAATTTTTTGACTGACGACTTTCACTTTATTCTGGTCCTGTCCAACTACTTCGACTAACACTTCACCTTTTTCTATTTTACCCCCGACTTTTTTCTTAAAGATAAAGCCAGCACTGTAATCGATTTTATCATCAATGGTTCTTCTCCCACAACCCAATTCGACTGACAATAAACCAATTGATAATGCATCAATCTTTTGGATATAGCCATCTCTTGAACTTTTAACTTGAAGTATGTGCTTTGGTTGCGGCAATAGTCTATAATTATCAATAACTCGAACATCGCCCCCTTGTGCTTTGATAATCGCTCGAAATTTTTCTAATGCTGCACCCGATTTCAGTGCGTGTTCAATCTTGCTTCTTGCCTCTTGCTTCTTACATCTATTATTCATCAAGAGCATCTCTTCGACTAAAGCGATTGTTAGTTGCATCAGGTCTTGAGGGCCTTTGCCCTTGAGACACTCAATCGACTCGATGACTTCTAAAGAATTTCCAACCATATTGCCTAAAGGTTCGTCCATATTGGTAATCAAGGCAACCATTTTCTTTCCCATCCGCTTGCCGATTTCAATCATAATTCGCGCCAGTTGTTTTGAGTCTTTGAATTCTCTCATAAATGCACCGGAGCCGGTCTTAACATCAAGTACTAAACCATCAATCCCTTCGGCCAGTTTCTTCGACATAATCGAAGCGGATATCAAAGGTATCGAATCGACCGTTGCCGTAACATCTCTTAACGCATAAATCTTTTTATCGGCGGGTGCGAGTTCTTTGGTCTGTCCCATCATTGCAACGCCGATTTTCTTGAGTTGTGATTTAAACTCGGCTTCGGTCAAATTAGTTCTAAAACCAGGTATCGATTCTAATTTATCTAATGTTCCGCCCGTATGTCCTAAACCTTGACCGGAAACCATCGGCACAACAACACCACACGCTCGAGCTAACGGTGCTAAAATCAATGACACTTTATCGCCAACGCCACCAGTTGAATGCTTGTCAATCTTTTTGCCAGGAATTTTTGATAGGTTAAAAACTTTACCCGACCGCATCATCGTATCGGTTAAGGCAGTCGTCTCGTCAAAACTCATACCTTGAAAATAGACCGCCATCAAAAATGCTGAGAACTGATAATCAGGTATCTCAGCTTTGGTATAACCAGAAACTAAAAAGTCAATCTCATTTTTGGTCAGTATTTTACCAGAACGTTTTTTGAGTATTATTTGGTATGCGTTCACCCCGCCTTTCCTAATATCACTTAATCCTAACCTATCTGTTTGTTTTAAGGGAAGGGCGGGGCTCATCAAATATTAGAATATTTTTACCGTAAAATATTTCTTAGGATTAGTTTTAATATCTTCCAGTAATTCTTGGAGTTTCTGATTAGTCTTTAGAACTTCATGATACAACTCTTCACTTGTGACTAACTTTTTAACAGTTCCTTCGGATTTTAAATAATCGCCTAAGGTATCGAGTTTAATGACTAATGCCTCCAATTGTGCAGTTATTCCGGTTAAAGGTATCTCGAACCCTTTTGCTAGCGTATCGAATTTGCCGAACAGTTCTTTTTTAATTGATATTAATTGCGAGTCGATCGAAACCGATTCCAATTTTGTCACCAGATTATCAAACTTTAAGAAGAAACCCTCCAGTTCTAACACTTCATTAGTACCGTAAAATTTGGTAGTATTAGTAACCTCGGCACCATTGCCGGGCGTCATGGTCAAAATCCGGTCAGTACCGAAATAACTGAGGCTCCGAATCGAGAATTTCGTATCCTCAGTAAGCGCTACATCCTTCGCAACAATTATCTGCACCCGTACTTGCTCGTCCTTATCAACGAGCTCAATCTGGTTAACTTTGCCTTTCTCCATACCTCGAATAAAAACCATGGCACCGGTCTTTAGTCCGGAAATCTCTTTAAAATAGACATTGACTTTGTAACCGTGAATGCCCGGGTAAACTCCGGACAGATATAAATAACTGAAAACAATTATTGAAATTGCGACGAGCACAAAAAACAACACCAAAATTTTTCTTGATTTACTCATAATGCTCCTTTATTACTTCTTTGTTTTCTAATTTACCAATTCTACCGATTTTTAATAGATAGATTGTTTTTGCTCCGATTTGTTTTATTGTCTCCATATTATGTGTCACAACTATGCCTGGTTTGTTTAGATTTTTAATTATAGCACAAATTCTATCATGTGTCACTGGGTCAAGTCCAGTGGTGGGTTCATCGTAAAGCAGATAAGTCGGATTATTAATTATTGCTCGTCCGATCGCAACGATTTTCCGTTCGCCACCCGACAGTTCGGTCACGCTTCTTTTTAAGAAATTTTGGTCTATGTTTAAAAGTCCAGCAACCGACTTAACTCGCTCGTTAATCTCAGCCGAGGTTAAGCACGAACATTCTTCTAACGGTAATCGGATGTTCTCCTCAACGGTTAGGGAATCAAAGAGTGATGAATGTTGAAAGACAAATCCGAATGTTTCATCTTTGTCAATAATAACCTGACCGGTATCGGGCATTATGAGTCCGGCAATAATTTTTAAAAGCACAGTTTTACCCTCACCGGTCGGGCCTAATATCGCAACCAGTTCATTAGAAACTTCAAAACTAATATCATCCAAGACTTTTATACAATCAAATATTTTTGTTACATTTATTACTTTTATCATCTTATTTTTAACCACGGATTTGACCGATTTAACGGATTATCACCATGAAGACACGAAAACCCACGCACTCGAAGAGTCAGCGAAGCGCAGACACGAAAATTTATTCTTTCGTGCATGGGCTCATTTCACTTCGCCCACGCTTCGCGTGCCGTGGCAATCTTTTTTCTGTGTAATCTGTGGTTTCATATTCTATCTAAATAAAATTATTGCTGCGATAAAATCGAGAATCAAGACTAATACGGTCGACATTACCACCGCATTAGTTGCGGCTCGGCCAACTTCTTTTGCCCCGCCGGACACTCGAAATCCATAGTAAACACCGGCCGACGATATCCAGAAGGCAAAGAAAATTGATTTTATAAAACTTGCCCAAAAATCAAGTGGATAAAACGGATGAGTTATACCATAAAAAAAGACATTCACGTTAATGGCAAAGAAAGCCTGGGCAAAGATCGCTCCAAAAATAAGCGACACTGCAATCATTATCGCACTCAAGAAAGGTAATGCTAATAATGTTGCTAAGATGCGTGGTTTAGCCAAGAAGTTTTCGGGATTTATTTTCATCGCTTGTAACGCATCGATCTGCTCGGAAATTTTCATGGTGCCGATTTCCGCTGCCATCGCCGATACCGAACGACCGACTACTCCTAATGCAGTCAACACCGGTCCTAATTCAATCATAATCATTCGTCCAACCGTTAGTCCTAAGAAATATTTTGGTAACATGTTAGAAATCTGATAAAAGCTTTGCACGGTTGTAACTAATCCCAAAAAGAAACCGATTATAACAATTAAGGGTAACGAATTAATACCGATTTCGTATGATTGGTCAATGAATCGCTCAAAAGTCTTATAACCTTTTCCAGAGCTAAAAACACTTCGAAAGGGGAAGAAGAGAAAATCGATTATTTTATCCATTCGTCTCGGTTCACAAACCATTGAAACGGATATTGCCGAACATATTCCGATAAACGGTCAGCAATGATTTGGGCTAGTTCTTCGTGAGTTTTATTATCTGGCAAGACTGGTTCCGAAATTTCTATCCGGTAAACTTTCTTACCGACATTATTTAATACGACATATCCGAAGATAATTGGCGCATTATATTTAACGGCATATCCAGCAGGTCCGCGCGGGATAGTTTTTTCTCCGGTTAAAAACTTGACAGCGATACCTCGACCGGTGATGTCACGATCACCCAAAAGCACCAGAATTCGGTTGTTATGTAAGGCTGTCGCCATTTTATCTTTTTCGCGGGTAAAGAGAATTTCCATGCCAGTCTTGCTTCTTAACAAATTAAACAAATCGGATTGTCCAGGAATCTCTTCGGCAACCGCAGTCAATGGAAAACTAAGACTGGCAACATAGACTCCGGCCAAATCCCAATTCCCAATATGTCCGGTTAATAAAATTGCACCTCGACCAAGCGCTAATGTTTTAGTTAGATTTTCTTTGCCGGTAATTTCAAACATCCGCTCAAGCGTGTCCTTGTCCAGAATCGGAATGCGTAATAAATCAGACAGGCAGACAGTATAATTAGTGATAATTTTAGCCACGTTAACCAAAGAAGGGGTTTGACCACAGCGGATTAAATTCTTCTTTAATACTAACCGTTCTTTGCGTGCAAATAACAACGCAAAGATAGTTAGTATTTTGGCAATAAGAACCGTTAACCAACGTGGTAGCAATGTTACAATTTGCATGCCTAAGTAGAATATATAAACTTGAACGGTTTTACTCATTAAAACTCTTTATGCTTAACTTTTCAAAATATTATCAATCTTTCGCAATAAGTCAACCCCGCCCTTCATAAAAATTATAACAAATACTGTTGTTTGATAAACACACTAAAGAAATGAAGGGTCAGGTCAGTCCTGCATCTAACTGTCAACCATCAACTGACGACGGCTTGTCAAGACTTGACTTTAATAAATACCAGCATAGAATATACAGGAAATAACTGGTTAAATAAATTGTGATTAAACAAAAAAGAGATTCGAGTAAATTTTTAACACCACAAGAAATTGTCGCGTATCTTGATCATTATATTATCGGTCAGAAAAAAGCCAAGATGTCAGTTGCGATTGCTTTACGCAATCGTTGGCGCAGACAACGTGTCACCGGCAAACTAAAAGAAGAAATCTATCCCAATAACATCATTTTAATCGGTCCAACCGGGGTTGGCAAAACTGAAATTGCCCGAAGGTTAGCTAATCTGGTTCAGGCACCGTTTATCAAAGTTGAAGCTTCCAAATTCACCGAAGTCGGTTATGTTGGTCGCGATGTTGATTCAATGGTTCGCGATTTAATGGAAATTGGGGTTAGTATGGTTAAGAGCGAAAAAACCGAAGGTCTAATCGACAAAGCAGAAATTTTAGCGGAAGACCGTATATTAGATTTACTGTTACCGACCAACCGACCACAAGAGGTCCCCCAAAAAGATTTCGTAATTATGGATGACGGGAAAATCGCTGTTTCGGATACTAAAGAAAAACTCCGCAAGATGCTTAAAGCCGGCAAACTTGATGACCGGGTTGTAAAGGTTGAAACGAATAAACCAAATTTACCTTTTATCGAGGTCTTTACAAATGCGGGAGCGGACGATATGTCGTTAAAACTACAAGAAGCTTTCACCGATACTTTTCCTCAAAAAACCAAGAAACGAAACTTAACGGTCAAGGAAGCAAAGCGGGTTCTCGCCATAGAAGAAGCGCAAAAATTACTCGATATGGAAGAGGTTGTTAGTGAAGCTAAATCGCGGGTGGAAAATTCAGGAATTGTCTTTTTAGATGAAATCGATAAGATTGTCGGCTCCAATAGTAAAGCCGGTCCAGATGTCTCTCGCGAAGGCGTTCAACGTGATTTATTACCGATTGTTGAGGGTTCAAATGTCTTGACCAAATATGGTATGGTTAAGACCGACCATGTCTTATTTATTGCGGCGGGTGCTTTTCATAATGCCAAACCTTCGGATTTAATACCCGAATTGCAAGGTCGATTCCCAATTCGGGTTGAACTCGACTCGTTAAATAAAGACGATTTCTATCGGATTTTAATCGAGCCGGAAAACGCTTTAATAAAACAATACATTGCGCTTATAGCGACCGAGTCGGCAAAGTTAAATTTTACCGATGATGCGATTAAGAAAATCGCTGAGCTCGCCGCAAATGTCAATGAACAGATGGAGAATATTGGGGCACGTAGATTACATACCGTAATGACAGCACTTTTAGAAGATATCTTGTTTAAATTACCCAATCGTGAATTAAAAGAGATTAATATTAATGGTGAATATGTCGTAGACCAGTTAAAGAATATCATCGAAAATAAAGATTTAAGTCGATATATATTGTAATAAGAAAGGATAGAAAACCACGGATTGAACGGATTAGACTGATTACCGACAAAAGAAAAGAATCTGTGGAAATCTGTGTAATCTGTGGTTAAGAAAGGAAAGTAAAAGAAGTATTATGAAAAGAGATTTAGTATCAATTGCTGATTTATCAAAAGATGAAATCAATAAACTAATCTATAAAGCAACTGATTTACGGGAAGAACTAAAGTTTGAAAGCCGATTAAATCATTTAGCCGGCAAGGATTTAGCATTAATTTTCGAAAAGCCATCTTTACGGACGCGCGTAACTTTTGAGGTGGCAATGCATCAGCTCGGCGGTTCTGCGATTTATTTGACTCAGCTGGACATTGGTTTGGGCAAAAGAGAATCAATCGCCGATGTTTCACATAATTTAAGCCGATGGGTTTCGGGCATCTGTGCGCGAACCTTTGTTCATAAAACAATTGTCGATTTGGCAAAATATAGCGGGGTCCCCGTCATAAACGCGCTTTCCGACTTAGAACATCCCTGTCAAGCATTAGCTGATTTTTTAACCATCTATGATAAATTTGGTAAAATCGAAGGAGTTAATCTTGCTTGGATAGGTGATGGTAATAATGTCTGTAATTCACTAATATTAGGAGCCGGAATATTAGGTTTAAATATGAAAGTTGCTACGCCGAAAGGCTATGGTCCAAAACCAGAAATCGTTACACAAGCAATGGGGTTTGCCAAAAAGACAAAAGCAAAGATTGTATTGATGGATGAACCGATTGGGGCGGTCAAAGACAGTGATTTTATTTATACCGACACTTGGACATCGATGGGTCAAGAAGCCGAAGCAGAAAAAAGACGGACGATTTTTAGTAATTTTCAAGTTAATACAAAACTTTTAGCAAATGCACCGAAGCATTATAGTGTTATGCATTGCTTGCCGGCTCATCGAGGAGAAGAGATTACGGATGAAGTTTTAGACGGTCCACATTCGGTAATTTTAGACCAAGCCGAAAATAGACTTCATATCCAAAGAGCAATACTCTTAAGATTACTTGTGAAATAAATTAAGTTTTATATCGGAGATTAGTTTGCGGGATAAATCCCGCCTCGACATTCAAGTACTTATAGTTTGAGACTTATTGTTTAAGATAACGTGGCGGGATAAACCGACACTCGTCTTTTATCTCTTGTTACCCGTTCGAATTTTACATGACCGCTAACAAGCGCAAATAGTGTATCGTCTTTACCGCGACCAACATTAAAACCAGGTAGAATCTTAGTACCGTGTTGACGGATTAAAATACTACCAGTATTTACCAGTTCGCCCCCAAACTTTTTAACACCTAATCGCTGACCGGCGCTATCGCGACCATTTCTTGACGAACTTGCACCTTTCTTATGTGCCATTTGTAGCGTTCCTTTCTCTCATATCGTTTTATCATTATAACTCAATGATAGCATTTGTCAAGTTTATAATTAAAAAATTCTGCAAACATTTTTACCACTACACCCCGCATCTTTCGATAAGTTAACTGAAGATAATACTGGATTTTATAGTTTATTTCCACACAACCTAGCAAAAGGTGCGGGGGGACAGCACGGATGCAAAACGTAGATGGAGCGAAGTGACATCCAATAAAAGAAAACACGAATCCCGAAGGGAAGGTGAAACCAAATTGAAACAGAAAAATTTAACATCAAGTGTCTTCGTTGTATTTTTTAAAATCTTGAAATCTTCCAATCTTTTAATCTTTGAATCGTCTCGTGGGTGTTTGACCTACTTGGTTACCTGGTAGGTGTGACCTACTCGGCTGTGTAGTAGGCAACCTAGGGGGCTACCCAGTAGGTAGCCTAGGGGCTTGCCCCCCGGCTCACCTAGTAGGTGACCTACTATATTACCTAACCCGTTGTCTAGTAGGTAACTTACCCGATTACTTAGCAGGTCATCAGGTAGGTTATATACTATGTTACCTACTCGATTACTAAGTAGGTAATCTACTAGGTCAATTGCGTCCGTGCCTAAAATTCTAAAATTGAAAGATTGCAAGATTAGGAGATTATAGGATTCATAATGAACAGATTATTTTCTAATTTTACTTCTACTAGATTAGTTCATTTTAAACAATTAAAACAATCTATAAGTTTGTCTGCAAAAATAGAAAATACCCATTGAAATGATGCTTAATTTTACTAATGTTAAATTCCCGAAGTTCTCTTCTAGAGAAAACCATTCCCAATTTCTTGAAAGTATTCTGTTCCTGCTCTTCATTATGGCAGGGCAGAACAAAGCTTAAAGTGTCATCTTTTATTTCAGGATATTTACGAGAGTCAAGAATGTTTCCCTCAGCTTTTACTTCAGTCATAATTCGGAATCTTAGTTTCACAGAAGCTCTTTCAACATTACGTACTTTACTAAAGCTTTGTTGTTGGGACAATATAGAAATAAGTGTTTGTTTTAAGTTGTCAGAGATTTCTTTACCACTTTCCTTTAAGCGCTCCTCTAAAACTTGATAAAATGATTGACTAATCAGGTTTTCAACACTAATGGTTTCAAAAAAACTTCCATAAACCAAACAAACTTTCGTATGTCGTTTCTTTCTCCCTCTGACAAGATAAAATACATCTCTTACTGGCAATGAGAATATATCATTCCCGGCTTTTTCCATTTGCTGTTTGATAATACTGTTTTCTCCAGTAATAATTTCCTCAATCTTTTTGCTTCTTGATGGGATGGTTGAATTAAAGGAAGAGACCGTATAAGAATTGCTGTCTTTCAATTCAATTAGTTCTCCACCTGTGAATATTTTTCTGTCTTGATTAAGACGAATAGCCAAATCCGGAAACACCCCATCATTTCTACAGGACAACAGCTTTTGGTTAAAAGGAAATTGGTCTAACCTTTTTAATTTCAAAAAAGAATGTTTCTTCTGAACTAATGAACAAAAGAAGTGATAGATAGAATATGTCATTTTTTAAATAATCTAAGGACTTCCCTTTTCGTTATCACAAAATGATCGGAATCAACATCCCAGATTTCCTTTAAGTTTTCTGTGTAATTATATTCTTTGTAAGATCTCATCACATTGTCGGATTGACTAATTTCTTTTAAGCGATATTTAATATACTTCACATTTTCCGAATCAATTTCGATTCCGATTGATTTTCTTCCCAATTGTTTTGCCACGACTAACGTGGTTCCTGTTCCAGCAAAAGGGTCTAACACAGTATCGCCTATCTGGGTAGATGAAAGAATTATCCTCAGTAACAATGCTATTGGCGATTGTTGTTTATGAAATCGCTCTCCGTTTTCTTTCCTAATAGCTTCATCTCCGGCAAAATAACCAGCGGTTAACTCTCTTATATCGTCCCACACATCGGTTAAATAAACGCCATTTTCTCGTTCATATTTATAATTCGGCGGCAACGGTGGAGAAATCCGTAACCGATTAAATATTCTCGGCTTATCACCTTTGGTGGCAAAAGCAATCACTTGATAGTTCTTACCGAACTTGTTATTGCAGGGAACGGCCGAAGTTTTTTTCTTCCAGATAATAAGGTTTTGAAATGACCAGCCAGTTTCGCGCAAGCACTGCAAGATAAATTCGGTATTCTTTTCCCTGTGCATAAAGTAAATAGCGCCGCCATCGGAAGTGATTTCAAAGATACCTTTGCAAACATCTTTCATCATCTGCCAATATTTTTCTTCGGGTAAATTATCGTTCCATGAGGTATATTCTTTGTCCTGATTAAACGGCGGGTCTAAAAAGGACAAATCAATCTTTTCAAAAATTCGATTATGCGAAAGATACTTTAAACAATCACCGCGAATAATTTTATAATTGCTCATAATTTTCCCACTCGGATTCTTTTCTATCAAAGTCAAGATTTTTTTCCAAATAAGGTAAAAACATTTTATCAGAAAGTAGTTTTTCTACAGATACAATCAAATTTTTTGCTTCTTCTTTGCTCAGTACCCATTCTGATTCCCAAAACCTCGGTGCATTTGAAGGAATATTCAGTTCTGATAATATGACATTGACATTGGTTATAAATGCCGTTCTTTTCGATTGTCTGTGAGTTGCTCTAATAGTGAAATGGGTTCGCCTTTCTCCTAACGGAAAGCCTAATAATTGAAAGTCGTATTTATCACCCTTAAACACATTCTTCATAACCGTATAATAACACAAAATTGGAAAATATGCTACTTTTTTTCACTTCTTTTCATACCGGTTCTTCATAATTAAATTGAGCATCGAAATAAGGAAGTAGGGTAACTACTAAATTAATACTACCGTTCGGGATTTCCTCCATGTTCATACAATTTCCAATTATAAGTTTGTGATTTGTGGACATAGTATTATCTAATTAAATCATAACCAATATTACTTAGAAGTCAACTAATGCAATAATGAAGAGCTATCAAAAATTGCTTGTCTGTAAGTTTTTACTGATTATTCCTTAATTTTCCCCTTGCCAAAGAGGCAAAAATTCCACCAAAACAAAGCACCGCAAAGATTGAAAATGCGACCTTAATGCTTTTTAAGAATAATCCATAGTATTCGGGTGCGATTTGAACCCTGCCCATAATAATTGAAAATATGAGCATTGCAATGCCCATACTGAATGTCTGCCCGACCATTCGCATTGTTGCAAGTGTACCGGATGCAACGCCATAAAATTTTTTATCAACCGAACTCATTATCGCATTAGTGTTGGGCGAAGAGAAGAGCGCAAAGCCCAAACCTAAAAGAAGCAGGTTCGCTACAATTAATCCAATACTTGTATGAGTATTAATTAGCACAAGCAAAACAAGTCCTGAAAAGGTTAATGCCATACCAATCGAAGCGGTCACACGTGGTTCAATCTTGTCAGAAAGTCTTCCCGCAAACGGCGAAAAAACTGCCATCACGATTGGTTGTGATACTAAAACTATACCGGCATTCTGCGGATTGAGTCCTTTGATATTTTGCAAATAAAGACTCAAAAGAAACCCGACTGCGGATGTTGCGCTGTAATTAATTGCCGCCGCAAGGTTTGAAAAAGTATAAACAACATTATGTCGAAACAGATTTATGTGCAAGATAGGATTTTTAGTTTTTGTTTCTCGTATGATAAATAAAAGGATTGCGACA
>Ga0315274_10013532_pt1 | contig 11614 bp, 9 predicted proteins | sample YL17G02_20_MG_FD_203700 | JGI IMG/M metagenome (GOLD analysis project Ga0315274, IMG submission 203700) | Sediment microbial communities from Yellowstone Lake, YNP, Wyoming, USA - YL17G02_20 | ecosystem: Environmental > Aquatic > Freshwater > Lake > Sediment | place: USA: Wyoming | collected...
CCAGTTTCCTGATGATATTTCAGTGATGAAGATGCTTTATCTTTGCAGTATTGAAGTCAGTAAGAAATGGACAATGAAGCTCCCCAACTGGAACAGGATTTGGGGTCTCGTGGGTATCCCCTGAGAATTGGCACAGTTATCAATTCACTTCGGAGAAAGGGTCAGCAAGTATTTGTAATAATGGCGGAATGGGAACTTACACAAAACTATTGACAAGCTCGATGTCTTCGATATATATGAATTCACCTGACTATTTCAGGCTTACCAATCATCTTAAAACTTACTTCCACTGTTGGCTTCGGTTCACCTTCATACTCACAATCAAACATAATTCTCTGCTTCCCACTTGGGAGATATGGCAATTCGGAATCCGCTTGCACTGTCTGAATTAAATTCCAATTAGAGTCATAGACCAAACTCTTTCTATCGCCCTCGCAGACAAGATATTGCGTTGGTTTAAGGCTAACCGGGAACGTTATGCTTTGGAAGTTGATCTCAAAGGATGGATTTGTTATCAATGCCGTCTCTGAATTACCATTCGGTATTACGCGCATGATAAATCGCAAGGGCTGTCTGTCAAATTTATTATTCACCTCATATTCTGAACCTGATGGTTGACCCGGTTGCTTTTCTTCATAACATGAAAGAAACTTAGCAGAAAATTCAACAGGATAGATCAGCCAGCCACCGTCTTTAGCTAACTCAAGATGAAATTCGCTTTCCCTCATTCGCTGTCGCTGTTCATCTGAAAATGTTTCGCTGAGTCGTGCCTTCTCCCATTCACGGATCGAATTAAGCATTGCATTAGCCTGTCCATTTCTTTTTAAGGTATTCAGGCTTCCCACGATTGCACATCCGGCATCATATCCAGCGCACTTTGTCATGACCCACTCAACATCATCAACTGATGTTGCTTCAAGTTCACCTTCAACTGTTCTTATTAGAAACCATCCCAACATTCTCGGGAATAAGTTACGCTCAAAATAAGCCTGATTTCTAAATCGGTATTCTGGCATCCCTTCTCGCATAGCTTTTCCCCATGGTTCGCCCCAATTCATTCTCGTATGAATATGCCATAAATAATGTGATAAACCACTCGCATCATTGATTACGTCATTTTTCCAACCATCGAAGCACTGCTTTACAAAACGGTTTTCTGCATAAAGCCCATATCTGGTAGCAAAGCATCCCTCTAGTCCATCAAATGAAATTTGCTTTAGACCCGTCTTGTTAAATAATTCAACAATTCTATTAGTTAACTCGTCTTGCATATCCAAATTAGGGAAGAATACCTTGTAGGGATGATCCCACAGCTTGCCAATGTCTGATCCGGCTTTATGAGCAGATGGCTTTGTGCCAAAAGCACCGCGCTTGCAGCCGATAAGTTTCCATGGCTCAATTTCAGATATTGCCTCATACTGCACCAATTCTTCATCAATAATGGCAGTGGACAGCCATTGTTGCTCCTTAAAAGATTCTGGATTAACGACCACAATTTCTGTGACACTTTCATTAATATCATCTGCCAGACTGCTTGAGCCAACCCTCATTAGTCTTGAATTCGGTGTCGGTGTTACGTAGGAATCATTGGTGGTGATAAAGTTCGTGAGCGTGTGAATGCCAAGACGGATGCCTGTCTTTTCAGCTTTTTCAACGCATCTCATCATGCTTTCATCACCATCGGGGAACTGGTTTGGACTTAGCTGGAAGTGCCCCCATGTATTAAACGGTCCCTCGTGATAGACATACTTTAGTCCAGCCTTATGAGCATATCCCAATATCTCATCGAGATTCTGTTCACCGAAGCTTGTGATAAGATAGGAAAGCTTTGCTGTTGGCGAGATTTTGCCCCAAACACCGTCAAGTAACGGATGAGGTAATCCCTCATCAACCTCTATTTTGCCAATGGTCATCAAAGCCTGATCAGCAGGACAACCGAAAAGTGCGATCTTAGAGCCGTTTATGCCTTCATCTCTATCTCTGGAGTATGCCTGCACTGCACTACCATATTCAGTGGGTGATGCGGCATGAGATTCGCTTCCAACACCAATATTGGGATATTCAGAAGGTCTGCCACCAATAGTATGTATATTCAATGCTTGTATGCCAAAGGCAAACTTGTCGTCACGGACAACTCCTACAACCTCACCGATCGTCTGAGATATTATCGTTGGATACGGTCCCCACATCACTATATCTGGATTTGCTCCCTCGACTGATTTAAGCTCAAATATGATATGTGTTGACTTAATATCTACCTGAATTGTGGCAACAACGTCAGTTTTATATATAAGTCTTAACTGCTTAGATGCCCCGTCATATATCATCATCTTTGGGCTTTCTACTGTATTGTCTATGGCTATACTTAACAAAGAAGCTGTTTGTCCTTCCGGGAAATATTCTTTTTTCTGTAAAAGGTCGTAGATGCTTTCAATCTGACCTTTTTCATTCAAACCGATAAGCAAATTATCCGTCTGAAAATTCAGGGATTTTCCTGTAATACAAAAAGCGAATATAAGGGTTGCAGATTGTGATAATACATTCATAGTTATTAATTATTCCTTTCGTTATCAATAATTCGAGCATACATGTATTTGCGGAGCTTTCCATTTCTCATCTATTATATCCTAACCTTGCCCAAGGCTCACCTTTACATGACTTTATTGTGCTTATCAGGTTCAGGATTATTGTAAATCCTCTCCAAAAAGATTAACAGCAATTTATATTTTATGACACTTGGTCATAATATACCATATTTTTCATATACATCACGAAGATATTTTCCCTGTCTTAGTTCCTCTCTCGTCTTATTTTCTCCATCAACTTTCTTCAAAGCCCATTCGATAACATCCTTCTCAACCTGTTTGGGAATAACAACAATTCCGTCAATATCACCAAACACAATGTCACCCGGTCTTACTATGACATCACCACAGTTTATTGCACAGTTGTAGTCTGCAACTATTCCGCGCCCGTTTGAGTCCACTGGCTTCATCCCTGTGGAAAAAACTGGAAACTGCATGTTAATAATTCGTCGAGCATCCCTTATATATCCATCTATGATAGCACCGTAAGCTCCCCTGACCTGAGCGGCAGTTGAAAGCAATTCTCCCCAGAAGCAAGTACGAACAGAACGTCCTGTTGAAGCAACGAGTATGTTCCCGGGTTTTAGACTATCCACAGCTTCGATCTCAAGCTTATAAGGCTCTTCTGTTCTTTCGTATATATCAATAGACATTACCGTTAAGGCACGACCAACAATCACTGCCTCTGGATGGAGTGGGCGTATATCTGCACGCATCGCCTGATCGTGTAATCCAAATTGATCAAGCGAATCGCTCAGAACGGCTGAATATAATTTGGCTTTCATAAACTGGAGCATTTCCAGATCGTCTTTGAATGAAACCATAATCATTACCTCATTTTATTGTGGATCAAAATTCGACCATGTGGCAAATTCACGAACAAATGAAACGATTTCATTGATTGTTACATCAAATAAGGATTCCCCTTTTTCAGTAGTTGCGTCTTCGGGATGTGCAAATGCCCCTGTCTTACTGAGTTGTTCAAAACTTCGTGGAACGACTACTCGACTTGAGCGACTGAAATCCGGGCAATAGAAAGCCGACTCAAATGGGATTTCTGCCCCTTTGGCAACTTCACGCTTAACCAGTTTCGGTTGTAATCGCAAAATCATGCTTGTTTCTATTTCACACGCATGAATCACGTGGTCTTGCTTGACATCAGCTAAATCTGCGATCTGCTTTCCTGCAATAGTCATCCATTCCCCAAAGGCTATCCACAAGTCAGGCTTGTCTTTATGACGCAGTTGCACATCATAAACCGCAGAACAGCCCGGTGTATGGTTTCCTCCATGCGCACTCAGAAGGAAGATTCTACGGAATCCACCGCCAATAAGGCTTTCTAATATATCCATCAGAACCTGTTTATATACATCATTGCTAAGGCTTACCGTTCCGGGAAATCCTCTATGATGATTTGATGCACCTACCCATAATGTTGGCAAGAACAAAGCTGTGTCAGCAAGTTCTGTTTCTGCACGGGACACAATTTCCTGACAGATCATGGTGTCTGTTAATAAGGGTAGATGATGCCCATGTTGTTCACAGGATGCCAAAGGTAATACTACGACCTTGTCTGTTAATCCCTCAATCTCTTTCCAAGTTCGTTCCCCAAACTGCATTTATTTCTCCTTCGATTATACCCATTCCATGTCTCGATCCAATGGCCATATAGGACGGCGTATTTTTTTGTAAGGCAGACTAGCATAATCAACAGTGCTGACTCCGGGAGTATTTAGCTCAATCGTCTTAGCAACGATAGGATCGAAAGATGCACGATGAGCTTGATTAGACTTGACTACTAAAGTACGCTTACTTTCCATGATTATTCCAGCGCTTTTGAAGAAATCACGATCCTTTCCTGTCTGAAATTGCGAAAATATCACGTCAATATTCTGACCAATTCTCAATACTATCCTTTTACCAACATCCGTTTCTCGATAGTTTTCCCGTTTCACTTCGCTTCCCCATCCGCCGTGTGTGGGTCCACACACCATGTATCTGCCATCATCAATAGACTTGACTATTCCATTCACCACTAACGGTTTATAGAAACGCTGATCGATCTTACCTCCAACGGGGATATTTAGATTTGCGCCGACACCAGCGGAAATGCCAATTCTCACGGTTTCGGCATCACGGATAGTCAAAGCGCAATCCCTAGCATTATGACGTATCAGACTCTCTAGCACGACAGGGCTGTCTGCTGGACATGCACTTCCGGGGTCGTCCCCAAGATCAACAAGTAGCACCGGGAATTCATCGCTTCTTAACGCCATTTCAACACCGGTATCAACTGGATAGATAGGGCGTATCGTTTCAAGTTCTCCGCGCCTTTCCCATAGCTCTTTTGCCAATTGCATTGACAGTTGATTTGCTAATTCTGGATTATCATCCGTTGTAGCGATTACCGACATGCCAGTGTCTAAGGAATCGCCATAACCGTAACCACCCAAGATAGTAATATTAATCACTCCAAACTTTTTTTCCAGTTCCTCTCGCTTTTGATTTAGCTGGTAAAGCAATAGCTTGCTTTGCTCATCAGGATTATGCGACCATGTGCTTTGACCGATATTCGGTCCTAAGATTGGAACAAATACTCTACGTGTGACGGGATGAATAGAGTTACTCAACATCTTATATAGAAATTCCCCTGCCTCAACACCTCGTTCATAGCCATCAACGTGGGGATTTGTGTTATATGGGAATGGTGTTATGAGTTCCAATTCCTCGTCGCTCATAATGGCGTGAAAGTCGTAAGTTCCTACTATTGGGATATTGCCAAGCTTATCCTTCACAGTTTTGAGCAACATTCCTTCTGCATCTGTATATGGACACTCAGCAACCATTGCCCCATGCAGATCGAAATATACAGCATCTAAAAGCAAAGCTTTCGTTAGAGCGCTTACAATTATATCACGGCACTGCTCGTATATATCTTTGTGAATAATGCCACCTTTTAAGAAACCGATCCCTACTGTTGGAATTAATTGCACATCAGGCTTACTCATAGCCTCAGTAAAACCACCAATGCAACTTTTTTTCGGAGCATTTGTAATCAAAGATTCTCCTCGCTGAATCCATACGCAATCCATAGAGTCATTTTGCTCTATGGCAAAAGTATTTGTCTCATGGATGAATGTTGCAATTGCAACTCTATACATATCCCTATCTCCCCTCATCAAAAGGTATTAAACTTGCTCCTTCTGGTCGCGGATTTCTTGGTCGGATCGGCATTTTGTCATAGGAAAGATAATGAACATCCAGATATGGTGTCTCAATTCGTATATGCCCACGATAACGTGACTCCATCAGTGCATCCAGCGCACCACTCACCAGTAATGTTCTTTCCACAGGATACGGTGAAACACCCGTCAGGAATAGCTTTTGGATATTAAGACTCAGATAGCTAAAATGCGCATAGGGTGAGTTTGGGAGATAGACTTCCATGCCTTGAATTTCACCATTGACACGCCCGGCATAGCCCCAGCCCTGCAAATATCCATTTAGCATCAAGACTGTCGCCAGCAAACCATCTGTATATTCGATTAGGAAAGCCGCTGGTGATTGACAATTTTTCATATCTCCGTCTTTTTTACTTTCAATACATGCAAGCGCAACTTTGGCAAGTTCCTTAGACCATCTGCCATCATCACCTGCTTTCCAAACATCATCACCTTCGAGGCATTGAACTGCCTTGATCCCTGTTTCGCCACCCGATCGCCTTTCTACCATACATTGTAATAATTCAAGCGCATGAAATCCATAGGATTCAATTCCTCCATAAGCAATTGAGATGGCTTCTTCAATCGGGGTGTTTAATAGATATTCAAGCCATGGTTTACGCCAACCTAACGGCAGCGAAGAACCAGCCATGAATGGGACGTTTAAAGACTTTGCGCGGTCATACATCCACTTGGCATCTGACCAGTTGTATGAGAGATGCTTATCACAAAATACAGGCACAGAGCAACCCGAACTAGCGAACACACCGCATATCTGTTCCATGAAATATTGTCTTGGGTAAAGCTGTCGTCCTTTTTCGTCTAATGGGTAATCTCCATGTTCACCTATTAAAATCACTCCATCAACTGCCAATTCTCTGCTATCCAGTGTCAATGCCTTGCGAATGCTAGTATAGATCGGCACACCATAATGATTTGCCAGCTTAATGCCAATATCATTTTCGTGTATCTGATCCATATACATAGAGACAATATCTACATTTGGCGAGATTAGACCATCATCAGTAGGAAATCCTTTCAGGAACTTGGTTACGATGACATCTGCATGAGATGCTGGAAAGTATGTTGTCAAAATAGCGGCGATTTTCTTGCGCTGTTCCATCTTACACCCCCTAATTGATCTGGCAGAAGCAGATAAGATGATTGATGTATGTCAAAAATCAGGTGTAAAGCTGGCAGTTGATCATCATAGACGAGGAGATTCACGTTATCACAAAGCAAAACAATTGATAGCTGATGGTGCTATCGGTGATCTTTATCTCTTAAACTCCATATATTTCAATCAGTTATATCTCATTTTTTGCTAGAGTTTTTATCCTCAGGTAACGGGCGATAAACGTTTGGTGGGGAGGCTTTTATCGCCTGTTCCTCCAGAAACTCTTTCCATGTGGCATGAGTCCAGAATGAGCTTGCTCTCACCAGATATTTAATGGCGTTTTCATAATCCTTTAGGTTATAGTATCTCACAGCCTCTTTGAATTCCGTGCTGGATTTTTCCAGCAAATCAATGGCATCTTCTTGTTTGAAAACTCCATGTTTCAATGCAGTCTCTATCATGGATGACTGCCAGCCAAAACTGCCGTTAGAGAGATTGTCCATATATGGATCAAGCCCATTCCATGCCTTATCCATATAGTAAAGATATCGTTCCTCGTCATTTGCGAACTTTTTCCTGCCATCTTTTTCGTCAGATAAAGCCGATTCTGCTAGTTTTTTACCTAAGTATCTGGCTTCTTTGAGAGATTCCTGAAAATATGACGCATGAACTGCCAAGCCATCAATATATCTTAAACCAATGGCAAAAGCCCATTTGCATATCTCTGCATAAGCCAATCTGTGCATCCCTTGATTTGTTGCACATGAAATTGATACAATCGGCATCCCTTCTAATTTGCCACTCCATACAAAAGGATAACAGCGCTCAATAAATAAATGACACATAGCTGTCGGTCCCCATACATGGACAGGATCGGCAATTATCCATCCGTTTGCACTGTCTATCTTTTGGAAGATTTCTCCTTTTCCGTTTCTACCGAAGTCGTCATCAAGAATACATCTATGTTCAGTATCTCTTATGCAGTGAAAGCAACTGGTGCAAGGGCTAAAGCTATAATCATGCAGATATAGCAATTCAACCTCAACTTGCTCTGAAACTTCTTTTGCCCCATTGATCGCTTCTGCCAATAAAGTCGCTGTATAGCCCTTCTTTCTGCCACTGCATAATATAGCGAGTATTTTCGCCATGATGAAACTCCCATCGGATTATCTAAATCCTATTTTGCTAATGCCATTTATTCCCCTGTGAAAGCACGGAACAAAGCAACATATAGTGCCAGAACTTTTTCTGGATCAGACCCACGATAAGCTGATTCGTTTGATATATAACCATTAAAACCGATCTCTTTTAATTTGGCAAACATTCTTTTATAGAATTCAAAGGTCTTTGGATCCTCAACATTGTGAGTGTGAACCATTGTAATATGCGGAGCTATTCTGTCATGAAAGGCATCTACCGTATCAATCGTCACATCAGGCCAAACACAATTAAACACTACACCGACGTTTGTCTGGTTGGCTATTTGTATAGCTTCCATTACAGGACCTGGTGCGGTGAAGCTACCGTGCATCTCTATCGAGACAGCTATCCCATGCTTTTGAGCATATACGCCAAGCTCTCCTAAGCATTTTCCAACATTATTGATTACCTCATCCCGATTTTTATCATTGAAACTATCGCCAAGAACCCTGACGTGTTTGCATCCGAAGAAATCTGCCATGTCTATCACACGTTTGACACGCTCAACACTTTGAGTCCTTTCTTTTTCATCGGGTGAGTGAAACGTCTGACAGCTTGTAAGGGATGCGAACTCAAGTCCAGCAGAATCCATCTTCTTTTTGACTTCGTCCCACTTCTCACGAGGTGTATTCCATTCAAGCCCATGTTTCTGGTTAAAGTCCATCAGGAACTCAATGCCATGATGACCAGTCTTTTTGACAATATCAATCATATAATCAAGTTCCCAATCCTGCCCTGTTTGGTATGTATTAAGTGACCATTTCATTGTATTTTTCCTCCAATTCTTTTTCCGAGTAAGGGTTACTGAACGCAATGTCAGACGGTTGACCGTCTTTAACCAATCTCATAGCAGGAGGTGGCAACTCCCAATCAGTAATATCTTCTCTGGATACTGAAGAACCTCCTCGCTCCAATGCAGAACGAAACGCCATCAGGAACATTGTTAGCTTCTCCATCAAGTCCTCGCCTGTTTCTGGTGATTTGCCAGTCTCAAACATCTCCTGGATCACCAACTGCATAGCGTTCCAAGTGTTATAGCGAAAAGTACCCGGTCTTGCGGGAATTTTGCCCTCTGCGTCTCCATCTGATGTGCCAAAAATCCGCATATAGGCATTTGCATCCGCGCCGCTTATTTGTAAAAGCGAACCATAGTATGAACTATTAGGGCTTTCATGCTCATATACTACAATACCGTTGGGAGTGCGCCAATTTTGGGTGATATATGAAGCAGATATTGCTTTCCCACGACCTTTCTTGATTTCATCCTTCAAAACTGCATAAACATAATAAACGCCATGCACCCCGTGAGTATAAAAATCACTCATGGAGTTATGAGCCACGTATCCCTTGATTTCAGACATTCCAGCAACCTTCGCTCTCAGGTCTCCGACGCTTTCCGAGTATTCCCAAGTAGAGGCACTCATTAGTGCTGTCCCGTGCTTTTCTGCCATATCCACCATAGCCTGTCCCTTAGCGAGGGATGTCGCATAAGGGCGATTCACAAATGTCGGCACTCCTGCCTCCAGAAAAGGCTTTGCAAGTGATGGATATATGGAAACAGCGTTTACGTCATCTATGAATACACCGTCTATTTTACCAATCATATCATGTATATTATCAACTACCCTCACGCCCTGAAATTTATCAGCAAAGCAATGAGCTATCTCTGGGCGCAGACTCCAAACATGTGTCATAATCATTCCTGTTGTCCGAATACGATCAGGAGTTGGATTCATATTTTCACCCCAGATCGCATAGGAATGAGACGCTGGACCAACAACCACCCCGACCTCAACCAGGTCATTTGGTGACCGTCGTATAAATCGCTTATTCTCCATCTGTTCCTTCTTTCTTTATAATTAGTAAGCCTTAGCAAAATAAACCCTATATTTACCTTCTTCATCACAGTGGACGCATTTACCGGTAGGTTCTGCACCTTGCAATGGGATGCACCTTATGGTAGCAGACGTTTTTTCTTGTATTGCCTTTTCGCACTCACCAGAACCACACCAATTGGCTCGGATGAATCCACGACCTTCATTCATGATAGACTCAAAAGCCGCAAAGTCGTCCACGTCAAAAGTGTTGCTGTCACGAAAATCTTTGGCTCTCTGAAATAAGTTAGCCTGTATATCTTCAAGCGTTTTTAATATCTGGCTTTTTAGCTCTGACTCTTTGACAAACGTTTTCTCTCTGGTATCCCTGCGAACCATCACGACCTGTTCGTTCTTAATATCTCTCGGTCCGACCTCGATCCTTATTGGAACGCCTTTGAGTTCCCATTCGTTGTATTTCCAGCCGGGCGTGTATTCGTCCCGCAAGTCTGCTTCAATTCTAACGCTGTCGGATAAATCCTTAACAAGCTGATTTACCTTGTCAAGTACTTCCTGCCTGCTTTTGTCGAATATTATCGGCACAATGATCGCCTGTATTGGTGCGACTTTTGGCGGAAAGATTAGTCCAGCATTGTCTCCATGAGTCATGATGATTCCGCCGATGAGCCGTGTGGTTACTCCCCACGAAGTCTGCCAGACGTATTGCTGCTGCTGATTCTGATCTAGATACTGAACGTTAAAGACTTTGGCGAAGTGCTGACCGAGATTGTGGGAAGTGCCAGCCTGTAGCGCCCAGCCATTTGACATCAGTGCTTCAACTGCGTACGTGTGAACTGCGCCCGGGAATTTTTGCCCTTCGCTTTTTCGCCCAACGATAACGGGCATTGCAAGTGTATTCTCGCAAAGCTCTCTGTAAACCCCAAGCATCTTCAGCGTTTCTTCTTCGGCTTCCTCTGCTGTTGCGTGAGCGGTATGACCTTCTTGCCATAGGAATTCACGAGTTCTCAGGAACAGCCTCGTAACCTTCTCCCACCTGACAACGTTAGCCCATTGGTTGATCAACATAGGAAGGTCACGCCAAGATTGTATCCATTGTGAATACGTATCGCAAATTATCGCCTCAGACGTAGGACGGATAGCCATGCGCTCTTCAAGTTCCTCGTCACCGCCGTGTGTCACCCACGCAACTTCAGGGGCGAATCCTTCAACGTGTTCAGCCTCTTTTTTCAGCAGGCTTTCTGGCACAAACAATGGGAAATAGGCATTTTTGTGACCCGTAGCCTTTATCATTTTATCAAGGATGTTTTTGATGTTATCCCATAGTTCGTATCCATAGGGTTTTATGACCATACAGCCCTTGATTGACGAATAATCCGCCATATCAGCTTTTCTTATGACGTCAACGTACCATTTAGAAAAGTCCTCGTCTTTGTTAGTTATCTCTTTTACGAAATCTTCGTTTTGTTTCGACATATCTCAGTTTTTCCTCTCTAAAACATTAGGGCGTTACATAGACAACCCCCTTTATCCCCATACGCATTAAGCTAAGATAAAACATCACTAATCATCCTTATCTTTTGGGATGTTGAAGGACGTTTACGGAGTTCCATTGGACAAAGACGACAAGCATCTAGGAACTCCGTAAACATAAAATCA
>Ga0315274_10013533_pt1 | contig 11614 bp, 11 predicted proteins | sample YL17G02_20_MG_FD_203700 | JGI IMG/M metagenome (GOLD analysis project Ga0315274, IMG submission 203700) | Sediment microbial communities from Yellowstone Lake, YNP, Wyoming, USA - YL17G02_20 | ecosystem: Environmental > Aquatic > Freshwater > Lake > Sediment | place: USA: Wyoming | collected...
CCACGCCTTTGAATCGCCAAACCGCGCGCAACTCAGCCTCTCCAAGGAAGTTACGCCGCCTCGCTTGCGGGAAGTCGCGTCTTATGCTCTACTCCAAAGCTTACACAATCACTCTTGCTGTTACAATGCCCAAGCTTTGCGAACATGAACATGGGGGACGCCGGGAAAGGGAAGTTCAACCAAAACGACCCGCGCTCGCATCGCCAATGCGGGAAGGTGAGCAGCGGGCAGTCGGGGAAGCGCCCGGTGGCTGTCGGCTGGATTCGCAGCCCGGCGCCGGCGTCACTCCGGGCGTCACTTTTTAGTCGGTTGGCTATAGTGGAGGGGTGCGCACTGAGTCGTGCTGCAGTACGCACTCCGTTTTTGACGCCCAAAAACAGCCATAAGCTACCCAGCCACAACCATTTGCGCGCCGAAAGGCATCTTCCCAAACTGGACGTATTGATGGCGTTCTGGGCCTCAGATCGCGGGTTCCGGTGCGGCTCCAGCGTCGTCCTGGGTCTGTGGATCCCAAGTGGGTCAGCCCAGCTGGCACGTCGCCGCCGCCTCGGAAGGGTACTCCCTGCGACATCCCCGGTCAACAAACCACGGGGAACGGATGGGTCCTTGACGCCTCTCTGCTCCGGCGGTTTGATTGGCGATTCTATTCTGCGCCCGCTAAGGTTGGGTGCCCCAGCCCTTGGGCTGGGGGACCGACTCGGCAGAGTAGAGCAAGCGCTCCTCCGGGCACTCATGGGACGATCACGGAGCTGAACATCAGTCCCCCACCGTAAGCGGTGGGGCACCCCGCGAAGCCCGGGGCGACCGCTATCCTCACGGCAGGGCCGATGATGGGTTCCGATTTGAGGCGTCAGATCGCCGAGGTGGCGAAGCGCTACTGGGGTTTCGACGCCCTGCGTCCGCTGCAAGCGGAAGCGATTCAGGCCGCCTGTGAGCGCCGTGACTCGCTCGTGGTCCTGCCGACCGGCGGCGGGAAGTCCCTTTGTTACCAGGTTCCGCCGGTTGTGCTCGGTCGCACCGACGTCGTCGTGTCGCCGCTCGTATCCTTGATGAAGGATCAGGTGGACGCGCTGCTCGCCTGCGGTTACCCGGCCGCGGCGCTGCATAGCGGAATGAGCCCGGACGCCCGGCGGGAGGTGGAATCCGGTCTTGCCGCGAAGCGCTACGCCCTGGTCTTCGCGGCCCCGGAACGGCTGGTGACGCCGGGCTTCCTACGACTGCTCGATCAAGGCAATGTCCAGGCCTTCGCCATCGACGAGGCCCATTGCATCAGCCATTGGGGCCACGACTTCCGACCGGAGTATCGCGAGTTGGCGGTGTTGAAGGAGCGCTTCCCGCAGGCCGCCGTCCACGCCTATACCGCGACGGCCACCGCCCGCGTCCGCGCGGACATCGCCGAACAACTGCGACTCGTGAACCCGACCGTATTGGTGGGCCGGTTTGACCGACCCAATCTCGTCTACCGCGTCATACCCCGTGTCGATGAAGAGCAACAGGTGCGGGAAATCCTCGGGCGCCACAAAGGCGAGGCGGCGATCGTCTATTGCATCAGTCGCAAGGACACGGAGGCACTGGCCGACTTCTTACAGGAACACCACATCAAGGCCCAGCCTTATCATGCCGGGTTGGCCCCCGACCTGCGTCGCCGCACGCAGGACGCCTTCGCCGAGGAGCGAATCGACGTGGTCGTCGCCACGGTCGCTTTCGGCATGGGCATCGATCGCAGCAACGTGCGCTGCGTGATCCACGCGGCTAGCCCCAAGTCGATCGAGCACTACCAACAGGAAACCGGTCGCGCCGGCCGCGACGGACTGGAGGCCGAGTGCGCCCTGCTCTATTCCGCCGCGGACGTGATGCGTTGGGAGTCGCTCATTCGCCGCAGCGCCGAGGCAGCCGAGCAGCCCGAAGAAGTGATCGCGGCCGCCAAACAGCTTCTCGAACAGATGCGCGGGTATTGCAGCCGACTTGAATGCCGGCACCGGCTTTTGTCTGAGCACTTTGAGCAGCCCTACGACAAGGCCGACTGCGGGGCCTGTGATGTATGTCTCAACGAAGTGGAGGGCGTCGCCGACGCGACGGAAACGGCCCGAAAAATCCTCTCCTGCGTCGCCAGAGTTCAGCAGCGTTTCGGCGCCACGCACGTTGTGGACGTACTCCTGGCTGCGAAAACCGAGTCGGTCTTCGCCCGCGGACACGACAAGCTCAGTACCTACGGCCTGATGAAAGGCACGCCGCGGAAGGCACTGACGAACATGGTGTTTCAGTTGGTCGATCAGGGATTGCTGATCCGTACCGAAGACGATCACCCGACGTTGCATCTGAACGACAACTCCTGGGCTGTTCTACGCGGGCAGCGTCCGGTTCGCCTCATCAAGCCCAAGGCGGAGCCGGTGGTGTCGAGCGATATCGAGAAGGACGCCTGGGAGGGCGTCGATCGAGGCCTGTTCGAGCACCTTCGCGGCGTCCGTCGGGAACTGGCTCAGGAGCGGAGCGTCCCGGCCTTTGTCATCTTCAGTGACGCGACCCTACGGGAGCTGGCCCGCATCCGTCCCACCACGGAGTCGCAAATGCGTCGCGTACGGGGTGTGGGGGAGCGAAAATTGGCCGAACTGGGCCGGAGGTTCCTGGCCGAGATCGCCCATTACCATCGAGAACACCCGCCGAGCGGGACCAGCGTCCTCGACGCCGGTGCGCGGTCCGGAGGTTGTGTAATGAAATCCGAAAAAACGCACTTGCAAACAGAGAGAACATCTACTACACTTCCGTCCTTCCCGTGATCCTGGATTTCGGATACAATCCGCTTCGGAGAGATTCCCGGGCTGAACAGGGCTCCGACGATTCCCGTTTCGATGGTGCACGGCGATAGCGAGGACGAACCATGAAAACAACCACGGCGGTGTTGCTGGCGCTTCTGCTGTCTTTTTGTTCGGCAGCGACCGCCCATGCGCAAGACAGCGAATGGAAGACGCTCAACGACGAGGTCATGTCACTATACAAGCAGGGTCGCTATGACCGTGGGATCGTGGTGGCAAAGAAGGCACTCGAAGTCGCCGAGCAGGCCCTCGGCCCGGATCATCCCGATGTGGCCACGAGCCTGAACAACCTCGCGGAGTTGTATGGTGCGCAAGCCCAGTACGCGCGGGCCGAGCCGCTCTACAAGCGCTCGCTGGCGATCTATGAGAAGGCCCTTGGCCCGGATCATCCCAATGTGCCCACGAGCCTGAACAACCTCGCGGGGGTGTACTATAGCCAAGGGCAGTACGCGCAGGCGGAGCCGCTCTACAAGCGCTCGCTGGCGATCTATGAGAAGGCCCTCGGCCCGGATCATCCCTCGGTGGCCACGAGCCTGAACAATCTCGCGCTGCTGTACAAAATCCAAGCCCAGTACGCGCAGGCCGAGCCGCTCTACAAGCGCTCGCTGGCGATTGATGAGAAGGCCCTCGGCTTGGATCATCCCGATGTGGCCACGGACCTGAACAACCTTGCGGAGTTGTATCGTGCCCAAGCCCAGTACGCGCAGGCCGAGCCGCTCTACAAGCGCTCGCTGGCGATCAGGGAGAAGGCGCTCGGCCCGGATCATCCCGATGTGGGCACGAGCCTGAACAATCTCGCGCTACTGTACGAAACCCAAGGGCAGTACACGCAGGCCGAGCCGCTCTGCAAGCGCTCGCTGGCGATCACGGAGAAGGCGCTCGGCCCGGATCATCCCGATGTGGCCACGAGCCTGAACAACCTCGCGGGGCTGTACGACACCCAGGGCCAGTACGCGCAGGCCGAGCCGCTCTACAAGCGCTCGCTGGCGATCCATGAGAAGGCCCTCGGCCCGGATCATCCCTCGGTGGCCGCGAGCCTGAACAACTTGGCAGGGCTGTACGACACCCAGGGCCAGTACGCGCAGGCCGAGCCGCTCTACAAGCGCTCGCTGGCGATCAGGGAGAAGGCGCTCGGCCCGGATCATCCCGATGTGGCCACGAGCCTGAACAACCTCGCGGAGCTGCACTACTCGCAACGCCAGTACGCGCAGGCCGAGCCGCTCTACAAGCGCTCGCTGTCGATCATGGAGAAGGCCCTCGGGCCGGATCATCCCTTGGTGGCGGCGAGCCTTGAGAACATGGCACAACTCTTCCGGGCGACGAATCGGGGTGAAGAGGCCGAGAAGTTCGAGAAGCGGGCGGCACACATTCGGGCGATCAAGCGATGAAGGCTGTGGGAGTGTGCGGCACCGAAACCGGGAACGGCGGCGGGATCATCCGGTTGGCCGGGTTTCGGCGGGATTTGTCAGGCGATCCGGTGGCGATCGCCACGCCGGGAAGCTCTCAGGCTGGCAAAGTCCGCTCAGGTGGCCCAATCCAAGTATGAGGGAAGGGGGCTTCTGCGGAGCGCCGGAAGCGGTTGCAAGCTCGGAAATCACGGTATTGGCGACCAATCGACCCGAACGCGTCAGGGCCATGTGCGTCTCGGTCACAGCGACGAGATCGAGATCGACGAGCCGCTCGAGCGTGTTGCCGAAGAACTCGCGGGGGTCGAGGCCGATGCGCTCACGGAATGCGGCGATGGAAAGTCCCTCGTTGAGTCGAAGCTGCATCATGACCGTTTCCACGATCAGCATCTCCGCGTCGATCGTCTCCGACTCCGCTTCAGCGCGTCCGTCGCGGTCGATGAGGCGCACGTAGCCCGCGACATCGGCGACGTTCTTATAGCGCCGCCCGTTGAGGCATCCCGCCGCCGACGGCCCGACGCCGATGTACGGTTCGTTCCGCCAGTACATGAGGTTGTGTCTACACTCGCAGCCGGGTTTGGCGTAGTTGCTGATCTCGTACTGGCCGTAGCCGGCGGCTTCGAGCGCGTCCATCGTCAGGAGAAACATGTCCGCTTCGAGGTCTTCGTCGCACGGCGTCAGTCGACCGTGCCGGCGCATGGCGGTGAGCCTCGTGCCCGGCTCGTAGGTCAGCCCGTAACAAGCGATATGATCCGGGTTCAACTCGACGCCCCGCGCTAGCGACCGCGACCAGGTGTCGAGCGTCTGGCCCGGAATGCCGAAGATCAGGTCCAGGTTGACTTGCGTAACGCCGTGCCGTCGCAGCGTGGCCACCGACGGAGCGATGTCCTCCGGCGAGTGCAGCCGCTCCAAGGTCGCCAGTTCGCCGGGGAAAAACGACTGAGCACCCATCGAGACGCGGTTCACCCCCGCGGAAACGAGCAGCTCGGCCTTTTCGTCGTCGACCGTTGCGGGGTTGGCCTCCACCGTGAACTCCTCAAGCCGATGAACCGCGACCACCTCCGCTAGAGACGCCAGCAGCCGCGCGAGTTCGTTCAACGGCAGGACCGTGGGCGTCCCTCCGCCAAAGAAGACGGTTCGCACTTCGTGCGCGGACTCCCGAACCCTGGCGCGCAGCTCTCGCGCCAGGCGATCCACGAGCGGGCGCGAGTCCCGGTCTTTCAACGCGACGGAATAAAAATCACAGTAGCCGCACTTGGTCTCGCAGAACGGGACGTGGACGTACAACCCACAGGGGGTAGGTGACGGTGGCGCGATCGGGGGGTTGGATGGCATGACGCAGCGATCTTATCTCATCGCCGGGCCAAGGCCACTCGTAACCAGGTTCGACGTTCGCCGCCGCGCCTCGTCGACCCACGTAACCTCCGAGACCATCGGTATTTGGAAGCGACTGTGCAGCGTAGACATCGGCAGGTGAGTCGTTGAACACGGTAATGTACAAACCTGTCGGGACGTGAAATCCGTCGGGGTCCGTGCCGCACAACCGCGACGTACAGCCGCGGGCATGGTCGCACAGGATCGTTCGACGCGGGGACTTGGGCGAAAAATGACGGAGGACCTTGTCACGGGGTGACGATTCAGGTAGAGTTCGGCGCACGCTCGGTGCCATGCGAACAGGGCGTAGCGGCGTTCTAGTCGTTCGCCGAGCAAGCCTCACCGCGAGGTTGGAGGGTAGGAAGGTTCCCCGACGAAGGGCATTGCAGGATGTGCGCGGTCGACGGGATCGTAGACGGCTTCGGGCCATGAAGCCTCGCCCCTTTTCGATGCAGCGCTAAGGCGAAGTGGGCGCATGAGCGCATTGGCGTCGTGACGAGATGACGGCCCGCATGGTTGCGCTGCTACGTTTCGGGAAGTACGACCGTTTTCAGGTATGTGCAAGCACTCCGAGCCGACGAGAGGACCCGCACGTCGACCGGAGGTGAGAAATGGAATCCGTGGGTAATTCGTATGGCCTTGACGGCCGAAGGAGAGTGAGATCATGCTTGGAAGTACCGAAATGAGAGCGACAAAGCATTGGGTTCGGGAGGTGACTGTGAGTATCTTAGCTTTCGGTCTCGCCGCGACGGCGCTTACGGTTCAGGCCGCTTCGGACGACTCGCTTCGAACCTCGTTCGGGAGCGCGCAACCCAACGGGGTCGTGTCCACGCCGAGCGGGGAGCAACCTTCCCTACCGGGAGCGAACATCCTTATGGCTCCGCCCCCGTTTAACTCGTGCTGTGTGCCGGTGACCGCGCCGGTTGATGGAGAACCTAAGTTGTACTGCGTTTTTAAGATTTTTAAAGTTCCGCCCGCCGTATCCGAGCAGTGCCGTGCGATGGGGGGCATTGCGACAAGCGGCTGTCATGGGTGCCCCTCGGTCCTAAGGTCAGGCAATACCGAAGGGGAAGTCGATACGATGGGGGACGATTCCCCGGCCACCGAGCCCGCCGACTCCTCGCCGCTCAACACAGGCGCCGAATCGATCTGGGCGTTCCTCGTTGTGACGATGTTTCTCGCGGGTCTGTAACCGCGACGTGTAGCGTCCACTGTAATATGCCGGCCGGGGAGGCTGAGTTCGTCATCGGCCCCCCGGCCGCTTCTTAAGCAACGGTTTTGCGAGGGCCTGCATCTTCAACGCGCCGACTTGTTGAGTTCGCGGCTTCGATGCCCCGCCTCAAGGGTGTGGAAGAGATTGGCTCCCTCTCAGGCATTTCTCTACCCGCGCCAGCGTGCGTTCGCGGCCAAGGAGAGCGAGCGTATCGTGGATTCGGGGGTGGACCGTACGACGCGCGACCGTCGCGATCCCACGCTTGACTTCCGGGACGGAATGTGGTACTATAATACCATACGCGAGAAACGAGGGGCAGTTGGCGTTTGAGTCGATTCTCTGGGATCTGGACGACGACCCAGATGGGAACGTGCGGCATTGTGCTGAACATGGCGTCACCAAGGAGGAGGTGGAGGAGGTCTTCGAGCATGTAACGGACACGGACGTGAGTCGGTCCTCCGGGCACCCCGTCGTTTTCGGGGAGACGCGTACGAAGCGGCACCTGATGGTGGTGTACGAACCGATCGGCGACGATTCGGTCTATCCGATAACAGCCTATGAGGTTCCGAGAAGGCAACGACTATGATGCACAAGACCCGCAAGCGGCGGCTCTCGCCGCATGAGGCCGCGAAGTACGGAGCAGTTCGCAAACAGGTGGCCGAGGAGTTGCCGGAGCTGGTGCTTCGGCATCACGAGCGCATGGCCGCCCGCGACCAATTGCAGGAACTGTGTGCCCAGCTCAAGGCCGCTCGCGAAAAAAGGGGCCTGAGTCTGGGCGACCTGACTGAACTCACCGGAATGGACCGCTCGGCCATTTGCAAGCTCGAAACCGGACAGCGCCCTAATCCGACGATGGACACGCTGGTGCGCTACGCGGAAGCCGTCGGGAAACACCTCATCGTGAAACTAGCCGGCACGGTCGGTAAGTAATTGCAAATCGGGTCGGAACCGTGAATCGACTCGCCGCCAACTCACGCGAATCAGGGAGTACACGCCGGATCATGTGCCGGGACCGCTAACCGATTCATCTAACCTCCGGCACACCTCCTTTCGCTCCTCGATTTCTTCTTTCCTCTGCGTAACATCAGTGTAATCTTCCTTTCCATCCGATTTCCGGAACCACACCCTGGCCCCTGAGGGTTCCAGGTTATCAACTTTTAGGATTTCGTCGGGAAACACGCGCCATAGAAAGATACTGGGGCTCCCGTCCGATTCCGCAACATTCAAGACCAATCCATGCTTCAGCTTCGTTGTGGGCTCAGGTTGCGGGCGGCGGCAGGTCGTCGTCTCGGCGATTACCGGGCTCATAGCGCGCCGCAAACGCTTGATGGCATCGACCTTCGAAAGCATTGCAGCGGTTTCGTGGATCGCGGGGCTGATCATTGAACCGGTAAGTGCAATTCGAAGCCAAGGTGCGATATCCTTCAGTTTCAACCCGCGCTCGTCGCAGAACCGTTTCAACACGTCATAAAAGGATGCGGCATCCCACTTCGGTGCGGCGTCCAGCCGGGCGACAAGTTCTACGTAATCTTCAAGGCGCGATCCTCGCTTGATCATGTTTTCATGGGCTTGCGCTTCAAACTTTAGAGCGATTGAGTCAATGAGAGCGAAGAGGGTCTTGTCCTTGACCTGTTGAAATGTCCGGAGCCCTTTACACGTTTCCAGCCGATTGGCGAGCGTATCGTCGTCCAGTATTGACATATCCGATCCCGTCACCGTGAGGTAGTCCTTGAATGCCTGCAACAGCCGTTCCGGGGTGAGCCGCGCCGCCCAGGTCGTGTTGAACGACAGCAGCTTCTCGCGATCAAACCGGGCGTTGGTCTTGCCCACTCGGTCAATGCTGAAAGCGGCGGTCAGCTCCTCCAGGTCGAAGAACTCGCGGTCGTCGCCCGGCGACCAGCCCAACAGAGCGATGTAGTTGACGAGCGCTTCCGACAGATAGCCCGCGACGCGGAAATCGTGCACGTCGATCTCCGGCGGCTGTCGTCCTTCCTTGAGGGCTTTCTCCTTGTCGCGTTTGCTCATCTTCGAGCCGTCCATGTTGAAGATGACGGAGAGGTGGGCGTATCGCGGCGTGGCGAATCCCAAGGCCCGTTGCAGGGCGACGTGCTTAGTCGTGTTGATGAGGTGCTCCTGGCCGCGGAGGACATGGGTGATCTTCATCAACTCGTCGTCCACCACGCAGGCGAAGTGATACGTCGGATACCCGTCGCCTTTCTGGATGACGAAATCCTCCGCGTGATCGGCGGGCAGGGTGACGGGGCCGAGGATGTCGTCGACCACGGTGATGTCGGCGGGTGGCATCTTGAAGCGGACGACGACGGGTCGTCCCGCCGCTCGTGCGGCTTCGCCCTCCGCGACGGTCGGAGTCGGATCGGGGCGGAGATACTTGAACGATTGCTTTTTCGCCTTGGCGGCCTCGCGCAGGACGGTGAGTTGCTCCGGCGTCTCCAGGGAATAATACGCATCGCCGGATTCGAGGAGCTGTCGTAGATAATGGTTATAGATGTCGAGGCGTTGACTCTGGAAGTAGGGTCCGTAGTCGCCGCCGACCTCCGGTCCCTCGTCCCAGGTCAGGCCCAACCAGCGAAGATCGTCGAGGATTTTCTGCACCGAATCCTCAACGTGCCGCGTTTGGTCGGTGTCCTCGATGCGCAGGATGAACGTTCCGCCGTGCTTGCGGGCGAGAAGCCAATTGAACAACACCGTCCGGGCGCTGCCGATGTGAAGGTAACCAGTCGGCGAAGGGGCGAAGCGTACGCGAACCGGCTTGGAAGATGTCGATGTCACGCCAGCCTGCGCTCTTCCTCGTCGTCAGCCGCGCGTGCGCCCGTCGCGACGCGGGGCCGGGAGCGCTCGCGGATCAATCGGATGACGTGGAACAGCGGACCACTCAATCCGTACCACAACGCGATCAGGAGCAGCGTCTCGGCTTTGAAGGCCAGAAATATGGCTAGCAGCAGCATGACGAACAGGAACTGGCCGAACGGTTGCCTGCCTAGCAGGTACGCGCGATGGAACCGGCGATAGGGGATGCGGCTGACCATGAGGAAGGCGATGGTCATGGCGATCAGCGGCGTGGCGTAGACGATCACGCCTCGCACCGCGGCGCCCATCGGTTGGTCCTGGAACAGAATCAAGGCGACCAGGATGCTCGCCGCGCCGGGACTCGGCAGGCCGCGGAAGATGCGGTAGTCGAAATCCGCTTTCGCGTGCTCGACGTTGAAGCGGGCGAGGCGTACCGCGGTGAAAGCCACGTACACCGCCGCGGAGACCCAGGTGAGCCGGCCCAAGGCGTGCTCGCTGATGGGCGAGGGGACGATCGAGTCGCCGGCGAGCTCCTTGGTCATGAACGCCACCATCAACGTCGCCGGAGCGACGCCGAACGTGACCACGTCGGCCAGGGAATCAAGCTGGCCGCCGAAATTGGTGGTGGCCCGCGTCACCCGCGCGATCAAGCCGTCGAAACAGTCCAAGATCATGCCCAAGATCACGAGACTTGCCCCGACGGAGAGGAACGACGGCAACATCTTCTCCAGCGCCGGTCTGTGCAGGGAAACGATCTGCTCCGGAGCGACGCCCGCGCCGAGGTCATACATGGCCCGCAACCCGAAATGGATGGCCGCGAAGCCGCACAACAGGTTCCCCAACGTAATCAGCGTCGGCACAAACGCCAGCGAACGCAAACGACGCCGATGGGGCCGCGGATGGTCGGAACTGGACGGCAGCTTGGCGAGAATCGTCATGGTCGTTTCCTATGAACGAGAGCGAACCATTTGTTTGGGCAGTAAGTGCTGCGGGGCCGGCTTTCCAGTCGGTGCAAGCGGTTGTGCCGCGGGCAGCGGTTGTCGTGCGAAAACGGTCATTCCCGCCTTCACTTTGTCGCCGAGCTTCACCATGATTTCCGTTCCCTCGCGTCGCGGGATCACCAACTCCGTGCGCGAGCCGAACTTGATGAGTCCGAAGCGCTCTCCGATGTCCAGGTGTTGATCGGCGGAAGCGTGACAGATGATCCGCCGAGCGATCATCCCGGCCACTTGACGGACCTCGATCGGTCCGGGCATCGGATCGTCCGGGTCGATGAGCAGCGTATTCGACTCGTTACGGCGACCCGACTCGGGGTGCCGGGCGTCTAAGTATTCGCCGGCGCGGTACGACAGCGACCGCACCGTTCCCGAGCATGGCGCCCGATTGATGTGCACGTTCAAGAGGCTCAGGAACATTCCGATCCGTACCGCCGGACCGCCGAGGGCTTCGTAGTCGTCGAGATGGGTGATCTCGGTGACCGTGCCGTCGGCGGGTGAACAGATCTCGCCGCTCTCGAACGAACCGCGGCGTTGGGGATCGCGGAAAAACGAAAGCACCCAGACCCACGCCAGCGTAAACGGGATCGCCAGAGGCCAGTAGAGCCATCCCCCGCCCGCCGCCAACAGGCCGAGGACGATCGTCGCGAAGGCGATCTCGCGTAACCCTTCTTTGGCGATGGGAAAAATCGGCGATTCTCCGCTTTCCACGCACTACTGTATCGGGAGACGTCGTAGCAGGTTCCAGAAGAAACGCACGCTGGGCGAAGTCCCCGTCCGACCGGCGATCCTCGAGCGGATTCAGTGCGAGCCCCGCACGGTCTATCGGCCACTATCGTAGCAGGTTGGACCAAAAATGCACCTATGCCGCTCCGGCGCCGTAACCGTTCACTCCTATCGTGGGTCGCGGCGGCGAGCCGATGTTAGGTAGGTGTCGGCGGAGCCGCAATGTCCGGGATGTCGGGATCGGGATGAGATCATCCTTGAATTCCGAACTACGGTGGC
>Ga0315274_10013536_pt1 | contig 11612 bp, 3 predicted proteins | sample YL17G02_20_MG_FD_203700 | JGI IMG/M metagenome (GOLD analysis project Ga0315274, IMG submission 203700) | Sediment microbial communities from Yellowstone Lake, YNP, Wyoming, USA - YL17G02_20 | ecosystem: Environmental > Aquatic > Freshwater > Lake > Sediment | place: USA: Wyoming | collected...
CCGGTTGGAGGACCAACAGTTGTTGGAGGTCAGCCACGATTTTATCCTACTGCCCCTATGAATACACCAATGGAACAACAAGGCTTCATTGGTCCGGGGGCTGATCTGGCTGCTTGGCAAAAAGATCATATGCAACAAATGATTGAGAGCGATACTAATGCGGCAGCTAGATTAGAAGCCTTGAATTTAGTTTTTGATAAAGAACGGACGATGAGAATCTATGAAATTGAGCAAGAGGCAAAAAATATTCAGAAAGATCTTGATGAATTTGCAAAAGGGCTTGAAGGGGCAGATCCTAGAAACTTAGGAGTTACAGACGTTAGAGTTATAGATTCTGTTAATAGTAAAATTTCAGAAATTGCTGGAAAATATGATGAGATTTTAGGTATTTGTGAAGTTGGATTAAAGATATTAGTACAACGTCGCCAAACCGCTATCCAAGCAGATGGCGGAGGATTTAGAAACACTAATATTAAAACATTTGACCAAGGTATCCAGACAATATTAGTAGCCATACAAGAATTCCAATATGATCGTGACCGGAACTTGATGAGATCATTAACTATCAAAGATCAATTAATGCAACAATTTCAGAAAGCTACTGTTACCGATACTTTAGAAAAGCAAAGTGATTTATTAGAAAGAAATTTTGGTTCTACAATGGGGAGACTTCCACTAGGGGCATCACAAGCCCAAGAAGCTCATTTTTTGATGCAGGCAGCCGATAAATTACAGGGGGCCAATCCACAACAAACTGCCGCCATGCAGGCTAGGTTAAGACAGCAGGCATTAGATAGAGCATCGGCGGCGCTTTCTCAGATAGAAAGGTCAGCAAAACCACAATTGCAAGGGGAAGCCCAAGAAGCTTTGGGCGTATAAAAAAGGGATGAAGATATGCCACAAGGACTTGATAATAGGGGCAATCCCATAGCATCATCGTTTGATGACGTTTCCGCTGTGACTCCTTATTTATCAATAGATGATTCATCTGTACATGGTGCTTTTTTAGATAATGAAAATAATTATGAACTACAACAAGGTCCTAAAGACCTGCCTTTGACGGGAGCCATTTCTGGAGATGCTATATCATTTTTATCATCTACACTACCTTATAAGAAAGAAGGATCTTCAGATACTAATTTTCCACATTTGAGTGGTTCCACTCCATCTTTATTAGAACAAAGCCCAGATTTTGAGAGTAATAGAATTAATCGAGATTATATTGATGGAATAGTTAATAATACTCCCATTAACAATGTTCCTAGTGAATTTGCCGATCCTAATGTACCACCAGAATTTGATTTAGATAATCCCGAAAATCTTTTATCGCTTGAGAATCTAACTCCACCAGAGATTGAAACAGAAAATATACCAGAAATTGCTAATCCATTATTGACTACTGATAAGGAAACAATGACACAGGTTCCAACAAATCCATTAATCACTGATACTACTATTCAACCAGATATTGTTGAGCCTTTAAATATCCCAGAAAATATTGCTAATGAGTCTCCTGATTTGAATTTTACAGGTAATGTTCCTGATACGGCTCAAAATTTAGAAAATTATATACCTCAGGATAATCCTAATATGAATGTTGTTCCTGAAACAGTTCTCCAATTACAAAATAGAGCAGATAATGAACAGATTACATTGGACCAAAACATACTACCAGATACTGCCCCTAATATCATGTTAGAGCCAGAAACTGTTTTAAATAGTAATGTTTTGGTTGAATCAGAGCCTCAATTACCGACTATTGACATGCAGCCACCATTATCTGGAGTAGATAATGAAGGTATGGGGCAACCAGATGTAGTACCGCCCACTGCAATTAATGAACAACCTGTCCCTGATATACAACCGGAGTTGAACAATGTTGAACCAAATGTAAGTGTTCCTGAAAATATTAGTAATGTGATAAAGCCAGAAACTCAGGCTTCTATTATGTCTCAACCAGTGACTCAGCCAGTATCATTAGCAAATAATGACATTACCAGACAAGAAACATTAGAAAGTTATGGTGTGAGTAATTTAGAAAATATAAATACTGATTTTAATAGTCAAGTTGGAAAAGAAAATACTTTGTATAATCCACAAAGACCTCAGCAACAAGAGAGTTTGAATAATTTATCAGCCACAACCATTAGTTCAGAAACAATGAATAAAACCTTTAATGATATTCCAGAATCTGCAACCAGTCCTTCTGAAAATTTTTCCCCTGATAAAATTGTAACATCATCTGGAGAGACATTGAGTGGTACTGATGCCAAGGAGATTAAACAACTTGTGAGTCAAAATATGGTCAATGATGATATTAAAGGTTATGTTTCTGAACAATTAGATAAATATATTGGTGGATTAACAGTTGATTTACTTGGTCAAATGACTGATCTTGCTCAAACCACAAGCGAAACAACACTCAACAAAGCCTGTGAGGGAATTTAATGGCCGATGATGTTTATTATCCTTATTTGAATAGGGGATCCTATAAATGGATTCCTGATGATTACGGGTCTACCTCTGCGGCAGACTTCGGTGTCACTCAAGCTTATGACATACCAGTTATTGATTATGGTCGTCAACAAAACATACTCCCTGAACTTTTCTATAATGATCCTGCGGAGACTCAGATTATTAATGGTTCAAGTTATGTAGGTAAACAAGCTTTTGAAATAGTCTGTCGAGGATTACGCAAGGCCGATGGGACAGTTGATAAAGGGGGTACTTCGCCAAATAGTAATACTCAATTATATTCAGCCGATCCTGGCTCAGTAGCTCCTTATTATTTATCTTCCCCTTTTTTGAGAATTGGAGTTAGAAGAAATAATAGAACTATTGCTCAAGATTTATATAATCCTCCAGTGAAGGACGGCTTTGGGTTTAGTTCTTTTGATTTAACCACTAATCCTTTTTTCTTTTTTTCTACTCATGGTATGGGAACTGGTAAGATAGCATCCATTGAACTAGAATATAACTTAGCAACTGGTGGCGATTGGTATCCCGAAAAAGGGGATACACAATTAAGTGGTGCTGAGAATCCGCCTTTAGCATTAATTGCAGTTTTGACTCAGAGTGGTATTAGTAGTAGTATGTGGTGGGATACATCTCGCCCTCAAGGTGATGATATTTTTTATCCTCCCGACGGTGGGGATCCAATTACTTTTCCTGTTTATTGGGGGCCTCCATCCAATCCAGTTCAACAAGTTACTGACACTGCCACATTATCTGCTTTGGATGCAGTTAGATTAACATTAGGTACCGATCAGTTAACGGGAGTTTTTCTACCACAATATATTCATCATGATACTGATGCTGCTAATACTACTACCTTTGCCGAAATGGGAATTACCAATAACGATGCATATTTTGATCCACAAAATCCCAGTCAACAAGGATGGAAAATTACTTCTAGAAGAAGAGTTAATGTTAGATTAAGTGGAAAATATTGGACTTTGAGTGATTATTTTCCAGAGTTAATAGGGTTTTTGATTTGTCCCAGTTGGAGGGTCATGAATGTACAACAAGACCCCAAAACAGGGTTAATTGTTCCACGGCCTGACGCCCTATATTCTCAACCTTTTAATAATGGGAAATATGGTAGTTGGAATGCGATGATTACTGGGCTGAGAGTTTATGATGCATTGCAATGCAACGCCGTTCCTCAACATTTGGAAAATAAAACCATTGGCGGGGAGTCTATTGACGTGACTGTTGAATCTCAGTTGCCCTGCCAAATTTTTGGTTATGCTTGGCGTCTTAGTCAGGCTGTAACGGTTAGTGCTTATACTCCTATGGTTCAACCAAGCCGGGGCAAGGTGTTGTCATCTAATCCTGGGGAAGGGTTTGGTGATAGGGTGTCTACTTTCTATTTTAAGATATATCACCCAGACATTGTAGGGTTAGGCGTAGCTCATGGAGTGAGATTTTATTATAAATTAATTGTGCTAGCAGACCCAGGATCTAACCCCTTTTTTGCGGGAGCAGCTAGTTTGATAGGTATCCTGCTTGGTATCGGGACTGATACCGATATGGTTATGATGCAATATGCTGGACCATTAGCAGGACAACAAACATTAACCTTTCAATTTTTGGCTAACCAACATGGCGACCCTGGCAAAGCCATTTATTCTGGTCAATTTGGTTTCGCCAAACAGACTGTAGGAGTTGCCTGTCTTAAACAAGTCTCATCAGGGATGAGTTTTATCCCTTCTACTTTTCCAATAGGTCCCACAAATGGGATTAAAGCATTATGTTATGATGAAGTTGGTACGGATCTTGATAATTATACTTTTGCCACCTTGGATGCCTTTGGTGTAACTAATTTTAATCAAGATAATTTTACGAAGACACATATAGGTGGTTTAACTCCATTCATTAAGGGCTCTCCCAAAACTAACCAGTCAGGAATTGGTGCTTTTGACATGGCAGTAAATCAATCATCTACTTTTCAAGGTCCTGAAAAAGTGTCAGTATTTGCTAAACCAAAAACTAATAACATTACGCCAGGATCTTCTGTTCCTTTAAGTCAAATTTGTAGTGATAATAATAATCACCTAGCCACCTTTATTTCTGACGAACGGGCCTTAGGACCAAAAATTAGAATGTATGTTGGGAATTGGAGATTAAGATTAGTTGCTGCTACCGATAGTTCATTGAAAATAAATACTCAGTTATTCTTTAGATTTGGTTTTGTACCAACAGACATTGATCCATCCATCATTAATGGTACTGATTTGTGGAACCAGGCAGTTGAATTTCATTTTGAACATCAATCTCGAACTGGTGACACAGGAATGGTTTTTATGGCTGGTCCGCCGCCTACCACTTCTCAGGTCATTGCTACACCATTTTTAACAGAAACTCCTATTGCTTATGATACTTCCTGGAATGTTTTATATGGAGACACCTCTGATAGTTCAATTACTGTCATTAATGCTGATGATGTGTTTAATAAAGAAATACTCTTTGATTTATCCCCGTGGCAACCTGGAATTAATTTGGTTCGTTTAGTAGTTCAAGTATGGGCCGCAAATGTCCCAGTAGTTACGGGGGCAAAATATAATCCATCTGTAGATTTAAATTATCCAGCAGTTGAATTATCATGGTCTGGTGAAACAGAAGCTAATTTTCAGACTATGATTATTGAAGTTAGATCTGGAGCCATTTTACCTCAACAAGATCCATACGTTATGGCTTATGAAGTTTTATCTTATAATTATTTAACCACTGCTAGTTGTGATATATCGGCTAACTCGATATCTGCAGAGCAAGCCGCCGCCGATGCTCAGTCTAGGGCAGCAGCCAATGGTGAAACATATGTTGCTCCACCATTTAGAGATTATGAATTGTGGGGTAATTTCTTAGATTTAAATATTCCTGGAGATATTGCTAATAATAAATACACTCGTTTAACTCCTATTAGCAGTGGTGTGGGTGGCTATAATGGATTAAACTCCTTTGGATTGTTAGCTCATGATACAGACTTAGTTATTAACGGAGGAAGATTAAGTGTTGCTGTTGCCAGAAACAATGTTGAAGTTCTTGATGCCAGCAAATTTCAATATGGAGATATGTCAGTTTTTACTTCAGATAAGACATCTACCATAGTTGGTGGCTCTGTCATTAATCCGACTACCATATTCCAAGTTGATACAAATTATGTTACTAATAATTCTTTATTCAATTCATGGGTATATTTTGAATTAATGGCAGTGGGAAGCGATGATCTGGCTACTTATAGTTTAGTCAGAACAAATTGGTTTTTAATTGATACTTCTGGGGGTGAAGCTAATTCAGAATTTTCTGGCAGCATAACATTACAAACAAGCACTGTGGCTGAAACAGTTATCACAGATCCTAATTCTCGGTTAATGCTTAGGATTCATGTTTATGCTTTTAAAAATAGGACAATATCTACTAATTTTATATCTCAAATACCAGAGAATTTTCACTCTGGATTTACATGCATAGATTTTGATGGTTTTAGAATATCATTTAATGGGGCTACATTAGATATTACTGGGGGTCCCAAACCAGGATATAGTCGTGGTAATGCCGATTGGTATGAAGGGTTACCATTAACAACTAGTAGGACTTTTGGCAGTGCCGATTATTATTTTGTTGCCGATGCTTCTACTGTATCGTCATACATTTTATATCCAACAACATTAATGAAAACTAGTTTTTGGTATTTAGATGGGTGGATGTTTTCTCCATTTTGGTTCATTGAAATGCCTCAAGGGGCTTGTTTTGAAATCATAGATCAGGCTGGACTTTTACAAGCTAATCCAACTAGTGGAACTAATTTTAGTTTAGCTGAAACATCACAAAAAGCAATGCGGGTTAGAACCGCCGTTGGTTCACAGGCAGTAGCAAGTGTTAGTGCCAGTCGTCAGGCCGAATTGCTTGGCAATGAAAGTTTCTTGGCCCGTCAAAGAATAGAAGTTGGTGGAGCGGCCTCCGCTACCAATTTTTTATCTGTATTACAAAACCCTGGTGCTAATACGCCAGACAGAGGGATGCCTGAATTCATTGTAAGAACTGGTGGAACCAATATTGTTTCGGGCAAAAACCCTTTCATCATAACTGGTTCTCCAGATGTGCAAAGAGCCAGAAGATTTTATGGAGCCAATGCTCAACCTCGCTATCTTTTCTATGAAGAAGATCAGTTCGATTCTGATAATCAACAAGCTAGTATTATCATGTTAGTTAATTATGATGGAACTTCTTTGAATTGGCAAAATCCTTATGGGAATAATTTTTATGGTTCGACTGGGAAAGTAGTATTTAATTCTGACATGAAAATGGTTGGTATTGCAGCAGATTTAACAGATTATTCTCTTTATTTTGCTGGTTATAGGGCTAATAATCTGGCTAATACCTCTCAAGGCGGGATGATTGTATTGAAGAGATTGAATCAACAGCTAGTTTTTGGAACGGACTCTGCTGCCGTGGGGCCTCTATTTTTTGTTGATGGACAAGTCACCGAGGATAGTTGGACAACATCCATGCCTATCTCGGCCCAAGTATTTTTACCAACCGAAGACACATTAAACGATACAGTCAAGCCTCCTAATAGATTTAATACATTGGGTTCTGGCGGGAAACCGTTAGCAGCAGATGAATCCTTCCCTGATTTATTTGTGGATCCTCGTGGTTATATTTATGTATTTTATAGTTTATTGACTACCAACAAGGAAGAAGCTAAAAATGCCTTAGGTAAAGTATTTTGTCGAGAAAGTCATAATAGTGGCTATTGGTTTGGAGAACCTTTCCCAGTGGCTGATTTGGGTTATAATAGATCAGAGACGGTGCCTAATGATACTTCATTCCAGGCAAAACATATGGTAGTATTATATAATGATCATACTAAAATTTATATGTTGTTCTTCTGGGCTGGAGGGAAAATATTTATGCGGTTATTGCCACATCCAGGAGCCACTTTATCAAAATTTAGAGTGATAAAGGCCAATAAGGACCCTAAGACTGCCGCTGAATATTATCATAATAGTTTAAGTTTCTTATATATGATAGAGGGAGATACTGCTTTTACTGATAGAGAAGTTACTAGTGGTTTGGAAAAATGGCTTACTAAACAATGGACTGAAGGAAGCGAAGCCCCTGATACTACACCTAGTTTTACTGAAGATACATATGATTCTTATTCTGTTTCTGGGAAATCGAATAACTGGGGAGAGAAATCTAGCGGCTCTAATGTTTATGCTGCCATTAGAATTTTAAAATATAATAATTCTACAGATATACCACAACAAAGAATAGGGGCCTTTATTACTTCTGAAGGCGAGGTTACTCTATATTTTATTAATGCCATTGGTAATCTTTGTTATAAGAGAGTTAGGCTATACGGTAATTATCCTCTGATTACTCCAACACTGATAGTTAATACTAGCACAATCTAAATAAAGGTAGAACCTAATAAAAACAATAAAATAACATAGTGACTATTAGTATCAAATGCATTGTGTAAAAAGGAAATTGATTAATTATGCCTGCTGATCCAAATCAATCTTGGGCTTTAAGAGATATAGGTAGAGCAAAATCCGAAGTTAAACTTGGATTTATGTACTTTAATGACGATGGTGCGTCTCAGAATAACTATCAAGAATCTTGGTTCAATAATTTAGACACACAACAATCTGACGCAGCTAAGGTTTATCCCGCTGACCATTGGAGCACGTCTTTTGAGTCGACTAGCACTAGATGGCAACCATTGCAAATTTTAGGTGCTTATAAATTAGGTATTAATCTAACTCCAGACGCCCCTAAACAAACCTTAATTTTTGGTTATTTGGGGCCAGAATCATCAGTCCCAGATTTAACCATTCCTGAAGGCGAAACTACTTATGCTCCGCTTAAGGATGAATATATTTCATTGGCTGGCTTGTCTGGAGGTGGTGTCGCACCAGCCCAACCTTCGGCTGGAGAAGATACAGGAACAGGGAGTTTCTCTTTTTTACCACCCATTGATGCTCCACAAGCTGAGATTAATGTTATTCAGCAAGAATTACTTAATGAGACCCCATTTATTCCATCATCTTCTGATGCTTTAGCAAAGGACGCCTCTGAATATGTGAAGCTGATTGGGGAGATAGGCATTCGAATGCATAATATTTGGAAAATGTCATCTACCATTACGCCTTCCAATGTTAAATACATTCGTGGATATGGCCCTTATTGGGGTGATAGTCGTTATGCGGGAGCCACCGCTGTACAAGCCGGAGGTCTTGGCAGCATGAGTGTAAAAGTTAATGCTAATAGAGCAGCGGCTTTAATGTATCGGGTGGCTCCTATGGATAGAGACATTGGTGTTGATAGTGCTTATCCTTGGGTTTTCCCATATTTTAATACTACTGATACTTCTAAAACTGCTAATTTGAATGCTTCTGATGCCAATACTATTAAACATAGTGCTTTTTTTGCAGAGCAACAGAATAATTCCACTGGACTTTTTAATAATGAAAATAGAAATAGTAAGAAAACTAAATCAGATGAGCGGGCTAATGTTGGGTTTGTATTAGAAATGAGTCTTTCTTCAGAAACACCAAGAGGTTCTTTTTTCCAAGGCGGCGGAGGAAGCCCTACGGTTACTATTATGTGGGGAGGCCCCCAAGAAGAAGCTTATTCAGCCAAAAGCACACAAAATTTTCTCTCTGCATTCTCAGTTCATTGTGCTGGAGATAAAATACCATATTTAGTTTATTATAATGGGAATCGAAACGTTAAGGTTTATCTGGCTAACGCTGCACTTAATTTCCAACAGGGGTCACAAATTCGTTTAACTGTAGAATATATTGGTCTAACTATGATGGTTCAGCTAAATGATCAAGACGCTAAATTTATTAGAGCTTATGATACTGAAGCTAACTTGAAACGGTCAGGGCCTAGTCCTCATGGAGTTTGGACAGATAATCCTAACATTAGTATGTTTATAATGAACTGTGTGGTTGATTTTACATTCATGCCAGCATATTATAATTCGTGGGACCCTAGCCAAAAAATTAAATTTGATGCTGCAGAAGACACATCAAATACAACACATTTTACTACACCAGTTTCTAATCCAGACGACGACATAGGAATAAACACAGGAACTTTATATTTAGATATTAATGATATTAAATTTGATCCTAAAAATTTATTTACTGGTTTTGTTAAAACAAGTGGCGTAGCAAATTTTTCGACATATTCCAATAATAGAAATATTTTAATAAGTTTATTTGAAGATGTTAGAAGAACATTCAAAGCACAAACCTATCACCCAATAGATTTAAAACGATCGTTGGCAAATATAGGCTCATCTATTTCAGGAAAACAATGGAAACCGGATTCGGGATGGCCACAATGTATTTTAGATAATAGAAATCTTCAAAATAAAAATATTGTTCTTCCAATTGCAGTTAGATATGATGTGGGAGTGGGTTTATTAGGGGCTGATGGTGATCTGACTAATGATATGCCATTATTAAATAGTGGCGACCCATCATCTATCATTAACATTGTTTGGCAAGTTTTTACAACGTTTACTACACCAGTTTTGTTTGGGTTCAAGGCCGAGGGGGATAATAGTAAGAAACTTCAATTTTCTTCAGAGAAAGATATTTCTAAATATGTGACCGAGTGGGATATCACTTGGAGTGCGGAACTGGACTATAAGATAATGATGGCTTCGGCAAAAATTAAATTAGTGAATCCTCCTGGATGGCTAATTGATGTTGTCTCTAAAAATAGGATGCTTGTGAGAATTCAATCGGCTGGTTATATGGCATATAGTCAGGCCGTAGAAGATACTTTGCGACCATATGTTTTTAGAAATAAGAATGTGTTTATGGGAGTTACAATTGGGGCTGAACTTACTTTTGGTCCTGGTGGTGATGTTTATTTTACAATAAGCTGTAACGATTTCATGCAGTTATTAAAAGATTATATGTTAGATACTAACTTAAGATTTGATGGAGTCAGTTATTATACTTCCTTTTGTATGTTAATGCAAGCCTCTGATTATAGAAATATGTTTGCAGTTGTCGATGATCTTAATAATTTCATAGGTCAGTTTAAACCCAAATGGATAGATGGGTCAATTAGTGTGTTAGATCATTCCGATAAGATTACTTGGGATGGTTATACTGATTTTGGTGGTTATGGAGAGATGTTTTTTGGTTTCTTGCCAATGTCTGGAACCTCTTTCGAAGTCAAGGCAGGCTCCAATTTATATGAAGGATTGACAGCTATTTTAGAGCACATGCTCAATCCAAGAGCATTGCCTTTGTTTTATTTTGATCCTACTTGGGGTGATAATGGGATGTTTTTCCTTAGAATTAGAAAAGGAAGTAGTTTGGTGTCGGAATATAGACCAAAGGTTAGATCTGAAATTACTGCTCAAGATCAATTAAAAATATCATTACCATTGTTGTGTGTTGGTAATCAGCCTGCCTATATACAAGCTTCAAATACTTCGAATCTGGTTTCACATTTAGTTGCCTTGGGAGCGAATCGTGTTGATGGGTTAGTAATGAAATATACTGGGACTAATCCCAGATGGAATAGTTTAAAGAAACGCAGAAATGATTTATTAGATGAAAATCAAAATATAACCCCCACTAGTTTAGAATCGGTTGGGCCTGGATGGCAAAGAACAGATATATCTACTGAATATGGTCATGTAGGATATAAGAAAAAAATGTTAGTCGCAAAGGCATCAACGATGTTGCCAGACATTGCCTCTTTACAGGGCTATACCTCTTCCCGATTATGGTGGTTGATGAGACCAGATGTTTCCATAAACGGAATGACAGTTTATGGGATTATTGATGTAGGTGTTGATGGTATTATTCATGTAGATCTAGGTGGATTAGTATATTCTCAAACATTATTAAAAAAATCAGTGATTTCTTATAAAGCCGCCGATGGGTCTTTAATTTCTCAATTTAATGTTCTTATATTCCCTCCATTTACAATGACGGGAGCTTAGGAGGTTCATGATGCCGGTTACAAATATAGCTGATTTAATTGCCGCCAGAGAATCAAGAAATTTTGCTCAACAATCATTTTTAAGACCTCAGCATGGCGCAGTGACATATGACATGTTTAGG
>Ga0315274_10013538_pt1 | contig 11611 bp, 11 predicted proteins | sample YL17G02_20_MG_FD_203700 | JGI IMG/M metagenome (GOLD analysis project Ga0315274, IMG submission 203700) | Sediment microbial communities from Yellowstone Lake, YNP, Wyoming, USA - YL17G02_20 | ecosystem: Environmental > Aquatic > Freshwater > Lake > Sediment | place: USA: Wyoming | collected...
GCCGCCAGTCTCGCCATCGCAGCGGCCCACACCCCGTTGGCGCGCCAGCGCCGCCACTGGGCCCAGACCGCCGTCCAGGTCCCGTAGCGCTCGGGCAGGTAGCGCCACTGGCAGCCGGTCCGGGCGATGAACAGCATCGCCTCGACCATCGCTCGGCGCGGGATCTGGGCCGGCGCGCCCGGTCGACCCGGCGGATCGAACAGGTCGGCGACCAGCTCCCACTGCTCATCGGTCAGGGCGATCGCGAAGCTCATGCCGGCCAGCCTCACGGCCAGTCGTGTCAGCTTCTCTGGCACAAACCCCACGATCCGAACGTGAGAATTCGGCTACAGGCCCTCAGTAATCAGCCGACCAAGGTGTCTCGCCCGACTTGACAGGCGCCGCTGCGCTCCGCTCCCTTCGGAGGCTGGGAGGCGCACCGGGCGACCGGGTCACTTCACGCCGAACGCCTCTAGGCATCGGTGGTAGGGGCAACCAGACTCGCCGACGCACGCGGGAGGCTTGTGTCAAGGGACAGCGGCACTTCCTCCTGGGCGGACAGCAGATCTCCATCTCCGCGGACACGTGATGGTGGCCTGAGAGTGACAACGTCACTGACCAGATGGACCGGACAGAATCACGGACCAACAGCATCACTCCAATCCCCGGGTTGACACGAGCTATACGATGATGTAACGCGTTACAGCAAAGCGTTACAGAGGGGACGATGCGGAGTCCCACGATCAAAGACGTCGCGTCGCTGGCCGGTGTCTCGACGGCGACCGTGTCTCGCGTGCTGTCGCCTCCGGGTGCCCCAGTCGCCGCCAACACGCGCCTCCGCGTGCACGAGGCCGCGGGTCAGCTCGGCTACGAGCCGAGCGCTCAGCCTCGGAACCTCCGGAGGCGACGCTTGAGCGTCTTCGGCGTCGTCGTCACCGACATCGAGAACCCCTTCTACACATCCGTCGTCCGCGCGTGTGAGCGCGAAGCAGAACGGCTCGGCTACCGCGTCCTGCTGGTGAACACCGACGAGAACGCCCACAAGGAGGCCGTCGCGCTCAAGACGCTCGCCGCCGAGCGGGTGGCGGGCGTCATCCTGGCCTCCACCGGGTTGCGCAACCAGGAAGTCGCCCCGCTCCTGAGGCTGGGCATCCCGGTCGTGGCGATCGACAACCGGGTTCAAGGCTTGGACCTCGACCTCGTCACCGTCGACAATCGCACGGGCGCGCGCGTCGCGATCGAGCACCTCGTCGCTCTGGGCCATACGCAGATCGCGATGATCTGTGGGCCTCGGGCCGCCACGTCAGTCTTTGATCGATTCCTCGGTTACCGCGATGCGATGCGATCGGCAGGGCTCCGCGGCCTTCGCGACCTCGTCGTCGAGAGCGACCTTCGCGAGGCGAAGGCTCACGACGTCACACTCGCCCTGCTCGAACGGGCCGAGCCGCCGACAGCGATCTTCGCTGTGAACAACATGACGACGGTTGGCGTGCTCAAGGCTGCACGCCGGCTGGGAGTGCGAATGCCCGACGAACTGTCAGTTGTGGGGTTCGACGACCTGACGTTCGCGGAGCTGTTCGTACCGCCGCTAACCGTCGTCGCACAGCCGACGCAGGAGATCGGGCGGCAGGCGGCCAGCCTCCTGGAATCCCGACTGAGGTTCCCAGAAGCCCCGAAGCAGCACGTGGAGCTTGCTGCGCAGCTGGTGCTGCGCGGCTCCACGAGCCCGCGGCTCACCTCCGCGCCAGAAGTCGCCGGACGTGTTCCCGAGACTGAGCGGAATTGGCACCGAGAAGCGAGGAGGCACCAAGTGGAAGCATGACAATCGTCGATGCCCACGTTCACATGGGCAAGCCGAGCCGGCCGGTTTTCGGTAACGCCGTCCAGTACACCGCCGAGCAGGTACTCCGGAAGATGGACGAGGCCGGGGTTGACCACTCCGTGATCCTTCCCATCCCGCATGTCTACGACAACGACTACGTCGCGGAGAGCGCGCGCAGGTATCCCGACAGGTTGATCCCTTGGGCATACGTCGATCCCTGGCATCACCCTAACCCGCGTGACTCGTTCGCGCGCTTCGCGGAGCAGGGATTCCGAGGCGTGAAGTTCCGCGCCGTTTCCCTTCGTTACAACCTGTCGGACCACCAGCTCCTCGACCCGATCCTCGAGGCGAGCCGGGAGAACAACCTCATCGTCTCGATGCATACAGGCGATGACCCGGCCTGTACGCCGCTTCAGGTTGAGGAGATGGCGCGAACGTTTCCCGATCTCACGATCCTGCTCGTTCACGCCGGTTTTCGCGTTCTCGCCGAGGAGGCGATTCTCGTTGCCGAGCGGTGCCCGAACATCTACCTGGACGAGACGGCGGGTACGTCGTGGCAACTGCGCCGCGCCCTCGAGGTGATTGGCCCGCGGCGCGTGATCTATGGCAGCGACTCGCCATTCATGGACACTCGCGTCGAGCTCGTTCGCTTTCGCACTGCGATCTCGGATCCCGAGGCACTCGAGCTTGCGATCGGAGGGAATATCCTCCGCGTCCTCTCTGGGCGAGGTTCCGAAGCGGTCGCTGGCCACGGCGTCGGAAGGGAGGCTTAGGTGATCGTCGACGTGCACAACCACCTCGGCGAGCCGTGGGGAACGAGACTCCATCAGACTCCTGACGAGCTCCTCGTCAAGATGGACCGCGCACGGATCGACAAGGCCGTCGTCTTCCCGTTCCCCTTCGGCAACTTCGACAACGATTATGTTGCGCGAGCCGTTAGAGCTCACCCTGACCGCTTCATCGGTTTCGTCATGGCATCGCCATTCATGAAGGAGGATCTCATCGACGTCATCCGTCACTACTGCACGGACGAAGGGTTCCGTGGTGTCAAGTTGCATCCGGCGGCCCACGGCTACAAACTAAGCGAGACCGGCGTATGCGGCGAGATACTCGCCCTCTGCTCGGAGCTCGACATGCCCATACTCGTATACACCGGCGACGAGCTGTACGCGACTCCCTTCCAAACGAGCATCGCTGCACAGGCGTACCCCGACGTCACGTTCATCATGGCCCACTCTGGCTTCATGATGCAGACGAACGACGCGGTCCTAGTCGCCCAGCGGTGTCCGAATGTATACCTCGAACACTCGTCAGGGATCTCGCTGGGCGTCACGCAGAGCGTCAACGCGGTGGGCGCAGGTCGTGTCCTTCTGGGGTCAGACACGCCGCACATGGATTTCGAAGTGGAACTGTTCAAGATTGAGATCACGGTGCCCGACCCAGTTGACCGATCACTCGTGCTCGGGGGAAATGCGGCACGGCTTCTCGGACTCAACTGACATCGGGAGGACCGCGTGAGAGCGCAGGGAGAATCGAAGATGAGAGTTTCGCATAGCGGAAGGGTACTGGCAGGAGGAGTAGCGCTTCTGCTTGTTGTGGGCGGATGCAGCTCCGGTCCGTCAGCAGCTCCGTCAGCAGCTCCGTCGGCGCCTGTCGGGAGCGTCGCGCCAAGCGGGGGCGCGATGACATATCCCGACTTCACGGGCAAGACCATCACCGCAGCGATCCTTGGCGGGCAGATCCCTGCGGCTGTACACTTGGAGGCTGACCGCTTCAAGGAGGTCACAGGCCTCCAGGTCGATGCCGCCGAGCTCCCGTTTGCGGATCTCTACCCCCGCATCATGACGGAACTGCGGGCGGGCACAGGGGGCTTCGACATCGTTTCCGTGCCACAGTTCTACGTTGGGGACATGGTCTCCTTCTTGGATCCCCTCGACTCCTACATGCAGCAATACCCCTTTGATGCGTACGAGGACATCCTCCCGTCGTACCGTAATCTTGCGGTTCTTAATGGCAAGACGTACTGCATCACGATGGACGGCGATGTGTGGACGCTCTACTACCGGCTGTCCGCGTTCGCCGACCCGAAGAACCAGAGCGATTTCAAGGCCAAGTACGGCCGCGATCTGGCGGTCCCGACCACCTGGGATGAGTACAACCAGGTGGCGCAGTTCTTCACAGGCGGAGGGAAGTACGGGACGGCGATGATGCTGGCCCCGGTCTTCGCGGGAAATGAGTTCGCTCAGCGCTTCTACTCCTACGGCGGGAAGTGGTTCGATGCGGAGACGATGAATGCGAAGGTGAACACGCCTGCTGGGGTCAGCGCCTTCCAGTCGATCATCGAAACTGTCAAGGCCTCTCCGCCTGGCGTGTTGAACTACGGGCAGACGGAACAGAACGACGATTTCGCCCAGGGTCGCATTCCGATGCTGATCGACTGGGGCGACACCGGCGGCCACACGGGAGATCCGGCGCGCGCCGCAAAGGAGGTCGTCGGGGACGTCGGGTATGCGCCGGTGCCAGGAGCGATGCTGAATGGACAACTGAACCGACCGCAGCTGCTCGCGTGGGGCTTCTGCCTGGCGGTGGCGAAGGACTCTCAGAACAAGGATGCTGCATATCAGTACATCCGCTTCTTCACCTCCCGGGAGCAGGGAGCGGCTGAGGTCGATCTCCACAAGGGGCTCGATCCATATCGCGAGTCGTACTTCGCTAGTCAGGGCGCGCAGACGCAGTTCCCCAATTCCGACAAGTGGCTGGCGCAGACGCTGGAAAACCAGAAGAACGGGGTTCCGGATCTCAGGATTCCAGGCGCGAAGCAGTACTATAACCTCATCGCGGTCGGCATCGGTACTGCTCTTGCGAACAACCAGAACAACCTGGATGCGATCGACGCGCAGGCCGTCATGGATGGCATCGCGAAGGAGATGGACAGACTGACTGACGATCTCGGACGCGATCAGCAGCGCCAAGCGTACGAAGGGATCATGCTCGCGGACCCGTCCTACAGCGGGATGCCGGACGAGTGACAGTTCCACCTCGGCCGGGCGCGACGCGCCCGGCCGAGGCCTCGTGACACACGCGTTTCCTTAGTCGTGGCACTGCCGAGATGACTCTCCGACTCACTCGTCGACGCGACCCGCGTACGTTCTGGCTCCTGACTAGCCCGACGCTCGTCATTCTGCTGGTCGTCGGAGTGTATCCACTCGTCGCCTCGTTGTGGATGGCTCTCAACAGGAGTCAAGTAACCGGCCCATCGCGCTTTGTGGGCTTCGACAACTTCGCGCGGCTTGCCGCCGATCCTCGCTTCTGGAACGCCATCATCAACTCGTTGGCGTTCGCGACGCTCGCTCTTTCGCTCGAACTCGTCTTCGGCTTAGCGGTCGCCCTGGCGCTGCGGAGATCCGGCCGCGAGACTTGGCTTGTACCCGTGTTCATGCTCCCCATGCTGATATCTCCGGTAGTAGCGGCCGTCACGTGGCTCATGCTCTACCACCCCACGATTGGCTTGATCAACTACGTGCTTCGCCCGCTGATCGGAACGCCGGCGTGGTTGGCGAATTCGTCCCTGGCGCTACCTTCTCTGGTCGTCGTGGACATTTGGGAATGGACCCCCTTCGTCTTCCTTCTTCTCCGCGCGGCGTACCTCGGCGCATCAGTGGAGATTGAAGAGGCGGCTCGCGTTGACGGTGCGGGCCGAATCGCGCTCTTCCGCCACATCCTCCTTCCTCAACTTGCCCCCGCGATCGGCGCTGTTCTTCTCATCCGAGGTATCGACGTTCTGAAGGTGTTCGATACGATCTATGTTATGACCGGTGGCGGCCCAGGGCTCTCGACGGAGACGCTCGGCATCTACATCTACCGTGCCGCATTCGAGGACTTCAACGTTGGCTACGCGGCGGCGCTGTCGTACGTGCAGTTCGCTCTCGTGATAGTGCTGGGTCTTCTCTTCATCAGACGCGTAGGCAGGACGCAGCAGTGACCTCAGCTGTGTGGGAATTCTGTCGCAAGTTGTTTCTGGTCGCCGCCTTGGCGTTCGTTGTGCTCCCGATCGCTTGGATGCTGATAACGAGTTTCAAGGTCCCAAACGAAATCTCGACGACGAACCCTGTATTCGTGCCCTCCGCGCCGACCCTCGACAACTATCGGGCAGCGCTTGGTATCGCGATTGACGAGCGCGATCTGTCGATCACCGTGGCAAGTCGAGGTGCAGGACGATCGTACGTGCGCAGTGTCGTTACTGCTGGTGTTACGACGGTGCTGGTCGTGGTGCTCGCCACTCCCGCAGGCTATGCGCTGGCACGTATACGAGTTCGAGGCCGATCTGTGGTCGGCCAGAACGTGCTCTTCGCACGGGTGTTGCCACCGGCTACCATCGCCCTGCCGCTGTTCGCCCAGTTCAGCGCGATGCGTTTGATCGATACGCCAGCGGCGCTGATCGCGCTGTATCTCGGGTCCACCTTGCCGTTTGCAGTGTGGACGCTCATGGCCTTCATCGGAGAGCTGCCCATTGAGGTTGAGGAGGCGGCGTTCGTTGACGGCGCGTCAGTCATCCAGATGCTATGGCGCGTGGTGGTGCCGGTCCTGGCCCCCGCTGTGGTGGCCGTGGCCGTCATCACGTTCGCCCTGTGCTTCAACGAGTTCTTCATGGCGTTGATCTTCACTCGTGTCCATTGGCTGACTTTCCCCGTGCAAACGGCAGCGATGATTGGCACAGGCGGCACTCCGTGGGGCCCCATGACCGCCGCCGGCGTCATTGGTCTGGTACCTCCGCTGCTCACACTCCTGGTCGGGCGCCGATACCTCGTCCAGGGTCTGTCGCTCGGGGCCGTGAAGTAGAGGATGACCGATGTTCAGAGTCGTCTACTTTCTCTATCGTCGCTCGGATCTGACTCACGAGGAGTTCGTCAATCACTGGTGGCATACGCATGTCCCGCTAGTCCGACAGTTCCCTGGGTTGATCCGGTACCAGATCGCTCCGGTGACCGGTTCCCCAGACGACGTGCCGCCTGACGTTGATGGTGTAGCTGAGTTGTACTACGAGAGTCGCGAGGCGTTCGAGAGGGCGCAGACGTCGCGACAGATGGAGATTGCTCTTCGCGACACACCGAACTTCACCCGCCTCGTGACCGCCGTCTTCGTTGAGGACCGGCCGGTTTCGCTACCCGAACCCCTTGCCGCGTACTGACAGCGACCGGGCAACGTGAAGCGCGCTAGTGGCGGGGAAGCCCCGATCGCTGTGTGGGGTAACGGCAACACGTGGGGAACGGACCAATCACGCCGGACTATCGGCGCGAACTCGGGATCAAGGCTCGCAACGGCCCGAGCCCATCGAGCGGCTGTCGGGCGGCAACCAGCAGAAGGCGCTCGTCGCCCCATCTCTCTCTCCGTCGACCGGGTTCTGCTAACGCTCTACCAGCCGACCGTCGGCCTCGATGTTTAGGCGCAACACGAGACCAGCCTCCACGTCCGGCGTCTCCTCGAGTCGGGGCGGGCACGATCGGGGTGTCGTCAGACACGCAGGAGCTGTGGCAGCTGTGCGATTCCTTGGCCGTGCTCAGGCGCGGCCGAACGGCGGGGGTAATGTCCCGAACGATGCCTGGTGGCCTGAGCAGACCGCTTCTCCTCAATGCGGCTTGGGGCAACGAGAAGGCGGGCTGACACCATCATCCATTCATCCACTTCAGACCGAGGGAGGTCACTGGTGCAGATCTTCACGTTCTATCGCCTTCAGCCCGGCGCTGACGTCGAGGCGTTCAAGGAGTTCTCTCGCAACATTGACCAGCCCGCGTGCCGGGCGAAGCCGGTCTGTCAGCGGTTCGAGGTCTACATCGGCGCGAACGGCACAGGCGACGACCCGCGACCGATCGTCATCGAGGATGTCGAGGCCACGAGCCTGCAGGAGTGGGACGCGGCCACATCTGCACCTGATCACGCCCAGGTCATGGCGCAGTGGCGGAAGTTCGCTGACCCCGATCCCCTCGTGACCATTGAGTGCGAGCTCATCTCTCTGGTAGCCCGAACCCGGGCGGGAGACTGAGGTGGACGAGCTGCTGCTCGGGCTCGACATCGGGACGTCGAGCTCGAAGGGGGTCCTGGTCTGCCCCGACGGCGAGATCGTCGCCCGGGCGGAGCACGCGCACACGCTCTCGCTGCCACGGCCGGGCTGGGCGGAGCACGATGCCGAGACGACCTGGTGGGCCGATGCCGTCGACATCTGCCGGCGGCTCACGGCGCAGGCGCCGGGCCGGGTCATGGGGGTCGGGGTATCCGGCATTGGCCCGTGCCTGCTCCCGCTGGACGCCGACGACCGGCCGCTGAGGCCGGCGATCCTGTACGGCATCGACACGCGCGCCGCAGCGGAGATCGAGGAGCTCACGGCGCTGTACGGCGCCGAGCAGATCCTGGCGCGCGGCGGGTCCGCGCTCACGTCGCAGGCCGTGGGGCCCAAGATCCTCTGGCTGCGGCGCCACGAGCCCGACGCCTGGGCGCACACCCGGCGCATGGTGATGGCCAGCTCGTTCCTCGTGCGCCGCCTGACGGGCGAGTACGTCCTCGACCACCACTCGGCCAGCCAGTGCGACCCGCTGTACGAGATGGGGACCTCGTCGTGGGCCCGCGACTGGGCGGACGAGGTCGCACCCGGCCTCGAGCTGCCGCGGCTCCTCTGGCCCGCCGACGTGGCGGGGGCGGTGCACGCGGAGGCGGCTGCGCTCACCGGGATCCCGGAGGGGACGCCGGTCGTGGCGGGCACGGTCGACGCGTGGGCCGAGGCGACGAGCGCCGGCGTGCGGGATCCGGGCGACACGATGCTCATGTACGGCACGACGATGTTCATCGTCGAGGTCGTGTCGGACTTCCGCCCCGACCGCACGCTTTGGGGGACGGCCGGCGTCGCGCCCGGCTCCCGGACGCTCGCGGCGGGGATGTCGACCTCCGGCGCGCTGACGGGCTGGCTGCGCGATCTCGCGGGCAATCCGCCGTACGCGGACCTGCTCGCGGAGGCGGCCGCCACGCCACGCGGCGCGTCCGGCCTCGTGATGCTGCCCTACTTCGCCGGCGAGCGAACGCCGCTCTACGACCCCGATGCCCGCGGCCTGATCCTGGGGCTCACGCTTGCCCACGGCCGGGGGCACCTCTACCGGGCGGCGCTCGAGGCGATCGGGTACGGCGTGCGCCACATCGTCGAGGCGCTCGGCGCGGCGGGCGAGCCGCCGCGCCGGCTCGTTGCGGTCGGCGGTGGGACGCAGGGCGGCCTCTGGACGAGCATCGTGAGCGACATCACCGGGCTGCGGCAGGACATCCCGGCCGAGACCATCGGGGCGGCCTACGGCGACGCGCTCCTCGCGGCGATCGGGACGGGCCTCGTGCCCGCCGACGCGACGTGGGCGAAGGTCGTGCGAAGCGTCGAGCCGGATCCCGAGGCGCGGGCCGTCTACGACGACCTCTACGACGTCTACCGCTCGCTCTACCCCGCGACGCGCGAGCAGGCGCACCGCCTCGCGGCGATGCAGCGGGGGGCCCCGGGCGAGCGCTGACGCCGCGGGGCGCTGACGCCGAGCGGATCGCGAGTGGGCGGGCGACCGACTTCCTCGGCTTCGTGCTGGCGCAGGGCAAGCTCTTCGAGGAGAGGGCCCTTGGTCTCCTGGATGGCGGTTTCGACATCGTCCGGGTCGGCGACGGCTGGCTCGACGCCCAGGGGCCTCGCCAAGGCCGAGGCCACCTTCGAGGCGATGCGCGCCGGAGTGGAGGTCATTAGCCCGAGGTTCCACGACCCGCTCAGGCGCGGGTGAGCACGAATAGTCGGTGATCTGAGCACGATCTGCGCTTGACCGGAGCGGCCTGGTGTAAGCACTAAATGGGTTGACATCGGGGGCGGGATCGGCGATGATCCGTGGGTGAGCAGCAGAGGCGGCGCCGTCCACGTGGCGACCACCCGCAGGCACTACAAGGACCGGGTGTACGAGACCCACCTGCTGCGCCGCAGCTACCGCGAGGGCGGCCAGGTCAAGACCGAGACGGTCGGCAACATCAGCCACCTGCCGCCCGCACTCATCGACCTCGTCCGGCGCGGCCTCGCGGGCGAGCGGTTCCTGCCGGCGGCGGGGATGGAGATCCGTCGGAGCGTGCCCCACGGGCACGTGGCGGCGGTCCTCGGGGTCCTGCGGGCGGTCGGCCTCGAGCGCCTGATCGAGCCCCGCCGGAGCCGGGAGCGCGACCTCGTCGTGGGGATGGTGGTCGCCCGCCTGCTGGCACCGGCGTCCAAGCTCGCCACCGCCCGCGGCCTGGGCGCGACGACCCTCGGCGACGTGCTCGGCATCACGGGCGCGAGCGAGGACGAGCTGTATGGGGCGCTCGACTGGCTCGGGGCGCGCCAGGCCCGGATCGAGGCCCGCCTCGCGGCGCGCCACCTGTCTCCCGGCGGCCTCGTCTACTACGACCTCTCCTCCAGCTATCTCGAGGGGAGCCACTGCCCGCTCGCGAGGCTCGGCTATTCCCGCGACGGCAAGAAGGGCACCCTCCAGATCGAGTACGGCCTGCTGGCCGATCCCGACGGCCGCCCGGTCGCGGTCGCGGTCGTGCCCGGCAACACGGGCGACCCCGCGACCGTGCCGGCGACGGTGGACACGCTGCGCGTCCGCTTCGGCCTCGAGCGGGTCATCCTCGTGGGCGACCGGGGGATGCTGACGTCCGCCCGGATCGAGACCGTGCGGGCCGCCGGGCTCGACTGGATCAGCGCCCTGCGGGGTCCCGCCATCCGGACCCTCGCGCAGGACGGGGCTCTCCAGCTGGGCTTGTTCGACGAGCGCAACCTCGCCGAGATCAGCCATCCCGACTTCCCGGGCGAACGCCTCGTCGTGTGCCGCAATCCGGCCCTCGCCGCGGAGCGGGCGCGCAAGCGGGTCGAGCTCCTCGCCGCGACCGAGGCGGCGCTCGGCAAGGTCGTCGGCAGGGTCGAGGCGGGCACGCTGCGCGGCGCGGCCCGGATCGGCCTCGCGCTCGGGCGGGTCGTCGACCGCTTCAAGATGGCCAAGCACTTCGAGCTTCTGATCGACGACGATCGCCTCGTCGTCACGCGCCGGGAGCGGGAGATCGCCGCCGAGGCGGCGCTCGACGGCCTCTACGTCCTGCGCACGAGCGTGCCGGCCGAGCGCCTCGACGCGCCCGCGGTCGTCCGCTCGTACAAGCGCCTCTCGCGCGTGGAGCGGGCGTTCCGGGGCTTCAAGGCGGCGGACCTCGCGATCCGCCCGATCCGCCACTGGACGGAGGACCGGGTCCGCTCGCACGTCTTCCTGTGCATGCTCGCCTACTACGTGGCCTGGCACCTCGAGCGCGCCTGGGCGCCGCTCCTGTTCCGCGACGAGGCACCGCTCGACCTGCCCGACCCGGTCGCCCCGGCAGAGCGCTCGGATGCCGCCCTCGCCAAGGCGAGGAGCCACGAGCTGGCCGACGGTACGCCGGCCCATTCCTTCCGGACCCTGCTCACCGAGCTGGGCAACCTGACGCGCAACCTCGTCGTGCCGGCCGGCGCTCCCGACGAGGCCGCCTTCGTGATCACCGCCACCCCGACCCCGCTGCAGGCCCGCGCCTTCGCGCTGCTGGGGCTCTCACCCGCAGGCACGTAGGCAGAACGCGTCCGGGCAGGTCGTGCTCAGATGCGCTCGCGACACGCTGGAACTTCGGTCTAGCGCGCCCGTCGCGCTCCCCGCCCCATCGGCGCACGCCCCCGACCCACGCGGCGGCGGTGCGGTCCGGGCCTCAGGAGGTGCGCCCGGCCTCGATCGCCTCGATCGCTCGTTCCCACGCCGG
>Ga0315274_10013539_pt1 | contig 11611 bp, 12 predicted proteins | sample YL17G02_20_MG_FD_203700 | JGI IMG/M metagenome (GOLD analysis project Ga0315274, IMG submission 203700) | Sediment microbial communities from Yellowstone Lake, YNP, Wyoming, USA - YL17G02_20 | ecosystem: Environmental > Aquatic > Freshwater > Lake > Sediment | place: USA: Wyoming | collected...
TGGCCCCCGCCTGCTCGGGCGTCGGCATCAGCTCGGGGCCGAATCGCGTGAGTTCCGCGTTCCAGGCCGCGTTCAGGGCGCGGACCAGCTTGTAGCGCTCCTTGAGCCAGTAGGCGAACTTCTCGCCGGAGAGCTCCGAGTAGTCAACGTAGAAGAGGCCGCTGCCGAGGGAGGCGTAGAGCGGCCGCGCGTCCTTCGGCCAGGCCGCGAGCGCCTTGGCCGTCTCGCGCGCGATGGCCTCCCGCATGGCCCGGTGGTCCACGCAGGTCAGGATAGCGGGCTGCCCCGCCGAGGCGTCGCGCACGAAGCCGCCGGCCGGGCGGTCCCAGCCCACCCGCCGGCTCGCCGGCTCGTCGCGGTGAACGCGAAGGACCTCCGACTGCTCGACGGTCTCGGGCGTCGCGCCCGCCAGGGCGGGCACGATGCGAACCAGCTCGCCCTGCGCGAAGAACGCGCGGGCCGCCTCAGGCGCCTGGTCCGCCACCACGGGGAAGACCAGCCGTTCCCCTTGCACGCAATGGGCGCCCTGGAACCTCACGTTCGCCAGCTCCGGCGCCGCCGGCACGTCGAGCCGCCGCGAGCTGCCAATCGCCTCCAGGACCGCCAGCTTGGACTGAAGGCAATTCTCATAGACGCGGTCGAGGATGGCGTCGCGCTCCTTGCCCTCGGCGCGCTCGATGCCCGCCATCGCCAGACGTCCGACGACCAGGTGGACGCGATGAGGCAGCGTAGGCTCGTTCCGCTGCTCGGCCTGCCGGCAGACGCGCTCCAGGTCGTTGAGCGCCGCGGCCGTCCGGCCCATCCGGTTGGGCGCGGCCGCGAAGGCCGGCGCCGCCGCGAGAGCCGCCAAGATGCAGATAGACCACTGCTCGCACACAGCAGAAGCTCCCAACGGATCATGCACGGGGAGAAAGGCCCGGGGTGGCATTCGCCTGACGGGGACAGGTCAGCCGCGGGCCAGCCACATCCTATCCAGTTAGTATAATTCCCCCTTCGATGGGAGTCAACGGCGGTGCTGGCGCCGGGTATGGCCCCTGGTTATGGTAGGCGTTTTTGGTCGCTTATCGTCCTCGTCCGTCGTCCTCGTCCCTCGTCCTCGACTCTTTCTCCTCTCAACCCACGAAGCATCGATTACGAGGACGAGGACGACTGAAGTTGGCTCCCTCCCGAAGGTTCCCATACCTTAGGGAGGGATCGGCTTCTGCTGGCGCCTGATCGCCAGCGGCGCTATAGTGGGGTGAGAAGGTCAGAACTGCGATGAACCAATCGGAGGATCTCCAATGGACGACTCCACTCCCAACAGGCTCCCCATCGGCGACGCGTACCACCAGGCAACGAAGTATCAGCGGGGTCGAGCGGCCCGCGTGGAACCAGCGAAGGTCGGGCCGGCGGAAGCCCTCGTCCGCCTGCCAGCCCCGCGGACCGACGGCGGCGAGGGCCTCTGGAACGCCATCCAGACCCGTCGCTCGGTCCGCACCTTCCAGTCCGTTCCGCTCACCGAGGACCAGCTCTCGCAACTGCTCTGGGCCACGCAGGGCATCACGGGCGGGCGCCGAGGCCACGCCTTCCGCGCCGCGCCCTCCGCAGGAGCGTGCTACCCGATCGATACCTATCTCGTCGTGAACCGCGTCCAGGGGCTTCAGCCCGGGCTCTACCGCTACGACGTGGGCGAGGCGGCTCTGGAGCGGCTCCGCAGCGGCGACCTCGCGGCGGCGATCGCCGCCGCCTGCCTCGACCAGGAGATGGCGGCCCAGGCGGCGGTCGTCTTCGCCTGGGTGGCGGTGCCGACGCGCTCCAAGCATCGCTACCAGGAGCGCGCCTATCGCTACGTCTACATGGACGCAGGCCACCTCGGCCAGAACCTCCACCTCGCCGCCACCGCGCTCGGGCTGGGCTGCTGCGCCATCGGGGCCTTCTTCGACGACGAGGTGAACGCCCTCCTCGGCCGCGACGGCCTGGAGGAGACGGTCGTCTACCTCTCGGTCGTCGGCGTGCCCGCGTAAGCGGAGCGGTGTTCGGCTATCGGTGTTCGGTGTTCGGTGTTCGGGTACGGAGAGACTGAGCCGCGAGCTACGAGCCGCGAGTACCGGCCTCATCTTTGCCCACATGCTGAGGTGGCGCCGTGCTGAACGGGGCGTTTGGCCTGTCTCCCCGCTCCGCTGGGGACCCAAAGCGGCGACGCCTCGCCGCACTCCATAATCCTCCCTCTTCCCAGGCTGGCGCAAGGAGAAACGCGGACTCCTCCAGAACGGGGAGGATTGTGGAGTGCGGTGAGCGGTGCCGCTTGCGGCGCCGCTTTCAATGCCAGCGGAGCGGGAGAACAGGCGGGGGCCTCCACTCTCAAGGGCGAACCCGCAAGATAGGGGCAAAGATCAGAGTACCGGCCTGGGGAGACGAGAGAGAAAGGCTTGTAGCCTTCCCCCGGGTGCGTTGACTCCGCCCTGAGTCGGGGTATACTTCAGACGGAGGCGGGAGGCCGTTGGGGCATGGCCATGGGCAAGTCCGAGCGCATGGATGCCAGGACCTGGGGCGTCCTCCAGGCCATCCAGGTGCGCGTGGCGCGCGATCCGGGCTGGCAGGTGCTCGTCCACCGGCGCGACTGGCTCTGCCCCTACTGCGGCGAGGTGGGGGTGACGCCCTTCCAGCCGCGCCGCGCCCCCCTGGACATCCTTCGGCACTTCCTCAACGAGTGCCGCCACTGGGAGGAGGGCGCGGGCACCCGCTTCGGCCAGGCCGCCCTCGAGGCCAACGCCCGCCGCCTCGAGATCGAGGAGCTCCTCCGCACCGACCCCGCCTGGCGCCTCACCGACTGGCTCGACCGCTGGGTCTGCCCCTACTGCGCCGAGGCGACCACCGTGCTCTGGCGCGCCGAAGCAAAGGCCATCCCGCCCCTCTTTGACCGCGTGCAGGAGCACCTGAACCTCTGCGCCTGCTGCCGCGACAAGCGCAAGCCCCACTCCGCAGAGGCCCTGGAGATGATCGTCGGCGAGGCCAACCGCCGCGGCGAGCTCACCGCCCGTATCCGCCGCAAGATCGAGGAAGACCCCGCCTGGCGCCAGGCCACCAGCGACGGCAAGTGGCTCTGCCCCGAATGCCACCGCCCCGTCCCCGAGGTCGACGTCGCGTCCGACCTCAAGCTCGTCTCCGCCGCTCCCGCCCGCATGGCGAGCCACCTCATCGAGCGCTGCAAGCTCGGCGCCGAGCAGTCCCCCACCCCCAGCGGCAAGGCCGCGACCGACATCGAGCCGTCCCAGCGGAACCTCGAACGCGCCCGCGAGATCGTCCAGAAAATGCTCCCCGCCGAGGTCCCCAAGCTCGAAGGCTACGACCTCTACTGCCTCTACCGCCCGACGGACCGCGTCGGCGGCGACTTCTACGACTACTTCCGCCTCTCCGACCACGAGGTCGCCTTCCTCATCGGCGACGTCTCCGGCCACGGCCTCGAGGCCGCCCTCATCATGGCGATGGTCAAGAAATCCCTCAAGCTCCACGCCCAGCACCACCGCTCCCCCGCCGAGGTGCTGCGGCGCACGAACCTCGACATCAACGCCGACCTCGACGCGCGGACCTTCGTGAGCGCCTGCTACGCCGTCCTCGACGCCCGCGGCGCCAGCCTCACCTTCGCCCGCGCCGGCCACAACATGCCCATCCTCTTCAACCCCCGCCGCACCCCGCCCATCCGCCACCTCGAGAGCAAGGGCATGGCCCTCGGCATGTACCGCGGCGGCCTCTTCGACAAGCTCATCCAGGAGGTCGAGATCAGCGTTCGCCAGGACGACGTCTTCCTCCTCTACACCGACGGCCTCATCGAATCGCGCAACCCCGGCAGCGAGGCGTTCGGCCTGGAGCGCCTGGAGGCCACCATCGCCCGCACCCACGGCGACCTCGCCGGCCAGACCCTCGCCGGCCAGCTCTTCGAGGAGGCCCGCTCCTTCGCCGCCGGCGCCCCCCAAGAGGACGACATCGCGATCCTGTGCCTGAGGGCATGCGGCTGAGATGCCTGTCAGGGGGCAGACGAGAGGGTGATACCCAGACTTGACAGGCGGGAACGACCTCGGTTACCCTGTGGCCCTGTGAAGGCCCGTGTGCAGTCAGGCCGACGAGGCTGTCTTTCCAACAGGTGCAGCGACGATGACAGAGGAGGCGACCTGATGGGGGAGACGAATCTCACGCAAGCTGAGGCAGACGCTCTCATAGCCATGCCAAAGCAGAGGACCAACGACGACAAGTGGGATTACCCCGCCACGGGTGGCTCCGTCAGTATCCCGCTGGCCTCTCTTGACAAGAGGGAGAGCTTCACGCTAGACGTAAGCCGAGGCCGGATCGACTTGCGTAAGGGCAAGTACCAGAACCGTGCGCGGCATGTGGTCGTTCTCGTGCGGCTCGACTTCGGCGGGAAGCCCCATCGCAACCCAGATGACGAGGAGATTGCGAGTCCTCATCTGCACCTGTACCGCGAGAACTACGGCGCCAAGTGGGCGGTGCCCGTACCGACGGGGAACTTCCCGAACGTCTCCGACCTCTGGCAAGCGCTTCTGGATTTCATGAGGTACTGCAACATCACAAAGCCGCCGCTCATAGAGAGGGGGCTCTTCCTATGATCGACGAGATTCGGGACTTGCTTGACCGCTACCTTTCCTGGCTGAAGGACCGCACCAGCCTCCGCCAAGTCGATGATTGGGTGGAGATCACGACGCCCTACCTCGACAGACATAACGACTACCTACAGATATACGCTAGGCGACAGGATGGCGGCTACCTTCTCACCGATGACGGCTATGTCATCGAGGACTTGCAGCAGTGCGGATGCGGCCTCGACAGTCCGAAGCGTCAATCGCTGCTTCACATGACTCTGAACGGCTTCGGTGTCCGCCTCACCGAAGGGCGCCTTGAAGTCCAAGCATCGGCAGAGAACTTCCCGCTCCGTAAGCATTGCCTCGTCCAGGCCATGCTGGCGGTGGATGATCTCTTCTACCTGGCTTCGCCAATCGTGGTGAGCCTATTCTATGAGGATGTGGTGGCGTGGTTCGACTTGCACGAGGTCCGGTATACCCCGAGAGTCAAGTTCACCGGCAAGAGCGGATATGACCACCTGTTTGACTTCGTCATCCCCAAGTCACGCAGGCAGCCGGAACGCATAGTTCAGGCCATCAACCGTCCGGACCGGGGCACCACCGAAGCCATGCTTCTCTCCTGGCTCGACACGAAAGAGGTGCGGCCCCCTGATTCCAGAGCGTATGCTTTGCTCAATGACACGGAGCAGGCGACCTCGGCATCCGTCATCGACGCCCTGCGCAACTATGACGTGTGCCCTGTCCCGTGGAGTAGGCGCGAGGAGGTCAGGCAGGAGTTGGCCGCGTAGGGTGGAGGACACCCCGATGCCTGTGCGCCGTCTGCGCTGTGGCGCACGTGTTGACCGGCTTCCAGGAAGCCGGTAAGATGCTCCCGCTCGGGCCGGGTCGCGGGTCTGGCCGGGCCAAGCGCATCTGACACTACCGACGGAGAAACTGTCATGGCGAAAGCAACAAAGGCGGCGGCGAAGCCGCAGGCGCGGTTCGGCATCATCGGCATGGCGGTGATGGGGCAGAACCTCGCGCTCAACGTCGAGAGCAAGGGCTTCCCCTGCGCGGTCTATAACCGCACAGCCGAGCGGACCAGGGAGTTCGTCGAGTCCACGGCCAAGGGAAAGAAGATCATCCCCAGCTACACGCTCAAGGACTTCGTCGGCTCGATCAAGCGGCCCCGCAAGATCATGCTCATGGTCAAGGCGGGCGAGGCGGTGGACGATTTCATCAAGAAGCTCGTCCCGCTTCTCGACCAGGGCGATCTCATCATTGACGGGGGGAACTCGTTCTTCGAGGACACCATCCGCCGCAACAAGGCGCTCGAAGCGAAGGGCCTCCTCTACATCGGCACGGGCGTGAGCGGCGGCGAGGAAGGCGCCCTCCACGGCCCCGCCATCATGCCCGGCGGCCAGAAGAAAGCCTATGCCCTCGCCAAGCCCGTCTTCACGAAGATCGCGGCCCACGTCAACGGCGACCCGTGCTGCACCTACATCGGCCCCGACGGCGCCGGCCACTACGTCAAGATGGTCCACAACGGCATCGAGTACGGCGACATGCAGCTCATCTGCGAGGCCTACTACATCATGGCCAACGCCCTCGGCCTCTCCGCCGCCGAGCTCCACGAGGTCTTCGCGGAGTGGAACCGGGGCGAGCTGAACTCCTACCTCATCGAGATCACGGCGGACATCTTCACGAAGACCGACCCCGAGACGGGCAAGCCGCTGGTCGAGCTGATCATGGACAAGGCGGGCCAGAAGGGCACCGGCGCGTGGACCAGCCAGTCGGCCCTCGAGCTCGGCGTGCCCGCGCCGACCATCGCCGAGGCCGTCTTCGCACGCTGCATCTCCGCCATCAAGACCCAGCGCGTCGCCGCATCCAAGGTCCTCGTCGGCCCCAAGGATGTCCACTGGGAGATCGGCCGCGCCAAGGCCGTCGAGAAGATTCGCAGGGCCCTCTATGCCTCGAAGGTCTGCTCCTATGCCCAGGGCTTCGCCCTCATGGCCGAGGCGGCCAAGGAGCACGGCTGGGACCTCAAGTTCGGCGAGCTGGCGATGATCTGGCGCGGCGGCTGCATCATCCGCGCGCAGTTCCTCCACCGCATCAAGGAGGCCTACGACCGCGACCCGAACCTGCCCAACCTCCTGCTCGACCCGTTCTTCAGGGCGGTTGTCGAGGAGGGTCAGGCGAGTTGGCGCGAGGTCGTCGCGGCGGCCAGCATGATGGGCATCCCCATCCCCGCCTTCAGCTCGGCCCTCTGCTACTTCGACAGCTACCGCCGCGAACGCCTATCCGCCAACCTCATCCAGGCCCAGCGCGACTACTTCGGCGCCCATACCTACGAGCGCACCGACAGGCCCGGCACCTTCCACACCGAATGGCTGAAGGACTGAGAGCAACACAACCCACGAGGGGAAAAGGGGACATTCTGCTTCTTCCCCGGTCGCGAATCTGAGGATGTGAAATCTAGCACGGCGTCCGCCCAACCGCCCTCGTGCCAGGCACCTTGCCCTTCCTATTGACAGTTGAGGATTTGCCACCGTCGCCCTCTGACGCGACGCGATGGGCAAGTGGCACGGCGTCTTGCAGGATTGCCCCGGCCCCGTCCCGCCTCCCCTTGCCGCGCTCACCGATGACTGGCTCCGCCTCGCCGTCCGGGTGGCGTTGCCGTGATAAGGACGACCGACGAGCGGCTCAGCCTGCCCTGAATCGCCTGAGGTCGAGCCCTTCGATCACCGAGAAGTGCTTCACATTGCCCGACGCTAGCGGCAGGCCGTTCTCAACCGCTGTTGCCGCGATGAGGGCATCCGCAACACTGAGGTCCACCTGGAGGCAGTACTCCTCGACGTAAACCGCTGCCCGGTGCCCGATGTTCTCTGTCAGGGGCAGGACCTCGAAGTTGAACTCCCTCAGGAAGCTCTTCGCGTTCCTGAGCTGCTTTCGGTCGCGTGCCCCCCGGAGCAGTTCCATGACCGTGATGATCGAGAGCCTCCGGGTCTCGGCCTCTTCGACGAGGCGCACCGCCTTCGGGTGGCGCCGAGCGACCCAGATGAGGATATCGCTGTCAAAGATCACGGCAGCGATCCTGCCTGAGCTTGCGGACGTAGGCCGCGACGTCCTCTTTCTCCTTGTCCTCGGCCCACATGCCCACGAACGGATGATCCGCCATTCTCATCGGCTTCCTGCACTTCTTCCGTGAGGGGACGAGAAGGGCCCGTTCCTTTCCGTGGTAGAGAACCCTGACCGTCTCGTTGCGGTCGAGAGCTCGCAGGATATCCCTCATCTTGTGGCGGAGTCCTACAATCGAGGTTTCCATGCCTGTCCTCCTACCCAATATGAACAATTGTATTGTACATATTCACGTCCCGCAGTCAAGCTCCGACAGGCCCCGGTCTGATTGATCGCGGTAGGGACCGCCCTTGCGGGCTGCCCCCCGCACAGATCCGTACTCGAGGAACGACCCCATGCGGCTCTTACCTCGGGTGTCTGGCGTGGAACCGCACGCGGGGAGGGGAAAAGGGCGCATTCTGCCTTTTCGCCGCTCATGTGCTGCGAAGAGCTGAATGCCCCATTTCTGTCCAGGAGTTCTTGAAGGGTGGTCTGGAGGGGGACTTCTTGCAAGAAGTCCCCCTCCAGCATGCTTCGGGGGATTACTGCGGGGCGGTGGTGGAGGTGAGGGCCTTGAGGACCCAGCCCATCTTGCCGTCGGGCAGGGTGACGTAGTACCAGGTGTTGTCCTGGCCCTGGACGCGGAGCGCGACGCCCTTCATGGCCACGCCGACCACGGTGGAGTTCGGGTCGGCCTTCTCGCAGACGTTGGCGCTCTGGACCGAGACGAAGACCTGCGCGGGCTGTGCGGCCGGCTGCGCTGGGGTCGGCGTAGCGGGCGTGGATTGGGGCTCGACCGGCGTGGGGGTGGGCGTCACGGCCGGCGGAGTGGGCGCCGGCGCCGCGCCGATCGCTTGCCCGGCTTCATTGTAGTGGTAGTAGTTCGCCGGGGTGCGGTCCACGACGAACTGGACGGCGGCGCCGAGGCACTCGCGGACCGCCTTCTCCATCGGGGTGTTCTTGAAGGCGCCGAAGCCGATGCCGAGGAGGCTATGATGGCCGCCCCCGAAGCCGCCAATGCTGGCGCTGATGTCGGTCGTCTTCTTGTTGATGGACGTGGCGGCCACGATGCGCGAGGTGCGGGTGTCGATGACCCGCAGATCGAGCGCCACATACGCTTGCTTGAGACCCAGGCCGATGCCGCCCCCGCCGGAACGGTGGTGGCCGAGGCGAATCCCGCCGAGGCCCAGGCCGCCGCCCTGGTAGTTCGGCTCGAACTCCGTGATCGCGCCGGTCACGAGGAGCTCCGCCCCCTCGACCTGTCCCGTGGGAGCGCCCGTGCCGGCCTGAATCCGACCCGTCCGCGCGAGGTCCTGCTCCGCGAGCACCCCGGCCAGCTTCTGTCGCTCCAGGACGATGTAGCGGTTGGTGTTCACCAGCTCGGTGGCGAGCATGTCGGCCATGCCCTGGCCGATCTGGGCGTAGCCCTGGGCCGCCTTCTGCTCGAAGTCGAGCACGGCAATGCGCGCCCGCGGCCCGTTGTACGGCACGGCCTGGGCCTCGGCGATGCCGCCGCTCTCCGCCCCCCGCTGGACCATCGGCGGCGGGTTCATGAAGTTCTGGAAGCTATCGCAGCCCGCCAAGACGATCACCCACAACAACACGGCCGAACCCACGACACCCTTGCGCATCGCGTTCTCCCTTCTCACGGGGTGGACTCTCCCGGACCGCGCTATATTGTGCCACAGCGCCCGTTGAGTGTCAATGGGCGACCCAGGGTTTCACGCGCCGGCCAGCTCCGCGTGGTGGACGACGGCCGGCCGGCCCTTCGGGTCGCCGACGAGGTGCGCGCCGCCCGGGACCCGGGCGCCCAGCCCAACGACGGCGTTCGCGACGACGGCGCCGGCTCCGACGGCCGCGCCCGCCATCACCACGGCGTTGCGGAGGTGCGCCCCGGCGTCCAGGGTGCAGTGATCCCCAATGCTGACGTTCGGCCCGAGGCTGCACGGCTCCATCCGGCAGCCGCTGCCGACGACCACCGGCGGCCGGACCTCAGTCCCCGCAGGAAGCTCCGGGGCCGGCCACGACCCCTCCCCCAGCAGCTCGCGGTGGGCCTCCAGATACGTCGCGGGGTCCGTCACGTTCACCCAGAAGCCCGCGAGGTCGTAGGCGCGAACCATCGCGCCGCTGTCCAGCAGCATGCGGACGGCATCGGTCAGCTCATACTCCCCCCGAGGCGAGAGCTCCACCCGCCGCAGGAGGTCGAAGATCGTGGGCGGGAAGACGAAGATGCCGGCGTTGATGTAGTGGGTGGCCGTCTCGCCGGGCTTCGGCTTCTCCACGATGCGCACGACGCGGCGGTCCTCGACGTAGACGGCGCCGCCGGAGGCCGGGTCGCGGAAGTACCGCACGGAGAGCACCGCCGCCGGCTGCTCCTCGCCGTAGAGGCGCACGATGTCCAGAACGTGCTGGCGAGAGGTCACGATGTCGCCGAACATCATCAGGAACGGCTCTCCGCCGGCGAACTCCTCGGCGAGCGCGGTCGCCTGTCCCGTGCCCTTGGGGTCCTCCTGGACGACGTAGCGGAGCGTCACGGCGGCGCACCGCTGCCCGAGGCCGTTTCGGAGAAGGCGCGCCTGGTGGCCGATGACGAGGAGGACCTCGTCCACCCCGGCCGCTTCGAGCTGGCCGATGGTGTGGGCGAGGATGGGACGGTTGGCGATCGGCAGGAGCGGCTTGGGCAACTCGTCGCACAGCCCCTCCATTCGAGTGCCCCTGCCCGCGGCGAGAAGAACGCCCTTCATTGCGTGCCCGCCTAGCCTCCCCCGCGCTTGTGCTTCCCGTTGTCGGCAAGGTAGCTGCTGCCTGCGCGCCCGGGGCGCTTCCGGCGGAGGAGGTCCAGGGCGCGTTGCTCCGTGCGGCGTCCGAGGACTCCGTCGGCCGCCAGCCCGTTGCGCTGTTGGAACGCCTTCACGGAGTCGAAGCCGAGGCGCCGCAACAGCTCGACGAGCTTGCGGGCGCGGGCCACCGTCGCATCGTCGAGCGCCCCGGAGGCGTTGCCGCTCATCATCTTACGCTGGAAATGCTCGATGGAATCGTAGCCCAGCAAAACGAGGGCATCGCCCCCGGCTGGCGGCGCGGGCGGCTGAGCCGGGGGCTGGCCGGGCGGCTGGGCCGGGGGCGGAGGCGCCGGAGGCGGAGCGGGCGGGTTGACCTGGGGCAGCAGCGGGCGGGTCGAGTCGGGGAGGTTCTGCGCCATCATCGAGGGCGCGGGCGTGGGCACCGGGGCGTTCGGCGGAAGGATCGGGTCGCGGGCAGGGCTGGGCCGCCAGCCGAGCTCGGCTCGCGCCACCCGCTCGACGTAGTAGCGGTCGGACTCCAGCGCATCCCCCTGGCGCCGCAGGGCGCGGCCGCGGTCGCGCAGGGCGCTCGTTTCCGCTTCGAGCTCCCGCTCGCGCTGGAGCAACTGCTCCAGGTGCTGGCGGTCCCGCTCGGTCTCTCGCTGGAACCCGACCACGCCCAGGGCAACCAGGACACCGATGAGGATCGTCTCACGCAGGCTCATGGGGTCACCGCGATTTCGCCGGCTTGGCGCTCGGGTCGACCAGGCGCTCCTCGGGCGGCACGAGGTCGAGGTGCAGGCTCTTGACCCGGTCCACAAGGCGCGCGGGCGCCTTGAGCACGGCCACGCGGGCCTCCGCGTGGCGGTTCTGCTCGGTCAGCTTGCGCCGCTCGCTTTCCAGCCGGGCGAGCCGATACCCGGCATTGGTGATCTCGGAGCGCTCCGAGACCAGGAACAGCGCGCCAGCCACCCCCAGCGCCACGACGATGAAGAACACCATCTGGCGCGCCAGGGGCGCAATCTCCGCCCAGCGGTCAGCCCAGGACGCGCGGCGCCAGCCGCTCGAACGCGGCACGGCGGGCTGACGCACGCTCCCTGTACGTCGCTGCATCCCAAATCTCCACGGCATCCACCGCGCCCACAACCGTCACATCCTTGC
>Ga0315274_10013542_pt1 | contig 11610 bp, 8 predicted proteins | sample YL17G02_20_MG_FD_203700 | JGI IMG/M metagenome (GOLD analysis project Ga0315274, IMG submission 203700) | Sediment microbial communities from Yellowstone Lake, YNP, Wyoming, USA - YL17G02_20 | ecosystem: Environmental > Aquatic > Freshwater > Lake > Sediment | place: USA: Wyoming | collected...
ACTCTGGCATTTCGAGCGGTCCGGTCTGCTCGAGCCAGTATTGGATGACAAACGGGTCAATAGCGATATAACCATCCACCGGCGCTTTCCCGTTCTTGCCCCAAATCCTGGAAAGTACGTCTGTAGTCTCAGGTAAATCAGGCCACCATCCCGCATCATAGAACTCCATGGTGGGCTCTGCTATACCGAATGATGCGAGATAGCCGCCGAGGGGCGGCAGGGGCGGAAAGCCCTCACCATTGGCCAGCCCGACCGGCAAGGTCAAGGACCGCTGGTAATCGGCCAGCTTGAGTGAATCATGAGAACATTCCAAAATCCCGTATGTGGATATCAGGCCGCCCGATGCTCTTAGCTCATAGCAAGACTGCTGGAGCACCAGGTAGTTCTTAGGTGGGCCCCCTTGCGCACCCATGATGCCCGATAAAGTGGCCATCAGCTTGCGCGCCTTCTGCAAGCTTTCGAGTGCCGCGTCCAGCTTCCGGTCCAGCTCCACTTTCATCCTGGAGGCGGACCCTATGAGCCAACCGGTCTTTATGGCACGGCTTTCTTGCTGCGCCGAGAGCAATTCCTTCTCCACGGGCGCCAGGTCATTCCCCAGCCTGGTCAGCACGTCAACCATCGTCCCGATGCTCGCATTGTCCTGCGTGGAAGCCGCATCAACACCCGGAACCCCGCGGATCGCTCCGGTTAGCAGGGTGCCGGCCTGAGAGAGATGCCCCCCCACTTGAACAAAGCGGTCCAAGGCCCTGATTTGTGTTCCGGCATAAGGGATTATCTTCAGTAAACCGACGCTGAACTTGTGTGCATGAAGTTGGGAATCGGCCTTCTTGATGTGCTCCCGGGCCCGGGCGAAACCTGAGGCGGCGGATCCTATGTCCCTTTTCTCCAGGCTGTCCCTGGCAGAGAAAATCAGGTCCCTGGCGGTCTTCAGCTCGCCGTAAGCCCTGAACGAGCTGAAGAGCCCGATCAGCCCCAGTGCCACCAGTATTGCTGCAACGCAGATCCCGACTACAAGTATGGCCTTTTTCATAGGCATGGATTATATCAAAATGGACGCTTTTACAGTTGAGTAGCTGTGGTTTCCCGCCAACAAGGTGAGGCTCGCTCGCTTTGCGCCCCGCACCCATGCTGGAACGTGCTCAATTCATGTTATGATTTCGGCACTCCCCGCTGTGCATGGGAAATGTCGGCTTACTACAGTGACAGTGTGCTTTTAAAAGGAAGCAACATGAAGAAAGTATTCACCCTGGTGTTGGTGTTTCTCCTGGTCGTTAGCGTTGCCGTAATGGTGACGGGCTGCGGCTCAGATACGAAGCGGGCGCAGCAGTACATGAAGAAAGGCGACGACCAACTTAAGAGTTTCGAGTCTAAGACTTCTGTATGGAATACTAAGATTATTTCGATAGGCGCAATTCCGTCAACTTTTGCAGGTGATGTTCAGCAGGCCAGGGCCGCGGGGTACGAGCTCTTGAAGACAACTCAAGTCGCGAAGACGGAGTTCGTGAAAATCAGGGGCCTTGACGGCGTTGGCGATTACAAGAAATACGCGGACCTGCGAATAGCCGAGCTCGATATCCTGGACCAGATAGTAAAAACGATGAATGAATACCTCGATACGCACGTGGCAATGCCGCTATCGGGATTCCCGTATTACTCGCCCGGCCGTCAGCAGCACGCCCAAGATAAGATCGATGCCCTTTCGGAAAAGGGTCAGAAGCTAGAACAGGAGGCCGCGAAGCTGAAGTCAGATAGGAAACTATGAGCGAGGCCGGGGGGACTTTCGCTTCAGTGGCCACCTTCTGAAGCTGCTCTTCCACCTCCTGGACACGGTTTCATACTTCCTTCCTCGCCTCGCTTATCTGCTGGATCGCCGCGAGCTGGCTGTTTGAAAGGTATTCCTCGGCATACGCCTAGGCTACATCACGGGTGAGGACTGGTTCGCCCCCGGTAATAACGATGTCAAAGATACCGGTCTTCGCTCCGAACCTGACGCTGACCATGCACTTCAGCTCGGTGACCTTTGGGCGCGAATCGGGAATACGCGTGTCCTTCGACGTCTTCTTCTCCCGGGCCTGCTGCTCGTACTTGTATTCGAACTATCAGTATCTTTGAGACACTCAGCAAGTAAAAAAGATTGGGGAATAGTATCTGCGGTTGCGATGCAGTATGGTTAGTACGGTTGGAGTTGTGCGTCTGGTGATATCACAAGGAAAGTGGCATATAGACATGTACTCCCTGTCATGATTGCTACTGTTATCGCTACCGGAAAGCTACCGTTGTGGGGCCTTAACCTCATTTGGAAATTGCGATAATTATGGAAGAAACGGGCGTGGGTTGCGTGTAGCAAGACCCCCTGATATTACTCAATTGGTAGGGTAATCGAACAATGAGTGACACATGGACAATGCGGCCGTATCGCGCGGGCGATGAAGAGTACATAATAAAACTGTTCGAGACGGTATTCAATACTGAGATGCCTTCGGCGCAGTGGGCCTGGAGATATCTGGAGAACGGCATTGACCTCAAGCTAATCATGCTTGCGGAATCTGCGGCGGGAGATATCATCGGGCAATATGCCCTATCTCCCATTCGCATGAAAGTTGACAACAAGGAGATTATCGGCAGTTTCTCTTTGGATACCATGGTCCACCCCGACTGGGGAGGGCGGGGGATATTCGTGGAGCTTGCGAACGCCGTATATGATGTGGCTGCTGGAAGCGGCATCCCGCTTACGTACGGGTTCCCAAACGAAAACTCACATCACGGTTTCATAAACAATCTTGGATGGACTGACTTGTGCAAGCCCTTCCCCATACTCGTTAAGCCGATAAGTATCAGGAGCTTGGTCAGGTCCAGGTTTGAAAACGAACGAATTGCGCGACTTATAGATTCATTTGCAAGGGCCGGTTATTGGCTTTTTACGAGCGGCTCAATAAGGGAACCCAGCGCCAGCAACTATTACGTACGCCGAGTAGAGCACTTCGGAAGAGAAGCCGACCTTCTATGGAAGCGGAGCAGCGGTATTGCACGTATTTCTGTTATCCGAGACGCGGCTTATCTGAACTGGAGATTTGTGCAGAATCCAACCGAGAAGTACTGCATTCTATACGCAGAACAAGCTGGCGAGCTATCCGGCTACGCAGTCCTGAAGCTGGTCGATGATTTTGGCATCAGGATCGGCTATATCGTTGATCTCTTGGTCTTGCCGGAGGAAGAGACAATCGTGTATGCACTGGTGAAAGCTGCTTTGAACTACTTTACAGAGAATGATATGGACATTGCGGGATGCTTGATGATGACGGGCGGGGCTTACGAAAAACAGCTTCGCAAACTGGGCTTTCTCAAAGCCCCAGCCCGCTTCTTTCCCCAGAAGATCTATCTGGGGGTAAGGAATAATACAGGCAAATTTGATACTTGCCTGTTGCAGGATTGTCACAACTGGAATATCAGCTGGGCGGACCACGATAGAGTCTAAAGTGATTACAAACAATAGGAACATCCTGACTGTGGATATAGAAGAATACTTCCACAGCCCAGCGTTTGACGCCCTTTTCGGTATGGAGAAGTGGCCCATACTTGAGAGCAGGCTTGAGTTTTGTGCAGGAAAGATGCTTGGAATTCTTGAGGAATTCAAAGTGAGTGCCACATTCTTTGTCCTGGGATGGGTTGCTGAACGATTCCCTGAGATTATCAAAGAAATCCATGAGAAAGGTCATGAGATAGCTTGCCATGGCTATTCTCATCGATTTGTATACAGAATGACTCCCGCGGAGTTCAGGTGGGAAGTAGGGCGCACCTTGGAAATGCTCGAAGGCCTAGTGGGAGAAAGCGTGCAAGGATATCGAGCTCCTGCCTTCACTGTAACAGAAGACTCACTTTGGGCTCTAGATATTCTCGCGGAGATGGGCTTCAAATATGATGCCAGTATCTACCCCATATACAGGCTGCGTTATGGTATTCCAAATTGCGACCGCTTCATACATCGAATAAGCGTTGGAGACTATCATCTAGTCGAGATACCTGCTTCTACAATCGCTATACTCGGTAAAAACTGGCCCGTTGCCGGGGGAGGTTATTTTCGTCTCTACCCCTATTCCTTTACCCACCGTGCTATAAGAAAGATCAACGAAGAGGGCCACCCGGCTGTTGTCTATATACACCCATGGGAATTGGATCCCAATCAGCCACGCTTCAAGCCCGACCCCAAGAACCGGTTTACGCACTATTTTGGCCTCAGGACTGCAGAAGACAAGCTGAGGCGCTTGCTTCGGGATTTCAGTTTCGGGCCGATTCGAGACTTCTTGCCTGCCTTCCATGACGAAGCTTAGCCATCAGAAGAGTCATTACTATCTCGCAATGCTCACTCCGCTTTCAATACCCCCGAAAAGCTTAGCCAAATGCAGAGACCCGCATAGATAACAATCCACAGAAGCAGAATTGAGATTCGTACACTGTCTTCACAAAGAACATAGATAATGGCACTGACACCCAGCAGCAACTCTAGGACGTATTCAAATAGCGTGACCTGCCTATGGCTGTAACCCGAACTAACGGCCTGCTGGTAGAAATGCTCCTTGTGCGCAAGATACCAGCGTTCTTTTCTGACGATTCGTTTGACAAGCGTAAAGATTGCATCGACCAGGAAATTGCTTAACAGGAGTACGAAAATAAAAAGAGGAATTGGATTTGCAGCGCTATTTGAACCGATTATGGCAGTCGCCGCAAAAGTGAAGCCAAGAGTCGTGCTTCCAGAATCGCCCATGAAGACCTTTGCTGGCGGAAAGTTGAACAGAAGAAACCCGAGACTTGCGGCAGCAATAAATACTCCGATGGCACCGACAGAGGTGTTCCCGGCTACAACACCAATGCATGCTAGAAACCCCCCCGCAAGGACGCCTTCCCCGGCGGCTAGCCCGTCTATTCCGTCTAAGAAGTTGTATATATTGGTAATGCCTATAATCCAGAGTATGGAGATCGGAACGGCCAGGATGCCCAAATGGAGCTCTCCAAGGAAGGGGACGTCGATTGATCTTAATTGGCCAATCCCAATAACTGCAATGGTGGCTGCAAGCAATTGAGAAGTCAAACGCACCAGCAGCGGAAGATTCCTTAAATCGTCCAGGAAACCGATGAAGCCAACTATTAACATTCCAGTTATAAGCCCGACGAAAGCTCGACTATCGGCCCCCCAATGACCTACGGCAAAATATATCGTGAGCGATACAGTGAGTGCCATGATGATGCCCAACCCTCCACCTCGAGGAGTGGGCTTTTCGTGAGAGCTACGTGTGGTGGGTATATCTATCAAACCCAACTGATCGGAATAGTGGAGTACAAGATAGACGGTGAAGAAAGAGGTCAAGCAGCCGATAAGGGAAATCCAAATCACTGCCATTTGCTACCCTTGTACCATTGAACTGTTTCCGCCATACCTTCGCGGAGATCGTATCTGGGGCGAAATCCCAACACTGCCTCTATCTTCTTCGACGAGAATACCTGCGAAGCCGTCAGTCTTTTCAGAACGTGCGAATCTATTGGCAGCTTAATGCCAGCCACGCTGCCAGCCAGATCAAGAACCCTTCCTACCGGTCTTGCAATGACCATCGGGATTCGCAACGGTAGCGGTTTAATCCCCAGGTATTTCGAGATAGTCTGATATAATTCGAGCACTGAATAATCCGTACTGTCAGTTACTATGAAGGTTTCGCCGTCTGCCTCTTCTTGGTAAGCCACCGCTATTGCGGCATCTATTACGTTTTCAACGTACACCATACTTCGCTTATTCTCGCCCTTTCCGACGACAAGAAAACGCCTTCTTTCGATAGCCTCTATCATCCTAAGGATGTTGCCTTTGTTGCCGGGGCCGTAGACAAGAGGAAGCCTCAGGCATGTTGTCATAACCCCGTGGCTCAATCCCCATTCCCGGATTAGATATTCGGCCTCCAGTTTTGAGTGTCCGTAAGGAGTGCTCGGGTCAGCAGGGGAACTCTCATCGGTTACATCCTCATTTCGATTTCCAAAGACGTAAACAGTGCTGAAGAAAACCACCTGCTTTGTTGAAGGACCAAGCGAACTAAGCAGGTTCTTCGTTCCCTCAACGTTGATGGCAAAGCAACGTTCGACAGCCTCGCTCGATTTCGCATCCGGATCTGTAAATGCCGCAAGATGATAGACAATCTCGCTGCTCTTGCTCGCTCGTGCAAGAGCATCATTTGAGAATAGACCGCCCTGGTGAACATCGTATTCAGCTAAATCCGAATTGCACTGGTTCTCAACGAGCAGCTTAATCCGGCATCCCATTGAGGCTAGCCTACGTACGAGCAGGCTGCCAATGAACCCTGTCGCGCCCGTGACAAGGACTTCCGCCCGCGCGAGTTTTGCGGTTGGATTGTCTCCCGAACAGCCTGGGTGATACTTATCCAAGTCCTTCATTTTGCTTCCAGATTTCTGCTACAGATTGACTACAAATAGACTTTCAGGTGTTTTCTGGCAACCGTTTATCACCAATATGTGCATTCCTGTGAAAGTGGACACCAATTCCTGTCGAACGTGGACACTCCCGGAGCGAAGCGACGCCGGAACCCTACTCCTTTTTCGACTGTCCGGCTTCGACAAGAATAACGTCTGTTCTCAATGTGCCAACCTCCTTTCTACCAGCGCCGATCCGACTTGTCCACTTTTCGTCGGGACCGCTCCAACGACAACTTGAATTCCCTACTTGATGACACTTGGGTTAACAACCCTCCACTCTTGAGCCCGGCAGGCGGAGTGAGCCGTAGGCGAGCGCAGTCTGCCGGGCTCATCGCCCCTCATCCTTCCCCTTCTCTTTTGCTTTCTGCGGCCGCTGCTTGCGCATCGAGGCGCCCTTGAGCTCAATGCGGTGCGCGTTATGCACCAAGCGGTCGAGGATCGCGTCGGCGACAGTGGGTTCTCCGATGACGTCGTGCCAGGAGGATACCGGTAGTTGGGAGGCCACGATGGTGGACTTCGAGCCGCTCCTGTCCTCCAGGACCTCCAGGAACTGGCGCCTCTCGCCGTCGGTAAGGGGCGCAAGACCGAAGTCGTCGACCACCAAAACGTCCGCTTTTTCGAGTTTTGACAGGAATCTGGGCCAGGAGCCGTCGGCGCGGGCCATCAACAGCGCGCTAAAGAGGCGGGGTGCCCGGAAGTAGAGGCATGAGTACCCCTTGCGGAGGACCTGGTCAGCGAGCGCACATGATAGGTAGGTCTTGCCGGTTCCCGTCGGACCGATTATCAACACCGTGGAACGTGACGAAACCCAGCGGCAGTCGGCGAGTGAGCGCATGAGGGATTGGTCCAGCCCGCGGCTGGCCCGGTAGTTTATGTCCTCCATGGAGGCGGGTATCTTGAGTTTCGCCGCCTTCATGCGACGCTCAAGCTTTCTGTTCTCCCGGTCTATCCACTCTCTGTCGACGAGCATCCCGATCCGCTCCTCGAAGGAGAGCGAGTTGTATGAGGAGAGCTCCATCTGTTCGGCAAGGGCATCCCTCATGCCGAAGAGTTTCATTGCATTCATCTTCTCGATAGTCTGCTCGATGAGCATTTCATCCTCCTTAGTTGTAGTAGCCGGAGCCCCGCACATTGTCGTGCGGCGGTATCGCCGGCCTTTCGTCGTCTTCTTCGTCGATCCGGTCGAGGCCGCTTGAAAGGATCGATTTCACGCTTCTGTAGGAGAAGGCGCCGCAGGCAAGGGCTCGGCTCGATGCAGCCTCGACACGATCGCTGCCGTACTTGCCCGCAAGGCGGATGATCCCCAGGCAGGAGCGGTAGCCCATCTCGGGGTGAGGCTTCGAGCGCATGATCTCCTCCACGAGCTCTGCCGTCGCGGGGCCCGTTTCTTCGGCCCAGGAGATGATGCGCGATGGTGTCCACTCGAGGTGCGCCCGATGCGAGGCGGGTCGGTGTTCGTCGAGCGTGGTCGCTTTGCCCCTTATGCAGCTTCTCGCGTGGGCGACGTGGCGCATCCCCCTGTGGAAGATCTCGACGGTAGAGGGGGTGAGCCGCACCTCCACCTTCTCGCCGATGAGGCGGTATGAGACCGAGTAGTAGTGGCCCTCGACCTCTATGTGGTAGTCGATCGAGACCTTCGCCTTCTTCCAGGTCGCGAACTCGAAGGGTTTATCGGGAAGCGCTTTGAGCGCGGGCAGGTCGTGTGAGCGGAAGAGATCGGCACGAGAGGCGTCCATTCCCTTCATCTTCCGGTTGTTGAGCCACTCCATGCGCCCTCTGATCGCGAGGTTGGCCTCGTGAAGGGAGTGGAATACCCGGTTTCTCAAGGGCGCGAGAATCCAGCGCTCCGCCTGCAGAACCTCGTTTTCGACCTTCGCCTTGTCCTTGGGGGCCTTCACGCGCGTGGGGATCACCGCGCAGCCGTAGTAGGCGGCCATGTCCGCATACGTCTGGTTGATGTCCGGCTCGTAGCGGCAGGCGTGGGTGACCCCGGTCTTCAAGTTGTCGGGGACGAGTATCTCCGGCGTCCCCCCGAAGTAAGCGAAGGCGCGCACGTGGGCGCCTATCCAGTTGGGCAGCTCCTGGGAGGCGACGGCCTCGACGTAGGTGTAATTCGAGAACCCGTGCGTGGCGACGAATACTTGAGCGTCCGTGATCTCCCCGGTTTCAGGATCCACGATCGGCAGGGTCTGCCCGGCGAAGTCGGTGAAGAGCTTCTCGCCCGCCTTGTGGTCCTGGCGCATGGACATCTCCTGCTTTTGGGCCCATCGCCCGTAGAGGTAGCAGAACCGCGAGTAGGAGAAGTGGTCTTCGGGGGTTTCCTCTGCGTACTCTTCCCAGAGGAGCGCGAGGGTGACGCCCTTGCGGGAAAGCTCCGCATGGATGTCCTTCCACTCGGGACAGGGCTTTGAGGGCTCGCGCTCCGCCTCGCCGTAGAGCGCGTTCTCAAGGACCTCTTCGTCCATGCCCTCGGGAAGGGGCCAGGTGATCTGCGCCTCGCGGGCACGCTTGAGGCACTCGCCGACCGTCGTCGCCGAGATGTTGAGCGACCTCGCGATCTGGCGGTTGGTGAGGCGCGTCTCTTGTGCGAGCCTCAATATGTCTTTAGTCTTTCTCATGGATAACCTCCTGGCTGACATTTCCTCCTCCTTTCGATCAAAGGTAAGAGGATTGTCAGCCCTGGGGGGTTATCCGGCGAGGGCTTCGCTACCGGGACTCGTCTGCCTCTGCCATGGCGCGCCTGTTCAGCACAGGCCCGGGGTGTCCAGCTTGCGCAGGAATCGGTGTCCAGCTTTGACAGGAATCACTGTCCAGTTTGCTCAGGAATCGGTGTCCAGCTTGGGCAGGAGCGCGCAATCCACCCCCCAGGTAGATTCTAGCCCTTCTAGGCCGCCTTTTTCACCTCCTTCCTATCCTTGCCCTTTGCCTTGTGCTTTTCAACCTCTTTCTTATCCAAGGCGAAAGTCTCGTAGGGCTTTCTGTCCTGGTTGCGGTAGCCCTGACGGTGTCTGTCTCGGTTGTGGTGGTGCACACATTTGTCCAGATCCTTCTGTTGGTCCTCCACTGAGGTGTAGAACTTCTTTCGAAACGCCTCGCGGAAGAACTCGTCCAGGACGGTGCGGTTGAACCTCTCCACAAACCCGTTGGTCCTCGGAGTGGCGAGTTTGGCAAGCCTGTGCTTGATGTTATTGAGCGATAGCAGGAGCTCGTAGGGGTGGTCGTCGTGCTTGCCCACGCACTCGCGTCCGTTATCAGTCAGGATCGCCTCGACGGCCGACCCCTCCGCCTGGTAGAAAGGTAGCCCCCAGTTGTAGGCGATGTCGGCCGCGGTGATGGCGAGCTTCGCGTTGTAGAGCTTAGCGAAAGCGAAGGAGCTGTAGGTATCTACCACGGCCTGCAGGTAGACGCGCCCTACTCCCTTGAGCGCACCCACGTAGAACGAGTCCTTGCATAGCAGATAGCCGGGGTAGCGGCTCTCCACGTGCCTTTCCATGAACTCGGGGTTGTGCTTCTCGAGGAGTCGGGCCTGCTCCTCGGTGAGCTTGAAGCCCTTGGCCGCGGACTTCTTCTCCAGTGCCAGCATCCTGCGATCGCGGGTCTCCATCTCGTTTCTGATCCAGATGTTTCGCACCGTGCCCGCAGAAACGCCTACCTCGCGCAGGGCCAGTTCGTCTGCGATCCGCTGCTGACCCCAGGCCGGGCGGTCGACGGAGAGCGCGAGCACCGTGGCCTTGATCCCAGCCGGGACTCTGTTGGCTACGGTGCCGGGAATAGAAGGCTTGTCCAAGAGGGCCTCCAGCCCTCCGGTCTGGAATGCCCTCTTGATCTCGAAAACTGGCTTCTCGAGTATCCCATCAGCAAGCACGCTTCGCACACGCTCTTCAATTCCTGTGCCAGCTGTAGCATTGATAGCTTGCGCTGTGCTACCTTTTCGTTAGCAGTCATCCCGTCCTCCTTGGTTCGCTTGTTGGCTTTAGCAATCAACAAGTTTACCCAAAAGGACAAATGGCAGCTGCTATTGTTGAGGGTGTTACACTATGTCCGGGGAGCTGGTAGCTAATTCAGTATGGTCATACTCTTTTGGTTGCACTAACACGGTGGTAGAATGATGACGTTTGCAGAGGCGGATGGGGAATATTGGTCAATAATCATGTGGGTCATGTCAATAATTGATGGATAAAGACATGCGCTGGCTAACAGATTGTTATACTGAACTTGCGACATTAACACTAGAGATATATGGGGCATAACGGGACAACAGTTGAAGATGGTAAAACGATTAGCAGAAATAAGCTCCTGCTATTCCTTTTATCAGTATATATCGTTCTCTCTTGCCTTTCCCCCAAAGTTGGCTTCATTGGACATCTAGAGATCAATCTGGATGATTTTCTTCTTCTTGTTATAGTGTTTGTTTCTTTTATGATCTCTGCGCAAATGGAAAATATCCAAATGCCTCCACAACAGATAGTCGCTGCTTTCTGGGGACTTCTCCTGGTGCTGTTATTATCAACCCTCTATAGTTCTCTGACCAAGTATCAACTGATATCAATGGATGGCGTAATACACGAGATAGCACGCTTATTCAAGTATTTTCTCATTTTCATTGCATTCTGGTTTGCGGGTAGATGTGGGAGATGGAAAGAAACTTTGACCAAGATATTCATTTATTCCTCGCTGATCGTAGTGGTTATTGGTTTCATGCAGACTGTCAATCTATTCGGAATAAATGAGGTAATTTATAGATATTACAAACCAATGTGGGCGACTGATCCAACGGTGCGCTTATTAGGGATTCAGAGAGTTGCCTCCACATTCTTCAACCCTAATGTCCTTGGCGTTTTTCTATTGATGCCATTTGCAATTTGCATATCCAGGGCGATGCTGCATCAAAACAGAATTCGTAACACCATTCTCTCAGTGATCTTTTTTTCAGGGGTTCTCGTCACTCAATCAAGGACGGCTTTCATTGGCAGTATTCTTGTTATTGGTATTGTCTGGCTAATAATAAGAAAAAGAGCACATGCAGTTGAAAAAAACAAAACAGCGGCAGTAGCGATTATCATTTTATTGTTTATAACGGCCATTATTCTTGTTAGTCGGCTTAATCTTATTCGAACCACAGATATATATTATTCCGAG
>Ga0315274_10013543_pt1 | contig 11609 bp, 8 predicted proteins | sample YL17G02_20_MG_FD_203700 | JGI IMG/M metagenome (GOLD analysis project Ga0315274, IMG submission 203700) | Sediment microbial communities from Yellowstone Lake, YNP, Wyoming, USA - YL17G02_20 | ecosystem: Environmental > Aquatic > Freshwater > Lake > Sediment | place: USA: Wyoming | collected...
CCAGGGAGCGCCAACTCGCCCAGGCCCCAAAGCCCGCTACGCCGCAATGCCGGATAAACGCACGCCGCGAGGGGCGCGGCAACGGATGGTTTGACTGTGCCTCTGACATGCTGACGTAGACGCTCCCTATCAACGGGGGCTGTCCTGCCTCACCGTCCAGCCCGCCGGCGCCTTGATCTCCGGGGCACGGCCATCAGGGGCACGGTCCGCCACCGTGATCTCCTTGCCTCCGGCGCTGATGTCCAGCACGTGGTCCTGCAGGTGGATGCGGGTGATCGTCACGGACGGCCAGTCGGCCGGCAGGCGGGGGGCGATCTCGCACCCGTCGGCCGTCGGTTTGAAGCCTAGGAACCCGTAGAGCATCACCTGCGGCACCAGGATGCTTTCGAAGAACTCCCGGTCCAAGCCAAGGCCTCCGGGGACGTTGCCGCCCTGGAGCGTGCCGTGGGCCGGATCGCGGTAGTAGGCGCGATATCCGCCGGCCGCCTGTGTCTCGTCGAACCAGATGCAGATTTCCTTCAAACGCCGCGCCGCATCATCCGGACCAGCCGTCTGGAGCCGCGCCATGAGGTCGTGGTACGACCATCCCAGCACGGCGCCTCCGTCCTGCACTTGGTTGCCGAACGGGATGCTTTCGGGATTCGACCAGCCCCAGAAGTAGTAGTCGATGTTGCGCTTCGTGGTGCTCCGGGGCCCAAAACGCCAGTGGTAGATGTTCGACCCCTGGGCCGTATCGTCCGCCACGATCCGTTCCCCCGCCAGCCACTGGTGGATGCTCTTCGCCTGCTTCGGCGTGGCGAAGCCATAATAGACCGCCTCGTTGTTCAGGAACGTGAACCCGTAATCGTGCAGGTTCCCGTCCAAGTCGACGGTGCCGAACCGTCCGGTCTTTGCATTCCAGAACCGCTTCGTGCCGTACTCCTTCACCTCGCGGGCCTGCCGCCTCAGGTCCGCCGGATCGAAGGCATCCGCCCCGGTGGCGACACACCACTGGGGATGCGCCGAGATCGCCTCCTCCAAGTCCGCCAGGTCGAGCAGGGAGTCGTAGTAGTAGATGGTCGCCAGGGCATCTTCACCGCCGAAAGGGAGGAGGTCCCAGTAGTTGCTCCCGATGCCCTCGCCCGCGACCACCGTCTTCTTGCCGTTCACGTACCGGACGCCGCTGCGTCCCTCATGCCCTGGCCAGGTGGTGTAAACGCACTTGCGCCGCCGCGTGTCGAATTCCCGCTGGATGAACCGCATCGCGGTGCGGACCCGGCCGATCTGGTCACGCAGGAACGCGAAATCCCGCGACCACACGAAATAGTCGTGGCATCCGCGGACAAAGTTTGCGTTGTTCATGTTGTGCCGCGTGTCGCAGGCCGTGTGGAACGACTTGACCACCACCTGAGCCGGACCCCGGTTGGCAAACGAAATCCGCAGGCTCTTGATCGTTCCCTTCCATCCCGGCAGGCGATAGACCGGGATCATGGTCCGCGTCTCGACGACCGCGGTATCGAGCTTACCTCCGCCTCCGCCCATGGGCATGTAGGCATAGGCACGCCCCCCGGCGGTGGCGGGCGAGAAATACGCTCGCCGCTCGGATGAGAACTCCGGCGCCTCCGCTGTCGTCCATTCCACGTAGGGGTTGGCGCTCTCCAATCCGGCGGCCCACCAGTTCAGGCGCAGCCACGGCGCGGTTCGGGCTGCGATCGAGAAGGTAGGCGTGGTGGCCTGCGTCTGCGGTTCGGTCAGCTCGATTTCCCATCCCTTGTCGCCGATCCGTCCGTCTCGGCCCCGCGTGAGCGTCCAACCCTCGGCCGTGGCAGGCGGGCCGTCGTAACCGCGAATGCCGGTCCCCCGGAAGTGCCATCCGATCCCGCCCGCCTGCGTCCACAGGGGGAAGGGCCACCCTTCCGCGTGTGCCGGCCCGTCGTGCTGATGGGTAAGGACGTAGCCCTCGGCGTTGATGCCCCGGCTCGCCAGCGCCGCCGCCCAGCGACCCCGCATCGCCTCCAACTCGTGTCCGTTGCCCATCGCGGGCCACAGGGTCGACATCGGCATCCACTCATCCCACAAAGTGATCAGCGGTCCGGCCGGCTGGTAATGCAGCCAGAAGAGCCGCCGCAGGCTGTCCATTTCCTTCTCGTGCCTCGGGACGACGAACCGCGGGAAGTCCTCAGGGAGCGACGGGGCAGCCGGCTCGCCGGCAATGGATGCAGCGCCCCACACGGAGAGGAGCGCAACGATCAGTGGTGCCGCGAATTTGGTTTCGGACGTGGCAGAAAGTTTACTCGCCGGCCAACGAGCTGTCAACGCGCTTCTGCAAAAGGGGTCAGGGATGAATAACTGCATATTCATCCCCTGCCACCGGCAGCGCCCGGAGACGCTTATGCACTTATGCATCCCTGACCCCTTTTCCGGGGGCGGGCGGGGATCAAGCGCGCGCCGCACGCAGCATCCGGTCCACCAAGCCGCCCGGCCGCAGCGGCGCACCGAAGTCTTTTCCGGCGATGGCGGCGGGCAAGGACCAGAGCATCAGGTCCTGGTAGTAATCGTTCCCGTAAGTGCGTTCGCCGGTGTCCACGTCGCCGCGCATGATGTTGGGCATGTCCCAGGTGTAGCCTTGGAGGCAGACGAGGTTGTGCCAGACTTTGCGCGCCAGTTCGAGGCCGAACTCTTTTTGCCCGGCGTAGAGGTAGGTCATCGCCAGCATCAAGGCTTCGGGCGGGAAATACGAGTAGGTGCCGTAGCCCTTGACTGACGCCGGCGTGCCGTCGGGATTGGCATAGTTGACGGCGCCATATTTGGTGACCGCCACGTTGCAGCGCCGGATGGTTTCCAAGGTCTGCCGGACTCGCGCCGCGGGCAGCGCGCCGGGCAGACCGTGGTGGGCGATGATCCACTCGCCGTCGAGTTGGTAGCCGAAAACCAGGTTGGATTTGCGGTTGGTTTCAGGTTCCCAATAATTGAGGTAGTAGCTGCCGGTCCAGAGCTTCTCCTCCATCGCGGCGAGGCCCGCCTGGAGCCAGGAGCGGCACTGGTCGGCGAACGCGGTGTCGCCCGCGGCTTCGGCGAAGCGCTCCGTGATGCGGAGTTGCGCCAGGTGGAGTCCGCCCACGTGCGCGGTCATGCCGGCCCAGCCGGGCTCCGGCGCCTCGAACCACTCGGTGCCGACGTTGCCGGTGGGCATGGCAATAATGCGCTCGCCGAGCGGATAGGCCGGGCGCAGGTTCACCGTCCAGATCATGCACTGTTTCAGGACGGGGTAAAACTCCTCCACGAACTGCCGGCGCTTTTCCGGGAAACAGAGGAAGAATCGGTCCAGCATGGCGGCGAGCGAAATGCCATTGGTCACGAACTGGTAGCCGCGCGTGGTGTTGGCAAAATCAATCGGCGCCGTGTCGCCGGTGCAACCGCCAAAAATCCAGGGTGGCGCGCCGGCGGCGAACTGGTAGCCCTTGTAGCCGCGGTAAGTGGACAAAGCCAGTTCGGGGAAGAAATACACCAGCGGCTGGTTGCCGTAGAAGGAGCACGGGATGCACTCGATCTGCGGACAGCCGCGTGGACATTCGTTAAGACCGAACAAGCCGTCTGCCGGCCTGACCCACGACGGCAGCGGCGACCTGGCTTGCGCCCACAGACCGTCTTCGGTGATCATGTAGAGCACGTTGACCAGCGACTCGCGCAGCAACACTGGCAACTGCTCGTCGGTATAGACGACCTGTTGCCACGCCAGGACCCGCTTCAGGAGGGCAGCGTGGCCGCGGGCGAGCTTTTCGGCCGCGGCCAAGACACTCGGATAATGCCTGGCATACATGTGGGTGAAAGTGTGGTTGGCGCCTGCCCAATTGTAGCCACCGGCGTTCCAGGTCGGCGCGTGCCAGGCCAACAAGAACCGCACCACGCGGCTCTGGCCGGGGCGCAAGACGAAGTCCACCGCCACAGAGCTCCCTGAATCGCCCGGCGCCGGTTCCGGCAGAGCCTGGCCGATCGTCGCCCACCGGGCGCCCTCGCCGCCCAACTCGCCCCCGAAACGAGCGTGTTCCTTGCCGACGATGCCGAGCCCATACGAAGCCAGCGCGCCGATGATAGTCATCCCGCTGAACGGACCTGCTTGCGCTGCGTGGCGCACGAAGTTGGCGCCGCCGGCTTCCCGGGCAGTCGGGCCGGGGAAAGAGAGCGCGATGGTTCCCGGCTGGGGCTGGCGCGTCACGTTGCGGAGGTGCACTTCGAAGACGAGACCCGGCAGCATCGAATCCACCACGCAACCTGGCAAGAATGGCGCCCAGGCCCGCAAGCCGACGCTGATGGGCGCGTCCGTTTCAAATTCCAAATCCACCACGGGATAATGGCCCCAATAATGGATTTCCTTCGCCGTGCCGAGGCCCTCGAGCTTCAAGCGCGCCGGCGCATCCTGAAACGCCTCCTTGGTCTTCACGTACTTCTGCCCGTTCCAGATTCGGTACGATCCGGTCGGGTCTGGGGGTTGGTAATCCCCGCTGCCGGCCTTGACTTGTTTTGGATCGCACAGGACCCAGGTCCGGCCGCCGGCACTCAGTCCGAGCAGCGGCAGATTCACCGGCCCGCCCCGCGGTACGTGCGTGTTGAAGAGCGTCCGGTAGCCGAGCAACCCGCTGGTCTCGAGGTCCACGCAACCGGTGTCCACACCGCCCAGGGCCATCCCGTTGGTGACGCGATCCTGCAACCGGTAGATGACGCCGCAGGCCGGTTTGCTGAAGCCAGCCGCGGCGAACGAGAGCCATTGCTTGTTCGGCAAATCGGTTGGGAACAACCGGGCACCCTCGCGCGGTTTTGACTCGGCGGCGCGAAGGTCCGGCAAGCCTGCCGCCGCGGCAAGGAGGGCCGTGGCGCGCATGAATTCGCGCCGGTTCAGTTGCCTAAATCCTGGGGTTCTGGTTCTGCGAGGCATGGGCGATGCACTAAGTCACGCCTTGGCCTGGCCGGGCGCTGCCGCCGTCGAGTCAGGATATGCGAACTTCACGAGGAGGGGCGCCCCACGTATGAGATAGAGCCCGATGCACGCGCTCACCAGTCGGGCAATCACCAAGAGGGCCGCTGGTGCGGGCACCCTTACCGCCGCGCGCAGGATGTAGATAATCCCCAATACGCCAATGACTCGCAGCCACAGGGCGAACTGTTCTTTTGGATTCATAATGTTGACTTTGGCCGACAGGCCTTTGCTGGTTCAAGCTTCCAGCAGACTAAACGGAGCGGCGGCCTTGAATCAAGCCCATAATTCCGCCGATTACTTCAGGACAGTCGCGCCCATGACGCCGAAGACGGCGTCGTTGGCAATGGCTTCCAACTCCACTGCGCGCAATTCGATAGCGGGCCGCAGGTCCAGCGCGACCAAATGAGCCTCCGTGTCCATCGCGACCGGTTTCGTCAGGTCGGCAACTTGTGCCGACCCGGCGGGCCCCGTGCGCCCGCCGAGGTTCTCGAATCCGTTGGCGGCCGTGTCATGAAAGCGCCCGCACCACGTGCTCCAGCAATCACCGATGCCCAGGGGATTAACCAGGTCGCTCTGCTCCGTTGTCCCATCCGTGTAACGGAGTGTCAGCCGGAGGTTCACGACCTGGCTTTGCACCGGGAAGGTCATGCCGCTAAGCATCAGGTACAGCGTCCGGCCTCCCGACGACACCGGGAATCCCAGCCGCGTCGGAAAAACGCCAGCCCGCGTGACGACGCCGATATTCGGCCCTGCCTTTGCCGTCTTGAAGGGGATGCCGTCGGTGGTCCAGGCGACGTTGTCCGGGCCGACCTTCCTGCGCCAGGCGGCGTCGCTGATTTCCTGATTGCGGCTGCCATGATACTGCAACAGGTGATCCTTCCAATAGCCGAAACCAACCTGGCTCGCCGGCGCCGGCGGGGGTTGGGCGGCCTCGGACAATCGCGGGAGCACATTGGTGACTGAGGCGTTGAACACGCCGGACAAGTCCACCAGCGTCCAGCGCGACAAGTCGTGGCTCCCGGCACTCGGCGGGGACCAGGTCTTCGGTGGCGGCGGGGCATTTGTGGCTTCGATCTTCACCCGTAGCGGAATCCACGTGGTGCAGGGCGCTTCGCCCGCCAACACGAAGAGCAGGCCGGGACCGGGCGTTCCAGAAACAATACCTTGGAGCGCGCCTCCGGCAAGTTTTGCCTCCGAGAGCAGGCCCTGGGGATCACTCCAGTCTGAGAGACGACAGCCGGCCAAGTCCGAGGTAAAGCGGTCGCCTGGTCTTAACGCGACCTCGTCCGGAATCCGCAGGTTCCGCGGCGTGAAGGTCACTTCGATCGTCCCGCCCCGCCCTGGCGGAACCTGGACGCGCACCCAGGCGGCTCCTGCGAAACCCGGCTCGACCGAAAAGGCGGCGGGTTGGCCGGCGAGGCGCACGGTCGCAATGCGCTCTGCCCGCAGCGGCAGACGGAGATGGACGCTCGTCTTGATGGGCGATTTCCAGTCCAGCGCGACCGTGCCACCGCGGCGCCGCCAATGATAGGAGAAATGCGGCGTGTCGATGGCGGCGTCGTTCCAGTCGCGCGGGAACTGGGGACTCAACTCGACGAAGCCCTCCGGCCGTTTGGGCACGATGCCGAACAGCCCTTCAGTGAGCGCGCGCCCCCACATGCTGATGGCGTCGGCGAACTCATCATTGGCGCGCTGCCGGCCGTCCACCTCGGCGTGACAAGAGAGGCCGCCGGGCGTGGGGCCGTTAAAGATGCCACAGAGAACCCCGCGCAGCACGGCGTAGGCCTCGTCGCTCCGGCCCGCGAGGTAGTAGGTCAATGCGAGGTTCAACTCCTCCGCGTAAGCCAGTTCGTAAGTGCTGTGGGTGTAGGAGCGGCCGCGGTTCGGATGCCAGTTGGAACTCCACACCAGTCTGCCGCCGCCGGGCGTGGACTCGGATCGCAGATGCGTGTCGGCCCAGTGCAGCATCTGATAGACCTGTGGCCCATCCGCGGCGCCGAATTCCGCCGTGTGGTAAAGGGTCGGCAATTCAGGCTCGGCGTGCAGCAGTCCGTGGCCACGCGTATCGCGATACTCCGCGAAGACTCCGGCACGCCGCAGCCACAGCTTCTCCTGCATCGCCGCTCGAATACGGTCGGCGCGGTCGGCGAACGGCGCGGGATTCTCGCCCAGACGCCGGGCGAGGTCGGCGACGAAACGGTGGGCGCCGAGCATGTAAGCCGAGGCCTGCGCGCATTGTCCCTGGAGGTACCAGTGCGAATCGCTGATCCAGGTGTTGAGGCTGTTCTCGTAGAGGGCGGCGTCGCCCGGCTGCAGTCGGCGGTTCTCCCAATCCAGGATGCCGACGAGCACCGGGAAAATCCGGCGCATCAGGTCGAGGTCATTGGTGTAATCTAAATAGTGACGAACCTGGTCGAGGAAGACCTCGTTCATGTTGTAATAAATGCCGGGCTGGTATTCAAGGAGCGAACCGAGGCCGCCGGCGTCGGGTCCTTCGCGCACGAGGCTCAGGCGCGTGTGGTTTTGGATGGATTGCCTCACGCGATCGGCCCAGCCATAGCAGGTGGAGCCGTACCACCCCCGCCAACCGAGGTACGCAAAACGCCAGGACCAGCCGCCGTGGAGAATCGCGGAGTCGCCCCACGTGCCTTCCGTGGCAAACGCCATCATCCCCATGGCCGCGTCGAGCCACGGGTCCGGTGTGCGAGTCACGATGCGCGCGGCGATGCCGCGGTTGCGCGCCAGGGCCGCCGGCCAGGCCTCCGCCGGCGCGCGCAGAACTTCGGTCATCTGCCGGCCCATGCCCACCACGACGAATCCTTCGTCGCGTGGCGTATGGAGCGGAACGTCCTGGACGGCGACGCAATCCCGCCGCTCGGCGGCGTCCGCGGCCGAAGGCCAGTCGCCTGTCTTGACCAATTCCGCAGGTGAGTTGGTGAACGCGGCCGGCGCGCCGAACCCGTTCTTGCCTGTCCACGAACTGCCGCCCTGAATCACGGCCTGCCAATTGGTCAGGTAACGGGCGGCCGCGAAGACTTCCCCCAGGTAAGCGTCGTTCGTGTCAAATGACCGGCGTAGCGTGAAGTGCCGGTCGCTCCAGGCGACCCGGTCTTTCGCGCACTGTTCGGGGGCAAAGCCAAAGGGCGCAGCGTCCATGGCGTAGTTGGTGAAGAACGCCGAAGCGCCGCCGTAAGCCCAGACGAGCGACGCCGGTTCGCGCAAGCCATCGACCGCCACTTTGAGGATCAACCCGGCCGAGTTTGCCAGCGGAAGCGCGACGAGCGACACCACTACGTCGGGGAAACTAGGGTCGCGAAGGGTGTATTCCATCCGGCCGTCCACGTAGCGCACCTGGAGATCGGACCACTGGTGAAACCACTTGCTGGCGCTCGCCGTCGTCAGGCCAAGGTGCAGATGGCCCAACAGCCCGCCGGCAGAATGGAAATCGAACAGGAATCGCGGCTCGTTGCGGGCCAGGATCAGCGGCCGGAAGCCGCACCGCTCCAACTTCTGCAGTTCCTCCGGACTCCAGATCATCGTCTTGTCGGCCGGGGGATACAGGGGCCGCCGATGCAGGCGGGCGTTACCATCGACCGCGCCCAGACGGGAGGAAGCCGCGAGACCTGAGGTGGCTTGGTCACCACGGAGGCGAATCTCCCAACCGCCTTCAATGGGCAGGTAGCCGGCGGCGCCGAACGTGGAAGGCATGGGGGCCTGGAGGACGGCCAGCAGCGCGCAGGGGAGTGTCACCCGCAAAAGACTGACTTTGAAGTGCATCATTGACCTCGGCGGCCACGACCGTTGTAACCCGGCGCAGACCGAAGTCGACTTCCAAGTTGCGGACTCAATCGGAGTCAGTGCATCCCTTGCTTTTCTTGGTTGTGCCTTTTCGGTTCACGGTTTGATGATGGCCGCAAAGGAGAACGAAAGTTCACAGAAGGTCCAAATCACGGCTTGTGATGGTCGAGGAGCCAGTCAATGACCCGCGGCGCGAACTCCGAGGAGAGCGTCGGGGCGTGGCCGCCACCATTGATCGTCCACAGTTCGACCGCGCCGCCGGGAGGATGCTGCGTATAGCGGGTGACCACCGTGTCGAGCCCCGGCACATCCAGATCGAGACCCATTGAGGGTGCGGGATCGCTGACCGGATCTTCGGCCCCGTTATGGCCGGCCCACATCTGGAGGTTCTGCACTGCGCCGGGAACCTGACCCGCATTCACATAGAAGCCGCTGGCGATGGTAACCCCAAGGGTCAACCGTGGCATCCGGGTAGCAGTAGAGAACCCCCCGCCCTTCGGCTAGGGGACGAAACTGCATCCAGTCCTCCACCTGCTGCCCGCTCCAGCCGCCCCCGTGCAGGAGGATCACCAGGGGCATGGGCGTTTGGCCGTCGTAGCTGGAAGGGACGTAGAGGGTCACCGGCCTGGGGTGTTTGACCTGATGTCCGCGGTGGCATAGTCCACGGTGGCGGGGATGTTCTCATCGCTGCCCCGCAGCACGCCGATCCGCACGGTGCCCGCATCTTCGGCCACGGTGCAACTGGCCGACTCGAATTGAAAGCCCTGGTCGTTATCAACAATCGTGACCGTGGTCGTCTTGGTGCCACCCAGCGTGGTGCCGGTCGGGTTGCTCAGGGTCAAACGGAAGGTCCGGGCCGACTCCTTCAGGCCGTCGTTGAGGATCGGGACACTGAAGAACTTGAGCCGCTCGGTAGGCCCGAACGCGAGCGTGTTGGCAACGCCTGTGTAATCGAGTCCGCTGGTGGCGGTCAGGTCGCTGGTGGCATAGTCCACGCTCACGGCACTGTTGGTGTCAACTTGGCGCTGGACCGTGAGCGTCACCGCGCCGGCGCTTTCGGCCACGGTGTAGCTGGTCGCGGTGAATTGGAGGGTGGGCTGGGCAAGGCCAGCGTCCGCCCATCGGGCGAGAACGCGACGGACACCAGTTCGTCGGAGAGAGGAAAGTGCGCGGTGGGCTTGCGCGCGTCCCAATCGCGAACGGAGACCACCGGCTGGCCGATGGGGTTCTTAGCGCCCCAAGCCAGGAGACTCCCTCGCGGCGCGAAGGCCAAGGCCTTGTAATAACCCCCGCCCGGCATTTCGGCCACCGACCGCTTGGCCACGGCGTCCCACAGCGCGACGGCATCATTCCCCCGGCGCACGGCCAGCCACTTTCCGTCCGGCGAAAAGGCCAGTGCCGACACCGAGTTCGAGTAACGGCAGAGCGTGAAGCGCTCGTCACTCTGGCAGCGCGCCCAGAAGTAACGCCATTCCCAGCCGCGCAAATCTATTTCGGATTTCCGATTTCGGATTTCGGATTTTCCAGCGGGCCGGTGCCGGTTGAGCAATTCCAAAGCGCGGCCCAAGTCGCTTTCGTCCAGCGCACGCTCCGGCGGAAATCTGAAATCTGAAATCTCAAATCTGAAATCACCTTGGCCAGGCTGGGGCCCTCGACAAAATCCATGACCAGAAAATGCTGGCCCGCGCAGAAGCCGACTTCGTGGATGGCGACGATGTTGGGATGCTGGAGCGCCGCGGTGGCCGCGGCCTCGGGCCGGGTGCACCGTGCCCAGCGCCTGCTTGGACAGCAACCGCGTGAGGAATTCCTACGTGAGGTCCTGGGCGTCCTCGGGACCGTACCCGCGCCGCCGGACGCAGGCGCAAAGGGGATACCAGTAAGCGCGGCAAAGGTGCTCCAGGGCGGTCGCGGCTTGCGGGGACGAAGGGTCCCCGGCCGCCAGCACCACGCTCCAGTGAGTGGTGGTGAACATGGTCTGGCCGCGCGGAACGGCGTCGTCGCTGGAACCCGTCCCTGCCATGCCCCCGAGCTTAGCGGACTCCGAGGCATTTTGCACGCCCAAGTTGCGCCCTGGGCCGCCGGTCCCCTCACTTTTCCCTTGGAACTGCCGCGCCGACGGCGTTAGCGTTTTCGCCACGAACAATGAAAGCAGCAAACACCACTGCCCAAAAACGAGTTTACCTGGTTGCCAACGGCGATCTGCGCCTCTCCGCCAATCAGCAATGCTGGCCGGCCCAGGCCAGGATGGAAGCCACTCTCACCGCCGCGGTGCGGGCCGAGGGCTGGAAGGTCGTACGCGCCCATCCGTACGATCCCGCCCGCAAACATGGATTCATTGATTCCCAGAAGATGGGTCTGGAGGTCTTCCGGGGCATGGACCCGACCACGCCGCTGATGGTCGCGGAATGCGTGTGGCAGTACAGCCAGCACGTGTTGCCGGGGCTGTTCACGCATCGCGCGCCGATCCTGACCGTGGCGAACTGGAGCGGCACCTGGCCTGGCTTGGTCGGCATGCTGAACCTGAACGGTTCCCTCACCAAGATGGGCGTTGCCTACAGCACGCTCTGGAGCGAAAAATTCACCGACCGGTACTTCCGCCACGGGCTGCGCCAGTGGCTGACCCAGGGCCTGGTCACGCATGACCAGAGCCACGTGCGCGACCTGGCGCTGCTGAAGCTGCCGCCGCGCGACGAAGCAATCGGCCGCGCCTTCGCCCGGCAATTCAAGCAGCGCAAGGCAATCATGGGCATCTTCGACGAAGGCTGCATGGGCATGTACAACGCCATCATTCCCGACGAGCTGCTCAACCCCATCGGCATATTCAAGGAGCGCCTGAGCCAATCAGCCCTGTTCGCCG
>Ga0315274_10013544_pt1 | contig 11608 bp, 4 predicted proteins | sample YL17G02_20_MG_FD_203700 | JGI IMG/M metagenome (GOLD analysis project Ga0315274, IMG submission 203700) | Sediment microbial communities from Yellowstone Lake, YNP, Wyoming, USA - YL17G02_20 | ecosystem: Environmental > Aquatic > Freshwater > Lake > Sediment | place: USA: Wyoming | collected...
TATATGTATAGGTAACACACATCACTCCGCCAAACGCGTCAAAGCGGGACGCTAGAGAAGAAGCCATCTTGAAAGCATGACTTCCACTTGTGGTTATAGAATAGGGATTTTGTTCTGCCTGGGCACTATCTATATACTTAGTCACCCAAGTGTCAAAATAGAAACAACCAGTACTCAAAGACTGCTCAAGAATTGCTCTGGCTGCGGTTGCACCACTGTCAATCTGGTAAACAACATTGATGTCAGTCGTAGCAGCACCGCCATCATTCCCCATCATCTCGAACCAGACCTCCTTATAAGACTTGCCAGTCTCAGGAAGGAAAGAGTCAAGTGCAGGAATTTGGTTAGCTGGAGCATTATTTGTGCCACCAGTAGTCCCAATCTCTACTTGAGATGCCGTAGCCAAGATGTGGTGAGACTGTATTGGAATGCGAACTGTCTTTACCAGGGTGGACGCTGCATCATCATACTCATAAGTGATAATCAACTTCGCAGTTAGATTATTTACATTGGCAGCAGTAGCTGTAGCAATTGCCACTCCAACCTGTGCTGTCATAAAAGTAGAACCAGACGTGAAGTTTGACACGAAGTATGCTGTCACATCTCTGGTAACAATTCCAGCTTCATGGTCGCCTGTGTTACCTATGGCAGTTGGAGAGTAGTCTACATCATTGAAGGCTACGGCTCCAAGCTTGATACCAAGTCTCCAACCAGAGACATTGTATACCGTAGTAAAGACATCTCGCCAGTGAAGTTCTAGCGTCACTGATCTAAATGTCCGAGAAGCTGTCTCGGGCAAATAGATAGATATCGCCGTGAAGTCATGGCGTGTAGAAGTTGCCAGTGTTGTACCAGTGGCAAGATTTGTTAGGCGAGTATCAAAAACATACTCTACCGTCTTTGTTCGGAGAGCCATTTTAGCCTCCTACTTAGGTGAGCAACATCATGCCCGTACCAGCAAACTGGATGGTATAGTTACCACCGTTAGAGTTAGTGGCGATCTCCCAGATAATGCACTGCCACTTGGGTGACGTTGTATCGTCATAAAGCACTGCCCGTTGGATTGTAGCAGCACCAAGACTTGACCACAAAACATCAGTACCATCATCGTCCCAGGAAGCACGATCATTGCCGTCATCCTGAGCCACTACAGGTATACCAATTGATTGACCGCCAGCCGCATAGTTGGCTGGATTGATCTCATTGGATGCACTGTAGGCAGGATCTGCACCATCAAGCTGACCTGCGGCATAAGCATCACTATATAGAGCCAATTTGAAAGTATCAGAGTTGCAGTCAATTGTTTTTAGCAATAACTGCTCTTTGAAGTTGTTCACAACATGTCCGTCGCCTGCTGCCATTGCAGCCTCCTTTACTTAGGCACATCACCAGACATGACTGCGGCATTTAGCTTTACAATCACATCGGGTGGCCTTTGCTCAGCCATACGGATAGCTTCCTGGATTTCAGCCAGTTGCCCTCTGTATAACTTGAGCGCATCTTCCTTGCGAGGTTCACTATCTTCAACTTCCTCCAAGGTTTTCAAGCAGAACTGTGCTAATTGCTCACGAAAGTGAAGCTTATCTAGACTCTCATCTAATAACATAAGACACCTATAGCGGATCTCACCCTAGTAGCCACATGCGATAGTGTATTATACCGCTTACTGAAGTAGTCCATAGGCCTGCAAATCATCTAGGATCTGAGTGACAACTTTGTAGATAGCAATATCATCAGCGCTTAGTTGGCCAAGTGCAGTGATGATAGCCTGAGCCTGAGCAGTAGTAGAGTAACCATTTGCTCCACCTATATAGGCACCAGGAGAAACATAGGTTAGGGCCGCAGCAGTTTTAGAAGCCGTGTTATAAGTTTGAGTGTAAGCTGTTGCTCTGACAACCGCAGTAACACCAAAGAAACCAAGCATCCCTGCTGTACCACTACCCTGAATACGAATTACTTCACGAACACCACCATAGTCAATTGAGTTTAGTGTAGTTCTAGCTGTTCGAGAAGCATGAGTAGCTACCACCCACTGTGTCTCTATACTAGCGGCATTTGTATCTGCCGTAGTAGTAGACTTCAGATTGTGATATTCCCTTACACCAAAAGCAGCCGCTACGGAACCAGATGACGAGTTGTGAGTTACGTTGAGCGGATTGACAACGGTATTTGTAGCAGCGTCTGAGATTGAAGCTGTCTGTAGTGCAGTAAAGACATTGGCTGTGCCTAGAAGAGCCGTAGTGCCTGTAGCTGGAATAGTTAGCGTGAAAGCGCCACTCCAGGATAGAACACCATCATTGCCACCCTGATTAGTTAGGGAATTGGTTAGCGTGAGTGTCTTGCCAGCAGCGCCAGCAAAAGTCATAGCAAAATTGGGTAGAGTAATACTACAGGATGTGCCACCACCAGCAAAAGTAATCTTGGCATTGGGGAGAGAAAGCTCAGTTGTAGAGCCAGCACCAGTAAGTTTCACATCACCAGTCTGGACAGTGAGAGTTCTACCAGCGGCAGAGAAAGTTCCAACTATTGATGCTGTATTCGCAATAGTCAGGGTACATGTAGTTGATGGGCTTAGGGTAAGAACATTGCCACCCGAGGCAGGAATAGCAAGACCACTATCAGTTGGATTATTAGTGGTTCCCCAACGTACTGCTCTACCATTAGTTCCAGTTCCACCACCAGGAGGAACTGCATGTTCCCATTTAGTATTGGCGTTACTCCAGGTCATCACGTCGCCATCGGCAGGACTTTCCCAATTGACTAGAAAGTCATTGAAGCGCACATGGTTCTGACCAAACTTGATATCATCATTTGCGTCTACAGTAACAATGTTTATGATGTTACTATGAGCATAGTCTACGGCTCCATACCATTCACTATTTGGGATTAGAACTGCATAACTACCATTAGAAAAGTCACCAATACAGACATGACCATTGGCGTCAAAGACCTGGAAGAGTGAACTCTCAACAGAGAATGCGCCTCCTGCGTGTAAGTGCATATAGCCAGCAGAGCCAGAAGTATGTATTTCAAGATTGCTACCAATCCCTACATGGAACCAGCTTGCTATCTCTGCATAGAAACTTCCAACAAATCCACCACCATGACTGCTAGCTACATCATAGATCTCTATGTCAGAGGAATGTATTAGTAATGGAGTATAGAATGCTCCAGTATCTGGATTACCCGAAAGCAGTCTACCCTTATGTTGACCAGTATCATAGCGCATATGAAGGCCTTCAGTATTGTCTGTATCAGCAGACCACTCAGTAGCAATAAGTGATCTACCTCTGAAGCTTCCATTCTGATGAAAGACAAACATTTCAGTCTCCCACCTATTGTCAATGCGAATAGCTTTATCAAAATCACCAGATTTGTAATAGAAACCAACATCACTTCCAGATGTTTCTGCACCAGGGCCAAGTCTAGATTGACCATTGATCTTGAGTGCAAAGAGAGAAGTCGCCCAGTTAGTTTCAACTCTAAATGTCTCTACTGGATTATCGCCATCTCTATGATGGATTGTAAAATAGGGCTGACTTGAACCACTGGTGTTGCTAATCTCTTTATTGAAAGCAATCTGCCCAAAGTAGTTCATCATCATAATGTTGGTGTTCTCTATGTACCACATAAAGGTACCAGTAGTATTACGATTACGGAACATCCAGTGGTATGGATACCAGCATCCACTAGCACCAAATTCCTGGTCAAAGCTTGAGCCTTCACCAGTAAAGTACATTGAGGAAGCTGCTCTATTATCGCCAGTAACCCCAGATGTCATATTGAATAGCTGACCATTGGCACCAGGGCCACCCTCACTATAGTAGTTATTCTGGGTGCTAAGAGTAGCAGTTGGAGCAAGAGCCTGGGACGATACTCCAAGACGCTTGTCGCCAACATTGACAGTTAGCCAGTTGTAAGAAGTTACACTGGTAACACCATTGAAGACTGGTATTCTATCGGCAACACCGCTTCCAGTTATTCCAGTACTCGAGCTACCAGAAGTTGGGGGTGCTACCCAGGCACCATCCGAGCGCAAGAACTTTCCTGTATCCATGGCAAGCTTGACAAGCAGACCATGGCGACCAGAACCAGAATTCAGATCTGTGTTGTCATCTGGGATAGCAAGATCATCAAGCTTTATTGAATCAGAGCCACTAGATGTATGTGTCAAGTAGTGCGCAGAAGGCCAGAAGCTGGTTGGCTTACTAGTTATCCCGCTCCAAGGTGCTGCATCAGCAAGATCGGCATGCTCGACTATATTATCCGTATCTGGGTCATAGTCAGCTTTGTACATATCACCACCACCTGAGCCAGACCCACCAGAACCACTTGCAGGAGGAGTAGCCCAAGAGCCATCTCCACGTAAGAAGTGAGCAGTACTACCATCCAATCTCTTTAGTAAACCATGGGTAGTGATAGTTGCGTCTAGATCAGTGTTATTATCGGGCGCTGCTAGATCATCTAGTTTGATAGGATCAGATCCACTTGAAGTATGGGTTGGTGCATGAGCCGAAGGGGAAAATTCTATTGGCTTTCCAGATACTCCAGTCCACGGAACTGAGCCAGCAGAACCAGCAGTTGGTGTAGACCCAGATGTAGTTGCATACCCGGATGAACCAGAATTAGTAGCGTATCCGGATGAGCCAGAGTTGGTTGCGAAGTCAGCATTATCAGCATTCTCTACTTTGTTATCTAGGTCTGGGTCATAGGCAGACTTATACATATCTCCACCAGCGCTACCACTTCCACCACTTCCGCCAGTAGGAACTGACCAACTGCCCTGTCCATTCAAGAACTGGGAACTATTCCCTGACAGTTTTGGTAGTAATCCATGCTTTCCAGATCCAGAATTTAGATCAATATTATCATCAGGCGCATCCATATCATCAAGCTTGAAACTACGTTTGTTGGTAAGGTTGTCCCAATGCAACTGGGCTTGCCCGGATGTCTGTTGCTCAGTTTCAGTATAATATCGGGAGTCATGATCATGAGTATCGGGTGGATATGTGGAGGGCTTACCAGTAACACCAGTCCAGGGCACGGAACCAGAAGTAGTAGCAAAGTCAGCATTCTCTACTTTCCCATCAAGGTCAGGATCGTAAGTGCTACGATACATGTCTCCCCCGCTACTTCCGGACTGGCTTCCAGAAGTAAATGCTTTCCAAACAGGAAGACCATACTCTACTACAAGGTGCTCATTCTCGTCTCCAATTGGTAATGCTTGTAGTTCTGGGGTAGTCTCTCTATACAACTGAAGATCGTAAATTCTCCAGGTACTACTACCTCCAGAACCAGCAGTAAATCTAAAATTGATAGCTAGAACAGGATCATCAAACATAAATGTTTGCTCTGCACTAGTTACTACAAAATATCCAACATCAAAGAACGCTCCATAAGAACCGGAATTAGCAGCCTGAACATGAAGAACAGATGCTGCATGAGTAGGATCAGATGATTGTTTTATACAAAAACCAACCCTATAGGATCCGGGAGGAACTGCTGTTCCAGCATCTACCCAAGCTTGCATGACAGTCTCATTGTAAGATTCCCAATAGGTATTTGGGTCTCCATCATGTATCTTTATATATGTATGGTCAGGGGAATTGTTGCTAGAACAATTAGGATCCGTCTCTGCGTCTACTATTTCAGTAGTCCCCATATAAAGCATATCACCAGGATTTTCTAGGGGTAAGTCTGGAGTACCATCTTGTGGTGTATTGACCCATTTTGATCCATCCCATACTGGCACATCACCAGAAGAAGGCCCAGTAGGTAGATGCTGAATAGGAGTACCATCTTCTAGATCCTTAGCGTGGTATCCAGGATAATTCACACTATCATGAGCAGAACGGTCACCTTTTAGTGGTTTAGCCATGTCATCCCTGCGCAATCTCAAGAGTATAGAACGTATTGAATAGAGCACCCCTATTGACTAAGTTGACGTGAGAATATCCACCACCTATATAAAGTCCAGTAATGGTCTTCTTCTCTTCAGAAGCTCCTGACACTGATTGACCGTATAGAGTTACAACAGAACCAGATGTCGAAGGATAATAGATAAACCATACTCTATTATCATTTTCTTCCTCGTCAAGCTGGCGTACAACATAAGGACATATTGACCCAGACGTAATTTCAGACGGAAAATATCCAACAGTACTATTGTCCGATAGCTTCTTGATTAGTCTGGATGTCCAGTAGGCACCATAAAGATTATTCTTTCCGGTAATAAACTGAAGATAGTCATGATACTCAAGAGTTTGGACAAGAACCATTGATGGTGCAGCATTTAGATTTACTTTATATAATCTATACTCCTCGACTTCAGGTGTATGAACTGGCTCAGTATGTACTTCAAGCTGATAATAGTATCCACTCTCCTGATCAATACCAGTATCTATGGTATTGACACCCCTAAATAAATCAAAATTAGTCTGGACTGTTGCTGTATCAAAAGAACCAGTATCAGCATCAAAGACCAGCACTCCAGAATTGTGCCAGTAGTCTGGTGGGTTCCAGGGAATGTTTGGAGAATGGTATCTTGACTGACCAAATGGATATATAACTTTGCTACCATATACTTGAGTTCCTGGAGCGTAGTAAGTTGACTCAATAGAACCTGCCATACTACCACTCTCGCAAGTACCACTAAGATCAATTGAAACTCCACTATTGAGAACACTACCAGTATGTGGATCAAAAACTCTGGCATAGTATTTACCAATACCAGGAGATGGATAGTAGAGTGTCATTGTTACTAATTTTTCTGAACCTGCTTCTCCAACCAAAGTCATCAATCCGGCACTTGCCTCATTAGTTTGAATGGCAACAGTTGCCAGAGTAGTGTTGGTATCTGCCATAATATTATGTCTTAGTAGCTTCATATTGCTTCCGTCCCTGATGAAATCTAATATTTCGCCATCATCAACAGAAACAAAGTTCCCACCACCAACACTACCACCAGTGAATGTGTGATTATATTCTGTATGACCAGCAAGACCATATCTCGCAAGAAGGACAGGCGGGTTTTGAGCCTTCGCAGAATAGTATAAAGAGGTTGGCGTTTCTAGACGCAATTTGGGCAATAGTGATAAACCAAATCCATTGTAGACTTGAGATGGTACTAAAGACCCGCTTGTAACATCACCAAGCGTGTATACTATGCCATCATAATAGTCAATATCAATCTGACCAGAATTGTTGTTTCTGGAAATTCCACTTGATAGTATTGCACATTCTCCAAGAGCAACACCTTCCGTAGTTCCATATACATAGATATTAGAGTCATTGTAGAATTGTGCAGTAGTACCATAAACAGAGGTATCTCTAATCGTAATCTTGCCCGAGCCCCCCACAACCCCATATCCAGTTCCATCTGGAGCGTCTCCACAAATACGAGATCTTACTATCTCAATTTCACCATTTCCTCCAACAACAGACGATGCACTTCCAGATCCGCAATTGACTGCATTTAGTATACAATCTTGTACTCTTGCAGCGCCAGAAGTTGGCCCAGTTATTGCTGTAAAAACTAGAGATCCAGAAGTTCCATAATTATGAAGTGTTAGAGTCTCTATTGTATCTTTGTTTGAGACATTGAACTTACCACGGACAATTGTTCCATCCATGGATGCACCTATTACCATTACGTTTACTGGAATATTGAATCCAGAAGCAGCAGCCGAGCTACCACTAATATCGCAGACTGGTATCAGTACCTTGCAAACTGCATAAGCATCAGAAAGACAATCTACAAGCCCTTCGCCACTAACAGGATATCCAGTCTGAATTCCATTAGGCTCAACTAGAATAATACCTTCAGCAATAGACTTGGGACGCTGTACTGGTATCTTTATTCTGCTACGGATAGAAATTTCACCAACAACATCAGGGGCAGGGGCTACAACAGTAGGACTGGGCGTGGTAAAGTCAACATGCACACCCTGACCTTTGAACACCGGGCCTCCAGTTATAGTAAGCATCCGGTAAATAGCGCCATTTGTGGAGAGGCGTACAGTAGCCTTGCCACCACCAGTATCTAATATAGTGGCAGGAAATAAGGCACCCTGTTTAGCAGTCTTACGAATATTTCTAGCCAGTCTACCCATTAGAATTCTCTCCCACTAATACTCATGACACTGTTCCGTGACTGAATCATGAGTGACATTGAGTCAACTATCAAAGTAAAGCTAGCTGCAGTTTGAGTTCCAGTTGCAATATAGTCAATAGCAAGCTTGTCGCCTAACTCCAGTCTTGCATCTGGGCGAACTTCTATATCGTGAACTCGACGCTCTCTAAAGAGATTCTTCAGCAATAGGTAGGCGGCACGCATAGCGCCAGTCTCCAGGTTGGGCATGCGATAGACCTTGGTCGAGAAACCAAAGTTGTCTCTATAGTCATTATTCAGAATAACTGATACATTTGAGTAGTACACAATAGCATCGGAGGCTGCTCTTTTCGGCAATGCGTCCATCCAACTATGCTTGCGTGGCTTGATTACCTGGGTTACCGTGTTCCTAGTTGGGTCATACCAGAAGGCAATAGAGCCATCCCATCTGGCATAGATGTCAACAGGTCTTTCCTGAATAACAGAGCCAATAGCGCTCATGCCATCAGTCTCGAGGTCTATGTAGATTGCCTCACGCCAATCACATAGTTCCTGAGCCCTAATATTGGTGCTTGTTTGACCACTTTGATTGGTGATAAGACTAACATTGGTGGTGGTCGGATAGACTATGCTTTTTAGGTGGAATGTGTAGACCCAGACGTCATCAATATAGGTGGTAACATAGTTATCGTGGAAGAGGACTCGGAAGGCATGCTGCGCATCTGCCAGAGCCAGACCCACTGCATCAATGGAGCTTCCAGAAGTCCTGGAGATAAGAGCCAGGGTATATGATCCAGATGTAACTCTGGATAGCCTGAGTTGTAGATTTGTGTCATTTGGATAGTCCTCCGAAGCAACTACATTAGCATCAACTCCTACGTAGGAAGTTCCAGTAATGGTACCAATTTCAAAACGTGCATCAAAGCTATCTGTGTAAGGAATGGACATGATTTGGTGATATGTACCCGAAACCATAGATAATGACCCTGCCGTATAATCTCCAGGAAACTGCACGACAGCACCAGAATTGGAAGAGATCCGCTCAATTAGATCCTCTACCGTAGCATCAATATCTCCAGAAGATCCCGCAAACTTGATAAGCTTTATTGTGCCATCAGTATGAATCATACAGGTCTCACCCCATGGCTGACCTGTTGCCTCGCCTCTAAGCAAACTGGCATTGTTGAGACCACCAGTAATGTAGACTTTGTTGCTTAGGGTATGAAAGGCGTCAGTAAGAATGTCTTGCTGAGCATAATATCTAACACGTCCAGGAAGCCACTGGGTAACTCCACCAGTCTTATTGAATGTACGCCACTTGCTACCAGTTACCCTATAAACTGTTCCATCGTCTACGCCCATTAGATAGCCAGTATATGAGCCATCAGAGCCATTCCAATCATGGTCTCTACACTCCAAGCCAAAACCATTACCATAGGGAGGGTCATACTTACCATGCTGACGATACTGGAATGGGCCTCTAATAGTAGTTGGATTGATAACTCCACTGTAGACGTAGACCTGGTCACCAATATCTACATATCCACCCGATGGGAATGATGCTATTGCATTGTCGCCAGGAAGCATCGGAATGCCAAGAGCCTTGTCTAGGTTTTCCGTAGTGCCCTCGTCAAACCCAGTAATCCTGAAGAATGGTACATTGATGTAGCCATATACACCAGTATGTTTAGCTGCACTACCACTGGTAAACATCCAACTGTTTGAGGCAGTCCACTCATAAGTCAATTGACTTACCCAAACACCACTGGAGTTTCTAAGCTTGATCTCAAAGCTACCGTCTTTGTGAATAAACATCATCTTGCTACCACCAGAAACTCCTACTGTAGGAGTGACATTAGCAAGAGTAGTCTCAACACCAGCACGTGCCTTGACTATTTCTAGCTTTGAGGTTACTTTGTTGTATCTGGCTGCTATATAGTTCCTTGCATTTTCTGCAAGACCAACCAAACCATATGCAACTGGCCCATAGCCAGCCACGTAGCCAGTCACATTCTCCTGAAACTCTGCATCTATCTGAAAGTTGAAGGTATCATAGGGACTTCGGCTAAACATGATACATGGTCTCGCCTTTCCTCTAACCTTCCACTCCTTATCATCAGAGCTATACCAGCCAGTATTTGTATCAGGGGCAGTGAAATATGTATTAATTCCACTGGTGCAATCTACTCTACTTATGTAGGCCCAGGTAGCATCATAGTTCTCGAACACTATTCCAAGCTGCCTAATCTTGGTTCCTATCGGCTTGACAACAGTAAAGACAATTGGAAAATCACCTTCTCCGGTCTCTGGATAAGTACAAGGCCACCAACCATAGTCAGTGAAGTAAGTCTCGAGCGTTCCGTCCGGAGCCTCGAGCCATAGCACAAGCACAACAGAGTCATTGAAGGTTCCGCTATCTGGATAAGACCATCCATACACCTTGAAGGTTGCAGATCCGGATGTGAACTCCGGATAATCCTTGGCTCCTAGCTCATAGAGCAGGTCTCTTGTTTTTATTCCATTCTTGTGCCCTGTGGTTTGACGGAACTTATCAACACCACCCTTCTCATGAATGTCTATTCCATAAATTGCCAGAGGAATATCTTCGTAAGGTTCACTCTCCCAGAAATCAACAGAGAACTCATCCTCATTGATCCCTGCGCCATCGGCTGGATACATCTGGGTTGTATCATAGCTTTCTAGATCATCTCTTACAGAGGACTTAGAGATAACCTCAGTATAGAAGGGCGAACTCATTCCCTGAAGCTGCCACATAGCCATATTGACCGCTGACATCGCCATCATACGAGCGCCATCCTGGACGCCTTTCTTCAGTGCGTCTATGTAGTAAGTACCATAGTCAACTATCTGGGATCCAGAAGTAGTCTCATAACCAACCTGAAGAGTGACCCTAGATCCGATTACCAGATAGGGACTATACATATACTCTTCACCAGAATCCCCAAGCTCCACCTCAAGAGTCGAAAGGTCTGAATCTCTAATGGAACCTAGCTTTGAGGCAGGAATATATAACGGTGCCATAGATCCACCAAAGATCCACGTAGCTTCCGTCTTAGCTATTCTGTTACAACTGGCAACATAAAGCTGAGTGCCATACAGACCAGCCAGCATGCGATAGTTCAGGTCACTAACCAGGCCAAACCTATCTAGCGTGAAGATCTTTCCGTCCCTACTACGCAGAATCATTGAGTAGACGATTGGTGTATCAACATTCTCATTACGCCTGAATTGCCCAGAGAGGTATATCGTACTTCCTGAAACATAACTGTTGGCGACCCTGAACTCGCATATGGAGGATGTAAGATCACTCGCAACTGCGGGGAAGATGTCTGACCATACTTTAGAGTGAGTGTCCCATCTGGTGCCCTCGACGCCTCCAGTAATTGCATTTGAGATATATGCATAAACATCACCTCCTAACATCGCAGCAGACGAGAAGAGAGAGAAACTATATAATGATCTTGCGGAGCCAGAAGT